>Ga0307419_10000859_pt1 | contig 15600 bp, 9 predicted proteins | sample SalMarWE160230MG_2_FD_202512 | JGI IMG/M metagenome (GOLD analysis project Ga0307419, IMG submission 202512) | Salt marsh sediment microbial communities from the Plum Island Ecosystem LTER, Massachusetts, United States - WE1602-30 | ecosystem: Environmental > Aquatic > Marine > Intertidal zone >... | reverse complement strand
GAATAATGCTTCTGTCATCAAATTTCCCATGCTTAAAGTGTGTATGTGTCCTACGTTGGACAGCTAAGCACTATACCTAGAGGGCTGAGCTCTGAATTCACCCTATTGATAACGCCAGTGCAATCCAATCCCTTTCCAATAAGTATGTGAGCTAGGGACATCTGAAAAGGAGGTAGGAATGGTATCCCACTTGCATTTAGAATGCTTGAGTAAGTACTTATCACATTTTCATCTAATAGGAATGATTCCAATTGTTGGAGTGTGGTTCGTGTTTCAAGAAGCACCATGGCTATTTTTTTCATAAATGCAGGTTTGGGAATATTAACGGCTTCACCGAACAGTTGTTTAACATTCTCTTCAAACCAAGTTCTCATTCTTTCTGGACCATAGACAGGAAGGACTATTGCCCCCTTATGTTCATCTTCTGCAGGCATGATTCTGATGAGCCCTCGTTTCTCTGCAGATAGGACGAAATCAGAAAATCTGCTGTATCCTACATTTTCAAATTCTAACCCTCGTTCTCTTAGCTCAATCCCTAGATCTCTGAGTGAAGGTGGAGGCCCTTCATTGAGGTCTTGCTCAGTGACCATAGCAAGGAAGTCAAAGGCTTCATTCACTTCCTTCGAGATTTTAACTGCCTGGGGTGTAAGTACTTTTGGAAGTGCAAGTACAGTGCTAGGCAACTCTCCTTCTTGGTCAATGTATCTCTGTGCTTCTGCCCATTCCAAGAACTCATGCCAACTCGCAAATTCTAGTTCTTTTTCGTTGAAATCCGGATTTAAGGAGTACATTACGTGTTTTGCATGACCTACCCCTGGTTTGTTACCTGTACTCATTATTGTACGAACAACTTCTTGGAGTTGGACTCCAGCAATATGTCTTTTTTGAACGATACTCTGGACTGATTCATCACAATCTTCTGGATGAACACAATCCAGTGAGGACCTAAATGAGAAGATGTCACTGTACATTGTAGCTAAATCTGGAAGTTCTGATGCTGTGATTATTGGATTACTTATGAGCCAGAGTTCAACACCTCGCTCTTTGAGTGAACCAACAAGCAGTTTGAAGTCTCCATCTCCCGTGATCATTACATAACGAGTAGTTTCAGGATAGTGCGTTAGATGGTCCAGAATGTAGGACGCCATCTTGTAGTCGCTTGCGTTGTCCCTGGAATCAGGTACATGAATGAGGTCATACCCGAGAGCGTAAAGATCTTCAGCCATATTTCGACGAGGTCCCCAATCTGCAAATGCATATGCTTTCACGACATGTCCAGATTGGCGAATCTTCTCCGTCATTACTCTATGAGTCGATGATTCATCGGAAACATTTTCTACATCCCAAAATATTGCTAATTGAGTTTTTACCTCTGAAGTCATCTGGTACACCTCTCAGATTGATTGCACTGAAATAGAGGCCTATAAGAGCTTACTGAATTCAAACTTATTCAAAGAGGAAAGCTCATTACTACCATAGTGAAGCACCAAGACTGTTGCTATGCTCTAAATATGAGAATCTATTACTAAATTCTCAGGTTCAAGAGGGATGCTTGAATGTCACAAGACGAGCGAATAAAAAGAGAAGATTTCAAGCTTGATGAAAAGGACTACAAGGACCTTCTCATCTATCTTCCAGAAGGTGTCGGAATTACCGATTTAGATGAAAATCTCGTTTTTGTTAATGATGAATTTGCATCTATGCTTGGATACGAGTATCAAGAACTTCTTACATTGAGTATGTACGATCTAATCCCTGAGCGTGAGAAACCCCTACTAACGAGAGAATCTGCAAAGCAGGCAGTTGGAGTATCCTTTGGGTATAACATGAACATGGTCAGAAAGGATGGCGGTGAAATTACTGTCAAAGTATCTGGTGTACCACGACGTGATGATGAGGATAATGTGATTGGTACTATGGCGGTCATCATCGATATCACCGCAGAACAGGAGAAAGAATTAGAGCTTCAAAAACTATCACGAGCAATCGAGGCAAGTCCCACTTCTGTTGTAATCACTGATCTTGATGGAACAATAGAATATGTGAACCCGAAATTTGCTGAACTCACTGGGTATACATCTGAAGAAGCACTGGGTAAGAATCCCCGCATTTTGAAATCAGACCGGACTCCCTCCGAAACATATGATGATTTATGGAGGGCTCTCGTAGCTGGCAACGTATGGCATGGCAGATTTGTAAATAGAAAGAAGAATGGTGAATTGTATTGGGAAGAGGCAGCGATCTCTCCTGTTTTTGATTCTGATGGGAAAGCCACTCACTACGTAGCAGTTAAGGAAGACATTACTAGGAACGTGATTGCTGAGGAGAAATTACATCTCTCAAATAAAGATCTGGAACTCTATACTTCTTTCTTGCAGCATGATTTACGAAATGACCTCCATGTGCTCATGAGTCACGCTGAAGCTGCGCTCATGATGATGAAAGAAGACTCTCGTGCTTCGGAATACATCTCTATTGTACAAGCTGCTTCAGAGAGAATGGTCAGTTCACTTGATATTTTTGGTCGTCCAGCTGAGATTGACGAGGTGGATATTGTGGGAATTCTTGAAAAATGCAAATTCCAAGCAGAAAAGACCCACTCAAATTTGACTGTGAAGATTGATGTCAACACCGCGGAAACGGAAGTTATGAGTGCAAGACTCATCCCCATGGTATTTGACAATCTAATGCGTAACTCTGCAGAATATGCAAAGAAGGATGTTACAATTAAAATCGAACTTACAAGTGAGGGTGATTTTGTATTCATAACTTTAAGTGATGACGGTCCTGGTGTTTCCAAAGAGATTGAGTCCAAGCTATTTGAAAAAGGTGCATCTACATCAGGGGGTGGTTTTGGACTATATCTAACAAAGAAAGTCGTCGAAGCTTATGGTGGGAAAATTGAATATCTCCCTGACAAAAAGCGTTCTGGCGCAACATTCAGGATACAGCTGCCAATCAAACCATCCTAGTTTCTACTATGTACTTCCCAACAAAGCTCTAAGCTTCAAGATGAGTCCAGATACGAAAATCAGGATGAAAATGCGTTTCACCCGTGGAAAAGGATGTCAAATCTCCCATTGAATTAGCTAGATGAGTGGCAGGATTAGAAAAATAGTACGAGAACATTGGAAAGCCACCTCAAAACCTGCATTCGAAAACCTTTACAGGTGATGTTACAGTAGTTAAGATACGCTTGAATCACTGGGATTGATGTTCTCTATGAGAACCTGTAAAAGTTGTGGCAAAGCAAATAATCCAATACGAAAATACTGTGTCCGATGTGGAAAACCACTCATCACGGTAAAAGATGATAAACCAACTCCAGCTCCAACAAGTGTCATCACTGAAACACCTATTCCTGATATTCAACCATCTAAGGGCGCATCTGAGGATCAACATGTTCGATCTGACTCTATGAAGGCAACAACTGATGATGAATGGGTTCGTCCAAGTCAGGTGTCTCGTGACAGAATGCGCTCTACATCCTCAAGTAGCGGAAAATCAGAGATGGAAAAGGCCAAGGAAGCATTTGCTAGAGCAGAAGGTTTTGGTATTGATGAGGCTGATGGCTCTGGTATTATCGAAACACGAATGCTTCGTGCAAGTGAGGTTCGTGAGTTGATGGGTGATGAAGCAGTCATATCTCAAGACTCCAAACCTACTACTCAACCTGCACCAAGTATTACTCCTACTCCTCCTGCCGCAACACCACCAGCTGCTTCTTCTATGCCTCCAGGAGTGGATGCAACACCTCAACCCACCCCTACACCTAAACCATCTCCAACACCTACGCCTACAACAAATAAGCCTGAACCTGCGGTTATATCGACACCCCGTGTAGAATACCCTCTTCCTACAGCACCTCCAAATACACCAGTAAAACCACCTACTCCAGCTCCAATTGCCACCTCTCCATCATCATCAATTAATCTTGATGCTCGAGTGCCTGAAATAGAAGAAATACTATCACAAGTTTCTGAACCTGAAGATCTTCAAGATAGCAAGATCAAAGATCTGATCGCCAGTCTGACCACTCAACATGCAGAATTGAGAAAAGTGAAAGAAGATTTTGCGAATGTTTCTAACCGCCTTGATGAATTTGTTCTAAGCTGCTTCAATGATGCTGAGGTCAAGAGAATCCATTACGAAAGTTTGTGCGAGCAGGAGCGTTTTGCCAAACAAGAATATGAGTCTTCAAAGAAGGAATATGAACGAGTAGACAAGAGAAGAAAGAAAGAGGTCTCCTCGCTTGAAGATAAGGTCAAAAATGTTGAGAAGAATATTGCAAAGTCTGAAGATTCTGTGAAAAAGCGCATTGAAGAACTGGATAAAGTACGAGAGAAAATAGCTCAACTACAATCACAAGACTCTTGATGGCCATTACTTGCCTCTGTTTAATAACTAAGAGCGTAATATGGACAGACTGATACACACATTCCACAGCCCTCACACGTTTCGGCATCAATAACAAAGAGATTTTCCTTCTTCTTTACAGTAATTGCCCCATATACACAAGACTTCTCACAAAGCCCACAGCGTGTGCATTTGTCAAGGTCTACTGAGGGTGGTGGATCTAGCGACACTCCTTTTTTCAGATGAGGAAGGGCTACTCCTTGGATATCTTTGATTGAATCATAACCGTGGCTGTCAAGCCAGTCTTCTGTTTGACCTGCGATTTTCCCATAGATAGTGTTTCCCTCTAGGATTGCTGCTGTACATACCTGTACAGCTGAAGATCCCGCCATCATGAACTCAATGACATCTTCCCCTGAGATCACTCCGCCAACTCCGATTACAGGTAATTTGACTGTGCTAGCTATCTCTGCTACACAACGTATTGCAATGGGTTTCAAGGCTGAGCCGCTCATCCAGCCGTACCCATTTTCACTTCCTAACATTGGTTTTCCAGTCTCAATGTCTATACGTAGACACGGACCAAATGTGTTGATTGCTGCTATTGCATCAACATGTGGTTCTAGAGATTTCGCGACCGCTGCTACATCGACCTTTGGGCTTAATTTTGCAATGATTGGAATATTTACTGCATCTCTCAGAGCTTTCGCAATTTCTACATGGCCTCCTACGTAATGAGTACTAAATTCGATAGCTTGAACTCCTGCTTTCTCTAATTTCGGAGCTATCTCACTCACATCCTCAGGGGTGTATCCAATACTCGCAATCAATGGTAGTCCAGCACTCAAGGCAATTGGGTATTCTCGCTCTAGCCAAGTTCCCAGAGGAAGTTCACTCCAGAGTTCGGCATTTAGAATCCCTCTTCTTGAACCAACTCTACCTTCTTTGAGAGCTGCCATATTTGGTCTAGGGACGTCTGCAGGTTTTATACTGACAGTCTTTGCTACAAGGCCTCCTACACCACCTGCAGCAGCATTCAGAAGGGTCATCCCATCTCTTGATGTGGGTCCTGCTGCAGTCAAGATGGGGTTTCTGAACTTAAGTCCTAGGAATTTGACGCTGATGTCGGCCATACAGTTACATATCTACCCGACAACATAAACCATTCTCTCGAAATATCCACTGATTTCTTATGTCGGATTAATCTGACAGATCAATAATTTCCGCAGGAGTAATATCCTCCACATCTATTCCACTCTTCTGAAGTTTGATTATTGCAATCTCATAAGCCTTAAGGACATCTGCCTTTGTGATGTATCCAATCATAATAGTTGGCTTTAGCGGGTCCACAACTACTGCATGTCCCTCATCTCGTTTCATCATTGCTTGTAGTGCTCCATCCATTGTACACCCACGTGATATATGCAAGAAGTCTGGATTCATCAGATCTTTCACCTGAATCTCTCTCCCATCTTCTACCTTTGGCCCCTGAAAGAGATCTTCTGCAATTAAGATTCCAACAACTTTTCTCCCCTCCGTTACTACTGGGAACTTTGTGTGATGCGTAGTATCTATGACTCTGTAGACTTCTGAAATAGTCATATCCGGAGTTAGAATAGTTGGATCCTTGGTCATGATGGATTCGACTTTTATTGATTTCAGTGCTCCAATGTGAGTTCCAGCACTTACATGGACTCCACGACGAGCAAGTTTCATAGTGTAAATACTCTCAGGCTCAATCAATGATGAAACAAAAAATGATGATGATACTGCAATCATCAATGGAAGGATAAGCAGGTAATCACCAGTCATCTCCATGATGATCACAATACATGTTATTGGGGCTCTCGCTGTACCGCCAAATAGGGCTGCCATTCCTACCAGTGCAAATACCATTGCAGTATTCGTTGAAACAATTCCAGGCGCCACGAATGAGAAGATCCATCCCATCGCTCCTCCGAGACCTGCTCCCATGAAAAGAGTTGGAGCAAAAACTCCACCAGATGCTCCAGATCCTAGTGTGAAACTTGTTGTGAGTGCCTTTAGGAGACTGAATATGAGCATAGTTGCCAATAAGACAATGCCTCCAGCTAGTATATCCGGGGTATTAAGTGTCGAATCAATGAAAGCATATTCCACACCCATCACAGCAGGAAAATACGGCTGGTCACCAAATGATCCATGGTATGCAAATGCATTTTCAAAAAATATCGCGATAACACCAATGACTCCTGTTAGGAGACCTCCAATAGTAGGTAATGCATATTTTGAAACTTTGATCTTCTCGAATAAGCCTTCTATAACATAAAAGCCTCTAATCCAGATTACACTGATGACTCCAAGAACTATTCCTAAGATCAGATAAAAGATCAATTCTCCTGGGTTACCCATTGCGAATGCTTGCGGTTGGAATGAAAGAGTGAGTTCACTTCCAAAAAAAATCCTGTTTACCATGTCTGCGCTGGCGGTTGCTACAACACTAGCGAGAATTACAGGGAGAATTGAAAAGCCAAGTATTCCACCAGCAACTACTTCGATTCCAAAAAGAGCACCTCCAAGTGGAGCATTGAATGTTGCAGCAATTCCTGCAGAAAGTCCGCAGAGTAGGAGAGTCTTTGTTTCGTTCTTGTTTAGTCTGAATGTTTCAGCAATTCCAGAACCGACACCAGCACCAATCTGAGCAATTGGCCCTTCTCTTCCACATGAGCCTCCGGTTCCTATTGTTATTGCTGATGCGACGCTCTTGAGGACCGGAACTCGATATCGTATTCTACCAGCACGAAGGACGTATGATTCCATGACCTCTGGTACTCCATGTCCTTTCGCTTCTGGTGCATATTTAACAACAATGACTGCGACAAAAACACCACCAATTGCTGGTGTGATGATCCATCCTATGTTTCCTAAGTAGTAAGGAATATTCAAGAAAATGAAGTAAATTCCGTTAATCAACATCCTGAATATTATCGCTACAATTCCAGTAATTGCACCAACAAGCGCACCTAGAGAATACAGGACAATCTGCCTTTTCACGTCACGTTGTTCAATCATATGAGGGTGTCGCCTTCTGTTTCGATACGAGTAAAAGGAATCCTCTTTTTCGTTGCCCATAGAATCCTATATTAAAGTTAACGTATGAACCGAGTGCTTGATACTACCGTATCATACCTTTTGGTTTAAGTTCATCTATGACAAAGTCAAGTTTGAGTTCTTTTAATTTCATTTCTTTTGGATATCCTGTCTCTCTATCACAACCACGAAAATCGTAATACTCATCTAACATTATATCAAGATCCGGAAGGCCTCCCTTTGCTGGACCTGTTGGCATTGGTTCCGAGAGGAGTCTTGGAGGTAGGGTCTCATCTTTTCTTGTTATTCCGATTCTGTGATTGAACGCACGTCTCAGATGACTGATTCGTTCAGCTGCTGTTCGTACATATTTCTCATCACCCCATTCGACCATGCCAGTAAGGGCTGGAATGACATTCACAAATGTATCAAAATAGAAGACTGGGGGCCACATGGTTGAGTACTTGCAAATTACCGCTGAGTCAACAAGAGCATAGAGGTTCTCTACATCCCACACAACTTCTCCCTTGTGTTTTGGAGACATTATTTCAAGAATTGCTTGTGCCTTTTCCACACCAAATCTATCAGCTGCTATCTTTGGATATCCAAGTTCCTCAATACATGATATGCTTCTGAGATGGTCTGCGCCTCGTACATTGGTAGCATAGGTGAGTCCAATACTCTGATGAGCTCTTGGATCCTGTCCTGAAGCCTCAAGACCCTTCACATGAATTGCGTATTTCCAGGCATCTCCACCAATCTGTTCTGCAGCTTTTCGAACGCCATTAGCAAGTATTTTTCCAAATCCTTCTCGTTTTGCAATCTTCTCAACGAGTTCTGCCTGCACTTCACTATTACCCCAGGTCAATTCTAGACCATCAGTATCTTTCTTTGTTAGAATGCCCTTCTCATAGAGTTCCATGGCAAAGCCAATGGTCTTTCCAGTAGAAATCGTGTCCAATCCAAGGAGGTCACATCTTTTACCCAGATGAAAGATTGACTCGATATCATTATTCAAACAGTTTGATCCAAAGGCCATAATGGTCTCATATTCTGGTCCGCCAATTGGTTCAGTTGGATATTTTCCCCCTTTAACCCGAATGATGTATTTGCATCCGACTTCACACCCGTGGCATGCTTCTTGTGCAATACGATATTTCTCTGCAATAATCTCTGGACCTATATCATCAGCATCTTCATAGAATCCCGTCCAGTGATTCTTCGTTGGAAGTCGTCCGATCTCATTGATTACTGCAACAAGGTCAGTTGTGCCATATTTTCGCAATGAAGCGAGCGAATCTTTCCAGATTGGATCATCTAATCTCTCCATCTCACGAGCATTTGCCTCGAGATACTTTTCCATGTCATAGGCTTCTAATCCCAAGGAACCGGAAGCAGCAATACCTTTCACATTCTTTGAACCTAATACTGTTCCGAGACCGGCTCTTCCTGCGGCACGATAAAAGTCCACAATAATTCCACCAAAGAGAACTTGATTCTCTCCTGCAGGTCCAATCACTGCGGTTTCAATGGATGGGTCTTTGTGGTCTTCTCGTATCATCATGGTCGTGATATTGGTTTCCTGTCCCCACAAATGCGATGCATCAAGGAGTTCTGCCTTACCATCTCGTAGGAAAAGGTAAACCGGTTTCGGAGAGCGGCCATTAAAGATGATGAAATCAAATCCTGCATATTTTATCTCTGGACCCATGAATCCACCGACATGTGATTCTGCCCATACTCCTGTAAGTGGACCACGACCTGCAAACATCATTCTTCCAGAGGGTGAGAACATAACACCAGTGAGTGGGCCCGTACCAACTATCAGTACATTGTCTGGAGATAGTGGGTCAGTCTTTACAGTTGTTCTATCCCAAAGAATTCTCGAAGAAACACCAGTCCCACCAAGGTATAGTCGCGCCCATTCTTTTTCCATCTCTTTCTTGTGAACTACTCCTTTAGTGAGGTCCACATCTAGATAGTATCCTGCATAGCCTTTGTATGGAAATGTCATTCTTGACCCTCCTCGATGTTCATTCCTAACGTATCAAACGCTGAAGAAACAGCCATGCGTCGCTGATGGAGCCCTTCTGGTTTGGTCGCCGCTACACTGATAGCACTATAGTCACATGCTTTAACACATGCTGGATCACCATTGCATAGGTCACACTTGATTGCCTTCTTGGTCTTTGGGTCAATGGCGATTCCGCCATATACACAAGCAGTCACGCAATTCATACAACCAATGCATGTTTCTTGTTTCACGTATAGAATCCCGTGCTCATTCTCAACAATAGCTCCAGTCGGGCATGCCTCTTGACATAGCGGTGTTTCACATTGCAGGCATACCATAGGAACAACCAGATTTCTGACCTCTTCCTTCAGGATCTGAATCCTTGATCTCTTTGGATTGAAGGATTCTGTGTGAACTGTAGAACAAGCAAGCTCACAGTTTCTACAGCCGGTGCATCGTTCTAAATCGATAGTGATGAATTCTTTCACGGGAGTATCTCTCCAAATCTATATGCGCCTCTTTCATTCATTCTAACTGCCTATAAGTTCTTACCTAAATCTTACAAACAAAGTGAGTGAACCTCAATTGCAAGAAATTTCTATGTTCCACCCTTCTCCTGCCAGTGTCGCCACTTCCTTGAATTTCCAAAGAAATACAAAAATTAGCAAGAGCTTTGTCAGCTATCATCGGGATGGGATCCCTCCTGAAGACCCGGCTTCCTTCTCCTGTACTGATACTGAAGCATCACTTTCAGTGACAGAGAGCGTTTCCACAGTTCTTACCACGGCAGGGTCATTATCACTCTCACCAGATTCATCACTGAAACTGATAAGGTCCGACTGGACAAAGTGAACAGCCGCGGACTCTCCAGAACCTGATGATGGTCCTTTCTTGGAGAGTAAGGACTTCCCTCTTGACAATCTCTTCGAGATTCTCATACGGGCTTTCGGACGCGCACGTCGATTGGTTGTTCCACGAACAACTGCTCTAGTCCACATACCTAGTCCTCCCACAGAGTGCAATGACTTTGTGAGCGTAAGAAAGCGTGCTGCGATGTTGATACTACCATTTCGGTCAGCATTGAGCTTGAGTCCACACGAAGGACAGTGGAAGTAGTTCTGCCTGGGTCTCGTACCCTTGCTTCCACATTTCCAACACATGATGGAGGTCCATCCTTCAGGAACAGCTCTGAATCGAGCGTCCTTCCCATCGACCTTCCAACCCTGTTGAGCCAGCCCATGTTTCAGACTGTCTGTGATTCGAGCAAAGGCCCAGGAATGTATCATCCCTCTAAACCTTCGCCCTTGGTAGTTTCCACGCTTCGCACGCATTCGTATATTTGTCAGGCGACCAATAGCAACATAGAGTGTGTATTTCTTGGATAGTTCTGAGATGTAATCGAGAAGTTGCCGCACAAGGACACGGTCGTACTCCTTGGCAACATTCTCTCGCTTGGAACGTATCTGACGGAGTTTCTCAGGCACTCTATCTGATGTCAACCCATAATTTCTCCGGGTGTACATCTCTCGTTGTAAGTCTGCAACAAGTCGGTCATACTTCTTGATAACTGCGACCTTTTCCCTCTGAACAAAGTAGCGGGTCTCCCGTGTTTTCTCAGGGGTGAGCAGGGTTGAGCAAGCAGCCTTCTCGATACCAAGATCGATTCCAAGGATGGCAACCGGAAGATTCTCCTTCGGAGGGTCATCAAGAGGAATCCTAACAGCAATGGTCACCCACCACTTCCTTTTCCTATCAGTGAATAGCTGTACTGCCTTTACTTCACCCTTTTGGATCTGATTGAGATGGAAGGGGGATATCTTAAGAGGAACGTTCAGTCGATCATGATGAGTTCTCTTCTCTTGCACTGATTCAAGAGCATCCCTGATATCTAACCACCATCTAGAAGCAGAGGTCTTCTTCTCAATTAGCTTGAACCTCTGAGAGAACACCCAACGAGGGATTCTGCGGCTTTCATTGATTGTAGTAGGTCGTGATGCATTCCATCCTTTCTTATTTTTGAGATTGAGATAACTCTCATAGAGAGCGACTGCAGTGTGTTGACATTCAATCATCTCGTTTTGAGAAATTCTAGGAAATCTGATTTTGAAATCATGGGGAACAGTCAATCTCTGACTATATCCCAATTTGACCTTGAGGGCAGTCATGGTGAGTTTATCTAGTTCTCCATCATGAATCCTATCTCTGTTCTTACCCGTCAACAACTCGTTTTCATGTTGTTCAATTATTCCAAGAAATGCACGAATCACTCTGGTATCTCGTCCAACGGTCTGCCTAAGTCGTTGCCTTGTCCTCTCGGTCATAACATCCCAATTAATAGGGACCTTCACCGAGATTGTCACACCCTTGGACCGTGGCACCGTATTCACCTTTCTATATAAACCTCTGACCCATTTCTGGTCAGTTGAGTTCACTCCCATTCTTATTCCCAAGAATGGTTATGTACTCGTACAATAACTCTGGATGTTTCTATATAAACCTATGAAGACTGCAAAGGCTGAACCTATCAAAATCGCGAATAGATTGAATATATCGCACTAAATCGAATGTTTCATATTGTCGAATTACCCGAAAAATTACTTATAATAACTACTAATACTATGATGTGTCAAATATCCTAAAACCAAGAACCATGCTAGACTTCTCACTACCACTTTCAAGATGGGAATGGTAGCCACACTTACATTAGACGAGATAGTGCTACGGATATGGTAGAAATTCGTTTTCCACAAAAGAGCAATTAGAACGAGAAAATAAATGGACTAGCATGTAAATGAAAATCTGATAAAATATCTTTTAATTATTAATTGTAATTACTTACGAATGTGCAAGATTTTAGTAATTCTAGAAGTGTATGGGTTGATTAGAGTTTCCGCTGAGAACGATACATCGTACAAAGGTATTAGTAACGAACTGTCGCGCTTGCAGGTACTAGATATTACTAGAGATGCCGCGTTTCCATATAGTTTAAGATGTGTGGGGCTATGATAAAACCGTTCGAGCAAAAGCCGTCCCCTGAGAGAATTGAATTCCGCAAGGTAGCTGACTCCATGCTTATCCCTGTGGTGGAATTTGATTTACAATTCTCAATGCAGTATGCCAATCCCGCTGCGGTTACGATGTTGAAATTGAGTGAGGACAAACTCGCGGCAGGTATTCATGTTGACGACTTAATAGTTCCTGAGCAGCATGCACTTGTTCATGAAGCTTTGAGTTTGCTAGACAGTGACGTTAAACCAACATCTCTCTCACTTAGAGCGGTCACAGGTGCCGGGGTCGCTATACCTTGCCAAATTTATGCTGATAGAGTGATTATTGACAACAAGGTATCTGGATTTGTTGCCTATGTGGTGGATCTCTCTCGAAGAAAAGCAGCCGAAGAAAAGATTCTCTCACGCAAAGAAATTCTAGAGTTTATGGTTGATTATTACAGTTTTAGTGGAATCATCATTGTCAATGACAAATACAAGTTCGAGTACGTAAACGATAAACTATGCGATATTCTCGGAAGACGGCGAAGTGAGGTTTTGGGTCACGATTTTCGCGAATTCTTGCATCCCGATAGTGTTGAGATTGTTTCTGATCGATACATTAAACGTCAAAAGGGCGAAGAAGTTCCCTCGGTCTACGAGCTTCAAGTACTAAGAAAGGATGGCATTACTCGTGATATTCGCTTGAATGTCGGTGCCATCCGTGGAAGTGATGGTAGAACTCGCACAGTTGCTCAACTGTTAGATATTACAGAAGAGAAATACAGAGCTCATGCCTTAGAAGACTCTGAATATCGATACAGGAACCTGGTTGAAACCATGGATTCGGGACTTAGCGTTGATAATAGTGAGGGGCGAATGACCTTTGTCAACAACGCATTATGTCGCATGCTAGGATATGATTCTCCCGATGATTTGATTGGCAATAAAATAACTTCAATCCTTCATGGCTGGACTGAGAACAACGTCACTCAAAAAATGGAAGACAGAAAAGCTGGAAAGATTGAGCATTACGAAGCCCAGCTTGATCATAAGATCAATGGAATTGTCCCTGTGGTAGTTTCTGCTTCTCCAATACTTGACCGTAATAATGAATATGCAGGAAGCATGGCGGTTTTCGAGGATGTTTCTGAATTAAAAAAGACGGAGGCTGAAGTCCACTTTCTACTTGATCTTCTCCTTCATGATATTGGTAACCAGTTACAATTAATCCTGGCTGGTGGTGACTTTCTTGAGAAAGACTCTCCCGGGGACCAGATAATACGGTCGAAGAGATATATCATGGATGGAGCACTTCGGTGTCTGGAGCTCATTCAGAAGGTACGACGTGCTGAAGAATCAAAATCAGAGCCGCTTGCTCCTAGGCACCTGTATATGGTTGCTATTGCGGAGTCAGAGCTTCTCTTCAAACAGAGAGGTGTTCGTGTGAACCTTGAAGACCTGGATGAAGAAGCCTTGGTCTATGCTGATCAAGCTCTAAGCCAATTAATCTGGAATCTCCTTGAGAATGCGGTTATTCACAATCCAAAACACGAATCTGAGAAATCAGTATCTATTGGCGGATCAATCTCTGGAGACATTTACACACTTTCTGTTTCTGATAACGGGATTGGCATCCCAGATGACAAGAAGAAAGAGTTGTTCAATCCATCACGAAGATATGGCGGTGTTGGTCTTCATCTTGTAAGAAGACTAGCTGAGAAGTATGGCAGTATTCCCAAGGTACTAGATCGTGTGGAAGGACATCCTGAAGAAGGTCTCAGAATCGACATCGACTTCAAACTTGTTCAATGATTTGAAACAACCACAATAATTATGACACCTCTAAGTTAAGGTTGAATCCGCATCAGAGGTGTATAAGTTTGTCATCTAATTCTTTACTAATCAAGAACGGGTATATTCTCACACTGAATCCCCAACGTCAGATCCTCCGCGATGGAGCAATCTACATCGAGAATGAGAAGATTGTTGAAGTTGGAAAGACCGAGGATCTAAAGACGCACAAGGCTGAGAAGGTTATCGATGCAAAGCACAAGATTGTGATGCCCGGGCTCATTGATACACACGTACATTTGGCACAGGCATTAATCCGAGGATGCGCTGATGATGTTGCTCTAGTTGACTGGCTCAAAAAGTATGTATGGGTTCTCCAAGGTAACTTCACTCATGATGATGGTAGGGTCTCTGCTGAACTCTGTATGGCTGAAATGATACGGACTGGAACCACCTCTTTCGTGGAGTGTATGATTCACTCTCGCTACGGCTTTGATGGAATTGCAAAGGCTGTAGAAAAAATTGGGATGCGCGGTGCTCTCTCCAAGATTGTCATGGACTCGACTGGATATGCAGATAGTGCAGATATTATGTATCCTGGAATGGTTGAGAATGCAGAAGAATGCCTGACTGAAACCGAACAGATGTACAATAAATGGCACGGGAAAGCAGATGGAAGGATTCAGGTTTGGTACGGACTGCGGTCTCTTGGTGGTGTTACACCAGAGTTATTCAAGGATGTAGCTCACAGGACCCGTGAAAAGAAGACACACATGACCATGCATCTTGGAGAAGTGGTTGATGATGTTCGCTATGTTAAGGAGAATTTTGACACAAACCTTACAGGATTCGCTCGTGACCATGACTTGCTGGGTCCAGAGATGATTTTCGCCCACGGTATTCACTTTGAAGATGCTGAGTTGAAAGTACTAGCAGAAACAAAATCGAATATTTCACACTGCCCTGCAAGCAACACAAAACTGGCTTCAGGATTTGCGAAGATTCCTCAGATGCTCAAGCTTGGAGTACCGGTTTCATTAGGCTGTGATGGAGGTCCAAGCAACAATACGTATGATATGATACGTGAAATGCGGCTCGCAGCCCTCATTCACAAGGCTGTCGTGAGTGACCCGCTCGTTGTTAGTGCAGAAAACGTGATTGAGATGGCTACGCTTGGTGGTGCAGCTGCTATGGGAATTGACGATATGGTTGGATCCCTGGAGACTGGGAAGCTCGCAGACATCATTCTTATCGATATGTACGATCTTGGGCTAACTCCCCCGGTCAACCCAGTCTCGAATCTTGTCTATAGTGGAAATGGCCTGAGTGTGGATACTACCATTGTCAATGGTAAGACACTGATGAGCAACAAGCAGCTCC
>Ga0307419_10000858_pt1 | contig 15603 bp, 11 predicted proteins | sample SalMarWE160230MG_2_FD_202512 | JGI IMG/M metagenome (GOLD analysis project Ga0307419, IMG submission 202512) | Salt marsh sediment microbial communities from the Plum Island Ecosystem LTER, Massachusetts, United States - WE1602-30 | ecosystem: Environmental > Aquatic > Marine > Intertidal zone... | reverse complement strand
TACATAAGATCGAGGCGTGGACCGCGCGCTACGGGGTCGCGATCGCTGACTGGCCGGCGACGCCGGTCGATCCGTTCTTCAATGTCAATACGCCGGACGACGTCGCAGCCGCGGAACGGATTGCTGCGGAACACGGCCTGTGAAACGGCCGGGGCCGGCCTCCGGCACTTATTTCGGCGCGCGCTTGGCGAGAATGCGCTGCAGCGTGCGGCGGTGCATGTTGAGGCGGCGCGCGGTCTCCGACACGTTGCGGCCGCAAAGCTCATAAATGCGCTGAATATGCTCCCAGCGCACCCGGTCGGCCGACATCGGATTGTCCGGCAGCTCCGGCTTTTTCCCTTCCGCGGCGAGCAGCGCGGCGACGACGTCGTCGGCATCCGCGGGCTTCGAGAGATAATCGAAGGCGCCGAGCTTCACCGCGGTGACCGCGGTCGCGATATTGCCGTACCCCGTCAGCACCACGCCGCGCGCGTCCGGCCGGCGTTTCTTCAGCGCCGAAATGACGTCGAGCCCGTTGCCATCGGCGAGCCGCATGTCGACCACGGCGAAGGCGGGCGTGAGCTTTTCCACCTGATCGAGCCCGTCCGCCACGGTTTCCGCAATGGTGACGGAAAAACCGCGGGCTTCCAGCGCACGCGCAAGCCGCACCACCAGTGACTTGTCGTCCTCGACGATCAGCAGCGAGCGGTCCGCCGGCAGCGTCGGGGCAGGAGAAGGTGCGGGTGCAAGGTCTGCCATGCCACAATCCTTTCGTCGGGCGCAGGCATCGATTTTGCGCCCATGCTTGATCTAGGTGTCGCAGCCGCGACGCTCAAGGGGCGTCCGCGGGCTCGATTTCTGGGCTCTCCGCGGTCGCCGCGGCAAGCGGACGTTCGAAGTCGCTGCGTCGCCATTGTAGCCGCACGATCGCGCCGCGCAGCGGAAATGTGCGATTCTGCAGTGTTAAAGTCGCACCGGACCGTTCGAGAAACGTCTTGGCAATGAAAAATCCCAAGCCGAGCCCCGGCGCCTCGCTGCCCTTGCGTCGTCCCCGGCGGCTGGTGACGTAAGGGTCGCCGAGCCGGTCCATGATCTCGCGGGGAAAGCCCGGGCCATCATCGCTGATCTGGATCCACACCGTATCGGCGCTCCAGGAGACCGAGATTTCCACCCGCTCGCGGGCGAAATCTATTGCATTTTCAACGAGATTGCCGAGACCATAAAAAATCGCCCGGTTGCGCGCGCTGACCGGCTCCGGACCGCCGTCCGACGGCAGGATGACGTCGATCGTGATATCACCGCCGCGCAGGGGCGCGACGACATCCTCGACCAGCGCCGAGATCGGCACGCGCTCATAAGGTTCGCCGGGGGAGGGAAACTCGGACAAGCGGCTGAGAATATCGCGGCAGCGCAGGGCCTGGGTCCGCAGCAGGCGGACATCCTCTACGATCGGCGAGTCTGGGGCGGTCTCGCGCTCGAGCTCGCGCGTGACGACCAGGATGGTTGCGAGCGGCGTGCCGAGCTCGTGGGCGGCGGCGGCCGCCAGGCCATCGAGCTGGGAGAGGTGCTGCTCGCGTTCGAGCACCAGCTCGGTTGCTGCCAGCGCCGCGGTGATCTTGCGCGACTCCTCGGTGATCTTCCAGGCATACATGCTGACATAGATGATCGCGAGCAGGTTCGCGAGCCAGACGCCGAGCATGTAGATCAGCGGCAACTCGAAGCGCGCGTCGCCAGGCCACGGCAGCGGCAGATGCGTGACCATCAGCATGCTCGAGCAGACGACAGCGAGCCCAGCCAGCATCAGGGTCAGGCGCACCGGCAGCGCGGTCGCCGAGATCAGCACCGGTCCGATGAACAACAGCGCGAAGGGATTCTGCAGCCCGCCGGTGAGGAAAAGAAGCGTGCCGAGCTCCACAATGTCGATCGCGAGCAGCCAGGCGATCGGCTTCGGTTCGAGCCGCTGGTCGCCGCGGAAGCGCCAGGAGAGTAAAATGTTCAGCGCGGCGTAAGCGCCGATGACCGTCAGGCAGGCCCAGAACTGTCCGAGTTTAATCGCGTCGTGGGCGACGAGCACCGCGGCGAGCTGGCCGAACACGGCGATCCAGCGCAGCTGCACCAGCGTGTCGAGACGGACATGGCGTAGCGGGCTTTCGTGATAGGGCAGGGTGCGGCTGGGCATGCGGCATCATACACCAAGGTGCCGCCGGTTCGACCTTTCCAGTTCACAGGCGCTGCTCGGAGCAGGGAGGTGGGCTTGACCCGCCGGTCCATCTCTTCTCAATGAGGGCCGTGCACGGCGAGACGGCAGAGGCCGTTGGTCGCGCCGTCAAACCGATGGAATGCCCCATGACCCTCTCCGCTTCGTTTCCGGAAAAAACGGTGATGGCCGAACTCACGGCGAAGATGCTGATCGAGGTGGAGGCGGTCCGCTTTATGGAAGACAAGCCCTTCATCTTCACCTCGGGCTGGGCGAGCCCGGTCTATACTGATTGCCGCCGGCTGATCTCCTTCCCGCGCGTGCGCGCGACGCTGATGGATTTTGGTGCCGCGACGCTGTTCCGCGATGCCGGTTTCGAACAGTTCGACAGCGTTGCCGGCGGCGAGACCGCGGGCATTCCTTTCGCCGCCTGGATGGCCGACCGGCTTGCTCTGCCGATGCTCTATGTGCGCAAGAAGGCGAAGGGATTCGGGCGCAACGCGTTGATCGAGGGTCATCTCACTGAGGGCCAACGCGTTCTTCTGGTCGAGGACATGACGACCGACGGCCGCAGCAAAGTGCATTTCTGCAAAGGTTTGCGCGACGCCGGGGCGCGGGTCGAGCATATCTTCGTGGTATTCTTTTACGACATCTTTCCCGACAGCCGAAAAACGCTGAGTGACCTCGGCGTCAGCCTGCATGCGCTGGCGACCTGGTGGGACGTGATCGCCGTTGCCAAGGCGAGTAGCCGGTTCGAGCCGAAAATGCTGGCCGAGGTCGAAAGCTTTATGCATGATCCCGCCGGCTGGTCGAAAGCGCATGGCGGCGTGGCGCAGCCGGCGGCCGAGTAGAGCGCGGTTTCGGCAGCTTTTGGTTGGCTTCCCGGGGATCCGCGAGCGGCAGGCACATTGCTCCGCCGCCGCTGTTTTCGACAGCGCAGAGGGGGCGCCGCTCTTGCGCGGCCGCGTTTTCCGGCTATATTCTCAATTGTCCGCACAGGATATCTCATAACGGCCGGATAGCCGAGCAGTTGATGAGAGTGGGCCCCGCCCGGGACCCGCTCTTTTTTGTTACTTGCGGGACGGCTGTCTTAAGCGGTGCCGGCAAAGGTGAAGCCGGCGCGGCAGAGACCGGTCCGATGCAGCGAACGCAGAGCGAGCCCTGATCCCGGTGGACCGGGCTCTTAAGTCACCGGAAACACCGACGCCTGTTGCCTGATGACGGAAACGATCGAGAACGCCAATCTGGACGAGCCGCGGCTGATTGCCGAAAGCGGTCTCGCCGCGCGCGTCGCGCGGATCGCCGAGCCGGTGCTCGCCGGTCTCGGATACCGGCTGGTGCGCGTGCGGCTTTCCGGGCTCGAAGGCTGCACCGTGCAGATCATGGCGGAGCGCCCGGACGGCTCGATGGACATCGACGATTGCGAGGCGGTGTCGCGGGGTCTGTCGCCGGTGCTTGACGTCGCCGATCCGGTCGAGCGCGGTTACCGGCTCGAAATCTCCTCCCCCGGGATCGACCGGCCGCTGGTGCGCTTGTCGGATTTCACGAGCCACACCGGGCACTTGGTGAAGGTCGAGATGGCGGTGGCGGTGAATGGAAGGCGCCGCTTCCGGGGCGAACTGGCGGGAGTAGACGGCGCCGCGGCGCGGCTCCATATTGCCGATGCTGAGGGAGAAGGGACGGATGTCCTTCTCCCGATTGAGGACATGCTGGAAGCGCGGCTCGTCCTCACCCCGGAGTTGATTACCCAGTCGCTGCGACGAGGAAAAGCCGAGCAGCGCCAAGCGCGCGAACAGCGGGATGCGCGCCGCCGGGAGCGAACACAATCCCGCAATCAGGTTCATAAAGGGCGAGGGTCGGCGCGCAAGGCGTCGTCCCGCCAAACTGGAGAATGAATCCATGGCCGTGGTCAGCGCCAACAAGCTCGAGCTTTTGCAGATCGCTGATGCCGTCGCGCGCGAGAAATCGATCGACCGTAGCATCGTCATCCATGCCATGGAGGATGCGATCGCGAAGGCGGCACGTTCACGCTACGGCAGCGAAACCGACGTGCATGCCGAGATCGACTCGAAGAAGGGTGAATTGCGGCTCTCGCGCCATATGCTGGTGGTCGAGCAGGTCGAAAACCCGGCGAACCAGATCAGTCTGGAGAATGCCCGCCAGTTTAATCCGGCCGCGCAGATCGGCGACACCATCGCCGACACCTTGCCGCCGCTCGAATATGGGCGCATCGCCGCCCAGTCGGCCAAGCAGGTGATCGTGCAGAAAGTGCGCGAGGCCGAACGCGACCGCCAGTACCAGGAGTTCAAGGACCGCATCGGCGATATCGTCAACGGCATCGTCAAGCGGGTGGAATACGGCAACGTCGTCGTCGATCTCGGCCGCGGCGAAGCGATCGTGCGGCGGGACGAATTGCTGCCGCGTGAAGTCTTCCGCAACGGCGACCGCATCCGCGCCTATATCTACGACGTGCGGCGCGAGCCGCGCGGGCCGCAGATTTTCCTCTCCCGCACCCATCCGCAATTCATGGCGAAGCTGTTCGCACAGGAGGTGCCGGAGATTTACGACAGCATCGTCGAGGTCAAGGCCGTCGCGCGCGACCCGGGTTCGCGCGCCAAGATCGCGGTGATCTCGCGTGACTCGTCGGTCGATCCGGTCGGCGCCTGCGTCGGCATGCGCGGCTCACGCGTGCAGGCCGTGGTGAACGAGTTGCAGGGCGAGAAGATCGACATCATCCCGTGGTCGCCGGACATCCCGACCTTCGTTGTCAATGCGCTAGCGCCGGCCGAAGTCGCCAAGGTGGTGCTCGATGAGGAGCGCGAGCGCATCGCGGTCGTGGTGCCCGACCAGCAGTTGTCGCTCGCGATCGGCCGCCGCGGGCAGAATGTGCGGCTCGCCTCCCAATTGACCGGCTGGGACATCGATATCCTCACCGAGCAGGAGGAATCGGAGCGCCGGCAGGCAGACTTTGAAAAGCGCAGCAAGATGTTCATGGAGGAGCTGAACGTCGACGAGGTGGTCGGCCAGCTGCTCGCCTCGGAAGGGTTCACTTCGGTCGAGGAGCTGTCGATGGTGGACCTCAAGGAGATCGCGGCGATCGAGGGATTCGACGAGGACACCGCGCAGGAGCTGCAGACACGCGCCCGTGACTATCTGGCGCGGGTCGAGGCGGAATATGACGACCGGCGCAGGGTGCTCGGCGTTGCCGATGAATTGGCCGAAGTGCCGGCGGTGACGGCGAAAATGCTGGTCGCCTTCGGCGAGAACGAGGTGAAGACGGTCGAGGACCTCGCCGGCTGCGCGACCGATGATCTGTGTGGCTTCACCGAGCGCAAGGACGGTGAAACGGTCAAGACCGACGGCATTCTCGAAGGTTTCGATCTCTCCCGCGAGGAATGCGAAGCGCTGATCATGCAGGCGCGGGTGAAGGCTGGCTGGATCGATGAGGCCGATCTTGCGCCGCCGCCCGTCGAGGGCGAGGCAGTGGAGCAAGGCGCCGAAGCAAGCCCTGGGGCGTGAACCGAAGCGGAGCTGGAGAAACGATTACGGACATGCTGGCGCGGATCGACGATGTGATGACCGATAACGGCCCGCGGTTGGGCGCGGCACGGGAGCGGTTTTGCGTCGCGACCCGCGCGGTGCTCCCGCTCGACGAGCTGATCCGCTTCGTCGCCGCTCCGGACGGCCGGGTGATCCCCGATCTCAAGCGCAAGCTCCCCGGACGCGGCGCTTGGGTGACGGCGCGGCGCGACGTGGTGGCGCTGGCGGTCCGGCGCGGGGCACTCAAGCGGGCACTCGGCGACGCGGTTGAGGTTGCGGCGGGTCTGCCCGATCTGACCGAGCAACTCTTGCGGCGCGCCGTTCTCGATGCGCTGGCAATGGCGAATAAAGCGGGGCAGGTCGCGGCTGGATTCGCGAAGACCCTGGCCGCCGTGGAATCCGGCGCAGCGGTGGCAGTCGTGCATGCCAGCGAGGCAGCGGCGGACGGCGTACGCAAGATTGCCGCCGCCGCGGAGCGCGGCCGGGCAGGGGTGGGGCTGCGGCTGCTTCCCGACATCAAGATATTCGCTTCGATGGAATTGGATTTGGCACTCGCGCGTTCAAATGTGGTACATGCTGCGCTGTTGTCCGGGTACGCAAGCGAGGCGGTTCTCGCGCGCTTCCGTGCCCATGATCGGTATTGTGCGAGCGCTACCGGTGAAAAGGGCGGCGACACAGCGGCAACTATCGAGCCCGGACCAGGATCGTAATGACTGAGACCAAGAACACCGGCGAAAAGACCCTGACGGTCGCCCAACCCAAGACCCTGACGCTCAAGCGATCGGGCGTGGAGCACGGCATGGTGCGCCAAAGCTTCAGCCATGGCCGCACCAAAGCGGTGGTGGTCGAGAAGGTGAAGCGCCGCGCCGCGGGCCCGGCCGAGGCGAAAGCGGGCGAGCATGCGCCGGCGCCGTCGGTCTCGCCGAGCGGCGCGGGAGCCCCAGCGGCTCGCCACGGACGGGCAGCATCCTCCGGGTCGTCACGACCATCCGGCGTCGTGCTGCGCACGCTCACCGAGGAAGAGCGGAGCGCGCGCGCCCATGCGCTTGCTGACGCCAAGGTGCGCGAGGCCGAGGAGCGCAAGATCGCCGAAGAAGAGGCGCGTCGGCGGGCCGAACGCGAAACCGCAGAAAAGATCGAGCACGAGGCTGCCGAGGCCCGCAAGCGCGAAGAGGAAGAGCGCCGCCGCCACGAGGACGAAGCCAAGCGCAAGGCGGAGCAGGAGGCCAAGAAGCGGTTCGGCGACGAGGAGGTAGCGAAGACCAAAGTTGCTGCGGCGCCGGCTTCCGCGCTTGCTGCGACGACGGCGAAGCCGGCAGCGCCAGCATCGCCCACGATCAATACAAGGACGGCCGCGCTCGAGCCGGACGAGGAAGAAGCGCCCCGTCCGGTGCGGCGGGGCGCCGGTCCTGCGCGTCCAGTGCCGGCACCGAAGCCGACCCGCAGCACGCCCCAGAAAAGCCGGGGCCGTCTCACCGTGGTGACCGCGCTCGATGCGGGCGAGGTCCGCGAACGGTCGGTCGCGTCATTCCGCCGGCGGGTGCAGCGCCTCAAGGGGCAGACAGCGAACGAGCCGAAGGAGAAGCTCGTGCGCGAGGTGACGATCCCCGAGGCGATCACCATTCAGGAACTCGCCAACCGCATGGCCGAGCGCGCGGTCGACGTCATCAAGATGCTGATGAAGCAGGGCCAGATGGCGAAGATCACCGATTCGATCGACGCCGACACCGCCCAGCTCATTGCCGAGGAACTCGGCCACACGGTCAAGCGTGTCGCCGAGGCCGACGTCGAGGAAGGCCTGTTCGACACCGCCGACAATCCGGAGCAGTTGCAGCCGCGGCCGCCGGTCGTGACCATCATGGGCCATGTCGACCACGGCAAGACCTCTCTGCTCGATGCCATTCGCGCGACCAATGTCGCCGGCGGCGAAGCCGGCGGGATCACCCAGCACATCGGCGCCTATCAGGTTGCGACCCCCGGCGGCAGCAAGGTCACTTTCATCGACACGCCCGGCCATGCCGCCTTCACGGCGATGCGCGCGCGCGGCGCCAAGGTGACGGACGTCGTCGTGCTCGTGGTTGCCGCCGATGACGGCGTGATGCCGCAAACGGTCGAGGCGGTCCAGCACGCCAAGGCGGCGAAGGTGCCGCTCATCGTCGCCATCAACAAGATCGACCGGCCGGACGCGCGGCCGGAGCGCGTGCGCACCGAGCTGCTGCAGCACGAGGTTCAGGTCGAGTCGCTCGGCGGCGACGTGCTCGATGTCGAGGTCTCGGCCAAGCAGAAGACCAATCTCGAAAAGCTGCTCGACACCATCAGCCTGCAGGCAGAAATCCTCGACCTCAAGGCCAATCCGGACCGTCCGGCCGAAGGCACCGTGATCGAGGCAAAGCTTGATCGCGGGCGCGGCCCGGTGGCGACCGTGCTGGTTCAGCGCGGGACGTTGAAGGTCGGCGATATTGTCGTCGCCGGCGCGGAATGGGGACGCGTGCGCGCGCTCGTATCCGACACCGGGGCGACCGTCGACGAGGCCGGCCCGTCGACCCCGGTCGAGGTGCTCGGCTTCGGCGGCACGCCGGAAGCCGGCGACCGCCTCGCCGTCGTCGAGAACGAAGGCCGCGCGCGCGAGGTCACCGATTACCGGTCGCGGCAGCGGCGCGAGAAGCAGGCCGCGCGCGCGAGCGGCATGCGCGGCTCGCTCGAGCAGATGATGTCACAGCTCAAGACCGCGGGCCGGAAGGAATTCCCGCTCATCGTCAAGGGCGACGTGCAGGGCTCGGTCGAGGCGATCGCGGGCGCGCTCGACAAGCTCGCCACCGAGGAAGTCGGAGCGCGGGTCATTTTGTCGGGTGTCGGCGGCATCACCGAGTCGGATGTGACGCTCGCCGAAGCGTCGGGTGCGGCGATCATCGGCTTCAACGTGCGCGCCTATAAGGAGGCACGTGAAGCCTCCGAGCGGCTCGGCGTTGAAATCCGCTACTACAATGTCATCTACGATCTCGTCGACGACGTGAAGAAAGCGATGTCGGGCCTGCTGGAGCCGACGACACGCGAGACCACGCTCGGCAATGCGCAGATTTTGCAGGTCTTCAATATCTCGAAGGTCGGCAAAGTGGCGGGCTGCCGTGTCACCGATGGCGTCGTGCAGCGTGGCGCCAATGTCCGGCTGATCCGCGACAATGTGGTGATCCACGAGGGCAAGCTCGCGCAGCTCAAGCACCTCAAGGACGATGTGCGCGAGGTCACCGCCGGCCACGAATGCGGCATGTCGTTCGAGAGCTATCAGGACATGCGCGAGGGCGACGTGATCGAGTGCTACCGCGTCGAGACGGTGCAGCGGACGCTGTGAGGCATTCGTCAGATTTCGAAGCTTTCTTTGCCGTCATGCCCGGCTTTATGCCGGGCATCCATGTCTGAAGCGTCGAACGCGCAACATGGATGGCCGGGGCAAGTCTCCGGCCATGACCAACGACCGAAACATATCTCATGACTCGCCATCAGCAACGCGAAAGCTCGTCCGTCCCTTCCCAGCGTGCTCTGCGCGCGGGTGAACTGGTGCGTCATGCGCTGGCGGAAATTCTCTCGCGCGGCGAGGTGCACGACCCGGTGATCGAGACCCATCTGATCACGGTTGCGGAAGTGCGCATGAGTCCTGATCTCAGGCTCGCGACGATCTATGTGATGCCGCTCGGCGGCCATGACGAAAGCGGGGTGCTGGCGGCGCTCGAGCGCAACAAGCGCTTCCTGCGCGGCGAGATCGCCCATCGGGTGAACCTGAAATTCGCCCCCGATATCCGCTTCCGCATCGACGAACGGTTTGACGAGGCGCAGCGCATCGAGGACTTGCTGCGCTCGCCCGAAGTGGCGCGCGACCTCGACAGCCAGACTGGTGAAGGCAAGACAGGCGAGAACGAATGAACTCCAGCATCGGCAAGAGAGTCGCTTCCCCCCTTGAGGGGGAGGCCGACCGGCCGCAGGCTGGTCGGGAGGGGGGTGCTGCTGAACAGCCGCAGCGGGTGCTTCCCGACCAAGTGCCTCCCCTCCCTGGGGAAACGCTACGGAACACCCAGCGATCGGCTTTGTCCCAAAAGTCTGGCCGCGGAGACAGGAAAGACAAACGCCCCAAGCGCGATGTGCATGGCTGGCTCGTGCTCGACAAGCCGGTCGGCATGACCTCAACCCATGCGGTCTCGGTCGTGAAGCGCCTGTTTCAGGCGAAGCGCGTCGGCCACGCCGGCACGCTCGATCCGCTCGCCTCCGGCCTGTTGCCGATCGCGCTTGGCGAGGCCACCAAGACCGTCATGTATGTGATGGACGGCCGCAAGCACTACCGCTTCACCGTCCGTTGGGGCGAGGAGCGCGATACCGACGATGCCGAAGGCCGCGTCGTCGCAACGAGCGAGGCGAGACCCAGCGCCGAGGCGATCCGGGCGGCGCTGCCGCAGTTCATCGGCACCATCGAGCAGGTGCCGCCGCAGTTTTCCGCGATCAAGATCGAGGGCGAGCGCGCCTATGACATCGCGCGCGAGGGCGCCGCAGTCGTGCTCAAGCCGCGCACCATCGAGATGCACCGGCTCGAGCTTGTCGGCCAGCCCGATCCCGATCATGCCGAATTCGTCGCCGAATGCGGGAAAGGCGCCTATGTGCGCGCGATCGCCCGCGACCTCGGCCGCGCGCTCGGCTGTTACGGCCATGTCTCGGCGCTGCGCCGCACGGCGGTCGGGCCGTTCGCGGAAAGCGACATGATTCCGCTGGCACAGGTCGAGGCTTTGTGCGATAGAGCCGCGGTCGGCGAGGCCAACCTTGCCGACGCGCTCATGCCCGTTGCGACCGCGCTGGACGACATCCCGGCGCTGGCCGTCAGTCGGGCAGATGCGGCAAGGCTCCAGCGGGGCCATGCCGTTCTGATGCGCGGGCGGGACGCCCCGATCGTCCGCGGCACGGTCTATGTCACGGTGGCCGGCCAGTTGCTGGCGCTTGCCGAGTTGGACCGCGGTGAAATTGTCCCCAAGCGCGTGTTCAATCTTGCCGGACTGCAGGGCAGGGCCGGCCGACAACAAGGTGTTTGACGATGTCGATTACGAGCGCCCGCAAGGCGGAACTGATCAACACGTATGGAGCCAAGGCCGGTGATACCGGCTCTCCCGAGGTGCAGGTCGCAATCCTGTCGGAACGCATCACGAACCTCACCGAGCATTTCAAGTCCCATGCCAAGGACAATCATTCGCGACGCGGCCTCTTGAAGCTCGTGTCACAACGCCGCCAGTTGCTCGATTACCTCAAGCGCAACGACGAAAGGCGCTATCGCAAACTGATCGAGCAGCTTGGCATTCGCCGCTGACCGACCGGCGGCCAGAAGGGCCGGGCTTATGACGCCCGGCAGACGACGGCTGATGAACGCCATGGCAGGATCGCCGGACGCTGCTTGACGCCGCCGGGAAAACCCCGGCGCGGCAGCCTCTCGCCGTCTTGCTCATGGCTTTCGGAGCCGTCATCCGACCAACCATGAGAGACGAAAAGCATGTTCAATACGCATCGCGTGGAGATCGACTGGGCGGGGCGCAAGCTCGTCCTTGAAACCGGAAGAATCGCGCGCCAGGCCGACGGCGCCGTCGTCGCCACCTACGGCGAGACCACGGTGCTCGCGACCGTCGTCGCTGAGAAAGAACCGCGACCCGGCATCGATTTCCTGCCGCTCACCTGCAATTACCAGGAGAAGACCTACGCCGCCGGCCGCATTCCCGGCGGCTTCTTCAAGCGCGAAGGCCGTCCGAGCGAGCGCGAAACGCTCACTTCGCGCCTGATCGATCGGCCGATCCGGCCGCTATTCGCCGATGGCTGGCGCTGCGATACCCAGGTGATCGCGACCGTGCTGTCGCATGACCTCGAAAACGATCCCGACATCGTTGCGATGGTTGCTTCTTCCGCGGCGCTGACACTGTCGGGCGCGCCCTTCATGGGGCCGATCGGGGCAGCGCGCGTCGGCTTCATCAACAACGAATATGTGCTCAACCCGCAGATCGACGAGATGCTGGAGAGCCATCTCGATCTCGTCGTCGCCGGCACCCACGACGCGGTGCTGATGGTGGAATCGGAAGCGCGCGAGCTGCCGGAAGAAATCATGCTCGGTGCGGTGATGTTCGGCCATCGCCATTTCCAGCCGGTGATCGATGCGATTATCCGGCTCGCGGAAAAGGCGGCGAAGGAGCCGCGTGAGCTCGTCACCGGCGACAACAGCGCGCTCGAAAAGGAAATGCTCGGCGTGATCGAGCAGGACCTGCGCGCGGCCTATGCGATCGCGCAGAAGCAGGAGCGGCACAAGGCGGTCGAGGCCGCCAAGGCCAGGGTCAAGGCGCATTTCTTCCTGGCGGGGCTCGAGCCGATCTACCAGGAGCATCACGTCTTCGGCGTGTTCAAGGAGCTCGAGGCCAAGATCGTGCGCTGGAACATTCTTGATACCGGGCGCCGCATTGATGCGCGCGACGTGAAGACCGTGCGCCCGATCGTCGCCGAAGTCGGCGTGCTGCCGCGCGCCCACGGTTCGGCGCTGTTCACCCGCGGCGAGACGCAGGCGCTCGTCGTCGCCACGCTCGGCACCGGCGAGGACGAGCAGTTCATCGATGCACTTGAAGGCACCTACAAGGAGACCTTCATGCTGCATTACAATTTTCCGCCGTTCTCGGTCGGCGAGACCGGTCGGCTCGGCTCGCCCGGTCGGCGCGAGGTCGGGCACGGCAAGCTCGCCTGGCGCGCGGTGCATCCGGTGCTGCCGCTGCATCACGAATTTCCCTACACGATCCGGGCGGTTTCCGAGATCACCGAATCGAACGGCTCGTCCTCGATGGCGACGGTGTGCGGCACCTCGCTGGCGCTGATGGATGCCGGCGTGCCGCTGCGGGCGCCGATCGCCGGCATCGCCATGGGGCTGATCCTGGAAGGCGAGCGCTTCGCTGTGCTTTCCGACATTCTCGGCGACGAGGATCATCTCGGCGACATGGACTTCAAGGTCGCGGGCACCGAGAAGGGCGTCACCTCGCTGCAGATGGACATCAAGATTGCCGGCATCACCGAGCAGATCATGCGCGTCGCCCTCGACCAGGCGAAGGACGGACGCATGCACATTCTCGGCGAAATGTCGAAGGCGCTCGGCCAGCACCGCGACCAGCTCGGTGAGCACGCGCCGCGCATCGAGGTGTTCTCGATCCCGCCGGACAAAATCCGCGAGGTGATCGGCTCCGGCGGTAAAGTAATCCGCGAGATCGTGGAAAAGACCGGCGCCAAGATTGATATTTCCGACGACGGTACGGTGAAGGTTGCGTCGGCGAAAGCCGAGTCGATCCGCGCCGCCATCAACTGGATCAAGTCGATCGCCTCCGAGCCCGAGGTCGGCCACATCTACGAGGGCACAGTCGTCAAAGTGATGGACTTTGGTGCCTTCGTGAACTTCTTCGGCTCGCGCGACGGGCTCGTGCATATCAGCCAGCTGGCGCCGCGCCGGGTGCAGAAGGTCACCGACGTCGTCAAGGAAGGCGACAAGGTCAAGGTGAAGCTGCTCGGCTTCGACGAGCGCGGCAAGGTGCGCCTGTCGATGAAGATCGTCGATCAGCAGACCGGCGAAGAGATCAAGACGGAAGGCGGCGACCAGCCGGAAGGCGGCCGCGAGCCGCGCGAGCCCCGGGCGCCGCGCGAAGCCGCCGGCGGGGAGTAGGCGCCGCAAGCAATGCCAGCGGGGAACCATCGCCTCGCGCAGGGTCATGCCGAAAGGCTCGCGAGGCATGGGGGCAGTCGGCCGCCAACGCTTGTTTGTCTAGCAAGCTCTGGAGCGAATTCCGTTCAGGTGGAATCGGAATTCGCTCTATTTCTCTTTGAGTGATCGCATTTTCTGCGGCGAACCGGTGTCCACTTCGCCGGAAAATGCTCTAACGGCCAAGATCGAGCGGCCGTTTGCCGCCCGATCCTGCCAGCTCTTTGGCGTTCAAGAGACCGAGTATTCCTGCGACTTGAACGAGAGCCCTTTGACCGCCTCAGGAGCGTCGGCGAGCTTTCTGATATTCGCCCAGGTCTGCTTATAGTTCGGAATGATGAACTCGTTCACACCTTTGGAAACGACGTTGCCCTGCACCCCCATCGGATTGGCGAACAGCATGAAGGTCTGGTTCCGCTTCGCTCGCGGCGAAGGGTAGATCATTGCCTGCGTCGCGCCGTTTTCGTTGAAAACCTCGACCAGATCGCCGGCCTTGACGTTGAGCTCCGCCATGTCCTGCGGGTTCATCTCGATGAACGGGAACGGATAGCGGTCCATCACGAACTCATTCTTCTGATCGAGATAGGCGCTCTGCCAGACGTGGTTCGTGCGCCCATTGTTGACGAGGAAGCGGAATTTCTTCGATTCCTCTTCCTTGCCGGGGGCCTGCAGCCCACGCCACTTGGTCTCATGGAAGACGGCCTTGCCGTCCTTGGTGTTGAACTTGCCGTCAGCATAAAGGCGTTTTGTGCCGACAACCTTGCCGTCCTTGAAGTCGACGGCGGGCTCCTGGAAGCCGTTAGTCCCCATCGCGCGCAGCCGGGCATAGGTGACGAACTCGCCGCCCGTTCCGTGTTTGTGGTAACCGTCCATGAAGGCGTCTTCTTCGGTCTTCCAGTCGAAGCCGGAAAAGTGCGCCGCCACGTCGTTCTTGCCCTGCTCGCGGAAAACACGCTCCATGTGGTTGGCGATACGCGCCGCAATCAGGCAGTCGGGCATCGCGCCACCTGGCGGGTCCATGTAACGCTCGGTCAGACGCATGCGCCGCTCGCCATTCATCGAGGTGAGGTTCATCTCGCCTGAAGTCGCGGCGGGGAGCCAGACGTGGCAGGCCTGCCCGATCTTAGTCGGGATGATGTCAACGTCGACCGCGAACAGACCGCCGTTCCGGATCGCCTCCATGATGGCCGCGACCATCGCCGGCCGATCGCCGTAAGGCACAGCGGACATGGCGTCCTTCACCAGGTCGGTGCGCCGCTTATAGACGCGCTTGAACTCATCCGCGTTGAGCGTCGTTTTGTAGTGATCGCAGCCCCAGATGTGGTGGACGCCGCCCTTGCCGCCGATCAGGAGCTGGTCGACATAGGGCGCGGGCCGGCCGATAAAACCATCCGATGGCCGCGAATAGCCCTCCTGATGTCCGCCGAGACGGACGCATCCGCCGCCCGGACGCCCGATATTGCCGGTCGCGAGCGCAACGTTCACCAGCGCGCCGTTGGTGCGATAATTGTCGTTGCCCCAGATCAACCCCTTTTCGTAGGCGAACATCGTGCGCCGCCGCGCGTTGCCCGGTTTCGGCTGCGCGATCCATTCTGCCGACTTACGAATTTCGTCGGGCGTAAGACCGGTGATCCGCGCTGCCTCTTCAACGCTCGTCTTGTTGGCCGCGAGCGCCTTGCTGAAGTCCTTGGTCGAGGCCTCGATGAAGGCCTTGTCGGTCCAGCCTTTGTCGGCGATGTAGGTAAGCCACGCGTTGAACAGCGCGAGGTCGGTGCCGGAGTTGATGGCAAGGTGCATGACCCGATCCTTGCCTGCCTCGACCTCGCAGGCGTTGATCGTCACCGTGCGACGCGGATCGACGATGATGATCCGGCCCGGCTCATGCGCCTCGTTGGGCAGCTCGCGCTTCTTCTTGTCCACCGAGGTGCCGCGCAGGTTGGGCACCCAGTGCGCGAGGAAATAGTTCGTCTGCGTCTCCAGCGGATTGGCGCCGACCACGACGATCGTGTCGGCGAGCTCCGCGTCCTCGTAACAGTTGTTGAGCTCGCCGACGCCCATGTCGCGGGTGGCATGGACCTCCGAGTTGTAGGCAGGCCGATTGTGAATGCGGATGTTCTTCACCTTCATGGCGCCGAAATACAGC
>Ga0307419_10000857_pt1 | contig 15620 bp, 13 predicted proteins | sample SalMarWE160230MG_2_FD_202512 | JGI IMG/M metagenome (GOLD analysis project Ga0307419, IMG submission 202512) | Salt marsh sediment microbial communities from the Plum Island Ecosystem LTER, Massachusetts, United States - WE1602-30 | ecosystem: Environmental > Aquatic > Marine > Intertidal zone... | reverse complement strand
TTCATTCATCACACAACTAACATTGCCAGACCAGTAATAAAACAGTATCTGCAAATTATTAACAAGTATGTCAAAGAACTATAAATATTTTTATAACCCACTTGTAATGTCATTTGGCATTAACTTGGGGGGAGATGTCGCGAAGCGACAGAGGGGGTCTCTCCCCCTTCAGGGTGAGAGGAGGTCACGCCTTCCCGGCGCTTCCAAGGACATTAATAACTTTATGCTTATATAGTTCTTTCAGCTTGTCACGTGCAGGACCAAGGTATTTACGCGGATCGAATTCGCCGGGTTCTTCAACAAAAACCTTTCGTATGGCTGCTGTCATTGCAAGCCTGCCGTCGGTGTCGATATTAATTTTACATACTGCTGAACTTGCAGCTTTGCGGAGCTGATCTTCAGACACACCGGCAGTGTTTTCCATCTTGCCACCGTATTTGTTTATCTCAGCCACAATATCTTGTGGTATTGAAGAGGCACCGTGAAGGACTATCGGGAAACCCGGAATACGTTTTTCACACTCTTCGAGAATGTCAAAACGCAGGGGCGGAGGAAGTTCACCCGGCTTTACCTTGAACTTGAAAGCACCATGTGAGGTTCCTATAGATATTGCCAGGGAGTCAACTCCTGTTTTTTTCACAAAATCTTCCACCTCTTCGGGTCTTGTATAAGATGAATGTTCCGCCGACACCTCATCCTCGATTCCGGCCAGAACACCCAGTTCGCCTTCCACGGTAACATCGAACTGATGGGCAAATTCAACAACCTGCCTGGTAACTTTTACGTTTTCGTCATAAGAAAAATGCGATCCGTCGATCATTACAGATGAAAAACCGGTTTCGATACATGACTTACATGTTTCGAATGAATCGCCATGGTCGAGATGCAAGACAATGGGAATCGGATACCCAAGCTCTTTTGCATATTCTACCGCTCCTTTGGCAAGGTATTGAAGCAGAGTCTGGTTGGCATATTTACGTGCACCCTTTGATACCTGTAGAATAACCGGAGATTTTGTCTCCACACAGGCACTGATAATTGCCTGCATCTGTTCAAGATTATTGAAATTGAATGCCGGAATGGCATATCCGCCCTTCACTGCACCTTTAAACAATTCTCTTGAATTCACTAATCCTAGTTCCTTATAATGTAACATAATTCGTTGTTTTAAATGTCCACACAAGATAGCTATTTTAGCATTAGAGGCAAAAATATTTTGACAACAATTATGTTGTATGTCTCTCTTTTCAGCCTGGTAAATAAAGTTAATATTTGCTAACTCTTTACTCGTATTAAGATAATTTCTATCTTCGTAAGCTGATTTTAAAATTTAACTGTACTGATAATATCACATTTATGCAGCATCCCCGGTTTGTTCACGTATTTGTAAATGAGTATTCCGATCCATCCTGTTAAATCAAGCAAATTGAAATGAAAAAGTTCCTGTTTTACATATCTGCCCTTTTATTTATTCTTTTCTCTTCGCCGGGAATTATTTATTCCCAGGAAAAATTATGGACTCTCCAGGAGTGTATCCAGTATGCCATTGACAATAATATCCAGATCAAGCAACAGGTTTTGCAGACCATGTACCAGGAGAATACACTGGAACAATCGAAGCTTAATCTGCTTCCTACTATTAACGGACAGGCTTCACATGACTACTCTTTTAATCGTACCCTTGACCAATCTACCTACCAGTATGTTGATCAGAACGGACAATCAAATCGGTTTTATCTGGGAGGAAACCTGAACCTGTTCAATGGCCTTCAGAATTATAATACGATCCGCAGAAATAAGTACCAGCTTCTGGCAAGCGAGCAGGATCTTCAGAGTATCAAGGATAATATATCGCTTAATATCGCTCTTGCATATCTCCAGATACTGCTTAATAATGAGCTGGTCACAGCCACTGACAACCAGCTTCAGATAACCCTTCAACAAATTGAAAAGACCAGGAAGATGTATGATGCCGGAAGTGTTGCAAAGGGAAATCTCCTCCAGATTGAAGCTCAGGCTGCCAGTGAAGAATTGCAGCTTATAAACCTTAAGAATCAGCTCGACATTTCATACCTGACAATCACGCAGATGCTTGAGCTTGAATCACCTGAAGGATTCCGGATCGTTGCTCCGGAGATTTCCATCGACACCAACACAGTCATAACCGGAGAAGTAAATGAAATTTTCTTACAGGCACAGGGACTGAGACCTGAAATAAAAAGTGCCGAACTGAGTCTGAATGCAAGTGAACTTGATCTTAAAATTGCACAGGGAGCAAGAAGCCCGAGTCTCTCAATGAGTCATTCTGTAAGCACAATGTATTCCAACATCAGGGAAAAATTTTTAAATCTTGACCCGGTAACCTCCATACCGGTTTATGGAGAATATCCCTTTTCCGAACAGTTTAACGATAATTTGAATTATGGGATTGGCTTTACTCTCAATGTCCCTATACTAAATGGGTGGCAGGTGAACAAGAATATTGCCAATTCAAAAATTTCAATTGATAATTATCGTTATGCACTTGAGGGAGAAAAGAAAAGGCTTTATAAAAGCATCCAGCAGGCTTATGCCGATGCTGTTGCTGCTCTTAAAAAATACAGTGTCAGCATGAAGGCAGTGGCGTCAATGGAAGAATCATTCAGGTATACCGAGCAGAAATTTGATGTTGGCATGGTTACTCCCGTGGATTATAATGCCGCAAAAACACAGCTTTTAAATGCACAGTCAGATATGTCGCAGGCAAAATATGAATTCATTTTCAAAACCAAAGTCCTTGATTTCTACAAGGGCCTGCCGCTTAATTTAAACGAGTAAATCCACCTTTTAAGTAATAATAGAATGAAAAACAATAAGATACTTAAGATACTGATCATCGTTGTCGTAGTCCTGTTAATTTTCGCGTTCGTAGGTAAAAAAGCCGGTTGGTTCGGTAAGGCTGTTACTGTTAAGGTAGCAGTTGAATATGCCGAAAAACGGATGATCACTGAAACGATCACTGCCAATGGCAGGATACAGCCCGAAAAGGAGGTAAAGATCACTCCTGATGTTTCCGGTGAGATCATCGAGCTTAATGTAAGAGAAGGTGATTATGTGGAAAGTGGTCAGCTTCTTCTCCGGATCAAGCCCGATGTTTATATTTCGCAGCGTGACCGGGCACATGCAGCACTTAGTTCTGCACGTGCACGTCTCGCTCAGGTTGAGGCACAATTTAAGCAGTCGGAATTATCATTTAACCGGACAAAACAGTTATACCAGGAGCAGACAATTTCCGAGTCGGAATATGAGCAGGCAGAAGCCTCATATAACGTTGCAAAAGCAGAGGTGGATGCTGCTAATTTTTCCATCACCAGTGCCGAGGCATCACTCAAGGAGGCCAATGAAAACCTTGTTAAAACATCTATTTATGCCCCCATGCCCGGGACAGTATCAATGCTTCTCGTTGAGCTTGGTGAAAGAGTCGCCGGAACAAATCTTATGGCAGGTACTGATATTCTCCGCGTTGCTGATCTTACCCGTATGGAAGCACAGGTAGAGGTGAACGAAAATGATATTGTCAGGGTAAGCCTTGGCGATACTGCAATTATTGAAGTTGATGCTTACCTCGATGAAAAATTCAAAGGTGTGGTGACTGAAATAGCAAATTCGGCTAAAACAACCGGGGTATCAGCTGATCAGGTAACCAATTTTGATGTCAAGATCCTGATACTTCCCGAATCATATAAACATCTTGCAGATAACGGGAATAATCCATTCCGGCCTGGAATGTCTACAACAGTTGACATTGAGACTGAGGTTAAAGAGGGAATCCTTACAGTGCCGATCCAGTCAGTGACAACCCGTGTTGACACAACGAAAATTGCCTCAACTGCTGCTGAGGAGGAGATACGAACACTTGTCTTTACTACCGACGGCGAGTATGCTCTTGCCAGGGATGTTAAAACAGGAATACAGGATAATAGTTATATTGAGATCATCAATGGTATTGAAGACAGTTCAAGAGTCATTTCAGCACCATTCAGTGCCATAAGCAAGAAACTTTCTGACAGTACCCTTGTAGAAATTGTTTCAAGAGATGACCTGTACGAGAAGGACTAAGCTGAATTTATTCAGTTGAGAAAATGATAATCTGCCTTGAAAGCGCAACATCAACCTGTTCTGTTGCATTATGCGACAAAGGAAAGGTTATATCCCTGAAAGAGAGTGAAACAGGCAGGTCACATGCTTCCGTGCTGACAGTTTTTATTGATGAATTGCTAAAGGATGCGGGACTAAAAGCCACAGATCTTGAGGCAGTTGCCGTCAGCAAGGGACCCGGATCATATACCGGCCTCCGGATAGGTGTTTCGGTTGCAAAGGGAATAGCTTACGGAGCCTCATTACCCCTTATAGGAATAGACACTACCTTTTCACTGTTCAGCGGTTTCTTTTCTTCGAAAGAAGGATTATCAGCTTCCGACCTGTTCTGTCCTCTTATTGATGCGCGCAGGATGGAGGTCTATTATTCAATATATGATATTAATAGCAATATTGTAAAAAGTATCCGCGCGGAAATAATGGATAAAAATTCGTTCAGCGATATTGCCGTAACATCCAGGATATTCTTTTTTGGCGACGGCACAGGAAAATGCAGTAAAGTAATAAAACGCAGGAATGTAGTCTTTGATGAAGATTTCAGAATATCTGCTTCATATATGTCAAAACCTGCTTATGAAGCTCTTAAGGAACATCGCTATGAAGACGTAGCATATTTTGAACCTTTTTACCTCAAGGATTTTATTGCCACCAAACCTGTAAAGAACATTATCGGGAGAGAATTGGCCCGTTAATTGCCTGTGATTTTAATATAATGAGAAAAATACTCCTTATAACCGGATTTTATTTAATCTTCTTAACACCTTGTAAAGGCCAGATAACAACATATCAGCCCGATGAAAGAATTTCATATATTATTCATTACGGTATACTTACAGGGGGTGTTGCCTCGCTGGAACTGAGAAAAGATACCATGAACGGTAATGAGGTATGGCACTCTGTGCTGATAGGCAGAACAACAGGGCTGGCCGACGTTATTTTTAAGGTGCTTGATGTTTATGAGAGCTATATGGATCCGGGAACCGAGCTGCCTGTATTGGCGGTCAGGAATATAAGCGAGGGCAGGTACAGGAGATATAACGAGGTGATCTTTGACCATAAAACCAGAAAGGATTCTGCAATTCTTACAAGCGACCTTACAGGCATTCATATTGCTCCACAGGGTATCCACGATATTCTTTCATGCTTTTACTGGTACAGGAATCGTATTTTCCCCGGCCTTGATACAGTTAATTTAGGTGAGATGATAACCGTGACAACCTGGTTCACCGATGAACTATATCCAATAAAAATGAGATATCTGGGCGTTGAGGAGATAAAAACAAGGGCCGGCAGGATAAGATGTCATAAGTTCAATCCTGTTACCGAAAAAGGGAGACTGTTTAAAACCGAGGAGGATGTCTCATTCTGGTTTTCGGATGATAAAAATTTTCTGCCTGTTAAGATTCGTTTTGATATCTTTGTGGGGTCTTTTATGGTAGATATGGTGGCCTATGAGGGTCTTAAATATCCACTGGATATTGACTAGAAATAAGAGAAATCAGTAATAATTACTAAATTTATGGCTACGACTGCAGATTTCAGGAATGGATTGGTTATTGAATATAACAATGATCTCTATACTATTGTACAGTTTCAACATGTTAAGCCCGGGAAAGGACCGGCATTTGTAAGAACAAAACTCAAAAACATTAAAACAGGAAGAATAATTGACAACACATTCTCTTCAGGAACAAAAGTGAATGTGGCAAGGGTTGAACGACGTCCCTACCAGTATCTTTACAAGGATGATATTGGTTATTATTTCATGCACCTTGAGACATTTGAACAGATACATGTTGAGGAGATTGTATTAGATTATCCTGAATTTCTGCTGGAAGGACAAAAAGTTGAGGTTGTTGTGCATGCAGATACAGAAAATGTGCTTTCCGTGGAACTGCCTCAGTTTGTTGTAATGGAGGTTGTTTATTCTGAACTGGGCCTTAAAGGCGATACGGCAACAAATGCATATAAGCAGGCTGAGATGGAAAACGGAAGTATAATAATGGTTCCGTTGTTTATCAACACAGGAGATAAAATAAAAATTGATACCCATAACCGCTCATACATGGAGCGCGTAAAGAGCTAGACTTCGAAATGGAAAGCAGGAAGATCCCGAACAACAGGCTAAAGATATCCAAATTCAAGCTGGATTCTCTGCTTGACATTACATTATCCATCAATGCAAACCTGCCTACCGAGACACTTCTTTCCAAATATGAATCAATCCTGAGGGAGAGCCTTGGAATTGGCAAGGTCTTGATATTCAAGCGTTCTGAGTCGTGGGAATGTCTTTTTAATGCTGGTTTTCCGAAAATATTTGAAAATATTGATGTCGAATCACGCCTTCTTGTTTTTGATGATATTACCTATGTCTCATCTGATATGGATTTTGAGGGAGTCGACATCATTGTCCCTGTTTTTAATAATAATGTCCATCTTGCCTTTCTCTTTATCGGAGATATAGAGGAGGAGGGCGAGGGAATGAGCCCGGTACTTAAACATCTGAACTTTATCCAGACGATTTCAAGCATCATAATTGTCGCCATCGAGAACATCAGGCTGCATAAGGAAAGCCTCCGTCAGGAGGCCCTTAAGAAGGAGCTGGAGCTGGCTGCCAGGATGCAGCAGATGCTGATTCCCGATAACCGCCACATGCCGCAAAGCCCCGAAATAATAGTTAATGGCTATTATCATCCTCACTTCGAGGTAGGGGGAGACTATTATGACTGCCTTAAGCTTTCAGATACAAAAACGGGATTCTGCATCGCTGATGTTTCTGGCAAGGGTATCTCCGCTGCAATCCTGATGTCAAATTTCCAGGCAAGCCTGCGCGCAATGTTTACAGCTGACGTTGATCTGGAATTTCTTGTCAATAAACTTAATGAGATTGTAGTATCAAATGCTGCCGGGGAAAAATTCATTACATTTTTTGTTGCCCGCTATGATCACCGGAAAAAGGTACTGGAATATGTGAATGCCGCTCATAATCCTCCCGTCCTTTATGATACTTCATCAGGCAAGGTGGAGCATTTTAACGCTGGTTGCGTGGGAATTGGAATGCTCGATGAGATCCCGGCCGTCATAAAGGTCGAGTTTCAATTAAAGAATTATTCAAAAATAGTATGCTATACCGACGGGCTCTCTGAGCTGAAGGATGAGGAAGGAAAAGATATTGGCACAAAAGAGATAATCAGGCATATCTCAAACAAGGAACCGGTTAAGGATAACATACAGGCTTTGATCAGCTACCTGGGCATACCCGATACAAATCCCTATTTATTTGATGATGTTTCAATAATTGCCGCAGACCTCAGGTAGTTTTAAACAGGAAAAAATTTAAAAAATATGCTAACCACAGAGTAACACGGGGTTTCACGGAGTTATTCACAGAGTAAATTTTTCAATAAAGAAGGAATCCTCTGATTCAAGATTATTATTCCCTTTTTACAATCTTTTAAAGATTGGACACAGATTTTTATTTCTTATTGGTATTAATGATTTTAGCTTTTAAAACAGTGTTACTCCGTGACGACTCAGTGCGACACCGTGGTTAAACATCTATTTATTACACTGCTTTGATTTGTACCACCAGGAATAGTTTTACTTTACTTTAATTAGCGTAAAATTCTTTTTCCCTTTTTGGATAAGTATGTACTTATTGTTGAGTAATATTTCAGGAAGAACTTTCTGTTCTATATTATTTATTTTTTCTTTATTAATACTAAATCCACCTTGTTGAACTAATCTCTTTAAATCACTTTTAAATGCGAAAATGTTTGTGTATGTGGAACAAAGCTCTCCAATTGTAACATCTTTTGTAAATATCTCTCTACTAACCTCGACCACTGGAGTTAATTCGAAAACCGACAAAAAAGTGCGTTCTTTCATCTTTTTCAGAGAATCAGCAGTACCTTTCCCAAACAGTATCTGTGAAGCTTCTTTTACTGATTCAAGTTCTTCACGGGAGTGTACCATAATTGTGACCTCTTCGGCCAGTCGCTTCTGAAGCAGACGTTCATGGGGCGATTTTTTGTGTTCCGAAATAAGATCCTCTATTTCTTCATGTCCGAGGAGAGTAAATATCTTTATGTATTTCCCGGCGTCTTCATCAGATACATTCAACCAGAACTGATAGAAATGATATGGTGATGTTTTTTCAGGGTCGAGCCATACATTTCCGGCTTCTGTTTTTCCGAATTTTGAACCGTCTGATTTTGTTATAAGAGGACAGGTCAGTGCAAATGCTTCTCCACCGGTCTTGCGCCGGATCAGTTCGGTACCTGTAACTATATTGCCCCATTGATCGGAACCGCCCATTTGCAACCTGCATCCATATTCATTATAAAGATGAAGGAAATCGGTTCCTTGTACAAGCTGATAAGAAAACTCTGTAAATGACATACCCTCTTTAGCATCGGATCTAAGTCTCTTTTTTACGGAATCCTTTGACATCATATAATTGACTGTTATATGCTTTCCTATGTCGCGGATAAAACCAAGAAAGGAGTATTCTTTCATCCAGTCATAATTATTGACCATTATGGCCTTGGTCTTTTTGTCCGACTGAAAATCAAGAAATTTAAACAGCTGCTTTTTTATTCCCGCCTCGTTTTTCCGGAGAGTCTGTTCATCAAGCAGTGATCTCTCCTCTGCCCTTTCTGAAGGATCTCCTATCATCCCGGTGGCTCCTCCCACCAGGGCTATGGGGACATGTCCTGCACGCTGGAAATGAACCAGCAGCATCACCTGTACCATGTGTCCTATATGAAGCGAATCGGCAGTAGGGTCAAATCCAATATATCCCCTGGAAATTTCCTTTTGCAGCAATCCCTCCGTTCCCGGCATGATATCATGTAACATGCCCCGCCATTTCAATTCCTCAATAAAATTCATATAATCCTCATTTCAGAATTGCAAATATAACAAACAGGGTTAAATAGTTATTTCTTCCGGTTGAAGTTCCGGTTCCGGTTCCTCTTCCGGTTTCTTTTTAATCCTGCCAAAGCTCCTCCGGAAATCACCCTCCCCGAAGATGGGAAAGAGGGCCGGCGCAACATTGGATATGGGATTGTAAAACATCGATCCCTCAATTTTTTCCTTTGGAAGAAAAGGCCTGTGCGCATCAATGGCATTAAGAATAACAAAAAATACGCTCATAATGAGTACCGCCTTGAATAATCCGAAAACCAGACCGAGGAGCCTGTTCAGAAAACCCAGAGCAACAGCTTTAACTATCTTATCAACAAATATCCCGATGAAATGGATTAAGACAACAATGATTCCGAAAGTCACTAAAAATGCAATTAAACCTACATACTGCCCGGTCATATCAAACCAGTCGTCCAGCTTTCCGGCTGTTAAATTCGAGAATCTTATTGCGCCCCATATTCCCAGTATCAGTGCAGCCAGTGATGCCGCCTCCCTCACAAAACCATCCTTAAATCCTCTTATCAGCGATATCCCGAGGATGATAACTATTATAAAGTCGATCCAGTTCATGTCCAGATTATTTGACAGTATCAAATATAGCCTATTTTTATGTTTGAGAAAATAGTGCAGGATAGTAATGATACATAATGATACCTGGTAATTATCTCTATGGTTTGCAATGACAAAAAAAAGCAATATTTTTGCGCCGTTATCCGGCCCCATAGTTCAATGGATAGAACGGAAGTTTCCTAAACTTCAGATTCAGGTTCGATTCCTGGTGGGGCTACAAAAAGAAGAGTGAGGGGGGAGAAAAGGAGAGGGCGTGAAGTAGGGTCGTTGCATGCAACGAACCTTTTTACATCCAGTTCCCGGGATTATTAATAATATATTTCCTGATCCGGGATAATTGTCCGGTTGTGCAAATAATGGTATCATAAAATCCTGATTGCCATGAAAATTCTCTGTTAATCAGATGAGCATTTTTTGTTACAGATGATTTGTATGAACGTATAACAACCGATAATGATCCTGATTTCGGAGATATGGATGACATGGTTTTATTTTTTAGCACCTACCACGGATTACACTGAGAGTACGGATTGATCACGGAGAAAAATCCGTGTAAATCCGTGTTCTCCGTGGTAATTTTTTTCAGAACCTGTTTAAATAATATCTTTGCCCGTATTTGAATTTTAAACTATATCCAGAGTGTTCACATTTCATAAAATAAATGATCAGACTATTGCCGAACTGACTGATAAAACCTTCATTATCAACGAGGTTCAGGATGCTCTTGACCTGATGGTTGACCTGGGCTCGCAGGGATGTGACAGAATGATCATTCACGAAAGAAACCTTAACAGGGGTTTTTTCGATCTGAAAACCCGGCTTGCCGGTGAGATCCTGCAGAAATTTTCAAACTATAATGTCCGGCTTGCAATCATCGGAGATTTCTCAAAATACGAAAGCAAAAGCCTTAGAGACTTCATCCGCGAATCAAACCGTGGAAATATGATATTTTTTGCTGAAGATCTGCAAACAGCCCTTCTGCGACTCTGACTTTTTCTTACATTTATAAGGCTTTATTCTTATTAAAAACTGACCGATGAAAAAACTCTTTTTTATTCTTTGTGCTGTTGTTCTGATAAGCTGTTCAAAAGACCCTGTTGTGGTTCAGGATAAACCAAGAACCATAATAACCACCGATGGTGAGGTGGACGACATGGATTCCTTTATCCGTATGTTGCTGTATGCCAATGAATTCGAAATCGAGGGCCTTGTTTATTCAAGTTCAATGTGGCATTATGCAGGAGACGGCAAAGGCACCCTGTTCACTTCAGAGATGCCGATGACAGCAAGGATATACGGACAGAAAACAGATCTTCGTTGGCCGGGAACAAAATGGATGGAGGAGCTTATTGATAAATATGCCCTCGTATACACGAATCTTATAAAACATGATAAGGAGTATCCGACTCCTGATTATCTTAAAAGTATCATCAGGATCGGTAACATAGATTTTGAAGGTGAGATGTCGAAAGATACAGAGGGATCCGATTTTATTAAATCAGTCCTGATGGATGATGAGCCCGGACCGGTATATCTGCAGGCCTGGGGAGGTACAAATACAATTGCCCGTGCCCTGAAGTCGATTGAAAAAGATTATAAAGGATCATCGGAATGGGATAAGATATATAAGAAGATCTCTGAAAAGGCAATATTATACTTAATCCTGGATCAGGATGCAACCTATAAAAACTATGTTGCCAAAAACTGGCCGGATATTACGGTAATATACAACTCCTCCCAGTTCGGGAGTCTGGCTTACCGGTGGTACAGGGTCGTTCCGGAGGAATTGAGGATTTATATGAATGGCAAATGGTTTTCGGAAAATATCAAATTTAACCATGGTCCGCTTCTTGAAAAGTACTTTCTATGGGGCGACGGACAAAAAATTGAGGGAGATCCCGATCATACTCATGGCGATCTCCAGGAAGCCGAAAAACAGGGTCGTATGCAATATGATTTCATTTCCGAAGGCGACTCGCCCGCTTATCTATACCTGTTGGATTTCGGATTAAGAAGCATGGAAAATCCATCATACGGGGGCCTGGGCGGACGTTTTGTACAGTCTGAGACTGATCCCGGCCGCTGGGAGGATGGAAGAAATGTTGCAGATTTTAACCCCTTTACAGGAAAACCCGAATCATCATATCCCCAGGTCAGATGGATAAAAACTCTGCAGAATGACTTTGCAGTAAGAGCAAACTGGTGTGTTAAGGAATACAGCGAAGTAAACCATGCACCTGTTGTCAGGTTAAAATGCCCGGCTGATATGACTGTTAAGCCAGGGGATATAATCAAGCTCAAGGGAACGGCTATAGATCATGATGGAGATCTGCTTAGCTATTCATGGTGGCAATACGAGGAGGCTGGTACATGCAATGAATCAGTGATCATTGAAAACTCAGAAAAAAAGAGTGCTTCGCTGGTTATTCCTGCTGATGCAAAACCTGATGAAACCATTCATATAATATTGGAGGTTACAGATGACGGAATACCAAACCTGACAAGGTATAAGCGTGTTCTTATTACTGTAAGGTGATCTTATTCCATCACCAGCGGGAAATCATGTCCCATTGAGAAGGTGCTTGGAAACTGTTTGTGCCTTATAAGATTAAATGATACCTCGGGTACCTGGTCGTCGATATATGATTTTATTTCATACACCGTGATCTTTGAATCGGCAGGAGCACCATCAGCTTTGCCATTGAGGGCTTCAAGCAATACATAGGTGAATACTCCATGTCCCAGGCTTTTTATTTCAGCCGATTGCTGTTCACTTTCCGATGAAGCCATCACATGAACCCCGGAACTCCGCGAGAGCTGGGCAAGGGCTTTTTCCTCAGAAGCACCACGCATGGCCAGTGTCTGAACAGAGCTTCCTGAGTGGCATGCATCTACGAAAACAACCTGCTTTAACGCCGGAAGCTGTTTGAATTTATCCTGTAATTCATCCACCCGAAGTGCACTCTTCAGCTTGTCCTCCTGATATAACCCCGTTATCTCCGAAGTGATAAAATAGAATATCCCGTTATCAGTGCTTCCATGTCCTGCATAAAAGAATATAAATACATCCTCTTTCTTCATCGTACTGCTTATTTCATCAATTGCCGAGAAGATTTTTTCTTTGGTTGCATTGCCATCAAACAGTGTAAAAGAGTGGATCTTGTTGAAAAGCTTTCCTGCATTTTTATTTATGAATTCTGCAAAAGCCTGGGCATCAGGACGTGCATAAGTGAGTGTAAGGTTCTCATTCTGGTATTTGTTAATTCCGATGCTCAGTAAATAACAATCGGAGCTTTTCTGTAATCCTTTATAAATGAGGTTTATACTTTTTTGTTGAGATTCAATATTATCATTGCTGAAAGCAGAAACTGATATTTCATTTTCTCCCGGAACAAGGTTAACACTGAAGGTCTTCATGGCATACTGGCCCTCCTTTGTCATCCTCTTAAGATCCGAAGCATCTATTTCCTGCCGTTTACCGTTATGCATCACTTTTAATTCCTTCACCCCGCCCCCCTGGTTTGTTATCTTCACCATTAATGATGCAATGGAGCTTTCCATTACTGATCCGTTTTCAGGGAGGATTATCTCTATACCGGGTGGCGGAGATTTCTCAATGGTCTGAATAATATCCTGTCTGAATGCCGTGGTGTTTTTATCAAAAGCTTCAGTATATAATCCGGGCCGGAAGAACTCATTGAAAAACTGTCCGATAGAATATACTTCTGTCCCTTTTACAAAAGAGATTGAATTGAATGCCCCTTCAGAGGCATCGAAGTACCCCTGTGGATTTTTAATAAACCAGTCGTTTTCGTTCAGAAATATCATGGATACTATTTCCTTTTTATCGGGAAGGTCCCAGATCCTTACAGATCCATCCCGGCTTCCTGAAATGATGTATTGAAGGTCTTTTGTGATATTTACATCTCCCACTCCACCCTGGTGACCGGCAAGCTCACAGATCAATGCCCCTGTTGATGCATCCCATTCTTTAACAAGGAAATCATCACCTCCCGACACAATGTATTTACCTGAAGGATCATATTTTGCATTATAAACGCCGCCCTGATGTGCCCTTATCCTTAAAACCTGCAGGCCGGAATAAAAATCCCATACCCTTATCGTCCCATCCCAGCCCGATGTTATTATCCTGTCTCCATCAGTATTAAGATTTATGGAATTTACCAGATCGGTATGTCCTGTAAAAACCCTTATTTCCTGTCCGGTATCTATTTCTGTGAGCTTAAGCTTTTTGTCAAGTCCGGCTGAAATAAAATAGACCCCGTTGGGTGAGAATTTCACCTGGTAAACACCCATTCTTTCATGTGGAGATACAGCCTGTATCCTTTTACCGGTTTCGATATCCCATATATACACATATCCACCCCAGTCGGCTGTTGCAAGCATTTTACCATCTGCACTGATATCCACTGAAAATATGGCAAGTTTTTCATCCCTGAATCTTATTGTCTGAACGGAATCTCCTGTCTCCACATTCCAGACAATGGCTTTGCCATCAAGACCACCGGTAGCAAGATATTTACCGTCAGAACTGAAGCAGAGGCTTATCACCATGCTTTTATGCCCTTTCAATGTTGCAAAGACCCTGCCTGTTTTAAAATCTATGAGCTTTGCATTGTTTCCCGTTCTGCCAACAGCAATAAATCTTCCGTCAGGACTCAGCTTTGCTTCATTGACAAGTGCCGCCCAGTGCATGTATGAATCTGACAGTATCTGCTCATCAACCTGGTTTAAATAACCTTCCAGTGTCATAATTTTATCCCCGGAAGTTATATCCCAAATCTCTGCAGTTCGTTTCTCACTGCCGGTTATCAGATGCTTTCCATCAGGGCTTATTGTAACCGACAGGGTTTTATTCTGTGAATAGTCTCCTGCCTGTGTGAGCATTTTACCCGTCTTAATCTCCCAGACCTTTGCAACGCCATATTCAATAGCAGCCATATAGCGTTCATCATTACTGATCGTTAAACCTTCCAGGGAGCCTCCACGGCCATAGAATTCCCTGACCAATGCTCCGGAAGAACGATCAAACATCTTTACGGAATCTGTTCGGGATGTAAATATGTATTTATTGTCAGATGTTATCTTCGCCTCAGCTATACAGGAGGTACAGGATGTCCTTGTTTTCTTGAATTTCTTTATCTCATCTCCTGTTTTTGCATCCCACAGGATTGCAGTGTTATCGCCCACCCCGGCAATAATGAACCGTCCGTCACTGCTGAAAGCAACCGACCTGGCTTCAGGATAAGTAAATCCCCTGGCTGATAAAAGATCTTGTGGCAGGGCTGCAAATTCACGAATTTTTTCGCCGGTATTGATATCCCGGACCGAGACACCGGATTTTCTGCTGCCTGCTACGATTTGTGACCCGTCAGGATGAAATGAGGCACAGGTGAACCTGTCATCAGGGAGCTTTAATCTGTTCACCTCCTTCCCTGAGTCTATATCCCAGATTATAATTGTCCCATCTTCGCTGAGGGAAAGAACCCTGTTTCCCTGCCGGTTAAACTCAACATGTGATATTCCGGAAACACTTCCCCGGAACGAACGGATCTGTTTCCCGTCAGAGCTGCGCCATAAAATAATTATCTTATCTGCGCTCCCGGTAGCAATGAACTGCCCGTCGTAACTTGTACAGACCGTAGTAACAGCTGCATAATGCCCTGCCTGTACAACAGTTTCAATTGACTGTGGGATTGCTTTTCCTGCAATTACAAATAAGGTAAAAATCAATACTATTCTGATCCTTGAAAACATGGCTCATGGATATTTATTTAATAAAGTTACTGTTTTTAATTAAAAACCTCATCCCCCCTTCCCCCCTTCTCCCGGAGAGACTACCCTTTATACACATTTATTTTTGGGGGGTGGTTGATATGTTGATAAGTTAATGAGGATTGTTAATATATGTAGCTGATAATCAGTGTTTTAAATTTGTTATTAATGTTTGTTTTTCGTATCTT
>Ga0307419_10000855_pt1 | contig 15636 bp, 12 predicted proteins | sample SalMarWE160230MG_2_FD_202512 | JGI IMG/M metagenome (GOLD analysis project Ga0307419, IMG submission 202512) | Salt marsh sediment microbial communities from the Plum Island Ecosystem LTER, Massachusetts, United States - WE1602-30 | ecosystem: Environmental > Aquatic > Marine > Intertidal zone... | reverse complement strand
ACAAGGTAATTCATATCAGACCGGACGATTCGGTATATGGGAAAAAGAAACAGGAAAATCAAAAATTCACATAGAGATTACTCTCTAATTGAAAAAAACAACCCCGGATCATTTATATCTTCAGATCAGGAATTTAAGTTGAGGGTTGATTCTCAGGCTTCCGTAGGGAATACTCAACAGGATCTGACTTGTTCAGCTCCTCACTATCTGTATGCCAGTGTAAAAACAATAGATGAATTGTTTCTGATGCAGGTGTTACTCCACCCTGATAAAGTTGCTGTTTTATCCGGTAATTCCTCCCTGACATACAGGGAACTTGATTTTAGGACCGATCAAATTGCACACCGGATTATTTCAGCAGGATTGTTAAAAGGATCTGTAATCGGGATATGTCTTGACAGATCAGTTGATATGGTTGTTTCAGTTCTCGGGATTCTGAAGGCGGGATGTACATATCTGCCTTTAGATCCGGTCTTCCCGGATGAAAGGATTCGTTTTATGTCTGAAGATTCAGGAGCGAGGATGATGATTACACAGGATATATATAAAAGAATTTTTTCAATCCATAAAGGTATTGACCTTCATATTATGGATAGTAAGGCAGAAGAAACCGAAGTCTGTTTAGATAAGAAGGATTTTCCCGGGAATGATCAGGATTCTCTTGCGTATATAATTTACACATCTGGTTCAACCGGAAGACCTAAAGGTGTAAAAGTGCATCATGAGGCAGTTGTCAATTTTCTAATAAGTATGAGCAAAATGCCTGGTTTCCATGAGACAGACAGGCTTCTGGCGGTTACAACACTTTCATTTGATATTTCTGTCCTGGAGATTCTATTACCTCTGGTCTGCGGAGGAGAACTCTATATTTCATCCTCATATGATATTCTGGATGGGCAGTTAATAATTGCTCAACTGGAAGAGCATAATATAACAGTGATGCAGGGATCACCAGCGACCTGGAACCTGCTTCTGGAAAGCGGATGGAAAGGAAAGAAAAACCTGAAAGCATTATGCGGCGGGGAAAGACTTACACCTGATCTGTTAAAGAACCTTTATCCGAAAGTAGGGGAGTTATGGAATATGTACGGGCCTACAGAAACAACGGTCTGGTCCGCATGCCATCGTATTGAGAATGCAGACTTACCGGTTCTGGTAGGGAAGCCTATAGATAATACGGTTGTTTACATTGTTGACCATAATAATAATATTCTTCCTGCGACCAGTACGGGTGAAGTCTGCATTGGGGGCACCGGAGTCTGTAAAGGATATCAGAATCTGCCTGAGCTAACCAATGACAGATTCATCTTCCTCAAAAACGGAGAATATGTATATAAGACAGGAGATGAGGGCAGGGTGCTGCCTGACGGCAATATTGAACTCTTCGGGAGGCTTGATAATCAGATAAAACTCAGAGGATTCAGGATAGAACCGGGTGAAATAGAGGTAAAGTTATCAAGTATTAACGGGATAAAGTTATCAGTGGTGAAGGTTGTTAATCTGGGAGAGAATGATGAGAGACTTGTTGCATTTATAATTACTGCGGGGGACTTTGGATTGAGTGATAAGGAGATATCGGAAAACCTGTCCCTTAGTTTACCGAGCTACATGATACCGGCATTTTACATAAGGATGAATAAGATTCCAAGATTACCCAATGGCAAGATTGACAGGTCGGCTCTGAGATTTGAAAATAACCTGTCAAGTGGAAACAGGGAAGAGGAACAAGGAAAAATAACAGAAACCGAAAGGAGACTGAAAACAATATGGGAATCAGTTTTAAAAAAAAACATTAAACTGGTGACAGATAATTTTTTTGACCTGGGCGGACAATCACTGCTCGCTTTGAGGGTAGTTAACAGGATTAGAGAGGAATTAGGTATAATGGTGAGTTTCAATGATATGCTTTGCCGGCCGACAATAAGGGAAATGGCAATGTATATAGAGAATAATCTAACCGGATCTGGTTAATGGAAATCGGAATATTTATTGTCAGGATATAGATCCGGTGCAGTACAAACTAATGATAATCATTAGTATATTCGATCAGCAACTTGTATGAAATTATACAAAAAATTATTCCCCGGGGACTGTATTAAATGTTGTTTCGGGATTACTATTCCGGATATTCCGGTAAGTTCCAGGTCATGTACAGAAGTATTTGTTGCACATCTGTCCGATTTCAGGGCCGAATATGAAAAGCTTGTCAGATTCATTGATTACAATGAGGAATTGAGAGCTTCATCCTTCATGTCAGAAGATGACAGAAAATCTTATATAATAAGCCATGGTATTTTAAAACTGATATTATCACACAAATTTGGTTCGGAACCGGTGGCATTAAATATAACAAGGGATAAGAATGGTAAGCCATGGATACCGGGAAATAGGATATTTTTCAGTATCTCTCATACAGCTGAAGTATTGGCATTAGCGATTTCTTCCTCTGCCATAATTGGAACAGATATCGAAAAGATTACCGTCAGGAAGGATTTAATTTCCCTGACTGGATTAGTTTTTAGTCCAGATGAGATTGATTTTTTAGCGAAGGATGATTCCGGCGACAGATTTTTTCTGCTCTGGACCCGAAAAGAAGCTTTTCTCAAATCGATAGGATCTGGTATAATTGACTCTCTCTCCGGAGTGGAAGTACACAGAGATACTAATATTATTGACCCTGAAATCTTCAGCAATATAAATATTGGAAAGGATTTGCTAAGCGACCAGTATATTTACTCCTCAAAATTAGCAGGGCATTTTTTAAGCATTTCAACCCCGGTCCAGACAGAAATTACACTTTATGGACTGACAAGTGAAGACCTGAGGCTTTTTTATCCGCACTATTGAAATGCAGAATCAAAAGCACTTTAAGTGCCTGCTAGTTTGAAGTGCGCATCCAGAACCATTGCCACTGCTATTTGGATTGGTCAGCTGTTTTGTAATGATCCGAAATGTAAGTCTCTCCATATTTTTTATAAATTTGTATCATTTGTATCCTTTTATATAATTTATAAATATTGAGAATCTATGACTAAAACCGCATTGATAACCGGTATAACAGGTCAGGACGGAGCATACCTGGCTGAGTTCCTTATTAAAAAGGGATACATTGTACACGGGATGAAAAGACGCAGTTCCCTTATAAATACAGACAGGGTAGATCATCTTTACCAGGATCCGCATGTTGAAAAGAGAAATTTTATACTTCACTACGGCGATTTAAGTGATTCCATGAATGTTACTAGAATAATCCAGGAATGTCAACCCGATGAAATTTATAATCTGGGTGCAATGAGTCATGTGAAAGTTAGCTTTGATGTACCGGAATATACTGCAAATACGGATGGCATAGGAATTCTCAGGATACTTGAATCGATCAGGCTTCTGGGGATGGTTGAAAGGGCCAGGATATATCAGGCAAGCACATCAGAACTGTACGGACTAGTCAGTGAGATACCACAGAATGAACGTACTCCGTTTTATCCCAGAAGTCCGTATGCATGTGCCAAACTATATGCTTACTGGATAACAGTAAATTACAGGGAGTCATACGGCTTACATGCAAGCAACGGGATACTTTTCAATCATGAATCTCCAATACGGGGTGAAACTTTTGTTTCTCGTAAAATAACCAGGGCTCTGGCGAGGATAGTATTGGGAATGCAGGATGTTCTTTATATGGGAAACCTTTCTTCCAAAAGAGACTGGGGACATGCCAAGGATTATGTTAAAGCCATGTATATGATCCTTCAGCAGGAAAAACCTGATGATTATGTTATTGCCACAGGGATAACCACTGAAGTCAGGGAATTTATTTACAAAGCCTTTTCAATGGTAGGAATCGACCTTGAATTCACCGGCAAGGAAGAAAATGAAAGAGGGTATGTGGCAAAGATAAATGATGATGATTTCGTTAACTCAGTGGGTGCGGAATACCTTGGTAACTTTAGTTCAAGGATCAGTATTAATCCTGTTGTTGTTGAGATTGATCCGGCCTACTACCGGCCCACAGAAGTAGACATTCTGTTAGGGGATCCGGCAAAAGCCAGGGAAAAGCTCGGATGGATACCTGAATATGACCTTCATGGTCTTATAACTGACATGGTTTTTTCGGATCTTCAACTGATGAAGAAAGAAAAGTACCTTCGCAAGGGAGGTTATTTGACGTTGAATTATTTTGAGTAAACTGACAATGGATAAAGAATCAAGGATTTATATTGCAGGACATACGGGACTTGTGGGTTCAGCAATAATCAGGAGCCTTAGAAGAAAAAGTTATTCTAATATAATATACAGGACCTATGAGAAACTTGATCTTAGGAATCAGGAAGCAACAGAGGATTTCTTCCGAAAAGAACAACCTGAATATGTCTTTCTGGCAGCAGCGATGGTCGGAGGTATAATAGCAAACAATACCTACAGGGCTGATTTCATATATAATAACATAATGATCCAGAGCAATGTGATACATGCCTGCTGGAAATTTGGAGTTAAGAAACTTCTCTTTCTGGGTTCAACATGCATTTATCCAAAGAACGCTCCCCAACCGCTTAAAGAAGAATATCTGCTAACATCTGCGCTTGAATATACAAATGAGCCATATGCTATAGCCAAGATTTCCGGACTTAAAATGTGTGAAGCATTTAACACTCAATACGGGACCAATTTTATTGCGGTCATGCCGACAAATCTATTCGGTCCAGGAGATAATTACAATCTCGAGAAATCACATGTTCTGCCTGCACTGCTTAGAAAGATACATCTTGGGAAATGCCTGGAGAATAATGACTGGAAGCGGATAAGAAAAGATTTTAACAGATACCCGTTAGAGGAAACTGATGGGAAGGCTGATGATGACAGGATTCTTGAGAAACTTAATAAGTATGGGATTTTTTCTGACGGTAATGGTTCTGTCAGAGTTACTGTTTGGGGTACCGGGTCTCCATTAAGGGAATTTATGCATTCTGATGATATGGCAGATGCCTGTGTTTATCTAATGGGAAATATTAATATAGCTGATATTGTCGAATTAAATAAGAAAGAAGGGAAATCTGAATATCATTCTCCTCATTTCCTTAATATCGGAACAGGTAAAGAGATTTCAATCAAAGAATTGGCAATGAATATTAAAGCGATGACCGGTTTTAAGGGTAATGTGGTATTTGACAAAACCAAACCAGACGGAACATTTCGTAAAACGCTCGATATAAGTATTTTACATAAGTTGGGATTTAAACATCGGTACAATCTTAATATTGGACTGGCTGAGTACCATTCTGCATATTTAAATAATTTGTGATTTAGTAATATCAATACTATGAATCCAGCTGACAAATAAGTCTGAATCTAATTTTGAAATAATCAGCTGGATAAAAGGCTACCTAAACATTTTGAACTGGAGTATATATTATGTTAAATCCATTTGCCAGATATAATAATTTTAACCTCAAATAAACCATCCTTCGTGTAAGAAAAAGAATGGTTAGTCAAAAATAATATCAGGTTATCCAGATGGGAGAACCCTTTAACGCCCTCATTTAATGGCCTTTTCAGCTTCATTTGTTTATAAATTATCAGCATTTCCCGTCAAATGTACCTTGACTGGTATTTCATTTATTCTTAATATTGATAAAAATTTAAAACCTAAGGTTATATGAAGAAATTATTCGTTGGAGTTGTATCAATGATTCTTCTTTTAGTATCCTGTCAAAAACAGGAAACAGAGGAATCCGGTAAAATACCAGGAATGGGAAACACACCAGGTCAGCTCGATGTAAAAGAAGCGTATGTTCTACCAGATGGGATTCATCTCGTGGGAGATATTACAGGTATTGAAGATCCGGTTGCTAAAACGAAGGATTCAGAGCTCAGCTTTGATGCCAAGTGCGATTGTTCCTATTTCGGCAGCGGAAGATATGTCAGGATCAAACTTAGACTTCTGAATTCATTAAACTTCCCAAGAACCATATTCTTTCCGAAAGGCCTGATTTGGCAATGCAAGACAACTCAATATCAGCATCTTATGCTCTGCCAGACAACGTGGTTTAATCTCCAACCTAACTCTTACAGAGATGTCTATATTGATCTTTATTGTATAAACTACGGTATACCTACACCTGATCAGAATGCCACATATAAAATTCTGGGAGTGACAAGCTCTCAGGTTATCTGGAATTTCCTGACCAGGATAGGATGGAGAAAGATAAATTATGAAATGATCCGGGGAACATGGGGGGGATGGAAAGGAGATACAGAAGTTCCTACATATGATCAGATAACGGAAAGACTACAGGATATGGTATGGAATCTTACCAATAACGGCACCAACCTTTCAGCTGAGGATATCGAATTTATCGAAAGTATACCTGAACTGTCTCCTGATGAAATCCCGGTTATGGATGACAATTCTCAGTACCCTGAATATTTTGAAGAATTCGTAGCACCAGCTCCAGAAGAATAGTAATTTTATTTCCTTAATAAAAGAAAAACCCGGACCAGATGATTCCGGGTTTTTTATTTAAATTTGGATTCCAATTCCCAGGGAAAGAAAAGAATAACTCCGGGATAAATATTTCAACTTTTTAACCCACCCCAACCTCCCGCTCCGCTAAAGCTTCGCGGGACAAGCTTCCGCTAACGCGGAATCTCCGCGTTGCTCCGATCTCCCTGGAGGGGATTTTGTTTTGTAATAACTTCTAACTTTAGGCACTCTAGGCACTTTAGTCACTTTAGTCACTTTCTACTTCTACAAACCTGTCCTCTGAAACACAGTTTTGATCGTTTTCAGGAAAATTACAAAGTCTAAACGAGGGGACCAGTTGTCAATGTAGGCCAGGTCCATTTCCATCCATTTTTCGAATTTAATATTGTTTCTGTCGGGTTTTATCTGCCAGAAACATGATAAGCCTGGTTTTACAGATAACCTTCTCAACTGCCAGCGTTTGTAATGTACAGTTTCTTCCTTTAAGGGAGGTCTGGGGCCGATCAGCGACATTTCACCTTTCAGTACATTAATAAGCTGCGGTAGTTCATCCAATCCGGTTCTACGTAAGAATCCTCCGATACTTATCAGACGAGGATCATCCTTAATTTTAAAGACCGGCCCATCAGCCTCATTCCGGGATTCCAGCTCTTCAAGCATTTGATCTGCATTTGCAACCATTGTTCTGAATTTATACAGATTAAACTGTCTGCCGCGCAGACCTATCCTTGCCTGCCTGTATATAAGCGGACCCTTGGAAGAAAGCTTAATCAGGATTGCAATAATAAGAAGAACAGGCGATAAGAGTATAATCAAGAGAAGGGAGATATTAATATCCATTATCTTTTTGATCGCCAGTGCATAAGTATTAAACGGGACATTTATGAATGTCAGAAATTTTTCATTTCCGATGTTTGTCTTTATCGCATTTGTCAGGCTAAGCCGGGTTTCATCATGCTTCAGCCTGAAAGTTACACCCAACTCTTCACACGACCGTACAACATTCCGTACTTCTGACGGATTGACTTTATTTTTGATATAAAGAACTTCATCGACAATATCACCTTCCATCAGATCGTTGAGGACACCCATATATTCTGCAGGGAGCAGTATAATAGTTTTTTCAAATTTTTCTTTGATAACAGACGATTCGGTGAAGATTGCAATTATCCTGTATCCCCATTCTTTGTTTGAAATAAGTCTTTCAATAAATGGTATAGATGAGTTATCGGCTATTAATACAATATTTATATAATTAAACCCTTTCGCCCGGTAGATTTTAAAAACTTTATACTCGGTCAGACGTACAAGAAACAAAAAGAGGAAGCCGAAAATGGAGATCTCAATTAAGAACAACCTTGAGATCAGGTATAACTTAAAAACAAAATAAAAAACCACAAAAATCAAAAGGAGTGCTGCTGTAGATTGCAAATATTCAAAAAACAAAGCCCTGTACCGTTTTGTACGGGGGATTCCCGTAATTTGTAAAAGGTACAGGATCAATAACCAGAAAGGAAGGATCCCAAGAAAAAGCAATAATAAATTTCTTTGTGTGAAAAAGAAGCCTCCTTTTTCATGGTAGTTAATTAAGTATGAGCACTGAAACGCAAGCGCAATTGCTAAAATATCGATTGCTCCAATAATAAATATCAAGAGATTCCATTTCTTAATGAAAGGAATTAAATGAAGCCGGTATAGGGTTCTAAAAAAATCCATTACTAAAAAACTTAATATCAGGATATCCGGATAGTCCGCTAAAGATTACGGATTCCGGAATTAAGGATAGAATTATACTATTGAAAGTCTTACTTTTTGACAACAAAAATATGTAAAACCATTTAGATCAGTCATATCCATCACTTTCATACCACTATCTTCCAACATTAAAGTAACGATCCTTTTCGTCATATTCCTGGTAAACCTGGTATCTATTATATTATAGATCATGTTTATAACCGGGATACTTGATTCTATGCCATTTTTAACCGTATCAGTATCACTTGTATTTTGTTCCTGAACCTTGTTTTTATAAGAAAAAGGACCACTTTGATTCTTTCTATCAATAAAGAGACCGATAAAATAGCACTTTTGAGGAACCACATTAAAAATTGTATGAAAGAATTCTTTGATATATTTTATGTAATTAAGCTGCCTCAGGTTAATTATTGCTCTTACCTCTTTCAAATCTTCAACATCATAGTAAAAATGATTGGTGGATGGAAGGATAACCAAATCGTGATAATTTGCCAGACCTAACCACTCTAAATAATTATAGAAGTTATCGTAACCTTCTTCAGTAAGTTTATTCAAAGCATTATTGTCAATAACATCAACCGGAGTACTGCTCCGATAATCCTTTATGCTAATGCCTTGCTTTTTAATGTAATTATTGATTGATAATGTTTTACTATCCATGATCAGATCGGTAACTTCACAAGTGAAATTACACAATAAATGAACTTCAGTCAATATCATACAAACCGGGATTTGATAAAAATGGAAGTAAAACTGATTTGTTTGTCAATGAATTTATATTATAGACCTGTAAATTTTATATGCTGGTCAATGAAATTTGTCCATTCGTCAAAATATTTAGGTATTTTATGACCTTGGCCCGGAATCTGGCTGCTATTCAATTGTTTTTATCATATAAAACACAGATAATCAAATATATACTATAATATTAATCACCGGGCATGCGATTATTTCATATACCTGCGTATTTGACAAAAGGACTATAAATTTTGATTAAAATTTTGAGTAAAACCAGGAATATGGATTTACTTGATATAGTCTGCAGAAACTGCTTTAAATTCTTATCCCTAAAGTTTGACTGCGTTCCTTAAGGTGCTGACATCGAATGAAAGGGAGAAGCGCAGTGTACGGGCAAGCGGGTGGTTCTGAACCGTGGGCATCAGGTAAGAAAAATCAATTGTAAATCCGCTAAGCCTGAAACCGGCACCGGCTGTAAAATATTTCCGGTTGCCTTTAGTCTCATTTTCATGAAAATAACCTGCTCTTATTGCGAATTGATCATTATACCAGTATTCTGCTCCATAGGAAAATGTTATCTCGTGAAGCTCTTCCTTGAAACCTCCCGGTGCATCGTAAAATGATTGAAAGATGGCGACAGGAACAGCAACATCCGGATCTTTGCCTGCAATAATACTGTCAGGATTTGTTATGCTGTAGTAAGGAGGAGTCGGAACAAGCAGCTTGTTTAGGTCTATTGTAAGTGTAATTTTATTATATGGATCAAGGTCAATAGTAAATGCTGTTCCTATCCGCATATTGACGGGAATAAAATCGGATGCCTGAGATTCGGAGTAACTCATCTTTGATCCTATATTTGAAATATCACCTCCGAATGCAAGTAATGCATCCTTATTCAACAAATCCAGGTCCTTCTTATAGAATAAAGAGATGTCAGCAGCAACTGATGTGCCGGGTTTGGTATCAGTTTCTCCTGAAGAGATACCTCCTGTAAGACTGGAATAAATGAACCTGAAAGCTATACCTCCTGCGAGATTATCGGTGAATACTCTGGAATATCCGATATCGAACGACCATTCATTGGGTTTATAGTCCCTGATCAGGTTGCCGAAATCATCAGTAAAAGAAACATTGCCGAGGGATGAATAGATAAGGCTTCCGTTAATTACCTGCTTCTGATCGAACCTGTAATATCCTGACAGGAAAGCGATATTGATATCGGGAACAAGATTTCTGAGCCATGGAGAATAGGATAGGCCGACACCTCCCTTACCGTCAATAAATGCAAATTTGGCAGGATTCCAGTGCATACTGTATACATCAGGTGAAGTAGCCACTCCGGCATCTCCCATTGCTCCTGATCTTGAATCCGGAGCAATTGTGAGAAAGGGTACTACAGTTTGTATTGCATTAAGCTCTCCGGTATTGGTCTGGGCAATCAGATCCCCGCTACCTGTTAACTGACCTGCTATAAGTACGAGCAATATATTTCTGATTGCCGAACGATAAATGAGAGGATTAATTACCATAAATATCTTTTATTTGAACAATTCCGGATCCAGTGACCGTACATTATTTTTAAAAGCTACAACAAATGCAGTCGTGTAACCTGATTGTCTTACAATAGTCTGAAATTCTTTTGCAGCTGAAAGAGTACTTAATTCACCTACAGTTGAACGGTATGCCCCCTTGTAAAAATACTCAAATGTGTTGTAGCTCTTACCATTTATTGAGATTTTATAACTGCCTTTGGAACCGGTGCTTGATGCAAACTGAATCCTGTAAACCACAATATCCTTTTTCTCCATAGGTTCCGGGATTTCAGTTTTTACAGGCTCAGCTTCTTTTACTTCAGGTTCAGTAACTGTTGCTTTTGCAGGTTCGGTTTTTTGGGTTTCAGCTTCCGGTATCTCTTTGTTAATGGTTTCAACTTTTGTCTCTGCAGGTTTCTCCTGTAATACAGGTTCAGTGATAGCTTTCTCAACTGCAGCCGGCTGTTCGGATACAGTTGATTCTTTTAATAATTCAGGGTCAAATGATATGACATTATTTACAAACACTAAAACGGAAGCCTGTGGATAATCAGTCTGCCTTAAAATATTACGAAGCTCTATGGCTGGCGCGATAGAACTGAATTCTCCTACACATAATCTGTATGCTCCGGAGTATAAATAGTCGTAAACACTATAATCCGTACCGTCTACTGTAATCATAGATCTGGTTCCGGGATTAAAACTGGTAAGAAACTGAACCCTGTATACAACGATATCATTTTCGCTGCGGACCGGTTTTGCAATTTCAGGTCTTCTGTCTGTTGCCTCAACAGGCGGTTCTGTTACCAGAATGACGATATGGGATATTGCAGGATTTGTAAAAATTTGTGATAAAGTCGATAGAGTATCCGGAACATTTGAACTATTCATTGTAACCTTGTACAACTGCTGTGATGTTTTACCGGAATTTTGTTTTACCGTATAGAAAGCTGCCACCTCGTCTTTCCTGTTAAGTGTAAATGCCACATCGTCAAATCTGGTGTTAACCGGAAGTGATAGGTTTATGGGTTTTTCCCAGGTATTGCTTTTAAACTTACAGACATATATGTCATATCCCCCATAACCCTGAATGCCATCAGATGAGAAGTAGAGGTTATTATCCGAATCAAGATAAGGATAAAGCTCGTTAGATTGTGTGTTGACAGCGCTGCCGAGATTTACAGGATCAGACCAGGCCCCGTTCTGGTATTCAGTAACGAACAGATCCATACCTCCGATGGATCCTGTCCGGTTTGAAGCAAAAACCATTATATTTCCTTTAGCTGATAAAGCAGGATGTGTATAGGTTGACTGACCGGAACAAAAACTCATAGGATTTTCTTCCACAGACCAATATGCCTGCTTCCCGCTTCCAGCAGAAAATATAGCCTGGTAGATCTTTTCAACACCTTCGTTTTCAGAATATCTGGTAAAATACAAGGTTCTGTAATCGGAGCTGAACGTATAAGCTTCTGTGGGATAGGCAAATTTTATTGAAGCAGAAAATGGCTGCGGATTTTCTAAAGTTGTTCCGTTTAAAACAGCATACCACGTATCGACTTTTCCAAATGAAATATGTTCGGGTAACATCTTCCCCTCAGATTTTGATGATGAAAGAAATACTATTCCATCCTTATAGAACTGAACACCGGAGGAGGGAGGGATAATATTAAGATTGAAAGCCTCAACCCTTACCCGCTGGTCGATAGTTGTTGTAGTATCGGTTTTCACCTGACTATTAAGATTATGGTTTCCCTCTTTGTTGCTTTCGATTTTATGAGAAACCATGAGAACCAGGGTCGCCAGAGAAAACAATATTATTTTAAAATGCATTTTCATATAGTTTTCAGAATATTTTATTACCAGTGATTTCCCCTGGTGAATCCTGATCTGATTGCCGACAAATTTATACCGGCAGCAAATTCTGCAAGAACAGGCTGTTTATAGAATGGTGAATTATATGGTAACTCAAAATAAGTTCCTATATATAACCTGGAGTAATTGTACCGGAAGAAAAAAGAGATCTTATCAAGATCATTGAAATATGTTCCCAGACAGAAATTACCGGCATAGAATTTCAGGGCAGGTTTAAACATATCAATAATTTCCCCGGAAAAAGTATCATCTGTATTTACAATTATAGAAGGTTCCAGTAAAAGATTATGAGATCTGCTTAAAACAAACTTATAACCAACCTGGAGAAAAAACTGGCGTGAAACAGGTATAGTATAGACACCGAGACTATCAGACTCTTCGGGATTCCCCAGCAGGTTCGTTGCTGAAATCCCGGCAAAAAAATTGGAGGTATAAAAATATAATCCCGCATCAAAATTAGGGAAGAAAGTGTTTTTTGCAGGTTCCCCTAAATCGGGGTTACCGGAGTATTTATTATAGACAGCTTTAGGTGAAATGCCAACTGATAAAAATGAAAGTGCATTTTTATCCAGATGTAAATGATAAGCAATTGTGCCTCCAATCCCAATATTTTGTGACAGGTCACTCAGATCGTTGAAAAGATACCCCCCCACACCTATATTAGTAAATTCCGGTGCTGAAAGTGCTGAGAAATATTTCTTTCCGGATTTAGATAACCTCAGATTCCCGCTGATAATCTGGGAATTTGATTTATCATAGTTACTGATCAGGAGATCAATGGTGGAAAAGTCTTTGCTTCCTGCAATGGCCGGATTAAAAATAAAAGGAGTGAAAACCCTGTAAGATATAGGTTTCAGAGGCGTTTGTTGTCCGTTTGCTATATTAAAAGATAAAGCAAAAACTATAAGTATAAAAGGGGAAAGCCTCCTGAATAAAGCCATATCAGATTTTAAAAATTAATTATAAATACCAAGTTACAGATTTTTTTACAAATGGCAAATAAATTTTGAACACTTATATAATTTGTCTAAAGGCTGGAGTCATATATCAGTTCCCGCACTCTTAAGTAAGGGAGAAGATGAATGAGGGAATTGATATTTCGGGAGATAGATATTATCTAACCATCAAGTTAATGGTTTTCAGAAGACGATCCCTGAACGATTTTCCGACAGGTATGTTTTTTAACGTATTTCCTACTTTAAGATTAAGAGAATCCTCATGAATAGTTTGAATCATGTCCTTATTTACAATAAAAGATCTCTGCACTCTGATGAAAATACTGGAAGGTAGCTGGTCCTCAATAGCTTTCATTGTGTAAAGAATCGTAATCTTATCATCAATAGTGTTAAGAGTAATATAATTCTCAAGAGCTTCAATATATATAATATCCTTATGCTTCAGTCTGATTAATTCCGATCCTTTCTTAATAAAGATCTCGTTATTATGACTACTATTATTGACCTCTTTTGGTGAATAATACCTGATCGCCTTATCAATAGCTCTAAAAAACCTTGAATAAGTGACAGGTTTAAGGAGGTAATCGATGGCGTTAAAGTCAAAGGCTTTTAGGGCATGTTCTTCGTCGGAGGACACTATAATAAAATTCGGAGGGGAATCAAGACTACTTATAAATTCAAATCCCTCTATTCCTAACTTCTGTATATCAAGAATCATCAGGTCAATATCCTGCCGTTCTAATAATTGGTTTCTTGCTGATACTGAATCATTAAATGTGCCGATAAGATTAAGGGAAGAAGATTTCATTACAAATTCTTCCAGAAGAATACAACTTGATTTATCGGCTACTATTATACAATTCATAAAACAAATATAGTTAATAGATTCTATAAAAACCGTATCTGATATATTAATATACCTGATTTTAAAATGCTCAAAGTTGAAATTGTTCAACATTGATTAAGATTTTCTAGCAGAGTAATTTATGCCGAATTGATAATTGCTATGATAAGCTTCATCACCAAATTAAAACTTTTTGAAAGCTGAATCCATCCAGATGAACAAAGAATAATTTATTTATGTAGTTTACAGATCTTGTAAAATAATTACTCATAATATGAGTTGGTAAGAAATATCAATGCTAGAGACATTAAAATCTAATATTTTTTGACGAGCTGTTAATATATTTTGATGAAGAGTTAATAAATGATGGAGTGATTATTTTGATTATTCGTAAATTACGCTAAAATATTTAACTTATTGCTTATTTTAATAGCTATGGGTAACATAAAGGACATTTTTATTGAAGGAACCGCAAAAAGCCCACAAATAGATTTTAATCATCTTACAGGGGACCTGATATTATATGGCAAGTCAATTCCTGAAAATGCAGCTAAGGTTTATGAACCTCTTCTGTTCTGGGTCAATGAATATGTTAAATCACCACGTAAGACTACCAATCTCCGGCTAAATCTTGAATATTTCAATTCTGCAACTTTAATCTGGCTTGCCAAAATAGTCAAGGCATTAAGCAAAATCGATCTAGAAGAATCTGTTTTTTTTATACATATCTATTTTGATTTAGAAGATTTTGAAAGTATGGAATCTGACGAACTCAAAGACCTTATAGGTTTGTTGGTTGATAACATAGGTGATTCAAAAGTCAGCATAGGTATTAAGTCTTACGGGACAGATGGCAATGGTAAGATTATTTCCGGATCAACTATCGTTTTTTGATTACTCTTTCAAAAACAGATTTGTACTATAAAAACATATAAAAATGCCGTAATCACGGCATTTTTTATTGAGATGCTGCTTATCTGATTATTAGATCATAGTATTTTCAACGTATTAAAATACGGTTTTTAATGCGTTGATACAAATGTTAGCTGTCTTATTGTCTGAATGTCATACTGTCTGAAAAAGGATTTACCGGCCTGTAATTATTTGTATACGTTCTTTTTAATATTGTTTGTAAAATTTCTGACATAATTCTTTCCTGCACCATCCTCTCCGATCATTTTTACAAACGCACTTCCGATAATAGCTCCTTCTGAATAGCTGCAGGCAATACCAAATGTTTCAGGAGAGGAAATTCCGAATCCTATAAGAACAGGATTCTTTAGTTTCATTTTTTTCACTCTGTCGAAGTATTCAATCTGTTCTTTCGAAAAACCTTTTTTTATTCCAGTGGTGGAGGATGATGATACCATATATATAAAACCTGTGCTTAGCCTGTCAATTTCCCGGATGCGTTTATTTTGAGTCTGAGGTGAAATCATCATAATATTCTTCAAA
>Ga0307419_10000853_pt1 | contig 15653 bp, 10 predicted proteins | sample SalMarWE160230MG_2_FD_202512 | JGI IMG/M metagenome (GOLD analysis project Ga0307419, IMG submission 202512) | Salt marsh sediment microbial communities from the Plum Island Ecosystem LTER, Massachusetts, United States - WE1602-30 | ecosystem: Environmental > Aquatic > Marine > Intertidal zone... | reverse complement strand
ACTATTCTTCGGGGAAGCCAAACACATGGATTCTTATTTTTCAAATCTTCCTTATGAGAATAAAAACAACACAAAAATCAGATTTAATCCTACCGAAGCAATTAGATTGCTCGAAGAAGCCGGGTACTCACAGAAAAATCTGAATAAAGAAGGATATATCGTTAAAGACGGAAAGGTTTTTGAATTGAATTTAAATGTCTATATTACAGACGACACCAGAGTAGAAACAATTTTCCAGGAAGAGTTGAAAACAGCCGGAATAAAGCTAAATTTAAGAAATGTTACCTGGGCAACTCATACTAAGGAAATAGCTGAAAGAAACTTTAAAATAGCAAGAATGGGATTCACCGGTTTACTATTCCCTAATCCGGAAAGCGGATATCATTCTAAGTACGCAGATAAGAAAAACAATAATAACATCTGGGGAATAAAGAACAAAAGAGTGGATGAAATTTGCGAGGCAAATAATCTTGAATTCGACATTAAAAAGAGAATAAAGCTTATACAGGAACTCGATTCAATATTGACTAACGAATATCTCGCGGCCTTATTCTGGTACCAGGACAATATCAAAATATTATACTGGAACAAATTCGGAATGCCTGAGCCTGTCCTCTACAGATATACCTCAGACGCTTATTTAGAATATCAAATTGTCTCGTTATGGTGGTATGACGAGGAAGCCGATAAGGCATTAAAAACCTCAAGAGAAAACAACCTTCCTCTTCCCGCAAAACCCGCCGAGGTGAAATATTGGGAGAAATACCGCTAAATTCCCGATACTAAGGTTTTAGGAGAATAAGATGAAAAAATCCCTTTTATGTTTCCTTCTAATTTCACTTCTCTTTACCATCTCCTGCTGCAATCAAGAAGAATCATTACAGGAAACCCAAATAGAAATTCCAAACGAAGAAGAATTGATGGAAAAATACGGCTCAAAAGATTTAACGGAAGAACAAATCGATAGTATTATAAAATCTATCGATTGGGAAACAAATAAAAATCCTTCAATACTTGGAAGCAAGCATGCTAAGAAAGGAGGCACTTTAAGATTGGGGAGTGCGTTATATCCAACAAATCTAAGAGCTTATGGACCTAACTCCAATTACGTTATAAATATTTATATTAACCAGATCGTACACGAAACACTTCTCCAAATCGATCCTGTAACTTTAGAATATATTTCCGGGCTTGCCGATAAATGGTTTATTACTGACGATAAAAAAACTTTTTTCTTTCATATTGATGAACGCGCCAGATGGCAGGATGGAGAACCGGTTACCGCTTTTGATGTTACAGCTACCTGGGAGTTTTTGATAGAGGATGGGCTGAAGGATCCTTTCACTCAAGATCTGATGAAGAAATTTGAACGCCCTGTAGCACTCGCAAAAAATATAGTTATGGTTAAGCCAAAAAAGATTGGATGGCAGGAATTCTTAAATTTCAGTACTATAGAATTTTTAGTTTTACCTCAACATATATTACAAAATTTAACTCAAGAAGAATACCTGAGAAATTTTAACGATAAATTACTCCTTGGTTCCGGTCCCTACGAATTCGAAAAAGCGACTCCAAACCAGAATATTGTTCTAAAAAGAAATCCCAAATGGTGGGGCGCAGATTTGCCTATAAATCGGGGATTGTATAATTTCGATAGGATTGAGTACATTTTTTACACTGAAGAAACTATAATGGATGAAAAATTTAAAAAAGGAGATATTGACATTATTTTTGTTAGAATGGCACGTAAGTGGGTTAGAGATTTTGTTTCTGAAAAAATTTCCGCAATTAAAAATAACCATATAATAAAACAGAGAATCTTTATCAACGCTCCCCAGGGCCTCTCGGGATATTATTTTAATTTAAGAGAAGAACCTTTCAATGATATAAGGGTTAGAAAAGCACTTTGTATGCTATACAATAGAGAAGCAATGATAGAAAAACTGTTTTTCAATGAATACAAGTTTCAGGATTCTCACTTTCCCAATTCTCCTTATGAAAATAAAAACAACCCTAAAATAAGATATAATCCTACAGAAGCAATTAAATTGCTCGAGGAGGCAGGTTATTCTCAGAAGAACTTAAACAATGAAGGCTATATTGTAAAAGATGGTAAAGTTTTTGAATTCGATTTTAATGTTGTCTCAAGTGGTGATTCAAGGATAGAAACTTTATTTCAAGAAGAACTTAAAAAGGTTGGGATAAAGGTTAATCTAAAAAAAGTCACCTGGGCACAACATATTAAAGATTTAGACGAAAGAAATTTTAAAGTTATAGGAGGAATCCAGTTCACCTCAACCCCTTTTCCTCCTCCGGAAGAGCACTATCATTCAAAATTCGCAGATCAAAAGAATACTAACAACATGTGGGGTTTTAAAAATGAGAGAGTAGATCAGATATGCGAAGAATACAACAGGGAATACGATTTGAAGAAGAGAATAAAACTCATTCAAGAACTCGATTCAATAGTTACAAACCAATATACTACAATACTATACTTTTATAGCGATAATTCTAGAATTTTATACTGGAATAAATTCGGAATGCCCGAGTTTGTTTTCCCTAGTGTTTTTTATGATGGTAGAGTAACCGATAGAGAAGTCCAATCATCTATCGCCTTCTGGTGGTACGACGAAGAGGCTGACAAGGCTTTGCAAAAAGCTATAGAGAATAACCTTCCTCTACCGCCAAAACCCACCGAGATAAGGTATTGGGAAAAATATCGACAATAGGGAGTAGAGAGTAGTCAAAAAAACAAAAAATCAACTTTGTGTCTTAGTATCCCCACAGCAAAAAACTATTGACTTACAAAAGCATCACGTTATGATATGTGTAAAAGGAGACTGTAACGAAAAACTCAAAAGAAAATATTTCCCATGAGAAACAGCAAAAGATTATAAACATGTTTGGTAAAGTAGAATTTGATGACGATTACGACTACAAAAAAGCCAGGAAAAGATGAAAGTTTTGAACGATACTTGTTTAAAAAGAATAATTCATAAACCCTCATTATTGTTGTTTCTATTAATTTCCTCTTTCTTTATCTCCTGCGATAAAAAAACTCCTTCAAAAAGCCCTAAAAAGCACATCACAGAAGCAGAATTATTGAAAAAATACGGACCGGAAGATTTAACGAAAGAACAAGTCGACAGTATTTTAAACTCAATAAAATGGATTACTAATTTTGAAGGGGTCATCCTTGGCGATAAAGATGCAAAAAAAGGCGGTACGTTGAATTTCGGATGCTTTGGATATCCTGCGACACTCAGAAGTTACGGCCAAAGCGCATCTTATCTAATGAATTCAACATTCCGTTCTCTTGTATATGAATCTCTTCTCAAAATAGATCCGGTTACTCTTGAATACCTGCCTTCCCTTGCGGATAAGTGGTGCATAACTCCTGACAAAAAAACGTATTTTTATCATATAGATACATCGGCGAAATGGCAGGACGGTAAACCCGTTACTTCTTTAGATGTTGTAGCCACCTGGGATCTTATTGTGCATGATGATTTAAAAGAACCTATATGGCAGGGAATGTTTTTAAAATTTAAACGTCCCGTAGCCCTCACTAAAAATATTGTAATGATTAAGCCAAAAGAACTTTCCTGGAGAGTTTTTTTTAATATCAGCACTGAGGAGTTTTTCGTAATGCCTGAACACATAATCGGGAGAATCAAGCCTTCTGATTATATGGCAGATTACAATAATAAGATGATGGTTGGCTCGGGGCCATATATTTTTGAAAAAGCAAATATAAACGAAGTTATAGTATTAAAAAGAAATCCATCCTGGTGGGCGAAAGATATGCCTATAAACAAAAATCTTTTTAATTTCGATAATATCCGTTTTCTCTTTTACTCTGAGGAAACCCTCATGGGTGAAAAATTTAAAACCGGAGATGTGGATTTAATCCATGTCGAAAGACCTCTCTTCAAAAAATGGAAAGAAGAATATACATCTATTGAGATGAATGAGATAAAATACAATCATATTATAAAGCAACGTATTTATATAAATATGCCTTATATAAACGGCTTTTATTTTAATATGAGAGAAGATCCATTCGACGATATAAGAGTTAGGAAAGCAGTATTTCTACTATTTAACAGAAAAATTATGCTCGAAAAATTTTACTATAATGAATTTAGGTATATGGATTCATATTTTGCAGGACTCCCTTATGAAAACAAGAATAATCCTAAAATAAGATATAACAAGGAAGAGGCTATAAAATTATTGGAAGAAGCTGGTTATTCTCAGAAAAACTTAAACGATAAAGGGTATATTGTTAAAGATGGAAAAGTTTTTGAAATAACTTTAAATGTTTACAGAACCGACGATACCAGGATAGAAACTTTGCTTCAGGAAGATTTTAAGAAAGTCGGGATTAAACTCAATTTAAAAAGAGTTACTTGGGCTACAGCTTTAAAAGATATCGACGAATTTAATTTTAAGATGATAGGTCTTAGATTCACAATCGAAATATTCCCCAATTCTGAAACTTTATACCACTCAAATTTTGCTGATAATAAAGGTTCATTTAATATCTGGGGACTAAAGGATACAAAAGTCGACGAACTTCTAGACTTATATTACCAGGAATACGATTTAGAAAAGAGAACAAAGATGCTTCAACAACTTGATTCGATAATTGTTCGAAAATATATGACGGCTCTTTTATGGTACGAAGATAATATGAAAATATTATACTGGAATAAGTTCGGAATGCCCGATTTTGGTATCTCGCAGACGGATTATAACGGGCTCATAAATTATGAACCTTACTCGCCGGTAATAACTTTCTGGTGGATTGACAATGAATTTGAAAAAAAATTAAATAAATCAAAAAACAAAGAAATCATGCTGCCGGCAAGACCTTCTGAACTTAAGAGCTGGGAAAATTTAAAAAAGAGATATCAATAATGCTTAACTATTTTATCCGCCGTCTTTTAATGATAATACCAACATTTCTGGGTGTTACATTTATCGTTTTTACAATCACCAGATTCGCTCCCGGCGGACCGGTAGAAATGGCAATTCTCAAATACAAGCAAATGCAGATGGAAGGAGGCGGTGGGGCAATGGGAGCTCACGGTACGGCAATATCAGAGGAAATGGTAGAAAAATTAAAAAAAATATACGGTTTCGACAAGCCTTTTTATATATCGTACTTAATGTGGCTCGGCAATGTTGTCCAATTCGATTTGGGAGATTCGTACACCTATTCTAAACCCGTATGGCACGTTATAAAAGAACGCTTTCCTGTTTCTCTCCGGTTTGGAGTCGCGGGCTTTTTGCTGGCATATCTTGTTTGTATACCCCTTGGTGTTTTAAAAGCAATAAAGCACGGTTCTACTTTTGACTTTACAAGTTCCGCTCTGGTTTTTGTCGGTTATTCCATTCCGGGATGGGTTGCCGGGATTGTTCTTCTTGTACTTTTAGGGGGAGGTTCGTTTTTTAATGTTTTTCCCCTGGGAGGAATCCATTCTATGGATTATGAGACTCTCTCTTTATGGGGCAAAATGTGGGACAATGTTTATCATATGATTTTACCGGTCTTTTGTTATACTCTCGGTTCCTTTGCTTCCCTTACCATTTTAATGAAAAATTCGTTGATTGAAAATCTCGGAAAAGATTACGTTAGAACCGCTTTCGCGAAGGGACTTTCGGAGAAAACAGTCATTTTTAAACATACCCTGCGTAATTCTTTAATTCCGATCGCCACAGGGCTTGGAAGCGTTTTTTCTATTGTAATTTCCGGTTCTCTTTTGATCGAAAAAGTTTTTAATATACACGGGTTCGGCCTCCTGGGTTATAATTCTATTCTGGACAGGGATTATCCGGTAATGCTCGGAATTCTTGTTTTTTCGTCTATTCTTTACATGCTCGGCAATATATTCTCGGATTTCCTTTATTGTGTAATCGATCCACGGATAAGGCTTGATTGAAGGTACAATGAAGCAACCGCGAAAATCTTTTTTTTCTCCTCTATTTTTAAAAAGATTAAAAAAGTTCAGAAGTTTTAAAAGGGGATATTATTCTCTTTTGATTATCGGAGCAGCTTATTTTCTGTCTTTTTTCGCGGAATTGGGCATAAATGACAAAGCTCTTCTCGTCAATTTTGACGGTAAGAAATTCGTAACCCTTTACAATGATGTTTCTTTTAAGAAATATATTTTTGCTAAAGCGATTAAAACAAAAGAAATTTATTTTGAATACAAAACCCTTCTTAGTGGTGATACTCTCAACCTACATGACGAAAAACTTGTTTCTCTAAAAGCCGAATATAAGCTATACGATAGGATAAAAAAAGACTTTGATAATCATCGCGTTTTAAGAAATATATTCGAGGAACAAAAACGCGGAGACTGGATAATTCTTGCTCCATACGCTTATGGACCAAATGAGAATTTACTCGATGAACTGGGAGACCGAAACCCACCAACCGGACCTGACAGGAAAAATTTTCTGGGAACTGATGATAGAGGAAGAGATGTCTTCGCGAGACTCATATATGGTTTTCGTATTTATATGACTTTTGCTCTGCTTTTGACTCTTAGCAGCTACGCGATTGGCATACTCTTCGGAGCTGTTCTCGGGTATTACGGTGGAAAAGTAGACTTTTTGGGCTTACGATTTATAGAAATATGGGCTTCGATTCCGTTTCTTTTCACCGTAATGGTTATTTCCTCTATAATGATTCCTAATTTTACAATACTGATTGTAATTCTCTCGTTGTTTTACTGGATATCTATGGCAAGATATATAAGAGCCGAATTCCTGCGTGAAAAATCGAACGATTACGTGCAGGCTGCTATAGCTGTGGGGGTAAGCGATAGAAGAATAATCCTTTCCCATATCCTGCCGAATTCCCTAACTCCGGTAATTTCATTTCTCCCCTTTACTATTATTTCAGGAATAGCGGTTCTCGCGTCACTAGACTTTTTGGGATTCGGCCTTCCGGAACCAACACCAAGCTGGGGACAACTCTTATCGCAGGGAATTTCCAACTTAAGTTCCTGGTGGCTAACTTTTTCTCCCATGGCTGCTATGTTTATAACTTTAATGTTAATTGCCTTCATAGGTGAAGCAGTTAGAGAAGCACTCGATCCAAAAATATATTCGAGGATGAGATAAGATGGGAAAGAAACAGATAAAAGAATTACTGAAAGTCGAAAATCTAAAAACCCATTTTATGATTGAAGAACAAAAGGCACAGGCTGTGGACGGACTCGATTTTAACGTTTTTGAAGGGGAATTTTTCGGTATCGTGGGAGAATCGGGTTCGGGGAAATCCGTTACAGCTTTATCCATTTTGCGTCTCATTCCCGACCCTCCCGGAAAAATCTCAGACGGAAAAATTTTCTTTAGAGACAGGAACTTGCTGGGTCTTTCATGGGAAGACATGAGAAAAATACGCGGCAATGAAATCGCCATGGTTTTTCAGGAACCAATGACATCCCTTAATCCTGTTTTTACCATTGGAGTTCAGATAATGGAACCGCTACTGATACACAGAAATATGGATAAAAAAGAAGCAAGAGAAGGGGCTATACAAATGCTTAAGAAGGTAGGAATTCCTTCTCCCGAAATGAGGATAAACGATTATCCGCATCAATTCTCCGGAGGAATGCGACAGAGAGCAATGATTGCGATGGCTCTTTCATGTAATCCGAGTCTTTTAATCGCCGACGAACCTACGACCGCTCTCGATGTCACGGTACAGGCTCAAATACTCGAGCTGATGAACGAGATAAAAAACAAAAGAAAAGACTCCGCGATTATTCTGATTACTCACGATTTGGCTGTTATAGCGGAAACCTGCGACAGAGTTATGGTAATGTACTGCGGCAAAATACAGGAAGTTGCCGGCACGATTAACTTATTCGAAAACCCTCTTCATCCTTATACAAAAGGCTTAATGTATTCTATTCCCTCCTTAACGAAGAAGAAAAAAAGATTAAACACTATCCCGGGAAATGTTCCCGGGATTTTAAATTTCCCACCGGGTTGTCCTTTTCATCCACGCTGTAAGCATAAAATGCCTGTCTGCGAAAAGGTTGTTCCGGAATTGTTGGAAATAGAAAAAAACCACCAGGTGCGATGTCATCTTTATAACAAAAAAGGCAAGAACCAATGACAGAATTCAAAAAGACAGGATTAAACTTATTAGAAGTAAAAAATTTGAAAACTTACTTCCCCGTATTAGGCGGTGTTTTCAGAAAAATCATAGGATATGTTAAAGCAGTCGACGGAGTAAGCTTTTCCATAAACAAAGGCGAAGTTTTCGGTCTCGTCGGTGAAACCGGCTGCGGAAAATCGACAATAGGAAAAACTCTCGTAAGGATTCTTAATCCTACTTCCGGAAACATATTCTATTATGATAAAGCGGAGCTAAAAAACGGCAAAGAACATAGAATCAAAACGGATATCGCAAAATTAAACAGAAAAGAGCTTATCCCTTACCGTTCCAAAATCCAAATGATATTCCAGGACCCTTATTCTTCGCTAAATCCAAGATTTACAGTAGGAGATATAATAGAAGAACCTTTAATTGTTCAGCGGGGAAAAAATAAAGAAAACAAAGAGATAGTAAAAGACCTTCTGAAAAAAGTGGGAATGAGCGAGGAACATATTTACAGATATCCGCATGAGTTCTCAGGTGGACAGCGTCAGCGGATAGGCATAGCACGAGCTTTATCCACAAATCCGGAACTCATAATCGCGGACGAACCGGTTTCGGCACTCGACGTCTCTGTTCAGGCTCAAGTCATAAATCTAATGCAGGACCTGCAGGATGAATTCAACGTTACCTATATCTTTATTTCTCATGATTTATCGGTAGTAAAACATATTGCTCATCGGATTGCCGTAATGTATCTGGGTTTTATCATGGAAATGGGACCCGCGGAACAAATCTACAATAATCCTCTTAACCCCTATACAAAAGTTCTGTTATCGGCAGTACCCGAGGGAAATCCAAGGAAAAAAGCAAAAAAACAACCGCTGAGGGGAGAAGTGCCTTCTTCTCTAAACAAACCGAGCGGCTGCGCATTTCACCCCCGCTGCCCTATCGCTAAGGATATTTGTAAAAAAGAAGACCCGCCCTTCGAAGAAAAAGGGAAGAGGGTATTTGTCAAATGCCATTTCCCGGGGAAGCTTTAACAAAAAAATATTAGGTTAACAGCTGACCGCATACAACGCAAAAAATTAAATTCTTGACATTTTATTCTTTTTCCCTTATACTGTTAAAAAGAAAAGGAGGTGTATTGTGAAAAAAAATAGAATGGTAAGTGCCATGTTTTCTTTTATCCTATGTTACGCTCTTTTATTATCCCCAATCTACTCGAGAGGAGGTACTTTCATTGTTACAAACACAAACGACGCTGGTGGCGGCAGCCTGCGTAACGCTATTACTGCAGCAAATGTTAACGGTGTAGCGGATACGATAGTTTTCAACATTACCGGAGCGGGAGTCCATACTATTTCTCCTCTATCTCAACTTCCAAAACTGATAGATGCTGCAGGTCTTCTTATAGATGGATTATCTCAAAGCGGTGCACTGGTTGGAGCCAATCCTCCGGCAACTCTAAATCTAATGATAGAAATCTCCGGAGGAGGTGCCGGGTTAGCTTCGGGAATATTTATCGATTGTGACAATAACAGAATTCAGGGGCTAATAATCAATGACTTTGCTCTTGATGGAATCTCCATCGAAGCTGGTCCTACTGTCAATACTTCTAATAATGAGATTTATTGGAATATTATAGGTCTGAACAATACCGGTACCGTTTTGCAAAGCAATTGTCATAACCCCGCGGGGCTTTGGGCTGGTGTACGTATTTTCAATGTGGCGGGTGACCCACCAGGTACTTCAATAGGTACGAATAACCACGTTGTGGAGAATTTGATTTCCGGAAACGCTCCTTTTGGAGACGGCGTTCAAATTATGGGTCCACAGATCCCCGGTGATGTATTTGGAAACTTTGTTCTACGTAATTATTTAGGTACAGATATTACTGGCATGGTCGATCTCGGCAATGCTCATGAGGGAGTATGCCTGTGTGAAGGCACACATGATAATTTAGTGGATAGTAATCTGGCATCAGGGAATGATTATGACGGTGTTGGTATGCAGGGTTACAACAATGAGCCATATCCTGCCCCCCCTATACAGACACAGCTTAATACAGTTACCAATAATATTATTGGGCTTGCAATAGATGCGGTAACTCCCCTGCCAAACTCCTGTCATGGAGTAGCTATCGGAGAATACGGTCCCAGTCAGTGGGGGTGCGCTGATTACAATGTAGTCGGGCCGGGAAATATAATCGCATATAATGGATGGGATGGGGTTTCTGTCTGGGAAGACGCAATCAACAACGTTAACGCGGATGGCAATCATATCACGCAGAACTCTATTTTTAACAACGATTCTCTTGGTATAGACCTACAGAACAACGGCGTAACACTTAACGACGCGGGAGATCCCGATACAGGACCTAACGAGGAGGTTAACTTTCCCGTTATCAACAGCGCTGTTTATTCATCCGGTAGTACAACAATCTCCGGCAGTATAGATATCAATACTAATCCGGCAGTGGCGACAATAGAAATCTTTAAGGTTAACCCAGATCCTACCGGATACGGAGAGGGAGAAACTTATCTTGGTGCAACAACTCCGGATGGAACGGGTAACTGGAGCACCGCGGTTTCCGGACTTAATCCGGGTGATTATGTGACTGCCACAACCACTGATCTTAATCTAAATACTTCTGAATTCTCTTCTAATTCTTTGCTTCTTTATCTGACAGTTACCTCCCCAAACGGCGGAGAAAACTGGCAGGTGGGAAGCGATCACAACATTACCTGGACTTCGAATGGAACCAGCGGAAATGTTCAAATCGAGTATTCAACAAACAACGGTTCAAGCTGGGCAGACGTAATCGCCAGTACCGCGGATGACGGGACTCATTCCTGTACAATACCTAATGAGCCCTCGGATAGTTGTCTTGTGAGGGTGAGTGATACGGCCGGAAGTCCAACTGACGTCAGCGACTCATTGTTTACTATTTCATCTCCCTCCATAACAGTAACCTCCCCCAACGGAGGAGAAACCTGGCAAGTAGACAGCATATATAATGTCACCTGGACTTCAAACGGTACCAGCGGGAATGTTCAAATCGAGTATTCGATAAACAATGGTTCGGTTTGGTCGGATGTAATCGCCAGCACACCGGATGACGGTTCTCATCCCTGGACGATACCTAACACGCCTTCGACTAATTGTCTCGTTCAAATAAGTGATACGGCCGGAAGTCCAACCGACACAAGCGATGCTGTTTTTACTATTACTTTAGCACCAGGTGTTCCCCTCGACAAATTACCCAAAGCTTATTCGATGACCGTGAAAAAAACAATAACGAACATAAATTTAGACCTGACATATACTCTTCCTACAAAGGCTAAAGTCAAGTTTAGTGTATATGACATAACAGGGAAAATCAGGAAAAAGATCTTAAAAGAAGAAAAGCCCGGCTTTTATTCAGAGAAAATAGATATGTCGGATATCCCGGCAGGAATTTATTTCATTAAATTGGAAGCCAATGGGAAGAAGTTTATTAATAAGTTTTTATTGATAAAATAGGTAATACATTGTAGGGAAATACTCTTGAAAAAAGGCAGGGCTACCCGCTCTGCCTTTTTATTTTTGCAGGATTTTAACAAGCCACAGAGAACACAAAAAAAAGATAGTCCAAAGTCATGAGTCAGAAATTAGTTAAATTGCTGAATGGTTAAATAGTCAAATTGTAAAATCAGAACCCTAACCCAACAAACCCAATGAACTCTACGAACTCAATAAACTCGATTCCCAAAATCAAAACCCTAAAAAACTATTTGACCATTTTTCTATTTACCTATTTAACTAATTTAATCTACTTCTTTTTTCTGTTTTCCCTATTCGACCATTTTCCTATTTACCCATTCAACTAATTTAATGTACGTGGTTTCTATAGCTATTGATATCTTTTTTTGTTTTCACTATAACCTAAAACCCAAGACCTAATATTTATTATCTCACTGCTTCACTCATCTACTGATACACTGACGCACGGTTGCATATATTTATTTATTTCATATCTTATTATTATATATGAAAACAATCTGTGAGATTTTTTTGAAAGCTTTTAATAGTTCCTTAATATTAATTATTACTTTTTTTTCTTTTTACCTCCAGGCGGAAGTATCACAGGATTCTGAAGGTTGGACGGTTGTAACCGCATCCCCCGATACGAGAATTATTTATGTCAGCAGCAGTATGGGCAGCGACACTAACAATGGCTTAAGCCAAGATTACCCTGTTCAGACTTTAGAAAGAGGTTATTCCCTTTTGAGAGACAGCTGCCCGGACTGGATGCTGCAGAGATGCGGAGACGAGTGGTTCGAAAATATTCCTTCTATAGGTAAATCGGGACGGTCGGCAGATGAACCGATCCTAATCTCCTCTTATGGGGAAGGGGAAAGACCACTAATTAAAAGTGAGGAGAGTTCAGTAATCAGCAATGACGGACATGTTGTTCCGGAGCATATTTTTTTCATAGGTCTCGATTTGTTCAGCTATAAACGCGATCCATCTTCGGAAGACTACGATGAATCCATCACCTCTAATCGCGGAGTAAGATGGGTGGGAGGAGGCAACGACATCCTTGTTGAAGACTGTCGTTTCCGGTTTTTTTCAGGCGGATTAGTAGTACAAAAATACACCAGTCCGCAATTAACGGATTTCAGGTTGAGAAGATCCATCATTACCGATTCTTACAGTACAAATTCTCATTCACAGGGATTTTACGCGAGTCATATAGACGGATTTCTCGTTGAGGAATGCATTTTCGACCATAACGGCTGGCTCATCCAGGGGACAGGGGATAACTCTCAGGAAGGCGGCGCGGCCACAATGTTTAACCACAATACTTATTTTTTCGAATGCGATAATATAGTAGTACGCGAGAATATGTTCTTGCGGCCTTCCAGTATGGGCAACAAAATGTGCAGTGATCATCCCGATAGCTCTACAGGAATACTGTTTGACAATAATTTGTATGTCGAAGGAGAAATCGGCATCGGCATCGGAGGCAATACAGAAGAGCCTTCAAGATTTAATGATGTCATAATACGAAACAACGTCATGCTTCATATAGGCAGGAGTAATCCTACAAGCAGAAATTTCGGGTGGTATCTGGAAATTTCTGACAACAATAACTGTGTGGTATCAAATAACTGTTTCGTACACCAACCTTGGTACGATAACACTTATGCCGTCTATATAGGGGGCGCGAGCGAGGAAAATATTCTAATAAGCAACAATATCATATATGATATTCGTTATCAAGCGATTCGCGTTAATGTAAACACGGCATGGAACAATATACAAATTTTTGAAAATATTATACAGGATGATACTCTTGGGCCTTTAATGGTATATCAAGAGGGAGATTTTAGTAATGTTACCTATTATGATAATTCGTATTATACAAGTGACTCGTCCTCTTTTTCGCGCCTCGACGGAGAATATCTCACCTTTTACGAATGGGTTTCCGCGTCCGGTGAAACCGGAGCAACAAACGAAGAAATCGATTTTACTGACCCAAATCGTACAGTGGAATCTTACTATAGTTCTATCGGCGGAGACGGAACTTTTGAAGGTTTTATAAACAGGGCAAAACAACAATCAAAAACCAATTGGAATCCGGCACTCACGGCTTCCGCTGTCAATGATTACATACGCGAAGGATTCGATATGGAAGCATTAGATACAACTGCAATCGATTTCGATTTATTCGCAAAATTTCTGATACCTCAAATTCATCCTAACCCGTTCAACACCTTTACCACCATCCAATATCAGGTACCGCAAAGGGGGAATATGAAGCTCATCGTATATGATTTACTTGGAAGAAAGGTACGGACCCTCATTGACGGACTTGTTTCAAGCGGTACTTATGAAACAGACTGGGACGGAACAGACGACGATGGGAACATTCTACACAGCGGAGTTTATTTTTGTCATATCAGCGGAGACCACGGCACCTCTGATTCCCAAAAAACGCTCTTTTTGAGATAGAGGTTAAAAAGTTAGACCGTGGAGAGGAAAATGGAAGAATTCAGATACGATAGTTACTGTGGTCTGTACTGTGGATCTTGTGATATCTTAATGGCTTATAAAAAAGGCCTAGAAACCAATACAACTCCAGAATGGGATGATTTACCGGAAAGAGTGCGTCGTGCGCACGGTAAAGCAAAACCTCCCATTATCTGTTATGGCTGTAAAACCGATACTATCTTCGAAGGGTGCAGTATATGTCCGGTACAAAAATGCGCTCGCAAAAAACTTACAATAGATCAAACATGTATAGATTGTGATAAATATCCCTGTATGCGTCATAAATTAATGCATCTTGTAAAAAAACTCTTAAGATTTGATAAAAAACTTCCTCATTCTAATATTTTACCGAAGAACGTAGAAACGATAAGAGAAAAAGGTTTGGAATATTGGTTAGAGGAACAAAAGCAGGTCTGGGAATGTCCCGACTGCCATACCTCTTTTGCGTGGTATCAAGAAAAATGTTCGAAGTGCGGCAGGGATTTAGAACCTCTTAAGGATTATAACAACTTGCCGTAGAAGGCACAGATGGAATGTAAATTTAGAGTAAACAAGAATAAGACTGCCTTTACAGTGAGACAGAAAAATGTTTAATTCATCTGTAGGCAAACTTATTCAAAGAAAAAATGCGGTTATTTTTGACCTCTTTCATACTCTCACAGCAGTAGAATCAACCTGGGCAAAAATACCCATGACTTCCGAAATACTGGGTGTTAGTAAAGAAAAATGGTTCGAGCAGTTGTTCGAGAAATCTCATGAAAGGCTAATAGGATTGGAGAAAGATCCTTTTAAAATTATAGGAAAAATGGCTCGAGCAATCGACCCGGATATCACAGAAGATTTGATAAGAGAAGCAACCGAGAAAAGAATGGTAAGATTCGAAAATGCAATAGTAAATATTCCACAATCAACACAACAGACCATTAAAATCTTGAAAAAACAGAAGAAAAAAATTGGGCTTATAAGTAATGCTGATGTGACGGAAATAAGAGGCTGGCATAAATCTCTGATAGTACAATACTTCGACAGCGTGATTTTTTCTTGCGATGTCGGTTATGCAAAACCAGATAGACGGATTTATGAAATAAGTTTAGAAGAATTAGATGAAAGTCCGGAAACTTGCGTATTTGTCGGTGATGGAGGCAGCAGTGAGCTTAAAGCAGCAAAATCCATGGGAATAAACACAGTTATGATTACCGGTGTAATTAGAGAAATTTTACCCGAGGCTATCGCAGAGAGAAAACAACACGCGGATTTTGTTATCGAATATATCGATGAATTAATTGAATGAGTTTCTTTAGAAAGTTCTTTATATAATAATTAATACAGAACTAATCACACTTAAAAAAGCTACTTTCTGAATCACAGAAAGAACAGGACACTGTTATATAACCCAAAAATACGCTGATTCGAAAAATTTCCGAATCAGAAACAAGTTTCATTTCCGTTTAAAGAATACTTTATATGGCAGAGGGATTGCGTATATTAC
>Ga0307419_10000850_pt1 | contig 15691 bp, 10 predicted proteins | sample SalMarWE160230MG_2_FD_202512 | JGI IMG/M metagenome (GOLD analysis project Ga0307419, IMG submission 202512) | Salt marsh sediment microbial communities from the Plum Island Ecosystem LTER, Massachusetts, United States - WE1602-30 | ecosystem: Environmental > Aquatic > Marine > Intertidal zone... | reverse complement strand
TTGCTACTGATGGGATAACTCCTATAAAAGTATAGAAAACACAAAATAAAATTGCAAATACAAGAGCAGTTCTATGAATTCCAACCTTAACATTCTCGCTTTTTAAAATCGGAGCAAGGTATAGATAAAATACTAGAGTAAATAACCCTGCCAGAATCATTCCTAAATTAAAAAACAATGCTCCTGGACTGGTTCCTAAGTGACTCATCATGCGACTCATGGTATAACCAGGAGTCATTAAAATAGCTATAATAACCCCTAATGAGCTTGCAATAATTGAAAATAGCCCCCAATATGGTCCTGGAATTACTTTAATAATTTTAGTAACAAATTTTCTTAGATCTACGGACATTGTAATTTGAAATTCCTATAATGTTTTAATTTTTTTTGGATTTTATATATTTTTGAATTGAATTCAAATCGTCTGTAGTAATAGAAGAAGTTCTTTTGAAAGAGGTTTATTAAATAAAAACATGTTTATTACCTCCTCTCTATAGTTATCATTACTTTTTGCTAATTTAAATAGTGAATTTAATTGTTTCCCCTCATTTTCAAAAAAGAACTCTACCATTGATAATTTCATCTTAAAATTCCTTATAATTTTTTTCACATTTGGGTATTTTTTGTAAGATTTTAGACTTTCCTTGGAAATATTATCATTCTCTAATGCTTTAATCGCACAGTATGCAGCAGATTCCCCAGATACGATACTTGGATGTATACCTTCTCCACTAATTGGAGAGACAAATCCAGCTGCATCTCCAATTATCATTAAATTATCATCATATAAAGAACGATCGATGACACCTGCACCAGGCATTGGATAAGCTCCACTCCAAAGGGTTCTATAATTAGATCCAGAGAGAATTTTCTTAATAAAAGGATCCTTCAAGAAATTATTATATACTTCGTTTAAATTGTATTTTGCGTTGTCTTCGTTACACGTACCGCATCCAATATTAAAGCGATTATCTCTCAATGGAAAAATCCAACCATATCCTTTATATTTTTGGAAAAAAAGGAAAATTTTCGAGTTGTCTAATGATAACTCCCCTTCCATGATTGCGCATTTTGCTTGATACATATCATTAATTTGCCATTTCTTCCTTATACCTGAATTATTTGCTAATTTGGAACTCATGCCATCAGCAATAATTAGTATTTTGCTTAAAAAGTCTGTCGAATCAGATTTTGTTTTAGTCTTTATACCTATTTTATTACCATCCTTATAGAGAAAATCGTAGGAAAGATGCTTATCAAATAATTCTGCTCCAGAATCGATCGCAACGTTTCTTATTACATTATCAAATTCTAACCTATCCACGTTAATCGAAGATTCCCTAATATCTTGCCAAGAATATTCCAAGTTGTCATAATCACTTGAATACATTGAAACGCCATTAATTTTATGATAATCAAGCTTTCTTAATTGAGGATAATACTTAAAAATCCGTGAACTAACTCCTCCACCACAAGGTTTTCTCCAATTTGTATTTCTTTCAAGTAGGGCTACTTTAAACCCTGCTTTAGCTAAAATTTCCGCACTTTTACAACCTGCAGGACCAGCACCTGATATTACGACATCAAACATATTAAAACCTTTAAATAATGATAATATAATTCTTTCTTGGAAATTATTTAATTCTTTAGATTCTTATTTTAGAACTATGAATAATCAAAGTGAAAAAGATTTCTACGACTTTATTATAGCGGGAGCAGGTCCAGCGGGATTATCAGCTGGTATCGTCGCCGCTAGGAAAGGACATTCAGTTATGATATTAGAACGAGGGAATGTTGCTGGTCCTAAGCCTCGTGGGGAAGGGATGGGCTATTTTCCAGTGGTTGATGAAATTTTAGGTGAAAATTTCCTACCATCAATCGGGATTAAGTCAAATGGTGGACGAGTTTGGCATTCACCAAATGACGAGCATAATTTGACCACGTTTAAAGACTACCCTCACTACTTCTTTGAATGGCGTAAATTTATTGATAGATTTGTTGAAGTTTCCAATCAAGAGGGAGTTCGAATGAAATTCAACTGTGAAGTCATTGATTCTATAGAAGATGATGGAGTCTGTAAGGGTGTGAGATATCAAACTAATGGAAAAGTCAATGAGATTCGTGGAAAGGTAATATTGGATTGTAGTGGGTATGAAGGAGTAATTGGTAAGCAATTTGGAGTGCCATATGAACTAATGCGATGTCCAATAGTCAAATGTCTTATTAGTAAGGCAAATTACACGCTTGAAAATACTCCAGATTTAAATTTTTACTTTATCGGAAATGGCGATTTGGAATATGCTCCTCAATTCCCCCCTGCTGTTGCTTACTTTTTCCCCTTAGATGGAGACCGTGCAGAAGTAGGTCTTATGTTGAGGATGGCTCAAGTACCAAACATGAAAACTGTTAAGATTCCAAATAATAATGAAATAATTGAAGCATGGCATAAGGTAAAATCATCTTATCCTGGATTTAACGAATACTTTAAAGGGGCTAATATTGATTATGAAGAGGTTACTAGTCTACCTAATGCAAAAATGGCTGAAAAGTTTGTTCCTCATCCTGGAGTTGTAATAATAGGAGATAGTGCTGGTTTTATTAATCCTTTTGGATCCTCTGGGCTATACTACTCGATGAAAATGGCAAAATATTGGGTACAAATGCTTTCAGAAAAACTTGAAACTGTAGATTTATGGAACATGCAAAGTATCGACGACTACCAAACACGATTTGAGGAATCCGAGGTATATCAAGAAGTAAAGGGCATGTATGATTTAATAGGGGCCTTTGAATACAAGATTTTTAATAGGTTACGGACTTCTGAAAAAATTAATAAGAAGTGGGACTATATAGAGAATCTTTTAAAGCAAGCTTGAACCTAATTCAATCTTTTTTATATTTTATGACAATAAAAAATGGGATTAGCTCATTGATACTTTTATTTTGTTTAAGTAACCCTTTCTTTTTCCGAAATTTACACCTAGTATTAAACCAAGAATTCCTGATATAACATCAACCAGTAGAGTAATTATAAGAGCCTCAGTCACTGTTAGGTTGAATTTTTTTATGATAAATAGCACAACAAACACTAAAACACCAGCAACTAATGGTATGGCAACTAATGATATAATTAAAAGTTTTAATGAGATACTTTTCTCCTTATTTGTTCGAAGCAAGATTAGATCTATTAAAACGTGCTTGCTGCCAACACTCCACATCCATAAAATTATTACAAGACTGGCTAAATAAATACCGATAGATAAATCGATAAAATAAATCGATCCATTAGCAATAACCGTTTCAGTATAGCTCTTAAGATTTATTATAAAATTTAAACCCAACACAATTATTGTCCACGGAATTAAATATTGCCAAAAAAGATGTCTTGTATATGCACTGGGCGAATTAGAACTTGATTGTAAGTTCTTAAAAGCAGTCACAAATGAATCGAGGTCCTTTTTAAGATGGCGCTTTATGAGTACAGTATTTAAGATGAATGTAATAACAAAGGCAATTATAATTGCTATTATATAATTAAGAAATTCTGGATTGATTAACCAAAGAACTAACCATAATACAGATAAAGTCCCAATACTTAAAATGATTGCTTCAGGGGTTAATCTGCGCCAAGGACTTTTAAATTTTTCATTCTCGTTTACTGAATCTGACTCTTTTAATTTCCATTTTCCATTTATAAAGGCAATTTGAGAATCTTTTATTGCATTATATGGAACTATTAATGAGATATAGGTAATATATAAAATAATGAACCCAAAATTTGTAATCAATAAGTTATGGGTATTCCCTTTTCCAATAAGAACGTAATAAAGTAGACCAAATATAATAAGATTAACCAAGTTGGAGATAATATTTAAGGCATTCACTTTTTTAATCCATTCTTGCATGCTTAATACTTCTTTAGCCTTTTTTCCTTTTTCATTCATCTTTTATTCTCAATTCTTTTTATATTATTTCATTTAACTTGCTTTTCTTGGTTGGGGAGAAATCTTAAAACTATATGCGGGAGAAACTTCAATTTTTTCTGGAAGTATTATTTTAAGATTCGTTCCTTCTTGATACCATTCTAGTTTATCATTATATCCTAATAAATGAATGGTGGTATTTTCATTAACGATTATCGAATTGATAGTAATAATTGTATTTAGCTTATTTAATACTATTGCATAGAGAATATCATCTTTCTGCGTATAACGTAAATTTAAATCATTCATTGTTTTCCCTTCTGCAATAATCCAAGGTCTTGTTCCAAATATGGCTTCTCCATTCACTTCAAGCCATTTTCCCAATCCAATTAATTTCTCCAATTGAAGGCTGGGAATTGTCCCATCGACCATTGGTCCTACATTTAATAAAAGATTTCCATTTTTGCTTACAATATCTACAAACAGGTAAATTAATTCATCAACCGATAAATAATCGTTTTCAGTTTCAAATTTATTATATCCAAAAGAATTCCCAATTCCTCTACAAGTTTCCCACTTTTCTTCTAATATTTCTTTCGATTGAGAGTATTCGGGAGTTAAAAAATCATAATGTGGTGGTTTAAAGGCTATATTTTTTCCCTTTTTTAACATTCGTTTTCCGAACCAAGAAATTAAGGCTCCAGTAAATCTAGATTCAATCAATTTTCGAAAGGATGGAGAAGTTTGTATCCAACGATCATTTACAACTCCATCAGAGATTTTGTTATAAAAATACGAGAGCAATTCATTAATATTTGTATTTGGAGGATATCCCATATCACTCCATAAAATGGAAGGCTCATAATCATCAATTAATTCGCGCCAATGATTATTAACGTATTCTGTGTATTCAGGATCGATAGGACCATTAGTTAAAAATGTTTTTATATTTGTAACAGGAATCTCATTAAATGACCAATCCCAACAACTACTATAATAAAAACCCATCTTTAAATTCCTACTTTTTATCGCCTTTGTGAGATCTCCTACAAGATTCCTCTTTGCCATATAATTTTTCTTTTTAGGATTAGGATATTTACTATGCCATAAAAGAAATCCGTCACCGTGTTTTGTTGTAAAAACTACATATTTTGCGCCTATTTCTTTAAATATGTCTGCCCATTTCTCTGGATCCCATTTTTCAATTTCCTTATTAAATATTGGAATAAAATCATCGTATTTAAAATCATCACCATAAACTTCATTATGATAATTATGGGTAGGACTTTCTTTAATCCTTAAAGAATTTAAATACCATTCTGCATAAGGATTATTTATAAAATGCTGTTCTGGACCTTTCTTCATGGAATTTACTAAATCTGTTCCTGTAACAGCAAATGCTGGAACTGAAAATAAACCTAAATGAATAAAGATTCCTAATTTAGCATCATGAAACCAATTAGGGACTTCATGTGTTTTTACTGATTTTAATTCAGGTGTGAAAGTCAATTTTAAATCCTCATTATTATCGCTTAATAGAGCAAGCTAAATTTAAGAAGAGCTTTTTGAAAAGGAATATTAATTTAGTAATTAATTTTATTAATTTAAGTGGAAAATTATTTAATTTTGCTGCATAGACTTGAATAATGCATCAACATTAGCGGGGTTCACGTCTGGGAGAATCGCTTCGTGACTAGGAGATATTATCAATCCTGTTGGAAAAATGCGTTTTAATTCAAATACCTTTTCTCGGATTTGGTCAGGATTGCCAAAAACTAATAAATTCTGAGCATCAAGACCTCCACAAAAAGAAATTTTATCTCCATAATTACTTTTTAAAGATTTAGCATCCATTTTAGCAGCTAAAGCTTGTATAGGGTGAATAGCATCGATTCCTAAATTAATTAAATCAGGGATAACATCAAATATTGAACCACAAGAATGATAAATGACTTTTAAACCATAACTTTTAGCTTGATCAATAATCTTTTTTGATCCTGGGAGGGCAAATTTTCTAATATTTTCTGGAGAAACCATCAATCTCTTTTGTCCTCCGAAATCATTTCCAATAAGGACAGCATCTATTTTTCCCTTAGTTGCTTCGTAAAATAATTTATTTGCCTTTAGATAAAATTCAACTATCTTTTCTGAAACAGCTTTTATTATTTCGGGATTCTTTAATATATTGATAAGAGCTCTCTCCATCCCGAAAGCAGAATACACGTCTTGAAAATGTGCTGACCACATGATCCCCAGCACCGGATATTCTTCTGGAACATCTTCAACACATTTCTTACATTCTTCTGAATCTATGTAATTTGATGGGTCAGGCCACTCAAAATCGTTTACTTTAGAGGGATCAGAATAATCTTCAAAAAATCCAGGTGCTGTCAAAGTTCTTTTTGAATAATCAATTGTGCCTTTTTTAGCAAAGTCAAACGCACATGCAATATGATAATTAGGAGGATAATTGTAAGGAACCTCTACATGCCAAATGTCATCATTAACTTTTAACTTTAATTCTAGTAGATTCTTAACTTGAAAATAGTTAAATAGACCTTCATAAGCTTCTTGAACTGGTATGCCTAACCAACACGCGGGTCTATCTACAGATTTCCTCTCTAATGTAGCAAAAAATCTCTCTTTATGATTCATTTATCTTTATATCCCTTATATGTGCTTAAAAGTCATCCAGAAATTAATTTTACTAAAATAATAGATATTATAAACCTTAACTATAATACTAAACATAAATATTATTTTAAGAAATCACGAATTAAATAAAAAAACATATGGAAAAATAATGGGTTAAGTATTAAAAATGAATGCTCGCGAAAGAGTTATAAAGACGATAAACCATGAAGAACCCGACAAGGTCCCTTCATATGAAGGTTCAATTGATAATTTAAGCATTATTAATTATTATGGCGAAAGATATGGGATGGATGGCTTAGCAAATCTTCAGAAGCTTTTGTACTTTTTAACCTTCGGAAACAATAATTTATTAAATAAATTAATGCAATCTTTATCTCGAGGGAAAAAAGCAGCTAAAACAGCTGTAGAACCTGGAGTAAGACTATATAAAAAGATTGGTTTAGATCTTGTGCCTATTACTTTATGTATTCATCCATATAAATATTATAAAAATGGTTTTATAAGTGAATTTGGTCATCATTTTGAATATAAGGAGAATCCTGCTGATAAAATGAATTTATTATATTATATGGGGGGATCTTTTGACAATTTTGAAGAATATGAAAAATTTCCTCTTCCAGATCCCGATGATCCATTAAGAGAAAATCTTTTTAAAGCAGCAGTGCAACTTGAAAAAGAGAGTAAGGAAGAGATTTGTTGCGCTCCTGGGATAACTGGTATGATGGAAATGACTTGGGAAGGATTTGGTTTAGAAAGTTTCAGCAAACTTTTAACTAATAAGAAAAATGCTAAAAAAGTTTTTGACGATCGAGGTAAATTCTCTGTAGAGATGGTTAAACGCATAATTGAATGGGGCGGAACAGGACCAATGTTAATATTTGACGATTATGGATATAAAAAAGGGTTATTCATGAGCCCTCAAAATTATAGGGAATTTGTTATTCCATGGTTAAAAGAGATTTGTAAACAAGCACACAAAGGTGATTTACAAGTAATTCTGCATAGTTGTGGTGATATTTACCAAATTTTTGAGGATATTATTGAAGCTGGAGTCGATGCTGTTCATCCAATTGAACCAACTACTTCTAATCCTGAATATAATATTTTTAAACTCAATGAAAAATATGGAGATAAAATTACGTTCCTGGGAAATGTTTCACCTCAAGATCTTTCAGATAAAGACCCTCAAACTATCTTGGAATATGTTAAAAGCTTAATTAAGAATATTGCTCCAGGAGGTGGCTTTATTCTAAGCTCTGGCCATAGTATTAATCCAGCAATTAAGTTAGAAAACTTTCTTGCAATGAGAGAAGCATTACAAAAATATGGGAAATATCCTATAGTAGTTAATTAAAAAATAAAAATCTAATATATATAATTTTGAGTCAAATAGGTTTAGGAGTAATTTTGAGAACGTAGGCGACAGAGTTCTTCAAATTAAATGGGACTGATATTTTTAATGTTCCATTCACTTGTTGCCAATTTAATAGCTCCTCATAACCCAATATTTTAATCTTAGAATTTTCCATAATTCGTAAATCGCATATGGTAATCTCATTCACATTTGAATCGGTTAAGAGATGAATATAAAGAGTATTATCTTTTTGAGTAAATTTAATAGGAATTTTCTCAAGGGTTTCTCCTTCAGCTTTTAACCACGGTCTAGTTTCAAAAATCGCTTCACCATTTACTTCTAACCATTTTCCAATCCCTATGATTGCTTTCTTTTGCAATTCTGGTATTGAACCGTCCATTTTTGGTCCAACATTAAGAAGAAGATTTCCATTCTTACTTACAACATCAATTAGCAAATAAATTAACTCTTTTGGAGCCAAGTGCTCATTTTCAGTTTCCATTTTATTATATCCGTAGGAATTTCCTATACCTCTTGTGCTCTCCCATTTATAATTAGTAATTTTGGGCATCTTTTCATATTCTGGAGTTATAAAATCCCAATGCCTTACTGTAGGATGTTTAAATTCAGATTTATGGGATTGTTTCCATCTATCATTTATAACCCCTTTTGGAAATTTATTATAAAAGTATGAGAAAATTTCATATACATTAGTATTAGGAGGATAACCAATATCATTCCATAAAATTATGGGTTCAAATTTATCTATAAGCTCATACCAATGATTATTTGCATAATTTGTGTACTGGATCGAATCTGGGCCGTTTGAAATAAATGATTTGCCATCAATTATGGGATTAGGGTTAAATGACCAATCCAATGCACCAGAATAATAAAAACCCATTTTTAAACCTCTCTTTTTTACGGCGTTAGTGAGTTCACTCACAATATTCCTACTAGCATGATATTTTTCTTTATTTGGGTTTTTGTAGTCGCTTGACCATAAAAGAAAGCCATCATGATGTTTTGTTACTAAAACAACATACTTTGCTCCAGCTTTTTTAAACAGATCAGCCATTTCATCAGGATTCCATTTCTCAATTTCTTTATTAAAGATTGGAATAAATTCATCATAAGAAAAGTTCGCTCCATAGGTTTGATCATGAAATTTTTGCGTTGGACTTCCTTTTATCCTTAAAGAATTTAAATACCATTCGGCATAGGGATTATTTTTAAAATGCTCTTCAGGACCTCTCTTCATGGAATCTACCAGATTTATTCCAGTAATAGCAAATGCTGGTACAGAATATAATCCCCAATGAACAAAAATTCCAAATTTTGCATTATGAAACCAATCTGGGACCTCATGTTGCTTTAATGATGCTTTTTCAGGAGTGTATTTCATATTTTTTTCAATCTCATTCTGTAAAAAATGTACTATAACTTGCCATATAAAGGACCAAAATTAGAACATGCTCTAAAATCTGCTCCTTCTAAGTTTTCAGTTCCAAAGCTGGTCCAAGCACTTGGCCTGAATATCTTTTGGTTACGAATATTATGCATAAAGACTGGTATCCTTAACATTGATGCAAGAGTGATCAAGTCCGCCCCAATATGACCATAAGAGAGAACTCCATGATTGGCTCCCCAATTATTCATTACATCATATATAGTTGTAAATGCACCAACACCAGTTAATCTTGGAACAAACCAAGTAGTAGGCCAAGTATTATTGGTTCGATCATCCAATAATTTATGGATATTAAATGGGACATCAATCGCCCAACCCTCAGCTAATTGAAGCACTAATCCGATATTTTGAACGATATTAACTCTTGAAAGGGTCATTGGCATTTCCCCTCTTGTTAAAAAGTTTGAAGAAAATCCCCCTCCTCTAAAATATTCATAAATAACAGGGTCCCATTTTGAAGAGAGTAAACATCTCTTGACTTCTTCTTCTGTAATTAGCCAGAAGGGCTTTAATGCTGGTCTTCCCTCTATTTCTTGTTGCCCAGTACCATCCATCGTTGCAGAACCAGAATTAATAAGATGAATTATGCCTTTCTCTGCTTTCCCAGTTAACTTCATCCCAGTGACACGCTCTACTGCTTCTGGACTCCAAAAAGTTCTAACGTCGGCAAAAATCTGTGCGGTATTAGTTAACAAATGACTAAACAACATGGTGATTCCATTCAAAGCATCATTTTCAGTTGCCATCAGATAGGGTTGTCTGATTCCATTCCAATCAAATGAAGAGTTTAAAATTGTTTCCATAAAATCCCCATTCGGCATGAAATCAGTCCAATGGCGTTGTCCTTGAAATCCAGCAACTATAGCATTATGTCCCAATGATTCTTCCCCATATCCCTTATTTTTTAATTCTGGATTACCTACCATGAGATCTCTACAAATCATCGCCATTTTTATCATAATATCCCACTCTTCATCTTTTTGTACTCTGCTTTTTTGAAATTCGGAAGGGTTTGTATCTTTTCCTTCTTTACAATATTCTTTCACCCATTTGAAAGCTAAATTGAATTCATTTTTATCATATATTCCTTCATGAATTCTCCGAGAAATTTCTGACATATCCACATATTCATTTCTCATATCAAAATATTTCTGGAAATACTTTTCATCTATGATGGATCCAGCAATGCCCATTGAAACACTTCCTATTGATAAATATGATTTTCCTCTCATCCAAGCCACTGAAAGACCCGCCTTGGCAAATCGCAATAGTTTCTCTTTTACATCTTCAGGTATACTTATATCATTTTCGTCCTGAACATCTTTTCCATAAATTCCAAATGCAGGTAACCCTTTTTGCGAATGAGCGGCTAAAACTGCTGCAAGATAAACTGCACCTGGTCTTTCTGTACCATTAAATCCCCATATTGCTTTAGGAATAAAAGGATCCATATCCATAGTTTCTGTTCCATAACACCAACAAGGAGTGACGGTTATTGAAACACCTACATCTTCCTTTCGGAATTTTTGCGCACACTCTTCTGCTTGGGCAACACCACCAATCGTAGAATCTGATATCACGCATTTTACATTCATTCCATTAGGATATACTAAATGTGCACTTAGAAACTTAGCCACTGAATTTGCCATACCCATTGTCTGTTCTTCAAGCGATTCGCGAACTCCTTTTTCTCTTCCATCAATGGTTGGTCTGATACCAATTTTTGGGATAGCACCTTTTAACCTTTTCTTTCCAATGTGTTTCTCCATATATTTTACCTAAAATTATCAATGAATTAAGATTTAAAAAAGATAATTAAGAAATAATTAAAATTTTTATTACTAAATTGAAAAATCCTTCAAATTATTTTGTCCCAAACTTTACGGGTAATATTGTTAGGATCGTTTTCTACTTTTGGTTCCTGAGCCAATATCATTACTGCTCTTTTTTTTAAGTCATAGATTGGCCATTCAGGGATACCAGAATGAGAAGGAATTCCAGTTCTAGCAAAAGTTATCCACGTGTCCATCATCATCTTAGATAAATCCTTGGTCTTTGGTGTTTTAATAATCACTCCTTCAGTCATGTCTTCTCCTAAAGTACCAAATACGAAAGCCATTTCAAAAGTATGCAATGCGGCACCAAACTTAGGAGAATCATAATAGAAGATATAGTGATATATATTATTTTGGTGTTCAACGTGAGCTTCAAGTTGACGAAGAATTGGAATTCTAAACAAGGAATCTGATAATAAGAAATCCCAATATTTAAATTCATTCTCGGGATAAATTTGTTTTGTTTCTGCTTTATAGATTTTTATTAATTCCTCTAATTTTTCTTCAGAAATTCCGCTTTTTATGAATTGGGATTTCATTAACTTCATTATCAACGATCGTTTAACTTGATTGGAATTTTTTAGAAGATCTGAGATCATTCCTAATTCTTCGCTGTTATATCCGATTATTATTGGAACCTTAGCAGAATTTCCCTTCTTGATAATATCAATGGGTTGCTCGGGCATAACTTCTCCATCTACGAAAGGTCTGAATGGATTATCTTTTAGATCGAAAACGGTACCTGCAATCTTCTTTTGAACTTTAATAAGCTTTGTTAGTTCTACTTTTCTTAAAATCTTTATATCAACTAATTTCAAACCTAATTTTTTCATAAACTTTTTCGCACCATTCCTAGCACTCTCTGCCTCAAAATCTCGGGGGTTTGTTGCTCCACTCTCGATTATTGCTTTTTGATATAATCCCCGAGCTAATGGAATAGTGAGTAAAATCCCTACAGACATTCCACCTGCAGACTCTCCAAAAATTGTAATGTTCTCCGGATCTCCCCCAAATTTTGCGATATTGTTTTGTACCCATTTTAAAGCTGCAACTTGATCTAAAATTCCTATATTTGGAGGTATTCCAGGTAAATTCAGAAACCCTAATGCTCCTAAGCGATAATTAAAACTCACTATAACAACATTGCCATATTCTGCTAACTTAGAACCATTGAATCTCCCTCTTGAACCTGCACCAATTACGAAACCACCTCCATGAATCCAAAACATGACGGGTCGCCGCCTATTATCTGCTTGAGGAGTCCAAATATTAAGATAAAGACAATCTTCATTTTCTTCTTGTTTTATTGGGGTTTCATCGATATAATTTTGGGGTGCAATAGAACTGAAATTAGTAGCATCTTTTATATCATCCCAAGGATCCATTGGTTGAGGCTTTTGAAATCTCAAATCTCCCACGGGAGGTTTTGCATAAGGGATTCCATAGAACCTTTGATAGCCAGACTCTTGAACACCTCTAATTTTTCCTTTTAGTGTTTCTATTACAACCATAACTTAACAAAAATTAACGAGACTATTAATTAATTTTGGTTATTTTTGTTATATAAAGTTATAAACCTTTATATTGTAAAAAAATCAATCTATATGCATCTTCAATTTAAAATAAAAAGTTAAATATAATGGAAATTCATAGTAAAAAACAATTGAGTTCGAGGAATTTATGGGGATATGCTTTAGGTGCCATTCCTAATGGATTGTTAGTGTTTATATTTGGGTTAAAGTACATTCAACTCTTTTTTGATAAATTACATTTGAACCCTACTCTTTTTATCATTGGTCAATCAATTTACTTGGTGGTGAATGCTTTAAATGATCCCATACTGGGACAAATTTCTGATCGTACAAATCCAAAAAAATGGGGGAGTAGAAGGATCATATACATCAAATATGGTGCTCCTATATGGGCGTTAACATTTATGATTATCTGGTTTCCTTGGAGTTTCGACAATCAATTAATAATATTCCTTCATTTTGTTATAAGTATTTGTTTATTTGACACCATGCTTACTTTGGTAGTCTTGGTATGGCTGGCATTGTTACCAGAAATGACGTCTGATTTAGATGAAAGGAATAAAGGTAATTTAGTTGCCACAATTCTAGGTGCAATTTTTGTCCTTCCAATGTTTATTATTGTAGCAAACATGGATCCAACTTCATCAGAATTTATAATCTTAATGTTGTTCGTCGCGATTTTCTCTACAATCTTATTGATCATTACTGCGTTTCTATGTAAAGAAAAACCAGAATTTCAAAAAGATAAAGGTCTTCCATTAGGTAAAGCAGTCAAAGAGACTCTAAAACAGAAGTCATTTCTAATTTATATGGGCTATATCTTCTGCGATGCATTTATCGGTTCGATAGGGTTAAGTTACCTCTTTGTATATTTATTAATTTTAGGAGAGGGTGGAGTGCTATACTATTTTGTGATCTTTTTTTTTATCGGATATGGTTCAAACTATCTTTGCATAAAATTACGGTCAAAATGGGGGATGCGGAAAATAATCTTGAGGTTTGGAGTGTTAAGAATAATGTTGCTGTTCATATTTTTTGCACTCATAGCCTTTATTGATACCCCTATATTAGTGGTTACTGCCTTAGCAATAAATACCTTTCTAGGAGGGTATAGTATATTTAATACCCCAATTTTGTACCTATCTATAGATGAAGATGAACTGAAAAATGGATCAAGAAGAGAGGGAATGTTCTTCGGGATCGATGCTTTAATCCACAAACCTTCTCAAAGCATTGGTCCGATAGTTGCAACAGTTATCCTTGGGATATTTGGATACCTCCAAGATTCTCCTGTACAACCAGAATCAGCGCTACTCGGTATTAAAATACTAATGTTTTTGATTCCCGCAATCGTAAGTGCCATTGGTCTAGCTTTCATATCCTTTCATCCGTTACATGGAGAGAAGTTAGAAAAATTGCGAGAGGAGCTACTTATCCTTCATGCCAGAAAACGAGCAAGTATTGAATAAATCAACTTCACTCTCTTTTTTTTCTTTTTGTAAAAATTGAAATAACTCAACTCGTAACTTTTAAGTATTTTTCATATGCCTTCATCCAACTTCTTACATCTACAGGATAAAAATCTGTGATAGGAAAAGATTGTATTACAATATTTCTTAGATCATCAAGGTGATTTACTAATCCTACTGCTTTTGCTTGAACAAGAATATTACCGATACCAGTAGCCTCGATTGGTCCTGCTTTAATTGGAATATTAAGAGAATTAGCTGTAAATTGATTCAATAAGTGATTAGACGATCCTCCTCCAATTATGTATAAGATTTTAACTCTCTTATTAGTAATTTTCTCCATGGATTCAGTCACTTGTTTGTATTTTAATGCTAAACTCTCGAAAATTACTCTTGAAACTTCACCAATTGTTTTTGGATAAACCTGACCACTCTTTTCACAATATATTTGTATCGCTTTAATCATATCTGGAGGATTATGGAAGAGAGGGTCATCGGGATTTATGAAACATTGAAAAGGTTCAGCTTCTGTTGCAATAGAGATTATTTGCTGCCAAGTATGATCTAAACCTTGTTTTCTCCATTCCTTTTTGCATTCTTGAATAATCCATAATCCAGTTACATTTTTTAAGAATCTAATTCTATTCTCAACTCCTCCTTCATTAGTAAAGTTAAACTCGAGTGATTTGGCGTTTATTATTGGTTTATTTAATTCAACTCCTAAAAGACTCCATGTTCCAGAACTAAGATATGCCCATTCTCCATCCCCATACATTCTCATATCAACAGGAACAGCTGCGGTTGCAGAACCAGTGTCATGACAAGCTGGAGCAATGATATTCGTGTCTCTATCTAGTCCCACCTCTTGAGCAATTTCTTCTTTTAGTTTTCCTAAGATTGATCCTGAAGCAACAATCTTTTGAAATAATTTTGGATCTAGTCCTAACTTTTCAATTAACTTTTGAGACCAATCAAATGTGTTCGGATTGAGTAATTGAGAAGTTGAAGCAATTGAGTACTCTGAACTTTTTTTTCCACATAATAAAAAATTTAAATAATCGGGTATCATCAGAAATGTTTCAGATATGGATAATTGGGGTGAATAGTTATGAATGAGAGAATATAATTGCGTAGAGCTATTGAGTTCCATGAATTGGATACCTGTATACTTGAATATCTCTTCTTTGGGTACCCTCTCAAACATGTAGTTTAACATTCCTTTTGTCCTTGAATCCCGATAGTGATAACATGGTCCAACAAGTTCATCATTTTTATCTAATAAAACAAAATCAACGCCCCAACTGTCAATCCCTATGCCATCAACACGGTTTCCATATTTTATTACATACTTTTTAAGCCCATTTAATACTTCAGTATAGATGCCTGAAATATTCCAAAGAAAGGAGTCATCTTTCCTAATCCCGCCATTAGGAAAACGATAAATTTCATCTA
>Ga0307419_10000847_pt1 | contig 15725 bp, 10 predicted proteins | sample SalMarWE160230MG_2_FD_202512 | JGI IMG/M metagenome (GOLD analysis project Ga0307419, IMG submission 202512) | Salt marsh sediment microbial communities from the Plum Island Ecosystem LTER, Massachusetts, United States - WE1602-30 | ecosystem: Environmental > Aquatic > Marine > Intertidal zone... | reverse complement strand
TAAGAAATGAGGCATGGGCTGTTCTCTCAAGACGATATCTCAAAAAGAGTTCCACTGAATCCCGCAGTGATCTGAACTTTGAGGGTTTACGCCCCAGAACTTTTGGCAGAATGTATAGCTCACTTGGAAAGAACGGCCTCTTAAACCCTCAAAGCTCAGATCACCGCCGCTGGCCCCTATAGATGTCGTCTTGAGAGAATAGTCCGTGCCTTATTGCACATCAGAATAATCAGAATTCTGTCAAGAACTCCGAATATCAGTCCAAGAAACTGTGATACGAGGCACTAGTTTCAGTCACCTAATATATCCTTCCAGCAAATGATGATCCGACCTCAATGAGGTCCAATCTGGTCTCACCGACAAATTGCTGCCAGACAAAAGTTTAAGATTGCACACAGACTGGGCTAAGGATATACTTCCAGTCATTGGGACCATGAGACGCACCATCATAATATCGACCTTGCTCGCGATGATGTTGTTGGGGCTCCCTGTTTTGGGAATCCTCCTCGCTGACAAGGAGATCACCCCTTACCTGGAGTTTCCTCCCCGGACATCCTATGTCCGACATGCGCCTTTCTCTTGGCCCATGTTCATGGCTTACGCCCTTTTCATTCTCGCTTGGCTCACCCCCTTCCTCATCCGTCTGGCAAGGGCAGACCATCGCGCACCCGCCGCCACGCCACCAAATACTTTCCCCTTCCCTTGGTGGGGCTGGGGAGGGATCTTGTTTGCCATTACCGCCTGGATCTTGGCATGGACACGTCTTCCCTGGCTTTCTGATTTCCAGGCTCACACCTTCGCCCCACTCTGGTTAGGGTATATCATCACCATCAATGCCCTTACCTACCGTCGTTCAGGCCGCTGCATGTTACGAAACCGACCTTGCTCTTTTCTCCTCCTCTTTCCCGTCAGCGCGGGCTTTTGGTGGTTCTTTGAATACCTAAATCGATTCCTGCAGAACTGGTATTATGTGGGCCCCGTCTTTGGTCCATGGGAGTATTTCTGGTATGCGACTCTGCCTTTCTCAACCGTTCTGCCCGCTGTCATGGGAACCCGGGATTGGTTGCTTAGTTTCTCATGGGCTCAGCGGTATTTTCAAGCATTCTTTCCCATTCGATTTTCCCGCCCTCAAGCCGTGGCCTGGGCTGTCCTCTTGGGCATAGGGGCAGGTCTGGCTGGCATAGGAATCTGGCCCGACTATCTCTTCCCTCTCATATGGGTATCTCCTGTCCTCATCATCATCTCCCTTCAGACGATCTTCAGAGAACCCCATCTTTTTTCCCCGCTCTCTCACGGAGATTGGCGAGACGTATTCTCCTCTGCCTCGTCCGCTTTGGTTTGTGGTCTATTTTGGGAAATGTGGAATGCTCACAGTCTGGCCAAGTGGGAATACAACATCCCCTTTGTCCATGCCTTCGAAGTATTTGAGATGCCGGTTCTTGGATATGCAGGGTACCTGCCATTTGGGTTGGTATGCGTGGTCATAAGCCAGATCGTCATGGGAAAAGAAATAAACAACTGAAGAATGGGCCATCAAAAGATGGGGGATGTAGTCAGGTTCATCGGTTCGTGTAGAGAATCTCTCTCATGCGCCTTGTTCAATCAGGCTCATGGATCCAGCTCAGGCTTCAGCTCTCTGGTCATAACATCTATGACCGCCTGTTTTGGGTCCTTTCCGTGGTAAAGAATTTGGTAGACCTCTGTGGTAATAGGCATATCTACGCCCATTTTCATACCCAGTTGGTGTGCGGAAACAGACGTCTTGACCCCTTCGGCCACCATATCCATGCTATTAACGATCTCGTCCAGCCTCATCCCTTGTCCGATCTTTAGCCCCACGGTCCGATTTCTGCTCAATTCCCCCGTGCAGGTCAAGACGAGGTCTCCCATGCCCGCAAGACCGGCAAATGTCAATGGTATGGCGCCCATGGCTACACCCAACCGGGTAATTTCGGCCAATCCCCTGGTCATCAATGCCGCCCGGGAATTGTGTCCGAAATTCAAGCCGGTTGCCGTGCCGGCAGCAATGGCGATCACATTTTTCAGCGCCCCGCCCAATTCTACGCCTATCACATCCTGAGAGACATACACCCTGAAAAACTCGGTATAGAAGAGCCGTTGAATCCTCTCGCCATGGCGCTTGTCCCGACATCCTATGGTCACCGCCGTAGGGTGTTTCTGATAGACTTCCCTCGCAAAGCTGGGCCCTGCCAGGCAGGCGTATTGACCCATATATTCTTTCGGCAAGACCTCTTCCGCCACCTGAGACATGGTCAACAGGGACACGTTCTCAATCCCTTTATTGGCTGTCATTAAGGCGGTCTCTGGACGGAGATGGGGCTTCATGTGATTCAAGACTTCTCGAAAAACATGAGAAGGCACGACCACGAGCACAAGTTCCTTGTCTACCAGGGCCTCCTCATAGGATCTCACCGGATTGAGACGACGGTCCAGCGGCATGTCCGGCAGGAACTTCTTGTTGATGTGATCCTCCTTGATCTGATGACATACCTCTTCCTCCCTGACCCACAGGTCTACATTACATCCCCTCTCAACGAGGAGATTTGCCAGTGTGGTCCCCCAACTGCCGGCGCCGATGACAGCGACCTTTGATATTTCAGATTTCGACATGGTCCACCCCTATTGCCGTGAAGACCTTCTCTCCTGATGTAATCATACCCTTTATTCCTCTTCCATAAACTTGGCCACTCCGACCACCTTTTCACCTTCTCCAAGATTGATCAGTTTCACACCCTGGGTATTCCGCCCTATCACAGAGATATCCCCCACTCTAAACCGAATGATTTTCCCTTGCCCCGTGATGATCATGAGTTCATCTAGATCCGTGACTTGATAGGAATAGACCACCGGGCCATTTCTCTCCGAGGTCTTTATGGTCAGAATACCCTTGCCACCCCTGGCCTGGCGCCGATATTCTTCCATTCGGGTCCTTTTTCCATAACCATTCTCTGTCACCGTGAGGACCGTGGCCTCTTCTTCTCCCAGGACCTCCATACCCACCAGATGGTCCTCTGGCTCCATCCTGATCCCGATATTCCCTTCCACGACCCTTCCCATACTCCTTAAGTCAGACTCCTTAAAACGGATGGACTTTCCCTGCCGTGTCGTTAGAAAGACATCGTTTTCCCCACTCGATAGCCGCACAGCAATCAGTTCGTCCTCTTCTCTGATCTTGATGGCCGCAATGCCCGTTGCCCTTGGGTGACTGTAGGCTTCCAGCGCTGTCTTCTTTATAATGCCTCTCTTGGTGGCCATAACAACGTATTTGTCTTCACTAAAATCCCTTACCGACAGGGTGGTCTCCACGTGCTCGCCCTTCTTCAGATCAAGAAGATTCACGATCGCTTTACCCCTGGACATACGGCCGGCCTCGGGAATTTCATGGACCTTCTTCCAGTAGACGCGCCCTTTGTTGGTAAAGAAGAGCAGATAGTCATGGGAAGAGGCGATAAAGAGGTTTTCGACAAAGTCCTCTGCCTTGGGTCTCACACCGGTCAGCCCCTTCCCCCCGCGGCGTTGGGCGCGATAAAGGCTGATGGGATTTCTTTTAATATATCCCTGATGACTCAGCGTAACCACCATGTCTTCTTCTGCGATGAGATCCTCCAAGTCAAGCTCTCCCGTTTCTTCGAGGATTTCCGTTCTTCGCTCATCACCGTATTTTTCTTTAATTTCTGTGACCTCCTCCTTGATGAGTTGAAGCACCAGGGTATTGCTCTCAAGAATGGCCTTAAACCGGGCAATGCTCTTGATCAAGTCCTGATATTCCGCATCCAGCTTCTCCCTTTCAAGACCGGTCAGGCGCTGTAATCTCATATCCAGTATGGCTTGGGCTTGAACATCTGAGAACTCAAACTCAGAGATCAACCGGGCCTTGGCCTCCTGAGGGTCAGAGGATGACCGGATCAACTCAATCACATCATCCAGAAAGTCCAGAGCCTTTTTGAGTCCTTCGAGAATATGGGCACGCTCTTCCGCCTTCCTTAGATCATATTGGGTCCTTCGTATGATGATCTCTCGACGGTGATTGATGAAGTGTTCCAGAAACTCTTTCAGTTTCAAGACCTGCGGTTGCCCGTTGACAATGGCCAAGAGAATGATGCCGAAAGAAACCTCCATCTGGGTGAATTTATAGAGACGATTGAGTATCACCAGGGGCATGGCATCTCTTTTGACTTCTATCACGATTCGCATCCCGTCTTTGTCTGATTCGTCCCTGATGTCAGAGACACCCTCTATCTTTTTCTCCTTAACCAACTCGGCAATCTTCTCTAACAGGCGGGTTTTATTCACCTGGTAAGGAATCTCTGAAATCACGATCCTTTCCCGGTTCTTCCCTACTTTCTCCACAAACCCTCTGCCTCTTATCTTGATAATACCCTTCCCCGTTTTATAGGCCTGATGAATTCCCTTTTTCCCGACGATAAACCCACCTGTGGGGAATTCAGGTCCTGGGATAAGCTTTATCAGTTCCTCAAAACCGGCATCAGGCTGATCAATCACCCTCATAATGGCGTCACAGACTTCGGAGAGATTATGGGGTGGGATGTTCGTGGCCATACCCACGGCAATTCCCGAACTCCCATTGATCAGCAGATTGGGGATCGTGGTGGGGAGGATGACCGGTTCAGAAAGCGAGTCGTCATAATTAGAGGCCCAATCCACCGTCTCCTTATCAATATCGGATAAAAAATCCTGTGCCAGCTGCGTCATTCTGACTTCCGTGTAACGCATGGCTGCAGGGGGGTCCCCGTCAATGGATCCAAAATTCCCCTGACCATTGACAAGGGGGTATCTTAGAGAAAAGTCCTGCGCCATTCGAACGATGGCGTCATAGACGGCGGCATCTCCATGGGGGTGGTATTTTCCTATAACGTCTCCAACGACTCTGGCAGACTTTTTGTAGGCCCTGTTGTAGTAATTTTTCAGTTCCAGCATACTGTAGAGCACGCGTCTGTGAACCGGTTTGAGACCATCTCGAATATCGGGCAGGGCTCTGCCCACGATGACACTCATCGAGTATTCGAGATAAGATTTTTTCATTTCATCTTCTATATTAACTGTATCGGATTCTATTTTACCGACCATCTTTTTCTCCTCTTGAACTCGCCTTCTGCAAAAACCTAAAACAAACTTATCGTCTACACGAAAAGGGTGGAGAAAATCCCACGATAAACCTCCCTCTTCTTAAATCACATATATCTCTGGGATCTCTATTTTTGATAGTCCTGAACGGGTCCAATGAATCAGGGTGGAATCAAAGAAAAGGAAATCTATAGACTCTTGAGGTATATTCTGGAAACAAAGGGGCCTAATTAGTGAGCGTTAGATGTCCAACTCAGTTACTTCCAGCGCGTTATTCTGAATAAATTCTCTCCTTGGCTCGACCTTATCTCCCATAAGAATCGTAAAAATATCGTCCGCCTCCAACACATCCTCGATTCGCACTTTGAGTAACGTCCTTTTCTCAGGGTCCATGGTGGTTGTCCAGAGTTGAGCTGGATTCATTTCACCCAACCCCTTGTATCTCTGGATGGCTAAACCTTTCTTTGCCCTGCCCATTAGTGCCTCCAGAAGCTGTTGAAGATCATCAATCTTCTCTTCCTGGGCATCGGCTCTGATGATAAAGGTTTTATGTAACAGTTCTCCTAATTGTTTAGATATTCCCAACATCTGCCTCAATTCAGGAGATGAAAAGAACTCCCAGTTTACCGTTGTTGTGTGCCCTCCATTAAGTCTCTCATTGACGAGGAACTCGTAGTACCCACCCTGCTCGCCTAATTGAATATCTCGGACCTCAAAATTGGATTCCTGCAGTCTCTCAAAAAGAGTGTCCATGAATTCCTTATTCTTGAACACTGTCTTATCTTTGGCCCCCGCGGACACCAGAAATTCCACAAATCTGCGACTATACCCCCTTTTAGAAAGTCTCTCTATATTCTCGTAAAATCGAATGGCTGCGTTGAGAAAATTCATAAGTTTGGTATTGGAAATCTCCTCGCCGTTATCCAGATAGACTTTCTCTTTCTCTGATATCCTCTTTAACAGGTGTTGATTCAGACCCTCTTCATCCTTAATATACAACTCCCTCTTGCCTGCCAAGATGCGGTACAAAGGGGGCTGTGCCACATAGAGATGGCCTCTTTCAATCAGTTCAGGCATCTGTCTATAGAAGAATGTAAGAAGCAGGGTCCGGATATGAGAGCCATCTACATCGGCATCTGTCATGATGATCACTTTGTGATATCGGAGTGAGTCTATCTTGTACTCTTCCTCCCCTATTCCCGTGCCTAAGGCAGTGATCATGGTGCGTATCTCTTCACTGGAGATCATCTTGTCGAACCGCGCCTTTTCCACATTCAGGATTTTCCCTTTCAGGGGAAGAATAGCCTGAAAGCGTCTATCTCTCCCCTGCTTTGCGGATCCCCCTGCCGAGTCCCCCTCCACAATGAATATTTCACTGCGTGTCGCATCTCTTTCCTGACAGTCCGCAAGTTTTCCGGGCAGGGAATGGTCTGAAAGAACACCTTTTCGTCGAGCAAGCTCCTTTGCTTTTCTTGCAGCCTCTCTGGCTCGGGCCGCATCAATCACTTTTGATAGAATAGATTTAATAACAGACGGGTTTTCCTCAAAGAAACTGCTTAATCCTTCGTTTAGAAGGTTTTCGACCAAACCCTTTACTTCGCTATTACCCAGTTTGGTTTTTGTTTGTCCTTCAAACTGGGGATCCGGCAGTTGTAAACTGATAACCCCGGTCAGACCTTCTCTCACGTCATCCCCTGACACTTTGTCCTTAAAGCCCTTTGTCTGCTTGGCATTCTGAAGATAAAGGTTGATACTTCTTGTTAAAGCGGACCGAAATCCACTCAGGTGAGACCCACCTTCGGCGGTATTGATGTTATTCGCAAATGTATAGAGGGTCTCTTTATAGGAATTATTGTATTGAAGAGCAATTTCTATAAGGACGCCGTTCTTCTCTCCTGACACATAAATCGGTTTCTTATGAATAACGTCCTTATTCTTATTGAGGTGCTCTACAAAGGACTTTATTCCCCCCTCATACATAAATTCCTTTTTCTTTCCTGTTCGCTCATCCGCAATCTGAATCTCGACGCCTTTTGTGAGAAAAGCGAGTTCTCTCATCCTCCTTGCTAGGGTATCAAAGTCAAATAGGACACGCTCAAAGATCTGGTTATCAGGAAGAAAATGAATCTTGGTCCCACGTTTTTTTGTCTCTCCCTTAATTTGGAGTTGATTTTGAGGAATTCCCCTCTCATATCTCTGAAAATAGACTTTACTGTCCCTATAGACTTCCACCTCCAAATACTCTGAAAGGGCATTGACCACGGAGACCCCTACGCCATGAAGACCTCCTGATACCCGATAAGTCTTATTGTCAAATTTTCCTCCGGCGTGAAGTTTCGTCATCACCACTTCTAAAGCCGGCACCTTTTCAGTCCTATGTATATCCACAGGGATTCCACGCCCGTTATCCATGATCGTGATACTCTCATCGCTTAAGAGCTCGACCTGTATCCGATCACAGTGTCCGGCCATAGCCTCGTCTATGCTATTATCTACCACCTCGTTAACCAGGTGATGCAATCCCTCAAAAGCTGTATTCCCTATATACATTGCGGGTCTTTTTCGGACCGCACTTAACCCGTCCAGAACTTTGATATCAGATGCACCGTAAGTTGAATCTTCACCCATTTTTTTATAGCCTCATCGGCATAATCAGCCCTAAAAATCCTTTATCATTCTTCCCAGTGATCACACAGGGACTCGAATTGTCAATCACACCCAATTCCACCACATCACTTCCCATCACCTGAAGCACATCTATGAAATATCTAGCATTAAATCCCAGTTCCAGGCTTTCTCCCTCATATTTCACCTTAAGATTTTCCTGTGCGTCTCCAAGGTCAGGATTGATGGATACCAATTCCAAATTGTCTTCATGTAACGTCATTCTGACACCTTTGTAACTTTCGTTGCTTAGAATAACCATCTTCTTCATCCCATCTAACAGGGCTATTCTGTTAATCGGAATAACGTATTTCATTTTCTCAGGAATCACTGCATTGTAATCAGGAAATTGGCTTTCCAGTAAGCGAATGACGATAAGGATATTCTCCCTTCGCACGACAAAGTTATTCTTTTCGAATCCTACGTTTACCGGTCCCCCTTCGGAGGCCAATTTGTTTAGTTCCAATATTCCTTTCTTTGGAATCATAACCCCGCCGTTCATCTTGAGCTTTTCGACTTCTTCAACCTCTCTATCAATCTTAGATAAACGGTGCCCGTCGGTAGAGACCATCCTGAATAAAGACTTCTCCTTCTGGGTTACGACTTCCGTGAACACGCCTGAGAGTTTGAATCCAGCATCTTCTAGAGCTACAGAATATATGGTGTTACTGATCATATCTTTCAGAATAGTCCCATCCATCTCTATCGTAACCACATCCTTAGGTTCAACAAGCAAGGGATACTCATCTGCAGGAAGACAGGCCAAATTGAATCGGGCGTCCTCATCTGAAATGGATACCCAGCTGTTTTCTTTCTCTTTAATGGAAATTTCGGAACGCTTACTTTCCTTTAGTATTTCAAAGAGTTTTCTTCCTGATATAGTAATACTTCCAGGATTTATCACTTCAGCCGCAATTTTCTGTTGATAGCTGATTTCTAGATCTGTCGCTGAAATAGTAATATTTGATTTCTCTACTGATAGAAGAATCATTGAAAGTATGGGGATGTTGCTCCTTTTTTCAATGATGCTTTGTACCCGGGAAATGGCTTTGTGAAGGTCATCTCTATCAATTTTTATCTCCATACTCCCCCTCCCATTTTATGTTTTATATAGATCCTTAAATTAATAATCATATTAATAATTAGGTGTATTGATGAAAAACTATTTAACCTGTTGAAAAGAATTAAAAAAATATTGAATATATTTTTGCAGAAATCTCATCATTTTTCACATGAATAACTTGGGTCAATTGTCAGAATGGCTGATGTAAATCATTTTGTTCAATTTTGATGAAAAGATTACTAAAAGCCATAAACCCCAAAAAAATCTAACAATAAAAAATATCAACTTAATAGATTTTCAATCTTTTTCAGATCATGAGTAATTTCCTTTTTCATATCCTTATACTTATTTATCCGTTTTACTGCATAAAGGACAGTAGAATGATCCTTCTTTCCAAAGGCTTCTCCAATTTTTTTTAAAGACAAGTCCGTGTATTTTCTACACAGATACATAGCCAGTTGTCTGGGATAAGAATATATTCTTTGTTTTTTATTTGAGATTAACTCAGATAAAGGGATGTTAAAGTATCCTGCAGTGATGGATTTGACATCATCAATCTCTATGCGCCTCATACGATAATCCTTGATAAATGACTTGGCCATGGAGATGTTTATGTCCCTATGATTCAAGGACGCGTAGGTTTTTATTCGAGTAACATTTCTGATTAAGCTTTTAATGTCGTTATTCAATGTAGAAAGATAGAAGATGACATCATCAGGAATACCTATATTATCTTCTCTGCCTTTCTTCTTGATAATCTTGATCTTTATTCTTTGATCCGGTGTCGTAATTTCCGAAATCAGACCCGATCCCAATCTAGATATCAATCGAGGATCGGCTTTGGTTATTTGGTTTGGGGGTCTGTCAGCTGTCACGACGATCTGCTTTTTTTTTCGATAAAGGGAGTTGAATAGAATCAGAAATTTCTCTTGTGTTTTTCTTCGCTGAGTGAGTAAATGGACGTCGTCAAAGAGTAAGATATCTATATTGGAATAGGCCTGCTTGAAGTCGTCAAAGGTGTTTGTCTTTATAGAGTAGGTGAAATCGCTTGTAAATGTATTGGAAGTGATATACCTGACGTTACAATGGGGGTTCTTGGAAAGGACATGGTGGCCTATAGCGTTCAGTAAATGGGTCTTCCCAAGGCCTGGTTTAGAGAAAATGTAGAGAGGATTGTATTGATCGGCGGGGTTTTTAGCCACTTCTAGGGCTGATAAAGAAGCAAAACGATTGGAGTCTCCCACAATAAATTCTTTAAAGGTCATAGATGAATCGAGGTGATGTTTGGAACGTTCATAGGTATTTTCAGTGAGTATCGGACTCGATTGCTCCACGGAGTTGGATGGATGATCGTAACTGTAGAGGAGTTGAGGTGCCTGATTTAGAACGGTTTCAAAGGATTTTCTAATTTGAATCTGATATCTCTCACGGAGCCAATCGGCCACAAATTTATTAGGGACCCCGATGACAGCGAGGTCCGGATTGCATTTTTTAAGAGTCGTGTGGGAGAACCACGTATTAAAGTCTGATCTTGAGACTTTCGTTTCAAGACATCTCGTGACCTGCTGCCATATTTCTATTTCTTCTCGCATGAAAAAAACCAAAGCTCCTCACATTGGGCACTCTGTGTGGAATTCCAGGCAGAGCGCCGTTGAGGTTTAATAGAGGCCTTAAGTATAGACCATATGGTTTGAGCCTATCTAAAGAGGAAAAATCCCCGGCCTTTCTTGGGTCGGCGTACTATGAATTTCTAAATTCATTAAGATATGTTAGAGCGTTTTCACTGTAGAGAAATCTGAGGGGAATATCAACTAAAATATACTGAAAAAGGGGGAGATAATGCCATACGCTATTGGCCTTGCCGGTAAAGGCGGAACAGGTAAAACAACGATTGCCGGCCTACTTATCAAGTACCTGGTAGAGCAGGGAAAAACGCCCGTCCTTGGTGTAGACGCGGATTCAAATGCCAATCTGAATGAGGTCTTAGGTCTGGAAGTTGAAGAGACCCTCGGTCAGGCAAGAGAAGAGATGAAAACGGGTGTCGCAGCGGGTATGACAAAAGATGTCTATATGCAGATGAAACTGGAACAAGCGGTTGTTGAATCAAAGGGCTTTGATTTGGTGGTGATGGGAAGACCGGAAGGAGCTGGGTGCTACTGCGCGGCCAACACCTTGTTGACCCGATACCTGGAGAAATTGGTTAGTAATTATACCTCTGTGGTCATTGACAATGAGGCTGGAATGGAACACATCAGCAGGCTGACCACTAATAATATTGATCTCCTCCTGATGGTCTCAGATTCCTCCCATAGGAGCATCAAGTCCGCTGCTAGAATCAATGAATTAACCCAAAGCCTGTCATTGAATATAGGCCGTAAACTCTTGATTATTAACCAGGCCAAAGAAGAAGACCGGAACATCATTGAAAAGGTCGTCAGTCAGTATCCTTTGGAGTTGGTCGGTATGGTGCCCGAGGATTCTCTTGTCCGGGATTTCGATTTACAGGGCAGGCCAACTATGGAACTTGACCGGCAAAGCCGAGCCCTTAGAGCGGCCTATGAGATTTTTGAGAAAGCCCTAACCTCCAAATAACAACATCATGATATAGCAGATTTAATGCCACAATATATAGGATGAAGAAAAGACATAAGCCTGTTATTTTATTCATAGAAATTACTTGACAAGGCATTTTCTGTTGTCTATTCTCCAATGCAGATCCTCTGAAAGAGGTTTTTTTTTGTTTGCCTTTGTTATATTTTTCACATAGTCTAAGAAACAAGCGTTCACGAACCTGAGAGAAACCGTAAATAAAGAAAGAAGCACAGTGGAAAAAGGAGGTAATGAAATTGGCCTTTGAAATACCCAAGCAACCTTATTCAGGAAAGATAGGGGAGACCACAATAGGTGTAGGCAGTGGCGAGGTCAAGCTAGGTGGACAAGACTCATATGCTTTTCATCTATTTGAGGGGCAGATGCCCAATACTCCAAAGATTGCCATGGAGATATGGGATTATGACCCTTCGGAAGAGTGGCCGGCCGCCGCAGTGGAGCCATTTAAGGATGTGATTTCCTCTCCCGATGCCTGGGCCAAGAAGTGTGTGGAGGAATACGGCGCCGACATGGTCGTCGTCCAGATGAAGAGTACCGATCCCAATGGTATGGACCGGGGAGCGGATGAGGCGACGGAGACTGTTCAAAAGGTGGTGGAAGCCGTTGATGTGCCCGTTATCGTATGGGGCACGGCCGACAACCAAAAGGACGAGGAGGTTCTTAAGAAGATTTCTGAGACCTGCCAAGGCAAGAATCTCTCTCTCGGTCCGGTTGAAGAAGGAAATCATAAAGGTGTGGGCGCCAGCGCCATAGGATACGGCCACACGGTTGTGGCTTCTTCTCCTATTGATGTCAACTTAGCGAAACAACTCAATATTTTATTGGGAAATCTGGGGGTTCCCAGTGAAAAGATTGTCATTGACCCCACCACAGGGGGCCTGGGATATGGTCTCGAATATTCCTACTCTGTGATGGAGCGTATCCGCATGGCCGCGTTGACCCAGGAGGATGACAAACTTCAGATTCCCATGATATCCAATGTGGGAAATGAGATCTGGAAGTGCAAAGAAGCAGGGCAATCCATAGAAGAGGCCCCTACCATCGGTGATCCGGAGCGCCGGGGTATCCTAATGGAGTCGGTGGCGGCTGTAGCCTATCTCCTTGCAGGTGGCGATGTGGTCATTCTCAGGCACCCGGAAAGCGTCAGACTCGTACGATCATTCATTGACCTTATGATCAATGGAGGTACGGCCACGGATATTCAGGAGATTTTAAAGAGGATGTCCTTGGAAGAGGCTGATCTAATTGCCCTTTCTCCTGAGCCGAACCTGGCTATTGCCAAAGAAGAGGCTCCTATCAAGAAGGAGGCAGCGAAACCGAAAGAGGGAAAAGCGGCTCCAAAGCCGGAGAAGAAGGAAGAAAAGCCAGTGGAAGAGAAGCCAAAGGCCGCCCCAAAACCGGAAGAGAAGGTGGTGGAGTTGAAGCCGAAAGCCGATCCGGAGGCCAAGGCGAAAGCCGATCCGGAGGCGGAGGCCAAGGCGAAAGCGGAGGCGGAGGCCAAGGCGGATACAGAGGCCAAGGCGGATACAGAGGCCAGAGAAAAAGCAGAAGCGGAAGCCAAGGCCAAGGCGGACGCGAAAGCCAAAGAAAAGGCGGATCTGGAGGCCCTCCAGAAGAGCTTGGCCAAAGGCAAGAAGAAGACCAAAGCCAAGAAGGCCCCCAAGAAGGAAGCAAGCAAGGCCAAGAAGGCCTCAAAGAAGAAAGCGGCCGAGCCCACCCAATTCGATCTGGTGGAGAGATTATCTGTAAGTCTAAACAGGATGCACAAACACAGTTAACGGAAGTTTATTAAATATAACCCAGACCTCTTAAGAAAGGAGGACGAAAAAGCATGTCAAAATTAGTAGCCTTTGCAGCGATTCAAGGCGCCTACAATATTGTGGCTAAAGCCGAAGGGAACTATAAAAAGGCCCTGGAGACCTTTGGGGGGAGCCAAAAACTGGAATTCCCCAATACGGCCTATTTTCTGCCGATTATCTACTCCCTTACGGGAATCAAGGTGACGGACCTGGATTCCGCCAAGAAACCTCTTGATTTTGCCCGTAAGCTCTTACCCCCGCACGTAAAAAAGGATTGTCACCTCCCCTATCTGGGTGGACTGCTGGACGCCGGCATGGCGGCCCTTTTCGCTGAAGAGATTGTAGAGGCCATCCGATATGTGGAGGATCCTGATTTTTATCAGCCGGAGACGGAAGACCCGGATGTAGATAATGGGAAGATCTGGCTCGGGGCGGCCGATGATGCCATTATGAGAAAAAGGGGCGTGGAGTTTGTGGACGGGACCGCTCCCGGGTTTGCCGCCATTGTCGGTTCAGCGCCCGATACCGCCACAGCCAAAAAGATGGCCGAGGAATATCAGTTGAAGACCATTTATGTCTTTATGGCGGCCAACCAAAATGGGACCACCTTTGCGGAGCAATTGGTGGAGGAGGGTGTGCAAATCGGATGGAATACCCGCCTTGTCCCCTTTGGCCCGGACATCTCTGCAGCCGTGTTCGCCCTTGGCTTTGCCAACCGGGCCGGGATGTCTTTTGGTGGTATCGAACCCGGAGATTTTAAAAGCCAGCTCGCATACCAAAAAAATCGCATCTTTGCCTTTGTCAATGCCCTGGGTGAGGTGAACGCGGAATGGGCGGCCAATGCTGCCGGGGCCATCAACTGGGGTTTTCCGACGTTGGCAGATACGGATATTCCAGAGGTTTTGCCCACGGGTGTTTGCACCTATGAGCATGTGGTGGCCAATGTAACGCACGATGAGATGCCTCAGAAATCCATTGAGATTCGCGGTCTTAAGGTGACTATTACGGAGATCGATATTCCGGTGGCCTATGGCCCGGCCTTTGAGGGCGAGCGTGTTCGAAAGGACGATCTCTACCTGGAGACGGGTGGAGGAAAGACCAAGTGCACTGAGCTGTGCAAGATCGCCGACATGAATGAGATCGAAGACGGAGAGGTCGATCTCATCGGACCTGATGTGAAAGATATTAAAAAGGGTGACCGTCTGCCCTTAGGTATCTATGTGCAGGTAGCCGGCCGCCAGATGCAGACGGATTTCGAGCCTATTTTAGAGAGACAGATTCATCACCTGATTAACTATGCCCAGGGCGTCATGCACATTGGTCAGCGGGATATTTCCTGGATCAGGGTGGGCGATCAGGCCATAGACAAGGGCTTTAAATTGAAGGATATCGGCACCATCCTCCACGCCAAACTCCATCAGGACTTTGGCAGCATTCTGGATAAGGTGAAAGTGACCCTGTATACCGAAGAAGCCGATGTGGCCAAGCTGACCGACAGGGCCAGGGCCGAATACAAGATGAGGGACGACCGCGTGGAAAACATGACGGATGAGGGCGTGGAGACCTATTATTCCTGCACCCTTTGCCAGTCTTTCGCCCCCAACCATGTTTGTATGATCAGTCCCGAGAGGACAGGACTTTGCGGCGCCTACAACTGGATGGACTGCAAGGCCTCTTATGAAATCAACCCCACCGGCCCCAATCAGCCTGTGGAGAAGGGGGAGTGTCTTGATCCCAAACTCGGCCAATGGAAAGGGGTCAACGACTTTGTTTATAAGGCGTCACGCCAGGCCATAGACCATTATAACTTTTACAGCCTTCTTATCGATCCTATGACCACCTGTGGGTGTTGCGAGTGTATTGCAGCGGTCCTGCCTGCGTGTAACGGGGTGATGACGGTTCACCGCGAGTACACAAAGGAAACTCCATGCGGGATGAAATTCACGACCCTTGCCGGTGTCATGGGGGGGGGACAATCCACCCCGGGGTTTGTGGGACACTCCAAGTACAATATCACACAAAGGAAATTCATCGTCGGTGACGGCGGTCTACTTCGCATGGTCTGGATGCCTAAGTCCTTGAAGGAAGAGATCAAAGAACGGCTGATCCAGCGGGGAGACGAGTTGGGTCTGGCAGATCTTATCGGCAGAATTGCGGATGAGACCGTGGGGATTACAGAAGATGAGATTCTCCCCTTTCTCCAGGAGAAAGATCATCCGGCCCTGAAGATGGACCTCCTTGTCGAGGAATAGACTCAGGGGTTTTCCATCAAGAAATGGCTCGTTTGATGAGCCACAGAAAATCGTAAAGTTATGATGAGGAGATTACTATGGGATTGACTGGAATTCAGATTTTCAAATTATTGCCCAAGACGAACTGCGGGGAGTGCGGGATTCCCACCTGTCTCGCCTTTGCCATGAACCTGGCCTCAGGAAAGGCGGAGTTGCACTCCTGTCCCTATGTTTCGGACGAGGCAAGAGAAC
>Ga0307419_10000845_pt1 | contig 15755 bp, 15 predicted proteins | sample SalMarWE160230MG_2_FD_202512 | JGI IMG/M metagenome (GOLD analysis project Ga0307419, IMG submission 202512) | Salt marsh sediment microbial communities from the Plum Island Ecosystem LTER, Massachusetts, United States - WE1602-30 | ecosystem: Environmental > Aquatic > Marine > Intertidal zone... | reverse complement strand
TTAATGATTTTGATCTAATCTGTGATTTGCAGAAGAAATCCATCTCATATTCATGCTTAGCAATTGTTATGCTTTCACAGGCTTAATATCTTGAATTCCGCTCTATAGAATACTGAATTTTTAGAGATTTCTTTTTTACTTTCCTTTGAACACCGGTTTTCTCTTCTCCAGGAATGCAGCCATACCTTCTTTTTGATCATGTGTTGAAAAACTTGATGAGAAATATGAAACTTCAAGAGCACATGCGGAATGCATATCAATATCGGTTCCCCGGTTAACAAGTGCTTTTATAAAAGCTGTCTGCACAGGTGATTTACTTGCTATTTTCTTTGCTAGTTTTTCTGTTTCCTCCTCAAGTTTATCATTATCGACAACCATATTCACAAGACCAATCCGGTAGGCTTCCTCAGCATCTAAATTACGACCTGTTAAAAGAAGTTCTTTTGCTTTAGCACGACCAACAAGACGAGGTAGACATTGAGTTCCGCAAAACCCCGGTGAAATTCCAAGGTTTATCTCCGGCTGCCCAAGCTTTGCGTTTCTACCTGCTATTGTAATATCGCAGTTCATTAAAACTTCGCATCCTCCTCCAAGTGCATAACCGTTAACCATGGCAATAAACGGAATCCGTGATTGACGAATACATGAAAGCATATGATGACCTGCCTCAGCGAATTGTTTTGCTTCTAAGACATTCATATCCTTCATTTCTTTAATATCTGCACCTGCAATGAAAGCTTTTTCACCAGCGCCCTTCAAAATTACAACCTTAATGTTTTTATCTTTCTCCAAATCATTGAAAGCGTTTGTAAGATCATCTATAGTTGCTGTATTAAGTGCATTTAGCATCTTAGGTCTGTTTATAATTATTGTAGCAATATCCTCTTTTTTTTCAATTAAAATATTTTTGTATGCCATAATCTAATCACCTACTTACTATAATCATAAAATCCACGTCCGCTTTTTCTACCAAGGTATCCTGCCTGAACCATTTTTTTAAGAAGTGGACAGGGTCTGTATTTGGAGTCATTAAAACCTTCATAGAGCACATTCATGATGTTAAGACTGACATCAAGACCGATGAGGTCCGCAAGTTCTAAGGGACCCATTGGATGATTCATACCTAGCTTCATAACACTGTCAATTGATTCTGCTGTTCCGGTACCATCCATAAGACAGAATATTGCTTCATTAATCATTGAAAAAAGCACACGATTGGATACAAATCCGGGGCCATCATTTACTTCAACAGGTATTTTCCCCATCTTCTCGGCAAGTTCTTTGATAAGCGTTGCTGTTTCATCAGATGTTATAAGCCCACGTATGACTTCCACAAGTTTCATGATTGGAACTGGATTCATAAAATGCATACCGATGAAATGCTCAGGTCTTTTTGTAGCAGAAGCAATATCGGTTATAGGAATAGTCGATGTATTTGATGAAAAAATCGTTTCTTTCTTGCATATGCTATCCAGCTCTTTAAACAATTCCTTTTTTACTTTTACATTTTCAAAGATTGCTTCTATAACAAGATCCACATCTTTAAAATCCTCAAGCTTTGTGGTACCTTTTATTCTTGAAAGAATTTTTTTCTTTTCTTCGGCAGTCATTCTTCCTTTCTCAATACTTTTGTCCAGAAAACGTTCTATTTTGCTTATTCCTTTCTTCACATACTCTTCTTTGATATCTCTAAGTATAACGTTAAAACCAGCTTTTGCAGATACCAGGGCTATGCCATGCCCCATTTGACCCGCACCAATTACACCTATTTTTCTAACTTCCATGAAAATTTTCCCCCATTTATCTTTCAATTATCATTGAAACTGCGTTTCCCCCACCAAGACAAATTGTGGCTAGACCACGGGTTTTATCATATTTCTTCATTGCATGCATGAGCGTAACAAGTATTCTAGATCCACTACACCCAATAGGATGACCAATAGCTACTGCCCCCCCATGTACATTGAAAATATCTTTCGAGAAACCAAACTCCTTCATCAGTGCTATAGATGCAGAACTAAATGCCTCATTATGCTCGACCAGATCAATATCGTCAACGCTTAGCTTCATCTTTTTCAGAAGATTTTTCACACCAGGGATGGGTGCTTCCATTACATACTCTGGTTTAACTCCACTGGTGTTGTATCCCTTGATTGTTGCAAGCGGTTCAATACCCATCTTCTTTGCCTTATTTGCACTCATAACAACAACTGCAGATGCGCCATCAGTAATCTGAGACGCGTTTCCGGCAGTAACTACACCATCTTTCTTAAAAAACGGTTTGAGTCTGGCAAGTGATTCAGCAGTCGTACCTTTTCTGATCCCCTCATCTTTATCAAAAATAATAGGATCGCCTTTCTTTTGTTTAATCTCAACTGGAAATATCTCATCCTTGAAGTTGCCATGTTCTGTGGCCTTCTCTGCCTTCTGATGACTCTGAGCAGCAAACTCATCACAATCCTCTCTTGTTATGTTGTGCCTCTCTGCAATGATTTCTCCAGTTAGTCTTATATGAAAGTCATTATAGACATCCCAGAGTCCATCGTGCACCATGGAATCAATAAGTTTACCATCAAACATGCGATAGCCAAATCTTGCTTTGTCTAGAATATAGGGGCAGTTGGTCATGCTCTCCATTCCACCGGCAACAATACAATCTGCATCTCCTACTTTGATTGCTTGAGTTGCTAGGACTACGGCTTTAAGGGACGATCCACAGACTTTGTCAACGTGAAGAGCACCAATTTCATATGGTAAACCTGCATTGATTGCGGCCTGCCTTGCAACATTTTGGCCAAGACCTGCTTGCACAACATTTCCCATTATTGCCTCTTCTACATCAGTTGGTTTTATACCTGCTCGTTTCACAACTTCTTTGATTACGATGCCGCCAAGCCGTGGAGCTGAAAAGCTCTTTAGACCACCAGCAAACTTTCCCTGTGCTGTTCTTACACCTGAAACTATTACTACTCCGCTCATTATTGTACCTCCTCCAAATAATAAATGTAGCTCTGACAATATGATTTTGATTTAAAATATTTTCCAATCTTGTTTTAACCTTTTACGTCCACCTTTAGAAGACAAATATCACTTAATCCAGCTTCCAGTGTGTCCCCTTTGGTTATCTCCCCAACTCCTTCTGGAGTTCCCGTCATTATTAAATCACCAGGCTCTAATGTCATGATGTGTGAGATGAATTCAATGATTCTCTCAACTGAATAAACCATATGATTTGTATTAGAACTCTGCCTTATCTCTCCATTGATTTTTAAAGATATATTGATATTATTTGGATTTGGTAAATCCTCTTTTAAAACAACTTCACTAATTGGCGCAAAGGTATCAAAACCTTTGGCTATACTCCATGGCCAGCCATTTTTCTTTGCCTCTGTTTGAATATCTCTCGCAGTAATGTCCAGAGCAATCAAATAACCTAAAACATAATCCAAGGATTCTCTCTGTGATACGTTTTTACATTTTTTCCCAATGACAATTCCCAGTTCTACCTCATGATGCAAACATTTTGACATAGCTGGTATGATTATTGATTCACCATTGAATATAACAGAACTTGCGGGTTTCAAAAAAAGAAGCGGATCTTTGGTTACGTTGGTATGCATCTCCTTTGCATGTCTTTTATATGTTCTTGCCAGACAAACAAGCTTTCCAATAGGCACGTTTTTTCTATTGTCATCTTTGAAGATGTAGTTGGTCATATGTCGGGCAATGAATCCAATGATTTAAAGATTTCATAACTTTTTATACCAAAAGCAAAATTGCAACTCCAATAACTGCTACTATGGCACCCAGCACACCACGCCAACTTGTTTTCTGTTTGTATAACACCCATATTGCAGGTATAATAAAGACTGGCATTAATGACATCAATGTTTGGGCGATACCTGCTTGAGTATATGCTACTGCGACCATAGAGAGCGTCACACCTATGAATGGTCCAATAAATGCACCAGCAGCAGTTTGCCCCATCCCTTTTTTGCTTTTTAATGCTTTACGCACTTCTGGTAGTCTTCTCATGACAATTACGCACGTCCAGATAAACAACGCCCCCATTATAATGCGTACAAATGATACTGATAACGGGTTCATCATTATGCTAGGGTCAAGCCACATTCCTTTTTTGGCAAAAACAAGACCGATCCCCTGACCTATTGCCCCAATGAAAGCAAGAAACACCCCCCAAGTTTTTAATTTCTTTGAGATGGGCTTTTCATCTGAATTCTCTTCTTTTTCCAGTATGACAACAATTACACCGATAAGCGTAACTGCTATCCCGATTATGATCAGCGGGGAAAGAATTTCTCCCAGCATCAAATATGCACCCAATGCTGCAAAAATAGGGGATAGAGACATAATTAAAACCGAACGTCTCGGACCAATTATAACAAACGCCGCAAATAATCCGAAATCACCGATACCAAGACCAACAATTCCACTTAAGCCTATCCAGAACCATTGTTCGCTACTTGCAGTTGGTAATAGACTACCTAGAAATATGATATGTGTGACACCTAAAAAACCCACTGCCATTAGTATACGATATGCGTTAACACTGAGTGAACCGATCTTTTTACCGGCCGACGCAAACAATATTGAGTTAATTGTCCAGAGAAATGCTGTTACTATTGCAGTTGTTTCTCCAATAAGATTTGGGTCCATGGTATTAACCGATATGTAAAGGTGATAATAAAGACTTACAGTATTAGAAAGTGCCATTTTCTAGTTATTATTATAAATTGACAGTTACTTTGCACCTGTTCAATGCAGTAAAAAAGAAAATAAATTTAGTTCTTCACTAAGAGTTCAGTAACTAATTAAAAAACATAGTCATGAACATTCTTTCAAAAAGTGGAAAACGGTCTATTAGTTTTTGTAAAAGGTCGATATTCAGTATTTTAAATGATTTAATCTTTGGCATGCTGATTGGCAATGAATCTGACCATTCACTCTCAATGACATACCCATCCTTGGATTTAACCCTAATTTCATAGTCGCCTTTTTTACTCCATTTGTGACTCGCCTCTGCTGTTTCGCCTGAATTATATGGGCCAATCCATTCAGAGAATTTACCGTCGCCCCAATCAAAGAGATAGTATAGTTGATTCCCATTTGGATCAGTGGTAGATGCAGTATATGCATACTCTACGTTTATATTGCCCGACGTCGGTCCATGGATTGTCGGTTTGTTAGGTGGTTCATTGTTTTCGACAGCCACATTAATTCTCTTAAGAGTACTAAAGTCGCCCCACCCATGTTCAGAGTTGTGACCCTTCACTCTATAATAATATGTTCCTCTAGATCTGCTGTTAATCTCAAAGTATTTATTATCAATAGAACTCGAAAGAGGATCAACAGAACTAAAATCAGCAACTGGTGAAATATCATCAACATAAAATCCATCTCCAAGGATATTGTAATCAGTTGTATGGCGGAATCGAACAAAAACAGAATCGCCGACAAAATCATCAAGATCATATTCTTGGTATATCCATCCATCAGATGAACCTGTGAATGTATCAAGAAGGGTATATGAACGTCCATCTAAACTGACTTCAACAAAGGCACAATCTTGGTTCTCCTCAATATCATAATAACACCAAAATGAAAGTTTCATTTTTTCTTCAATTGGTATTGGATAAACACTAGTCATCGAAGAAACATCGGTATTGTTTTTGCGAGATTTATAACTATTACTATTTGAATGACATTTAGAATCGGCTATTGAAAATCCATCGAGCAACCATAAATCTGAGCCAGATTCAACATCATCAATAACAATCGATAAATCAGTCAGTTCATCAAGTTGGAAATAATCGGGTTTTGCATCAATGTTTTTTTCCACCCAAGAAACAGTATAGTTTCCATCGGAATCAGGGAACATCTCATCTATTTCTGGAGGAATAACTCTCGGTGTAACATTGTTTTTAATGTTTTCAGCCTCCCTAAGGAGATACAATGCTCCATCAAAGTTTTCACTGCATATTTGATCAAGATAACTTTCCGAAGGATGGAAAGAGGAACACGCCTCGATAGTATAGGAAAATGTAGGTCTACCCTGAACATAGTGGCCATACCCATATGCCCAATCAGTAGTATCGCCAGTGGTTGGATATAGACCTGAGCTCTGTGTAGGGGTATAGTTACCGCTTCCGTCCTGATTGGCTATTCGTGAAGCAATTTGAGTTCCAACATAAGCCATGTATTTATCATCAGGAGTTTTTTCGTTTGCCGAATATCCCCATGGCCACATAACAAGCTGACCATGGGTATGCCAGGTAATAGCTGCACAAATGTCGTTTTGAAGGAAGACATCTCGAATGGTTTGCGTTTCAAGTTCGGACAGGGCAAAGGGGCCACAGTAAACTTCATTAGATGGTACATGTGAAGCTGAGCCAGATCCTAGTGATCCCCAAGATCCCCAGGCATCTCCGTTGCTGGAGCCGCCGTAGTTTCGATTTAAATCAACACCCCATGTGCCCATTATGCTGAAATCTGGAAAATAATGTCTGTTTTTACGCCAGTCATTACCCAAATCATGGCAGTAATGATATCCATCTGGATTTACACATGGAACAAGCCATAATCGCCGATTATTCATCGCATCTGTAATATCTGAATCAGTACCATATTGCGACGTCAAATTATCTGCTATATAAAGGCAAATTTCTAAGGTGGGCCACTCACGTGCATGATGAAGGCCCATGTAAAAAACACCTGGTTCCCCCTCGTCAACACCGGGATTATCAGAGAGTTCTAGACACCAAATATCACGTCCTTCATAGCTTTTTCCTATGCTATAAAGACTTGTTATATCCGGATAATCCTCTGCGATGTCAAACAGCATCTGTTCCATCTCATCAAAGGTGTGATACTGATTTGCAAAGGATTGGCTGTAGCTATCCACGTCCCATATGATAACTGAATAATCAATGTCTCTCTCCAAAAGCTCATATAATCTATCCTGTGGAACAATTACATCAATCCAGCTACTTGGTTTACCTCCTAAGATTTCTATATCTTTAGGTAAACGAGAATGACCATCTGTTGTATCGATTCTTACCAAAATATTGGTGGAAGGTGAATTAAAATTCTCTTTAACCATATTCAGATTAATCAAGTTGGATGGCCGTTCCAAAGTAACTTTATCGCTCCCAGAGACAGATAAAGAGATTGTAATAAACATTGAGACAACCAAAATACAAGTTATTTTTCTTTCTATCATAAACATCTACTTATTTTTAATCTGTATTATCGATATAAATCTTTGCAATAAATTTATTTTTTGTCGTTAAAAATAAAGATGCCATAAGCTTCTTTAATATATTATTGTTACCGTGCTTTGGGGAGTCCATGAAGTTCATTCCAAATTCAGCTATAAAAGACACAATGCTCAAAGATATGAGAATAAATGATATCGAGGAGTTATTTTCAGATATCCCTAAAAAAATCGGTATTAAAAAACTGGACATGCATAAGGGTTTGTCTCAGCAAGATACGGAGCAAAGGCTAAGAGGGATAGCAAATAAAAACAAGTCTTTTTATGATGTAACAAGCTTTCTTGGAGGAGGGGTTAAACCACACTATATACCTTCTGTTGTTAAATCAATAATTTCACGTGCAGAATTTTATACTGCATACACGCCCTATCAACCTGAGGCTAGTCAGGGTTTTCTTCAGGCGATGTTTGAGTATCAAAGTATGATTGCAGAACTTACTGGTATGGATATTTCTAATTGTTCGCTATATGGTGGTTATACAGCTCTTGCTGAAGCAGCACTTATGTGCACTCGTATAAACAGAAAAAAAACCTTTGTAATCCCTCAAAATATTTCATGGGAGAAAAAATCCATTTTAAATAACTATGCAAAGGGGCCAGGTATAGAAGTCAAAGAAGTTTCATATGATATTAAAACTGGTAAAATAGATATAGAAGAACTCAAAAAACATGTTGATGAGAATACTTCTGGTGTATATGTTGAAAACCCGAATTTTTTTGGTGTCTTTGAAGATAAAGTTGACGAAATTAATGGTATTGTAAAGGATGCTGGTTCTCTTTTTGTCGTTGGAATCGACCCCATTTCCCTTGGTGTTACCAAGAGCCCTGGAGAATATGGAGCGGATATTGTTATTGGTGAAGGAAGATCATTTGGCAACCCTATGGATTTTGGAGGATCCAGTTTAGGTATCTTTGCTTGTAAGAAAGAATATTTACGACAGATGCCCGGTCGAATTATTGGCATCACCAAAGACACCGATGGCAAAAGAGCGTTTTGTATGGCTCTTCAAACTAGAGAACAACACATTAGGCGGGGTCGAGCCACAAGCAATATCTGTACAAATGAAGGTTTATGTGCTCTTGCCGCAGTTTCATATCTTTCATGGCTTGGCGGCAATGATTTGGGGGAGCTTAGTAGAATTAATTTTGAGAAGGGACAAAAACTTGCTGAAAGTATAGAGCTAATTGATGGTTTTGAAGGGATGTTTAGTGGTATTCATTTTAACGAGTTTGTGATTAAATGTAATAAAGATGTAAACAAAGTCAATAAAAAATTGTTAAGGAGTGACATCCAAGGTGGTTTGGTACTTGATACATGGTATCCAGAGCTTAAGAACTGCATGCTTTTTGGAATCACTGAGATGCATGCCGATGCCGATATCGAAAAACTTGTATCTGCATTAAAGGAGGTGTCTCATGTATAGATCAGCTGTTTATGATGAACCGTTGTTAAATGAGTTGGTATCATCTAAAAAGGAAAAAATTAAACCTCTAGGTATACTGCCCAATTCCCTCAAACGAAATGAAAAGATCAATATTCCCGACATTGATGAGACCCAAGTTGTACGTCATTTCCATCATCTTAGTCAGATGAACTATGGCATTGATTCTGGAATTTATCCCCTCGGTTCATGTACTATGAAATATAATCCCAAAATATGTGGAGAAATTGCTTCTTGGGATAATTTTGCAGGTACTAACCCTTACCAAGATGTTTCTACAATTCAGGGAAATCTTCAGGTGATGTTTGAGCTGGAAAGAATGCTTTGCGAGATAACAGGTATGGATTATTTTTCTCTGCAGCCGGCAGCTGGCGCTCAAGGTGAATTCTTAGGGATGCTTCTGACAAGAGCGTATCATGAATTCAACAAAGATTTTGAAAGAAATGAGATAATATTACCAGATACTTCTCATGGTACTAATCCCGCAAGTGCAGCCATGGCAGGATATAAATTAGTAGAAATTCCATCTACAAAGGAAGGGACAGTTGACCTAGATGTTCTTGAGAAAACGCTCTCTGAGAAAACTGCATGTTTTATGCTTACAAATCCAAACACGCTTGGTATCTTTGAATCTGAAATACTTGAGATATCCAAACTTGTGCACGATACTGGAGCCTTGTTATATTATGATGGTGCCAATATGAATGCCATTATGGGTAAGGCAAGACCTGGTGATATGGGGTTTGATATTGTCCATCTGAATTTACACAAAACATTTTCAACGCCTCATGGGGGCGGTGGGCCTGGGAGTGGCCCAGTAGGTGTGAAAATGAAACTAGAAAAATTTTTACCAGTGCCTAGATTATGCAAAAACAAAAAAGATTACTTCTTTGATTATAATGCCCCTGAATCCATTGGAAAAATAAAGGGACATTATGGTAATTTTTCAGTTCTGTTGAAAGCCTATGTTTATATTCTCATGATGGGCAGAGATGGTCTGAGAGAATCTTCTGAAATCGCTGTTTTAAATTCAAACTATATGAAGAAAAAACTACTTGATTCGGGTAGATATGAATTACCCTATAAAGAACTCAGAAAACATGAATTTGTATTAAGTTGTGAAACACTAAAACAAGAAAAAAATGTTAGAGCGTTGGATGTAGCTAAACGTCTTTTAGATTATGGGTTTCATCCACCAACGATTTACTTCCCACTCATAGTAAAGGAAGCATTAATGATTGAGCCTACTGAATCAGAATCAAAAGAAGATCTTGACCGCTATGTAGATGCCTTGATTAAAATCGCAGATGAAAAACCAGAAATCGTGAAAAATGCACCCAACAACACACCGGTTAAACGTGTTGATGATGTAGGTGCTACTAAAAAGCCCATTCTCACTTGGAATATGATCTAACTTTGCTCTTCTGGTTTTTCATAAAGAGATAGCAACATACCAAGTATTCCTGAAATAACGAATACGATTGTTATGGAGTATATTCCAATGTCACTCCATACGCCGTATCTGCTGCCCCAATATATGTAGAAAACAATCCCTGCTATAAGAAACAGCAGTGAAATTACCGTAAATATGCTAAAATTTTTCATATCAATATTTTTCATATTTTTTTCACCTTCTTCAAATAATATTATATATGGGATGGGGGCACTGGGATTTGAACCCAGATCGGCGGGTCTCTTCTCAGGTCATCGCTCCAGTTATTCATCACAAATTCAGACGACCCTATTTTAATCATACCTAACTGGAGCCCACAATGATGCCGGGTTACACTATGCCCCCAAATATGATTATCTACTTTCTTCTACTCCTCTTCTCACGCCTCATTCGCTTCTTTCGCCATTTCCAGCGCATATTGCCTCTCTTTTTCCATACTCGTGAACTACGTTTCATATTTGGATTTCCTTTAATTTTATGACTTGCCCTAAACATCTATCTATATTTAATGGTTTAGGAAGGGCGTATCGAGGTTACAGTCAAAAACTTGCCGGTAAAATTGCTTTTAAAATAGGTCAATTTTAATCATTTACTGTTATTTCATCCATCCAAATATATTTGCATCTCGTGCAATAATATCCTATCGAGACCCATTGTTGTTTAGAATTTTTTGGATTTTTATGTCTGTAAACCCTCACCAGCTTTAGGGAACACTTTGGACATTTATTTCTAAATGAATGTTGATATGCCTTGTCACCTATCTGGTATATGAGAGTATCAGAAACCACTTGATATGTATATGAGCAATCTGTACAATACCATGCTATGGGAATCCATTTTCTTTTTCCATCTATACTCTTATTCTGATAAAGTCTAACTGCTTTTGAACCACATTCGGGACATTTCTTTCTAATGCATTACACCACCGGTGAATTCTTTTGTGTTTCTTCCTTTATTGATTATGTTAAATATGTTTTTAATTTGTGAAATACAACATTTCATATGCTGGGTAGTTTTATTAAAAATTTACTACCTTTCCTCAATTTGCTTTCCACCCATATTTTGCCATCGTGTTTTTCAATAATTTCTCTGCATATGAATAACCCTAGTCCAGTACCCTCATTATTACGATCATTGCCTGTGTATGCCTGATAGAACTTTGTAAAAATCTTTTTTAACTCTTCATTAGAAATACCGGTTCCTGTGTCTTCAACAGAAATTAGAATGTAATTTCCTTCCCTGTTAGCTTCAATAGATATATATCCATTATCGGTAAATTTAATGGCGTTTCCTATTATATTTCTTAAAACTTGCAATAAACGACAACGATCGCCCAGTACATGTGGCAGATTATCTGGTATGTGAATTTTAAATTCCAGATTCTTATTTTTAACAGCAGGTTTCATATCTTCTGCAATTTCATTGAGGATATCAGCGATGTTTAGTTTCCCCATATCAAATCTCATGGTGTCGCTGTCCAGTCGTGAAACATCTAATATATCATTAACCAATCTCAGGAGTCTTTCAGAATTTCTAAGACTTATACTAGCCCAATTTTTGACTTTCTCACTTGCTTCAGTATCTGAGATGATTAGATCAAGATATCCTTTAATAGGGGTGACTGGAGACCTAAGTTCATGAGCTGCAATATTCATAAACTCGGTTTTAAGACGTTCAGATTTTTTCAACTCATTCTCTATATTATTCCGCTCGGTGAGGTCACGTACTGTACATACTACTCCCGTAAATTCATCATTTTTTTTCAATGGACAAATGTTAATTTCGATAGGAATAATATTACTATCATTCTGAACGAATTCCAATTCTATATTTTCAATTTTTTTATTTAGTTTCCTGGCATCGATAAAACTCTGTTGGAAGAGGTAAATCGATTCGCCTGACAGGTATTCTCTGAAAAGAGTCATTATAATATCGTTTTTTTCCCTCATGCACATTCTTTCAAAGGAAGGGTTCACATAGGTTAGTCTACCAAGAGGGTCCATCGTTAGAATCCCATCTACGGAAGTCTCGGCAAGAATTCTATATTTTTCCTCTAGTTTTACCAGATCATCCCAGGTTTTCTGGCGGTTTGTGGTGTCACGGATGAACACTACATTTGCTGTTTTACCCTTATACTTTATCTTGGAACCTATACACTCAATCCATATTTTTTTACCATCGGCAGTTATCGCTTCATATGTGTCTAAAAAACCTCCTTTGCCGGTGTTCACTAAAAGTTGGTCCTTGATTGCCCTTTTACGATATTTTGACTCGATAAAATCCAACGCATTTTTACCAATACTTTCGTCAATAGATTTAAATCCAAACATTTTTACAACTGCCGGGTTTGCAAAAAGAACCTTGCTTTTAAAATCAATAATTAAGATCCCTTCTGATGAGTTTTCAACCAATTTCTGGTATAGCTCTCCATTTTCACGACAAACTGAATCTATTTCTTTTCCGAACTCAAAATTCTCTTCGTCCTTCTCTAGATTGTTTTCTAGAACTTTAGCATCTCCATCCAATTCATGAACTGTTTCTTGAGATGTACCTTCTGATTTGCTGCTAAGTTTACCAAGATTTTCAGATTCTCTCATCTCTTTTACGATTTCGGGCTCACCTTTCATGGTATCCCCTTAAAAACTCTTTGTCTAAAAATCAAGAAATGTATATTCATTTCCTTTAATGATAAACTATTTGTTGTTGTAAATCCCATCTTCCACCTATTAATCGAAGTGTGCCAAATATATTATTTAAAGATGAAATGCGTTTTACTATATTAAATCTATTTCCTATGTTTATTTGAAAATATCAAAGACAACTGTTCTAAGTTTCGTTTAGAAAATTGAAAACGATGTATATCGAGCCTGTCCGAGAATTCAAATTTTTCAGAATATTTTGTACTGAAATGGCATTTCACCATCTAAAAAACCCTGATTTTTAGACAACAAATGGGCATCTAAACGATCTTGCATTATTTCTTGGACAAGCTCTACCTTTATTTTTTAGAAATAGCGGACGCGGCGGGATTCGAACCCGCGACATCTGGCTTAGAAGGCCAGCGCCTTATCCAGGCTAGGCCACGCGCCCATTTTTCCAACTAAGTGAATTGTTTTCACGAATCAAATAAAAATTGATAAAAGTATGGGTGTATAACTTTATTCGTAGGGTGCCGCTTCCCAAATTAGATCAACATGTGAGATAATCATACGTCTGCAACAATATCTATCTACTCCAAGATCATCCAGGATTTCCTTGGGTGTTTCTTTTGGTTTTTCACCAGAATCAATGGATGCTTTGTATTCTGCATATCTCTTTTTGTATTCCTCGTACGCCTCACCTATGACCTTTCCGCATGTAAAACATCTTACAGGAATTATCACAACATCACCTATATGATTTCTGCCTTTTCTTTCTGGCACCACGACCAAGAGGTTTTTTAGTTTCCTTTCTCCTTGAGTCGTTAACTAGTAAACTTCTATCATGATCTAAAAAAGCCAGTTTTAAACTTGGATCAGCAGTGAATTCAACCAGCCCTCTGGCAATGGCTGTACGAACTGCGTTTGCCTGACTCATAAAACCGCCACCTGCAACATCAACATCAATGTTTATCTTGTCTATATGTTTTTCAGCCAATCTAATTGGTTCAAGTATTTTCCACTTGGCAATTTCTGGTTCATAAAGCTCAACAGGTTTTTTGTTTATCCGTACCAAGCCTTTTCCTTTTTGGACAGTGGCCCGTGCAATTGCAGTTTTCCTTTTACCTGATGTATTAATAATTTTTTTTACCATTAAAATTGCACCCCTAATGATTTTGAAAGTTCCTCGATTGTTATATAATTAACGGGTTGTTTTTTAGCCTCTTCTATCATTTCAAATTTTTTGTCTTTAAACTCTTTTGGAATACCAACGTAGCATTTCAATCTTTTAAAAGCTTCTCTGCCGTGAGGTGTCTGGTAGGGAATCATACCTCTAACAGTTCGTTTTACAATCATGTCAGGCATTCTCGGGAAAAATGGTCCTTTGCGGTAGGTACCAACTTCTCTCTTCTGTTTGTAACGATTTTTTATGGATGATTTTTTACCAGATATTATGGCTTTCTCTGAATTGACTATTGCAATTTCCTCGCCGCCTAATAGGCGCTTTGCAGTGTCTGTACTCAATCGCCCTAAAGTAGCACCGTTCGCATCAATTATAGTTGTCATAATTTACCCCAATATCCTAATATCTTTCCCTTTTGGATTGTTTTTCAGTAACTCTTCAATGGACATGCATTTGCCACCTGATTTCTTTATTTTCTCCTGAGCACTCTCTGAAAATGACCAGGCGGCAATTGAAACTTTTTTCGTAAGATCCCCAGTAGCTAATACTTTGCCCGGTACAAGAGCAGTTTCTTTGTCTAGGATATATTTACTGATTCTATTCAGGTTGACCTCTGCCCAGTTCCTGGATGGTTTTTCTAGCCTCACCGCTATATCTTTCCAGATATGTACATCGTTTTCATTTGATTGTTTTTTTAACTCGTGTATCAATTCTAGTAGCACAGGATTTGTCTTTTTACTTTTCTTAGCCATAGGATGTTTCTCCAGGTATGGGAATTGTAGTGAAAGGAAGTGCTATTTATAAGATTTGTGGGAGAAACTATTAAAAATGAATGCTAAATAAAGCGTCTGTATGAAACGACTTATTTCAGTCTGTGGGAGCGATGGATCAGATGGCCATTTATCTAGATATGCGTTAGAGACTGCAGAAAACGTTGGAAGGTTTATTGCACGAAGGGGCGGTGTTGTAGTCTGTGGTGGTCGTGGAGGAATAATGAGGGCAGTATGTAAGGGTGCCAAGGAGGAAAATGGTATAACTGTTGGCATATTGCCAGAATCAAAAGAGGAGGCGAATGAATTTATTGACATTCCTATTGTCACAGGATTGGGGCACAGAAGAAATTTCGTGATTGTTGATACTGCTGATGCAGTAATAGCGATAGGTGGAAGATGGGGAACGTTAAATGAGATTTCTTTTTCTATGGTCTTTGAAAAGCCTCTTATATTAATCAAAGGTACTGGTGGATGTGTTGATGATCTTGTAAATGGGCAGATAATGCAAGATATAGAATCTACTTATTATGTTGTAGATTCTGCTGAAGCTGCAGTGAAAAAAGCATTTGAATGTTTCAAAAATCCCTCATGAACCGGCTAATTAAAATAATATCTGTACTTTATCTTAAAGCATGTTGTGTTGTATCAGCAGCATAAAAGTATGTTGTGCAGCATTTGCATCATTATATAGTAGCAAGTACGATAAAAAATAGAGTGATAAAATGGAATTCAATGGAAAAGTTGTCCTGATATCTGGAGCTACGGGTGGAATGGGTGAGGAAATAGCTAAGTTACTTTCCAACGAAGGTTGTAAATTGGCACTTTTTGCCCGAAGAGAAGAGAAGCTAAAGGAAATCGCTAGTAGACTAAGTAGTGATAAGGCAGAATGCATTTTTAAAAAATGCGATGTGAAAAATATTGAAGACGTAAAAGAAGCTGTTGAATATACACACAAAACTTTTGGTAGAATT
>Ga0307419_10000844_pt1 | contig 15760 bp, 18 predicted proteins | sample SalMarWE160230MG_2_FD_202512 | JGI IMG/M metagenome (GOLD analysis project Ga0307419, IMG submission 202512) | Salt marsh sediment microbial communities from the Plum Island Ecosystem LTER, Massachusetts, United States - WE1602-30 | ecosystem: Environmental > Aquatic > Marine > Intertidal zone... | reverse complement strand
CTAAAATTTACCGGTGGTAATCGGACCCAGGCGGCCAGGATTCTTGAAATCAGTCGCCCTATACTGATATCCAAGATCAAGGAATATGATCTTTAGGCAACCTACAACTCTTCCTCCTCCAGGATAACCGTACGGGGCAAAGCATCCAGGGAGACATTCTTGGCGCTTTTAATGCCGAGACGCAGGGCCTTGCGGTTGATTTCTTTCCATCCTTTGGGCACCTTGGTCATGAGCGCCGCTTCCAACATTTTCAATGAAATTATTTTACACAGGTACCCGACGGTTCCAAGGGCGACTATATTGGCCACAATCTCCTTGCCGATATCATTTCGGGCAATTTGGGTGAATGGTATTGCAACGACTCGACTTGTAGGGATCTGCTTGACAAGCGTAGAATCGACTACCAGCAAACCTTCGGGTTTGAGATCCCAGAAGTATGTGTCTGTTGATGCCTGATTCATGGCCAAAAGCACATCCGGTTTTATGGTATTGGGGTAGTCAATGGGTTTGCTGCTGATAACCACCTCGGCCTTACTGGCGCCGCCCCTGGCTTCAGGGCCATAACTCTGGGTTTGGCAGACGTACTTATTGCCATAAACCCCTGCCGCCTCTGCCAGAACAACAGCGGCCATTATGATTCCCTGACCTCCTGACCCGCTCAACCTGATTTCATATCGATCTTGATTCATTTAACCTTTTCGGACTTTTGGGTTTTTTCCCGGATCTTTTCGTATTCCTTCGTATATACCGGCTTTTCCACATCAGCGAGAATGCCGATGGTAAACTTGCCTTTCAAGGATCCGGGGGTCATTTTAGATGCCTTTTCCAGCGTGACGGCATTGTCCCTCAGCCATTTCATCATGGTGATCGGATCCCCCATCCTGTTTCTTCTCCCGAACTGAATATGACAGTTGGACATGACCTCCACTATGCTGAAGCCACTCCTTTGTAAGGCCTTTTCAATAAGTTTTTCTAATAGTTCCGCATGATAAACAGTGCACCTTGCTACAAAATCTGCGCCTGCTGTAACAGCCAGTTCGGATATGGAAAAGGCATGTTCGATATGTCCGTAGGAAGATGTTGCGGAATAACAACCGTAAGGCGTTGTGGGAGAATGTTGGCCCCCCGTCATACCGTAGATCTGGTTGTTGATAATGATGGCGTTGATGTCCAGATTACGGCGTGCGGCGTGTATGAAATGATTCCCTCCAATGGCTGTGGCGTCTCCGTCACCCATAATCGTGATAACCATTAAGGAAGGCTCTGCAAGTTTTATGCCCGTGGCAAAGGTCAGGGCTCGGCCATGGGTTGTGTGGAGAGTGTTGAAATCCACATAAACGGGCATGCGTCCTGAGCAGCCTATGCCGGAGGCCAGAACTATATCGTCCTTTTTCAAACCCAGGCGGTCAATGGCGCGAATCATGGCCCCGAGGACAATCCCGTTGCCACAACCCGGACACCAGACATGTGGGAATTTTTTGTCGTGACGCAGGTATTTATGAATCAGAGTTGTTACTTCCTTGGGCATTGCTTGCTCCATCAAAGAAAGACTGACAATAAAAAAATCAGAGTTTCATCAACTGGACGAGTATCTCGTCAGGCGTCATGGATTGACCATCGATCCGGTTATATTTCTTGATATGGGTCCCTTCCGTATTTACCCGTTTTACTTCCCGACTTATTTGGCCCATATTCATTTCAGGAACCAAAACGGCGCGACATTGCCTCAACACTTCCTCGACCGGGTGCCTGGGAAAAGGAAAAAGGGTGATCAACTGTAACAGTCCCGCCTTGATGTTTTGTCCCCGGGCCTCAATGACAGCTCGCCTTGCGGATCGTGCTACTGAACCAAAGGTAATAACTGCCACCTCGGCATCCTCTGTCATCAATGAGCTCGTCATCTGGATTTCGTCGAAGCCTTTGGTAATCTTGCGGAACAAACGACTGATAAACGCCTCGATCTCTTCGGGACGCTGGGTCGGAAATCCGCGTACATCATGCACAAGCCCTGTTACATGATACCGGTATCCTTCTCCGAAGGCCGCCATTGGGGAAACACCTCTACTTGTATCTTCATAAGGAATATACCATTCAGGAGGCATGCTCGGGGTAACACGGTCAATCACCTCAAACTCGTCAGGTGAAGGCAATATAACGCTCTCACGGGTGTGAGCTACCATCTCATCGGAGAGGATAATGACCGGTACACGGTATTTCTCTGAAAGGTTAAATGCTCGAACCGTAATTTCGAAACAGTCGTCAACCGTAGATACGGCCAGGACAATAATAGGGTGATCCCCGTGAGTTCCCCATCTGGCCTGCAGCACATCACCCTGTGAAGGTGCGGTGGGAAGTCCGGTACTGGGACCTCCGCGCATGACGTTCACTACGACACAGGGTACCTCGGCGGCACATGCAAAACCAAGGTTCTCCTGCATAAGGGAAAACCCCGGTCCGCTCGTTGCCGTCATGCTTTTCACCCCTGCCAAAGAGGCCCCTATTATGGCACCCATACTGGCGATTTCGTCTTCCATCTGTATAAAAGTCCCGCCCACCTGCGGCATACGAACCGACAATATCTCGCTGATTTCCGAGGCAGGCGTAATGGGATAACCAGCAAAAAACCGGCACCCTGCGGCCAGGGCACCTTCCACAATTGCTTCGTTTCCCTGTAAGAGGCGCCTTTTTTTTGACTGATTGGAGGTCATGATGACTTCCTCTTTGATTCAGGAGGGCGTTTTTTGATGGTAATTGCGAAGTCCGGACAGTGTATCTCGCAAAAACGGCACCCGATGCAGTCGTCAGGGTATTCAATAAAAGGGGCGCCGTTTTCGTCGAGCCCTATAACATTCTTGGGGCAGAATGCACTGCAGATCCCACAGGACTTGCACCAGTCGCGAAAGATAATTTGATCGAATAATTCTTTTGGTTTTCTCGTTTTTTTTGGCCTTGATGATCGCTGCTTAGCAGAGGGAGCGGCTTTTTTGAGTTTCTTTTGGGGCCTTTTTCTGGAAATACTCATCTCTAAACCCTTTTGTTTAAACGGTACCAATATCATGGTACTTTTGGTTTAGAAAATGATAACTTAAAATCCCGGTTTTTTCAAGACGATCAACACATATAGAGGAATAAAATTGCATAAGGGCCTGCCCTCAGGGGATAAAAACAGATGACATAATAAGACACCCCTATTATAATTTAGGGAAAAAATAAACACAGGGAAATTTTGTTCAGGAGGCAAATAATGGAACGGCAGAATATAATTGACCTCAACTCAGATGTGGGAGAGAGCTTCGGAATTTACAAGCTCGGGCTGGACGAGGAAGTGATCCCTTTAATCAGTTCGGCCAATATCGCATGCGGATACCACGCCGGAGATCCAAATGTTATGAAAAGAACTGTGGCCCTTGCCAAGGAGCATGGTGTGGGTGTAGGGGCCCATCCCGGGCTGCCTGACCTGATGGGATTCGGAAGGCGATATATGGATGCCACCTTAGAGGAAATCAAAAGTTACATTACTTACCAGATCGGTGCGCTTCAGGCATTTGCGGCAGTAGATGGTCTGACCCTTCAGCATGTCAAACCGCACGGAGCTCTTTATAATATGGCGGTTCAAAAAGTAAGCATCTGGGAGGGCATAGCGGAAGTGCTTGGAGATACTAACAGCGATCTCATACTTGTGGTATTGGCCGGGCCAAACAGGAGAGAATTAGAGGCCATCGGGTCCCGCTATGGCATAAGGATTGCCTTTGAATTCTTTGCAGACAGGGCATATAACCCGGATGGTTCGCTGGTTTCAAGGCGTGAAGAAGGGGCGGTGATTCGGGATCACAATATTGCCGCGGAGCGGGTCCTGAAGGTGGTTAAAGAGGGAAAAGTCATATCTAAGGATGGTGGCGAGATAGGGCTTAGTGCAGATACCGTGTGTGTTCATGGGGATAATCCGGAGGCAGTTGCGTTGGTGAAGAACATCAGGAAAGAGCTTGTATCCTCAAATGTTGATATTGCGCCGATGGGAACGTTCCTGTAGAACGTGAGATGATGTGATTTGCACAAGGGGTTTGAAAGAATCATGATCTATAAAAAACCCACCTATCGAATCATGGGGGACCGGGCCCTTCTTGTTGAACTGGGCGATGAGATCAGCCCTTTAGTAAACCGGAAGGTGAGAGAGCTTTTTATTACTTTGCAGAACCGCACCATCGAGGGAATTGTGGAGACCGTTCCGAGTTACCGTTCCCTGCTTATTGTCTATGAACCGCGGAGAGTCAGGTTGTCGACACTTCAAAAAGCCATAGACGAGCTTCAAAAGACTGTTGATATATCAAAGATCCCTGAGCCCAAGAAATTGAAGATCCCGGTTGTTTACGGCGGCGAATATGGTCCTGATCTTGAGTGGGTGGCGCGATATCACGGGATAACCCATGAAGAGGCCGTTAAACGCCATACGGGAAATATCTATCAGGTTTATATGATAGGGTTCACACCCGGGTTTGCCTATATGGGAGAATTGCCGGAAAACATTGCAACTCCTAGAAGAGAAACCCCTCGCACAGCGATTCCGGCGGGTTCTGTTGGAATCGCCCAGAGGGAGACGGGGATATACCCGGTCGTAAGCCCGGCCGGGTGGCAGATCATCGGCCGGACACCGCTAAAACTCTTTGATGAGACAAAGTGGCCTCCAGCACTCATGGAGATGGGAGACAGCATACAGTTTTTTTCTATCGAAGAGGAGGAAATGTCTCAATGGGAGCGGTGAAGGCCCTGGAAATTCTTTCCCCCGGCCCCTTGACCACGGTTCAGGACCTTGGGAGGTATGGTTACGGGCGATATGGAGTCGCGCCCAGCGGTGCACTTGATTCCTTTTCCCTGAGAGTCGCAAATCTGCTTGTGGGCAACCCGGAAGACGAGGCGGGCCTTGAGATAACCCTTTTGGGATTGAAGGTGCAAGCACTTACCGATTTGTCTGTTGCGGTCACCGGTGGTGATCTGCAACCCTGGTTGAACGAGAAAATTCTTAAGATGTGGTGTCTCCATACGATACGGAAAGGAGATATTCTTTCTTTCAAGGCCCCCAAGAGCGGTTTTCGCAGCTACCTTGCCCTGGGCGGAGGGATTTGTGTGCCTACCGTGATGGGAAGCAAATCGACCAATCTCTCATCCGGATTTGGTGGTCTTAAAGGAAGACCCCTTAAAAAGGGGGATATTCTTCTGTCAGATTCACCCTACCTTTATCTGGAGGAAATAGAGAGAGCGTTTGACCCAAAACGGGTCCCCGCTTATCCCAAGGACTGGGTCATTAGGGTGCTCTTTGGCCCCCAGGATGACCATTTCACGCGGGAGGGCAGGAACTTGTTCCTCAATTCTTCTTTCAAGGTCACATCCCAATCCGATCGCACCGGGATCAGACTTGCGGGGCCTCCAATCCAGACAAGAGAAGGAATGGAGGATTCCATCATATCGGAGGGAGTGATCTGTGGGACCATACAGGTTCCGGGAGATGGTCAGCCCATCATTATCTTAGGGGAGACGGTCACAGGAGGGTATAGAAAGATTGCAACAGTAATCAGCGCAGACCTTCCCCTTTTAGGGCAGGTTAAACCGGGAGACCAGATAAGATTTTGTGAGGTTTCCATGGAGAAGGCCCTTCAGTCGTTCAGGGAAGTAGAAGAAATGATCACGCAGTTCAGGGAAGGGTTATCAAGATGAAAAACGGAAGAATCAGATCCCCAGGAAGGCGGTGCGGAACATATCACTGTCAAGGAGTTCATCGCCTGAGCCTTCGGCCACAATCCTGCCGGTCTGGATCACATATCCCCGATCCGCCAGGTCTAAGGCCTCGTGCACCTTTTGCTCTACCAACAGGATGGTAATTCCCTCTTGCTTGAGATGCCTGACAGCATCCAGCACCTCGTCCACAAGAAGAGGTGCCAGGCCGAGGGAAGGCTCGTCCAACATAAGTATGCGGGGACCGGACATCATCCCGCGTCCGATGGCCACCATCTGTTGCTCGCCCCCCGATAAAGTGGATGCCGCCTGGGCCCTGCGTTCTTTAAGTGCTGGGAAGAGGTTATAGACAAATTCAAGGTTTTTCCGAATCTTTTCCTCATCATTTAAAATATAGGCCCCTAATAAGAGGTTTTCCTCAACAGACAGGGGTCTGAAGAGCATCCTCTCTTCGGGCACATATGTAATTCCCATACGGACGATTTGTTCGGTCCTGAGTTCATGGAATTCACGGCCTTCAAATAAAATCCGTCCTTCAAATACATGCTGTGCGCCCATGATTGCCCGCAGAAGCGTAGATTTTCCCGCGCCATTGGCTCCCACCACGCATACGGTTTCACCAGAGCCCACGTTGAGGGACACACCATGGAGGACCGGCAGACCGGAATAGCGCACCTTGATGTTTTCCACTTGAAGAATGTTTTCGTTCATTGATTACCAGAATCTATAATTTCGCATTCCAAAATCCAAAATGCTAAATCTCCCCTCCACGTTCCCTGACATACCGTTCTCCTAAATAGGCCTTGATGACCTGAGGATTATTTGCAATGTTTTCTGGATCTCCCTCTGCAATTTTTTCCCCCGAATCCAGGACAATAACTCGATGGCTCACTTTCATAACAAGCTCCATCACGTGCTCGATCAACATAACGGTCGCTCCCAGATCCTCATGTACGTGCCGGATGGTGTCCATGATTTCCTCAATCTCATTAGGGTTCAACCCGGCCGCCACTTCATCTAATAGAAGCAATTTTGGATCTGACCCTAAGGCTGTGGCCATGGTCACACGTTTCTGGGCAGCCACGGTCAGTTCGCTGACCATAGAGTCGGAGAGATCATGCAGGTTCAGGTCTTTCAAAATTTCATAGGCCCTAGCCCTGGCCTGGGATGGGGAACGGGTTCGCATAAAACATCCCACCATCACATTTTCTTCTACAGTCAGGTCCCCTGAGGCCACATATACCTGAAAGGTCCTTGCCAATCCGAGTCTTGCAACCTCATATGCCTTCAGTGATGTGATATCTTCGCCATCGAAGATGATCCTGCCGGAGGTAACAGGGTGCAAACCTGAAATGCAGTTAAAGAGAGTGGTTTTGCCGGCCCCGTTAGGACCGATGAGACCAATCAGTTCTCCTTTTTCCATGGTAAAGGATATGTCATCGTTGGCCATCAGACCCCCAAAGCTCTTTGTCAGATTATACACTTCTAAGAATGCCATTAACTCCGCTTCCTTCGTCTTACTTTCTCAACAATGCCCCAAATACCGCGGGGTTCCACTGCTGAAACAAGCATGATAATACCTGCGTAAATAATCAGGTCAATGCCCACCAGGCCTGCCTGTGCACCTAACCAATCCTTTAGATAACTTTTAAGCGGTATCAAAATCCCTGCACCAATGACGGGTCCCCACAGAGATCCGGCCCCTCCTAACATGGCCATGAGGGCGATCAGGATTGAGATGTCAAGACTCATTGTGTCTGCAGGTTCAATGTTTTTGATATAGCAGGCATGAAAAGACCCTACAACGCTCACAAAGGCAGTGGCAATGGCATAGGTCTTTACCTTGGCCAAGTGCACATTTATGCCTAAGGAGCGTGCCATATCTTCGTTATCTTTAATAGACCTGAGCTGAAACCCCAAACGCGATTTGCGGAACCAGTTAACATAAAGGATTCCGACAAAGAAAAACCCTAAAATGACATAGTAATAATAGATATCTTCTATGAAGATCAGGCGTAAGAAATCAGGTGGGCTGTACTTGATTGGTGAAATCTCCAGACCCCTGGCCGCTCCCACAAGATCCCATACCTCAAAAATATCCTTCAACACCAGGGATGTAGCAATGGTGGCAATGGCAAAATAGTGGCCCTTCAACCGGAACAGGGGATACCCTATAATAAAAGACCAGCAAACAGCAAAAAATATCCCGATCGGCATGGAAAACCAGAAAGGGATATCCCACCGGATCAGCATAACCGCAGTTGTGAAGGCCCCGATTCCCACATACTGGGCCTTTCCAAGATCCACCTGCCCGCCATATCCGCCAATCGTGTTCCAGCCCATGCCATATATGGAAAACATCAAGAACTGGATCATGGTGGCCATGGCAAACGAGGAATGGGGGAAGACCGGAAATACTAATAGAAAGACAGCGATCAGTCCGACAACGATCAGATCGAGGCGGGGAAAGTCTGAAAAATCCAGTGCGTTTTTTATTGCCTCCATCCAAACAATCCCCTTGGCCGAACTACCATAATTACGAAATAGGCCAGATACACCCACATATATTTGAGGGATGTCATAGGAACATCGGCCATCCAGTCAGAGTCAAAGGTATAAGTAAAGAAGTCCCAGATGCCCGGGATCTCCATAATAATACCCACCACAAGTCCGGCAAAAAAAGCTCCGGGTACACTGCCAAATCCGCCCAACGCCACAATAGCGAAGGCAATCATGGTGAACAAGATGCCCATGAATGGATTGACAGACCAGAAATTAACAATGAGCGCACCTGCAATGGTTACGGAACCTCCGCCAATACCCCAGGCCAGGGCATTCATCCGCTCAGTGGGTATGCCCATATAGCGAGCTCCTTGTGCATTTAGAGACGTAGCGGTTAGGGCCTTTCCGATTTTGGTCCGATTCATGAGCAACCACACTGCCATAAAAGCAACCACCGAGAGTCCTGCGGCAGCTAATTTGGTGGCCGGCATAATGACCCCCATACCCAGATCAAAGCTCTTGCCCACCAGGATGCCATGATGGAGGGACCGGTCCTCGGAGCCGAAAATGAGCAGGGCCAGGTTCCTTAAAAAGAGCATCAGGCCGAAGGTGCCGAGCAGTTGAGCCACCATGGGGCCTCTTAGGACAAATTTGATAAAGCCGAAGTAACAGATGATACCCAGCAGGAATCCTACTACTGCTGCAACAGGCAGGGTAAATAGCGGGTCCATGCCGGTACTCTGTGCGGCAAAAAGGCCTGCATACATGCCGATCATGAGAAATTCCCCGTGGGCAAAATTTATAATATCCATCACCCCGAAGATCACAGTCAGGCCCAATGCAACAAGTGCCAGTACCATGCCTATGAGTAAACCGGCGACTAAGGAACTTACAAGAATATCCATTACTATCTATGGTCCCTTAAAAACGGAAATACCCATGCTCATCCCATCCCTCTCCCCTGTAAAGAGAGGGATGGAAGATGGGTAACATATACCCAGTGCTGTTAGAACTTAGGGAACGGGAAGATCATATCGGCAGAAGATACGTTAAAGGGGTAGATGATCTCCAGTCCAACCTTGCCATCTTTTCCCTTTTGGTACTGTCCAATCAGACCGGAGCCCAATACATTCTGACCCAGTTCCTCCCCTGAGGTGGAGAACTTGATACCGGCCCAGGGCACCACAAGTTCTTTACCAGGAATATGGATAGTGTTGGCGGCCTTCTGGATATCGGCAGGCTTGGTGGATCCTGCTTTCTCAAGCACATGCACCCAGGCCTGAAGGCCAGTGAATGCCCTGGCCGAGGCACCGCCCAGATCGTTGTCGGTCTTGGCCTTGTAAAGCTTATTTACCTGCCCGGCCACCTTCTTAATCTCCACTACCTTGGGCAGAAACACGGTCCGGGTCAGAATACCCACAATACTGTCACCCAGCGTGCTCCGGAACTCCGGTTTTTCAAACCCGGCATCCTGGCCCCAGATGATCTTGGGGCTGACCTTTTGGGCCTTTAATGTCTTGACCATCAGGATAGCGTCAGAGGTGTATGACGCAAAAAGCATTACATCCGGACGGGCTGCCTTCAGAGAGCGAACCTCGCTGGATAGGTCCGGGGACTCTTTTGCATAAAGAAGAGATTTCTTTACCTTGAATCCGTATTCCTTGCCAAGCGACTCAATGAGGCCGGAGACGTGAGATCCCCATTCGGTCTTCTCACATGCTGAGGCCAGGTTTGCAATATCTTTTTTGGGAATAGCCTTTACGCCTTGCACCTTGCCTTTTGTCAAGCCAACCAGCAACTCAAAAAGGTCTTTCGTAAACCATTTGTCATGGGGTGTTGTTCGCCAGAACCATTTGAAACCTCGTTTGGTCAAGGGGGGTGAGGTGGACGCCCCGTTGATCATGGGAACACCGTACTGTTCACACACAGCACTCACGGTCTTGGTCACTGAACTGAAATAACAGCCCAGGATACCGTCTACCTTGTCGTCCAGAATCAACTTTTTGGCTAAGTCGGCGCCAAGCGTGGGATTGCCCTCATGATCCTTGAAAATGAGTTTAATCTTTGCCCCACCCATGCTCTTAATGCCGCTGTTTTTGGCCATGGTCATATTTATGTCAGCCATGACGTTGTTTGCAATCTTTACTGCCAATTCCGCACCGGCGCGAAGCTCGCGGCCTGCCGCGGCCGCCCCACCCGTAAGCGGATATATCACACCGATCTTGATTTCCTTGGCAGCCAAAGCGGTGGATGGAACAAGAAGCCCCATCACTGCCAACACACCTAACGCGACCATTGAAATTCTTGCGATTGATCTCATTTCAAACCTCCTTTTTTTTGGCCAAAGGCCGTGGTGTAAATTTCAAACTACCTGGACCCCTCTATGGAAAAGGCCGGGACCAGTATATGAAGGACCATTTTACCTGCATTTTGGGGATGAAATGGGAAAAAATCCGATTTTAGAACCGCCAAGATATAAACTCCGTTTGATTAGATCATGAGAGAGAATAAAACTGATTTTCAATTAACGAAATATATAGAAAAAACTCTGCCTCTGTCAAGTTTCTGAAAGCAACAACATATGAATCCTCAGAGCAGCGTAAGGTGCTCATCCCTCAAGTCTGAAACAAACATATGCCCGGGCGCATGGGTAATAATAAGGGGAAGAGACGCTGACGTGGCAGCTAATTGGGATGTCACGCCACATGCCCAGAACACTGGTATCTCTCTCGGCCGGATGGTGACAGGGTCTCCAAAGTCGGGCCGGCTTAGGTCTTTTATGCCCAGTTCTTCGGGAGATCCCAGGTGCACGGGGGCACCATGGGTAAGATGGAAACGCGTGGTCACCTGAACGGCCCGGACCGCTTCTTTTGGCTTCATTGGCCTCATTGTCACCACCAGCGGGGCAGAAAATGGACCAGAAGGGTCACAATCACGGTTTGTGATGTACATGGATACATTCTTGTCTTCTTCCAGGTTGCGAACAGGGACGCCGGCCGCAACCAGCGCCGCCTCAAAAGAGAAGCTGCACCCGAGAAGAAAGCTGACCGTGTCATTATGAAAGAGTTGCCGAACATCTTCCACCTCTTCCTTGAGCTTTCCCTGTTCAAATATCCTGTACTTAGGCAGGTCTGTTCGCAGGTCGGCCCCTTTCGCAATTTTTGGCTCCACCTGGCCGGGGTCAAGCACATCCAGAATAGGGCAGGGTTTGGGATTGCGGATACAGAAGAGCAAAAAATGGAAGGCCGCGTCGCGCGGGAGCATGACCAGGTTTGCCTGCACGAATCCCGGAGCAACGCCCGTAGTGGGTGTTGTCCATTTTCCGGATCTGACATCTTCACGCAATTGGGCAGGTGATAAATTTTGAGTCATGGTGAAATCCTGGCCTCCTTTATCTCGTTTATGGAACCTGTTTAAACACCTCAAGCTGATCTCCCAACCTCTTTGCAATCAAAACAAAATCAAAAAGATCATGCTGGAGGCAAAAAACAGGGTCCTCCCTAGGCAGGTATTTTTTTGTGCCCTGGATGAATTTTTGAGCGGTCTGTTGAAACACAATGTCTTTAAAGGCCTTAACAGGGTTATAAGGCCGGCCGGCCAGCAGGTATTCCAGATAATCCGCGCATGTCTCATCCTCGGGCGACTTTGTTTGTGCCCTGGCACCCATGGCTACCAGTGTAACCCTGTCGGGGTTTTTCTTTTTGATGTGGGCGGCAACGGCCTTAGCCATTACAAAGCTACCCAGGATAATCTCGTCCGCCTTGTCATAGGCGGATGATACTCCTGTTACCCCTGCGGTGGTGCGATGGACTATCGTCTTATCTTTGAAATAGGATTCGCCCTTTTGGATAATTTGAGATGGAGAATTTCCTAGGTCCGCTCCTTTCATCGGTACCTCGTTTATCTCTCCCACCAGGATGAATTCAGGGTTTTCGCGTTTTAGACCAAGGGCCTTGTAAGGGGCCGCATTCAAGATGACGCGCTTTGCACCGAAATGAAAAAACAGTGGTGCGCACGAAAAGGCCCTGAACACATCAATGATTACGGTCAGGCCTTCTGCCTCTTCAGCCCCCCTTGCACAGCTTTTCCTGATGATTTCCAAAATCAAAACCCTTAACACAAGTTAAAATACACTATATCAAACACCAATCCCCGCATATAATGGTTTTCTCATCTCCTGCAACCGATTGAGAATTTGTCAGGATTTGGATGAAATTTCCCCTCTATATGTTTTTTCTTATATGCCATGCTAACTTATATTTAAACTGTATTGAATCAAATAATGATGGACTCGTAAAAAGTCCATCAACAGGCCGTGGGCGATTAAGCCCCGGCCTGGGGTAGGGGTGGAACCATTTGAATTCACTTCAAATGGCGGGGGAGGGGTAGCCCTCTCCCGCCGAATAAAAAGGCGCAAAGCGACTTTTTACGAGGTTATCAAATAATACGAGACTATATAATACGTTGGGTCCTAAAGGACGTTTAATAGTGGTAGCGCAGCTGCGCTGTGTGAATGGCTTCTTCTGCGACTTTGTAAACGATTCGGTGCTCATCGTTGATTCGACGGGACCAGTAGCCGGAAAGAGCGTGCTTCAAAGGCTCGGGCTTTCCAGTGCCTTGAAAAGGAGTGCGTATGATCTCTTTTATTAATCCGTTGATTCGCAGGAGGATTTTCTTGTCGGTACGCTGCCAATAGAAATAATCCTCCCAATATGGATGCCTACTGTCAAGTGATAATTCCGGGGCCCAACCATGTCACCTAAAGCGGGAGGCTTTACGTTGGCTGGCTGATAATAAAATTTTGGGCTTGACAATAAACCCGGGTGATTTCATAATGGTATCAAATTGGAACCGCTGGAGGTGCTTGATATGGCAACGGTGACAGTAAAGAATATACCTGATGATCTTTATGATCGGCTGAAGGCAGTTGCGGAGATCAACAGGAGGTCTATTAATAGTGAGATTATCGTATGTATTGAGCATGCGGTAACTAGTCGTCGAATAGACCCCGAAAAGGTCCTTGAGAATGCTCGCCACCTGCGAGAATTGACCGCCAAGCATCCAATTAGCAATGATGAATTCAATCAGGCAAAAACAGAAGGACGGCTATGATTGTAGTTGATACGAATGTTATTGGCTATCTCTTCCTTTCAAGCGAGCTATCCATGCTCGCCGAAGGTGCTCTGAGAAAAGACAGTGAGTGGGCAGCTCCGATTATCTGGCGCAGTGAACTGCGAAATGTGCTGGTTCTTTATATACGAAAAAATATCATCAGCCTGGAGCATGCTCAAGGCATTATGAATAGTGCGTTGGAATTAATGATGGAGCGGGAATATGAGGTCTCATCATATGAAGTCCTGCGGCTTGCATCAGAAAGCAAATGCTCCGCCTATGATTGTGAGTTCATCGCTGCTGCAAATGATCTTAAAGTTCCTTTGATTACCGTTGATAAGCAACTGCTTCGGGAGTTTCCCGCTGTGACTGTATCATTGACTACGTTTTGCGGCTTATCTCGAGTCAAAACGCCAATCAACCAGCCAGTGGAGCGGACTCGGTAAACCTTGCCGCTAACCGGAGCATTAGGCGATAGATGAATCCAATATTATTTTTAATGGTGAGAAGATGAAAAAAATTTTCAATGGTAAAAAAACAGCAAAATTAGGCACTGAAAAGAAGCCCGCTGTTGTTAAGGTACAAACAGAAGAAAGATTGAAAGAAGTAGCATCAATATTTGAAGAAAACGGTTGGAAATATACAATTGGATTGGAACCAGATAAACAAGAGGATATTACCGATTTAGAAATATTATTGAATACACCAAAACCAAAGATAGCCGAAAAGAAAGTTGGACGAAATGAGCCCTGCCCATGTGGAAGCGGGAAGAAGTATAAAAAATGTTGTGGCAAATAAGGCTATAAAGGGGGACATCCTTAAGAATCTAAGTTTATGGCTGAGGAGCGAGTTGTTTGCCAGGGAGAACAATTATCGGTTGTTGGAATATGTTTCTTAGATTTTTAAGGGGTGTCCCGCTTTCCAACTGCTGAAAGCTGATCGCTGACAGCTCCCTCATTGGGGTTTGGGTCAGTAACGAAGTCAGGAAAGCTGCAGATTCGGGCCAAAGACCGGCCTTCCCTTATAAGAGCCGCCCTTATGTGAGGAACTCCACGCTTTCAATTACATGACCATGAATAAATCACAATTTGAATCACTCGATCAGATGGCCGGCTATACGGCTGCGGCTCTGGCGGAGGCCGCCGCGGGTTCCGCATTCCACCTGTTTAGAGACAAACAATTCCGGCCATTGGCAAACTTTGAGAAGTTGAGTCAGACTGAGCAGGACAGGATCTTCAATGAGCTGGTTATCGCGTCTCTTGTCCTAATCATGCTTGTACTCGAGGCGCCGGATCTACGTGTTTCGCGGGAGTTCCGCGACTACCTGGCTGATCTGAACAAAAGCGTGCCCAAGGCATACCTGGACCACTTGAGGAGCTTGGGTGTCAAGGCAAGGCATCTTCGGGACTGGAAAAAGCTCATCGCAATGCGGTATGAGGAATATGCCAGGGACAGACATGACGTGCGCGCGGCTGCAATGCACATTGAGTCATCGAAAAAAGGCCTGAATTTAGATGATCTTTCGAAGATCCAAATGCTCGTGCCGGTTCAAGCTGTTGCCATTGGATGTCATCACCATATCTGTCGCGGCAAAACCGATGGCCGGGACGAACTGTTCAAACTGACACTGAGATCTTTGTCCAGGTTCTATGTCGAGGTCAGAGTTCGGCTTGAAGGCGGCAGGATCACTCCCCTAACGCGAGCGCGAGTGGCATTGAAGCGAATACTTCGCCGGCTGAAATAGAGGGCAGCCCTTGACGGGCTGTTGCCCAAATAATAGGAGGCCGACTATGGATTTCAATACCATTACCTATGAAGCAGAGGACCGGGTTGCGACGATTACGCTTAACCGCCCGGATCGCTTCAACGCAATCAATCAATCCATGCCCGACGACATTGCGACGGCGGTTGCCCACGCGAACGAAGACGACACAGTCCACGTGGTAGTTCTGACCGGAGCCGGGCGAGGCTTTTGCGGCGGATACGATCTCAAGGAATTTGCCGAATCGCCGGGCGGCAACCCGGCCATACAGGACATGCCATGGGACCCCATGATCGACTATGGCTTTATGAGTCATTGTACACAAAAGTTCATGTCAATATGGCGCTGCCATAAGCCTGTCATCGGTCGCATACACGGTGACGCGGTGGCGGGCGGAAGCGATATCGCACTTTGCTGCGACATAGTAATCATGAACGAGAAGGCGAGAATAGGGTATCCGCCCGCGAGGGTCTGGGGATGTCCCACCACAGCCATGTGGATCTACAGGCTCGGCGCGGAGAGGGCGAAGAGGATGCTTTTTACAGGGGATCTGGTGACGGGTGCGGAAGCGGAACGCATGGGACTCATATACAGGGCGGTTCCGCTAAAGGACCTGGACGGGGAAATCGGCCTGCTGGTGGACCGCATAAAGGGGGT
>Ga0307419_10000840_pt1 | contig 15802 bp, 18 predicted proteins | sample SalMarWE160230MG_2_FD_202512 | JGI IMG/M metagenome (GOLD analysis project Ga0307419, IMG submission 202512) | Salt marsh sediment microbial communities from the Plum Island Ecosystem LTER, Massachusetts, United States - WE1602-30 | ecosystem: Environmental > Aquatic > Marine > Intertidal zone... | reverse complement strand
AAAAGAAGAGAAAGGAAGAGCCTAACCAAAAAATTGTCTCCTTCAAGCTAAAAGAGCCGAAAGAGGCATGTGTAAATGACCAGGAACATCGTTATACTCGGTCCGCCAGGAGTAGGCAAAGGAACATACGCCGAATTTCTCTCCAAAAAATACGGCATCCCCAAAATCTCTGTGGGAGACCTTTTCCGCAGCGCCATAAAAAACAGAACCGAACTGGGCAAAAGAATAAAAAACTACGTATCCAACGGCGAGCTTGTCCCAGACGAAACAGTCATCGAACTGGTGAAAAACAGACTTGAAGAGCCTGACTGCAAAGACGGCTTTCTTCTTGACGGTTATCCCAGAACAGTTCCACAGGCAGAAGCCATGATGAACTTCAAAAAAATCGAACTTGCCCTAAACTTTGTTGCCCCCGACGAAGTTATAATGGAGCGGATTGGCGGACGAAGAACCTGCAGAAAATGCGGAGCAATATACCACATAAAAAATGTGCCCCCAACAATCGAGGGGGTATGCGACCGATGCAGCGGAAGACTGGTTCAACGCTCAGACGAGAAACCTGAAGTCATCAAAAACAGGCTAGTGGTGTACAGGGAAAAAACAAAACCCGTCGCCGACTACCTACGAAAAAAAGGTCTAATAGCTGACATCGACGCCCACTATGACATTGAAGAAATCGACAAAATAATCGCCCAATGCGAAAAACACCTCCAGAAGCTAACATAGCCCAAAACGGAAACAGCCCCCCATTTTTTCGTTCATAACCTAGAGTAGAACCTAAAAGCAACCATTCACTGAAATACATTAGAGGAAAAGCTCTTGCCCATAAGACAGCCCATCGTCTCTGTTCTCGGTCACATAGACACTGGAAAGACTAAACTGCTTGACAAAATCAGAAAAAGCAGCGTCCAAGACCGCGAAGTCGGAGGAATCACCCAGCACATCGGCGCAAGCTACTTCCCAGTAGACACACTCACCCAACTCTGCGGACCTCTGATGAAGGGACTAAAGACGGACGTGCAAATTCCGGGACTGCTGGTCATCGACACACCGGGTCACGAAGCCTTCGCCAACCTCAGAAAGAGGGGCGGCGCAGTAGCCGACATTGCGATTCTTGTAGTTGACATTCTCAGGGGATTCGAAGCCCAGACCTACGAATGCCTAGACATCCTGAAAGAGAAGAAAACGCCCTTCCTTGTGGCAGCAAACAAGATTGACCGCGTACCAGGATGGAAACCTAAGCAGGGAGAAACTTTTTCAGCGTCTTACCGAAGCCAAGACCCCTTCGTTCAGCAAGAGCTAGACAATAAGCTGTACACTATTATGGGAACCTTTTCCAGACTAAACATCAGAGCAGACAGATTCAACAACGTGAAAGACTTCACCAAAACCATCGCCATCGTCCCCACAAGCGCCATAACAGGAGAAGGCGTACCCGAACTTTTAGCCGTCCTCATCGGCTTAACCCAACAGTATCTGCAGGCGAGACTCAGAACAACCGAGGGACCAGCAAAGGGAACCGTCTTGGAGGTCAAAGAGGAACCTGGCTTAGGCATCACCACCAACGTAATCATCTACGACGGCACACTCCAAAAGGGAGACCTCATAGTTGTCGGCGCCAAAGAAAAACCGATCTCAACCAACATCCGCGCACTCCTCCTGCCCAAACCATTAGACGAAATCAGAGACCCCAGAGACAAATTTTCCTCAGTCGACTCTGTCTCCGCTGCGGCGGGAATAAAGATCGCAGCACCAAACCTTGAAGAAGCCCTGGCCGGCGCACCCTTGTACGCTGTCCCCTCCGAGGACCGCCTCGAAGAATACATAAAAATGGTTTCCGAAGAGGTTGAACAAATCAAAATCGCCACCGACCTGGACGGCATTGTTTTAAAAACCGACGCTTTAGGGTCCCTTGAAGCAATCGCCGAGAGCCTGAAACGAAACGATGTCCCCATAAAGGTGGCTGATGTCGGCGACGTTTCTAAACGTGACGTAACCGAAGCCTCCGTAGTCAAAGAAAACGAACCCATACACGGAGTCATCTTAGCCTTCAACGTTAAGGTGCTGCCAGACGCCGAGGAGGAAGCAAAAAACCGCGACATCCCCATCTTCAACCACAAAACCATCTACAACCTCATCGACGACTACCTCCAATGGGTGAAAAAAGAGGAGGAAACCCGACTTAAAGAAGAATACGGCAGACTAGTGAAACCAGCCAAAGTAAAGTTTCTCCCAGACTACGTTTTCAGGAAAGCAAAACCCGCAGTTTTCGGCGTCGAAATTTTGGCGGGCACCATCAAACCAAAATCTACTCTTGTAAAGGAAGATGGACGGAAAATCGGGGAGATCATGCAGATTCAGGACCGCGGCGAAGCGGTGTCGAAGGCTGATGCTGGGTTGCAGGTAGCCATTTCGGTAACCAAAGCTATTGTTGGTCGCCACATCCATGAGGGGGAAGTCTTCTATGTTAGGGTGCCTGAGGCTCACGCAAAGGTTTTGTTGGCTAAGTTTCAGGACCGTTTGACCGCCGAAGAGATTGAAGCATTGAACGAATTTATTGAAATCATGAGGCGTGAGTCTCCTTTTTGGGCGGCTTAGCGTTTATTTTGGGTTTGGCGATGTAATTGATTAGGAATCCATAGATTTTATTAAGTCTTAATATACAGTATGTTTTTGTCATGAACGCCGCGAACCGGTTCAATCAGCCAATTCCCTATCGGAAGAACTAAGAGACCGAGTGAACGTGAGGGCTAATGAAAAGTAAATCAAAACCCATACCTGAAAGAAAAACATCCGTTTTCCGAGAGGTATACCCGATCCATGAGCCCTACGTCTACGCCGCAGTAGTCACCGAGCCGAACAGCCAAAGAATAAAATATGAAGTGATAGAGCCCACCCTCCTCGAAGAAGAGGAAAAACAACTCAAGGAAATCAAAGACATACTTGTCGAAGAAATCGACGTCAACCTCAAAGAAATTGGAACACGAGACAAGGCTGAAGAGTATCTTAAAGCAAAAGTTCGCGAAATCATCAATGATTACCGCCTCAAAATCGCCGAGGAAGCCGTGGACAAACTCATGTACTACATTATACGCGACTTCCTAGGCTACGGAAAAATAGACTCGCTCATGAAAGACCTACTGATCGAAGACATCTCAGCAGACGGAGTCAACATACCAATCTACGTTTGGCACCGCGACTACGAATCCCTCCCAACAAACATCATCTTCAAAAACAGCGAGGAACTGAACTCATTCATAGTAAGGCTGGCGTATATGGCGAGAAAAAACATCTCCCTCGCGATGCCCATACTTGACGCCTCCCTGCCCGACGGCAGCAGAATACAAATGACCTACGGAGACGAGATTACCCGCAGAGGATCAACATTTACAATACGGCGCTTCCGCGTAGACCCCCTAACCATTTCCGACCTAATCTCCCTTGGCACAATCTCATCGGAGATGGCTGCATACTTCTGGTATGCCATCGAAAACAGGGCATCCATTCTTGTGGCTGGGGGTGTTGCTTCGGGAAAAACGACTATACTGAACTGTTTTTCGATGTTCATCAAACCTGGACTAAAGTTAGTCAGTGTAGAAGATACTGCTGAGTTGAATTTGCCTCATGAAAACTGGATTCCATCGGTGGCAAGAACAGGATTTGGGGACGCTGAAAATACAGCCGGAGCTATCACCCTGTTTGATCTTTTGAGGGCAGCTGTCAGGCAGAGACCAGACTACCTACTTGTGGGGGAGGTTCGGGGAAAGGAAGCTTACACGCTTTTCCAGGCAATGGCAACAGGGCATCTGGGAATGGGAACAATTCACGGCGAATCTGCGAGTTCAGTTATTCACCGTTTGGGATCAGAGCCGATGAACATTCCGAAACCACTCCTAACAATGATTGACGCTATAACTGTTCAGCTGCGAACAGAAGTTAATGGAAAACCCACCCGAAGAACTCGCGCAGTAACAGAGATCGTTGGGTTAGACCCAAACACAAGGGAGCTGATAACCAACGAAGTGTATCGATGGAATGCAAGAGATGACACTTTCGAGTATTCTGGGCACAGCCACATCTTGGAGGAAAAGATGAAACGTAAGGGGCTTAACGAAGGAGAGGTTCTGGAGGAGCTTAACAAAAGAAAAACGGTGCTAGACTGGATGGTGCAAAAAGGGATTCGCAAGTACACCGACGTCGCTTCCGTAATCAGAGACTATTATGCTGACCCCACCCGCGTCTTCAGAAAGGCTAGGTTGGGAAAATCATGAGTACAACCAAAATAAGAAAGAGACTCAGAATAGAGTACAACCGCGTCAAAGATGCCTCAAGTCGCCTTTTCTCTCCCATTACGAGTTTCTTTTCCCGGTGGATGGAGCGCCTCAAATTGGGGGCAACTAAACCTCAGGTTTTTGCCTATCAACTCGTGGGAGGGAGAGCAACCCAGTTTTTGCCATTGTTCAAAGATTTGGATGAGAACTTGAAGAAATCGGGGATAAAAATTAACTTCAAAGCTTACATCAGCACAGTCATTTTAGCAAGTCTGCTGATGTCTACCTCGGTTATGGTTTTTGTTCCAGTGCTCCTGTTCTTCATCTTCAAATTGTCTCTCGTTTTGTCGCTTCTCTTTGGAGTGGGAGTAAGCTTGTTTGCTGGAGCCTTAACGGTGATAGTATTCTATGTTTACCCAACTTATCGGGCAGACAGTCTGAAGAGAGATTTGGAGGACGAAATGCCTTTCACCACAGGGTACATGTCCATTTTGGCTGGGGCAGGTGTGCCTCCGGACTTTATTTGGCGTTCCCTAGCCCAAATTGACTCCTCGTTAGCAATCTCTAACGTGGCAAGAAACGTAATTCGGGACGTAGAGCTTTTCGGCTTTGACGTTATTTCAGCATTGGAAACTACATCCAAACGAACCCCCTCTGAAAGATTCAAAGAGATGTTGGAGGGGTTCATTTCTGTTGTTTACTCTGGAGGAAACTTGGTGAAATATCTCAGAAACCGAACGCAAGAATACATGAAAGAAAAAAGTATCGCATTGAAACGGTTTTCTGACACTCTAGGAGTTCTAGCTGAGTTTTATGTCACTCTGATGGTGGCGGGGTCCCTCATCTTTGTGGTGATGCTTGCGGTTATGTCGATGCTGGGGGGTGGGGGGTTTGGTCCGTTGGACTCTCGTTTACTGTTGCAGCTTCTGACCTACATTGGCTTGCCGGTTGGGTCAGTGGTGTTTCTGGTTATCTTAGATATGGTTTCGCCGAAGAGATGAGATATGCCGAAAGTTGAAGGTGTTGAGAAGAAAATTGCTTGGATTGTCTCGGGTTCTCTAGGGATAATTATCTGCCTGACCGCTATTCTTCTCCTCAGGGACAGCCCTCTCTTCGATGAATATTTCCTATTAGCTGTGGTGATCACCGTTTTTCCTCCCGCTGTACTCGATTACGCGAACTATCGGTGGAAGAGATCAATAGACAAGCATCTTCCAGACCTCTTTCGAAGCATAGTTCAAGCCCAAAAAAGCGGGATGACCATGCCGCAGGCGTTGGAGGAAGCGTCTAAGAGGAATTATGGACCTTTAACCAAGGAGCTGCAGAGGATGGTAGCCCAGATGAGTTGGGGAGTCTCCTTCGAGGAAGCGCTTCAATCTTTTGGCAAGCGTGTTAACACCGCTCTGGTAGGGCGAACAGTTCCCTTGATTCTCGAAGCCCAGAGGTCAGGAGGGCAGGTTGAAAAGGTTTTTGAGCCGCTGGAGAAATTTGTGCAGACAACCTTGGCGTTTGATGATGAACGCAAAACTCAGACTAGACCTTATCTTGCAATCATCTACGTGGCATTCTTCGTCTTCATCTTCACCATTATTATGCTCTTCAAATCCTTCTTTGTTGACATGTCGGATTTCTCCACCGGCCAGTTCACGTTGATGTCACCGAACGAGGCGAGAAGTGTTTTTTTCCACATGAGCGCAATCCAAGGCTTCTTTGGGGGTCTTGTGGCTGGAAAAATGGGTGAAGGAACAGTTGGCGGCGGTCTGAAGCACAGCGTTATTCTGTTGATCTGTGGGTATTTTGCCTTTAAGTTCATCGTGTAATGGGAGAGAGAAAAAATATGAGAAAACTGTTGCGGAACAGGAGGGGAATAACCCCGGTCTTGAGCAGTCTCTTAATGATGGTTATCGCAGTGGCGGGTATGTCGATCGCTATTACGGCTACTTATGTTATCACAGATGGGCTCCATGACAATATGGGTGAACGCCTCATTGTTGAAGATGTTTGGTTTACGCCAAATCAAGTTTCGTTGTATCTTCGTAACGTGGGCAAGATTTCGATTGAAGTGGCTGCCGTGTACATAAATCGTACAGACCAATCGTTTACGCCTCTTGAGTTGGAACAGAACAAGCATGGTTGGTTGACTGTCACTTACGGCTGGAGTGCAGACTCTGCATATGAGATTAAGGTTGTAACTAGGAGGGGAACCACTGTTGTGGACTATTACATGTCGCCGTATTAAACGGGATCGGCGGGGCATCAGCAACATAATAGTTGTTGTCCTCAGCCTAGTGATTATCTTGGCTATAGTCTCGAATATTGTCTTGTGGAACTACGAGATGACCCAACTGGACTGGGAGAAAATGAAGGAGAACGTCCTCATCACCAACGTTGAGAACGTTACTTCTGGGTCTCAATTCACCTTCCAAAACAACGGAGGCTTAACCGTCCATCTGGTCTCATTATGGATAATCAACCCAACAGACCATCAACGCTACGACATAAACGTCTTCGTAAATTCCGCAGAAACCAAAACGTACCTTCGCGGCGACATCGCTTTACCAACAGGCAATTACACCGTAAAAGTTGTAACTGAACGGGGAAACACAGCAGTCTATTCCGAAAGCTAACTTAATCGATTACACAGGCTTTCAATGAATCTATTGCTGTACTCTGATTTTTTGCTTCAACCAAATCTATTTTGTAAAGTGACGCCAATTTCCTGCCGTTCTCGCTCATCTTCGGAATCGCAACCAGACAAGCCCTGTCTGGGGTAGCGTCGAAAATCTTAGCGAACATGGCGATCACCGACTGCTCAGATACAACATCATCCGTGGAAGTTGCAAAATCAATCGCTGTTACGTTCTTTTTCTTTCCAGCGGAGACGGCGGTTAAGTCAAACATGTGGCGGGTTCCAGATTTTCCATTCAAGAAACCGGGGCTCTCCACTTTGAATCCCATGTCTTCCAAGAATTCAATTATGGGGACGGTTAGAACACAGCCTAGTGTTGCCTCTTTCGCGGCTTCTGGGGTCAAACTGTAGGAGTAGACGTCTTTGTAGATGGCTTCGTCGAAAGTGAAGTTTTGGTGGCATTCACGGCAAAAATGGGCTGGAACCGGAATGTCAAAGCTTTTTCCACATTGATTACAGGTACACCATACTCCTGCTTTGTGATAGTCCACATCAGGAATAGTTAATTCTTTGTTGCATCTGGGACAAACCAGTTTGTCGTCTTTCTGGAAGTGGTCTTCGGTGTCGATGTATCCACATTTTATGTGTTCAATCAAGGAGCTCTTCTTTACGTCGAAAGATTTGCAGTGGGGACAGGTATAGTGTATAGAAAGGTTCGCTGAACTACAAGACGGACAATAGACGATTTTGTCGTAAAGCTTCCTTTCTAGGATACCGCCCTCAAACATTTTCTGCAAAAACTCCCCTGTGCCAGAAGAGTCCCCCACGATATCGCCTATAACCGGATATCTAAAACCTTGATTCGGCTCATAAATCGGATTTAATGTGCCAAGCTCGTCGCTAACAAACTTGCTGATAAGAAGCTGAACTTTGTGATCTTTGTACAGCTTAAGCAGTTCCTTTTTCGAAGCTTTAGGCATGCATTGTCTCCTTTTCTGAGTTGCGGCTTAGAATGTCCTCTCAACCGCTTCTAGGATGCATGCTATGCTTTAAACTGATTTAAAATGTTATGGAGGAGAAATTTATACTTGGCATTCAGCTTTTCATTACACAATGCCCATGATATTCTGATGTGCTCAAATTCGCGTAAGTGACATGGTAGGACGAACCGGAACAAGTCAAAATTAAATAATAAGATTATTATCCTAAGTAACACAAATGAAGCAAGTGTTGAAGGCACATCACTGTTGAGGGAACTAGTAATGGCATCTAAAGGAAAAGGAGACCGCTTAACTTTCGGCGGTTGGACTACCCACAAGGGACTGCTAACAATGGGTTTGTTTCTTGCCTTAGCGTTCATCTCCGAGTTCTTCATGGTCTCTTTTTTTGCGGGTTCAGGACTAACAGAAACATATGCATACCCGTTGCCTGTCAGTCCTCTCTTTCATCTTCTTCCCCTCGCAGTGATACTTGTGCTAGTGTCAAGCTGGATGTACCTTACGAACCACATAGCCATGAGACCGCACAGAATATCCCCAGCCAAGGTCTCAAAAAGTCGAAGAAGGCGCCCAAGAAGAACAAAATCCACAGGAGGCATCATGGGAGCCATTAAAAAGTTTTTCAGCAAAATTAGCTCCGTTTTACTTCGTTCTCGCGGCGTTTCATCTGCGCCACAGCGGCTCTCTTTTGGCAGAGTAGCCCTTGAAAGCACCGTAACTGTCTTGACCATCTTTCTGTTGTCAACGATTTTGCTCTCTGTTCTAGTGTACCCTAACCTGTTCACCGAGTTCGCGGCGGGATTCTACAGCAAAACTTCGCCTCTACAAGGTTTTATGCAGTCATTAGCTGATGGGCTGGTTTCCATTGCCAGTGGCTTAGATTCCATTGCTCCCGGTTTCAGAAACGCCTTTGAAGGTCTTGTATCAACCAGACTGCCCTCCTTAACCGAGGGGGACCTGCTGTGGAGATATGTTTTCTGCCAGAATGCGGCTGCGTGGGTTTCAGCCCTTGCCGCGTTAGCTTACGTAAAAAATTTCTCCAACACATACCGCAGCAGAAAATAGATGGCGCCTTATCAGCCACTTAACCGTTTTCGAGTTCATGATACATGTTGATTATAGGTGCATAAGCCTTTTATCGAATTTTGTTAACCGAGGATTAATGGAGGCTGTTTAATGTCCAAGAAAGTATTGTGTAGAATGGCTACGCTGTTTTTTGCATGTTCAATTTTAGTTAATGTTTTACCCGTGTGGGCGCTTGACACTTTGCAGCCCTCCGATTTTCAACTAGAGTCCTGGCAGAAGGAAATCGATTTCTTTGATTACGTTAGACTATACGCTGCATTACATGGCAAGACGCCCCCACCCGAAAACTCTCACGCATACCTTAATCTTGCATACGTGAACGTTTCAGGGCTGCAGATGCTTTCTGCTGGACTATTCAACATCACAGATGAAGAAAACGCGCTGACTATTCCAATCCAAACCACGATGATGCATTACGAGTCCAGGGATGGATTGAAAGATGTTGTAACCGCCTCAAGCTTCGTGATGCTTATGGCATTTAACGAAACTGCAGACACCGTTTTTGAGCAATCGCCAGACAGGAATGACACATTATACGCGTCTTTCAGTTTAGGCTACGATTTAGATGATCTTTTTGCTGGGGATTCGAAGCCTGATTTGAACAGCAAAACCGAGGTGATACCCCTCACGTCAACAGAGGATGGGCTTGTTTGGACGTGGGGCATGAAGTACACTGACCTTGCTGCGTTATGGTGGAAAACGTCGATTGATCCAGATAATCCGGCGCGCGACCCTAGACCCATAGCTTTGACGGTTTACGATGAGTTGACATTCACTTATGAACTGCGAATTGACCCTGAAACTGGGGAGGCAACCCTGAGCATGAATTATGTGATTGGCAAGATGCGTGATCTGTGGGTTTTCTGGTGGCTAATAATTCTCCCTGTGACGGCTCATTACAACGCGACTGGATGCTACAGAATGAACGGACAGCAAATCTCGGAGGAAACAATATACGATTTCATCAGCGACCAAGGAATCCAAATGAGCATAGTGAATTTTCAGGCCACAGTGATCCTTGACCACACAGCCTACTTTGAGGCTTCAGGCGCAGACGTCCAAGACGAAGAGGTGACTGTTGACGACTCGATAATAGAGGCTTTTGCTGATGACGGCGAAAAAATCTTGGACGCTGACTTCACAACAAAAGACTCATACAAGCTATTCAATTACACTCTTGACCAGACAGAAACAGCCTACGAGACATACCAGACCACAACAAGAACATGCAAGATAGCTGGCTTTGCAGACAACCCCATATTCGCTGTTCACACCTCATTGATGCGGTTTATTCCAGTTGTGCTGGCGAGCATGGACCCAGAACTGTATGAACAAGCCAAAGACCATCTGCTGGACATGAACTATGCTGACTACTTCTACCTGACAGCTTACCCAGAGTACAGCGGCTACAGGATTGAACATGACCCCACAATAACTGCCTACTGTCACCTAACAACCAGTGAACCTCCGCCAGAAGATAACGGAGACAATGCGGCGCCAAACAGGGGGGGAGCATTCCTCGTGATTATCGTCATCATAATGGCAATCATTGCTGCAGCAGTGTTTATTATCGGAACACGAAAATAATATTGCCAAAATGCAGCCAAAACAGAATGAATAATAGTCTGCTTGGCAAGCTTGAATATTCAAACTTAAACGGTTACAGAGCCGTAGATCAGCGGGAATTCATTGTAGGGCAGTATAAAACAAGCCGTTCAGAAGGTGTAAGCCATCGAAAAAGGATTCCGGAAGGTTTACAGTTGATGGCTCAAGGGTCTTTTCGCAACAAACAAAGTTGATTTTATCGAGTGTTCATGCAAAACTGATAAAAAGCATTGTGTTTCATAGAGGAGTTTATGTCAAATCCACTCTTCTCAGTTATAACAACAGGAAGGCGTGAGAAAGATACAAGAGCCCTCGAAGAGACTTTTAACAACTGGGAAGTTGCGAAGAAGGTTTTTGAAGAGAAGACTGGAAAAAGCAAATCAATCGAATTTTTGATTGCCGATGCGGGAGAAAACGCGGAGTTTCCGAAAATTTGTGACTCTACAGTAATTACTCCTGAGGAATATGAAGAGTATAGAAGGGAACTGTGGAAAGCGGGAATAATCAAGTATTCAGGGTGGGATACTCCTGCAATAGGAAGGAATTTGGGATTCAAGCATGCTAAAGGAAGGATAATCGTTTTTCATGATATGGATACCCTTTTCTCTACGGGAACCCAGATGGATGACGCATACCTTTTTTCTGAATTAGATAAATATGAGAACTACTTCGAAGTGATGTATAGCGCCTTCAAAAGGAAAGACATTGTTGCTACAGTCCCGTCTTTGAGACCACGAGACAGCCGTAAGCTGGGAAGAAGGTTCGGAATCATGGGAGCAAACTTTTTGACACGGCTTTCCTTGAAGTTTCCAACAGTAGAAATTTTGGGAATCCCTGTGCTTGGAGCCAGTGTTCCTGGATGTAGCATGGCGTTGTTGAGTGATGTTGCCGATAGTATGTCTAAGAATGGGTATGGTCCCTATGACGCGGAGTTGGGAGTGTCTGAGGATCAAAAAATTTCTAGGTTGATGTCGAGGTTTGGAAGGATTTGCTATGAGCGACAGGCTGGGGTTTTCACGAGAACTCGGAACAGAGTGAGTGAAGGCTATGATATCGCAAAGTCTCTTGGTTATGCGATAAAGGGGTCCACATATTACATATTTCCGGGACTTTTCAAGTATCGTAGACATTCTCTAACGATTTGAGAAGCTGGCAATTTTAGCTGGCAGGATACGCCCATTATTTTTCCAGTTCAGAAATCCAGTTGTCCAGCTTTTCTCTGGCGTCTTCGTCGCCCATCTGTTCTAGAGGATGTTTCATCAGGTATGCGGAGGCGTAGGTTAGGTTGCCGCTGACTCTTTTGTCTAGTGCCAGTTGTGCGCATCTTATTGCGTCGATTGCTACTCCTCCGGAGTTGGCTTTGTCGTCTACGTCTAAGCGGATTTCCATGTTGAAGGGTATGTTTGCGAACATTCTTCCTTCTATTCGGATGAAAGCCAGTTTGGTGTTGCCTAGGAAGGGAATGAAGTCGCTGGGTCCAATGTAGATGTCCTTATCGCTCAATCGCTGATTTTTTGGGATTAGGCTTTGAACGGCTTCTGTTTTGGAGATTTTTTTGCTCTCCAGCCGCTCCCGCTCCAGCATGTTAGCGAAATCCGTGTTTCCGCCAACGTTGATCTGGTAGGTTCTGTCTATGATTGCTCCTCGGTCTATGCAAAGTTTGGCGAGTGTTCTGTGGGTTATTGTTGCCCCGATTACCCCCTTAACGTCGTCTCCCACAATGGGTAGACCCGCATTTTCAAACTTTTTCAGCCAGCCTTCGTTGGATGCTATGAAGACGGGCATGCAGTTTATGAAGGCACAACCTGTTTTCAGGGCGATATTTGCCCAGAACTCTACGGCTTTCTGGCTTCCCACAGGCAGGTAGTTGATTAGGATTCGTGTTTTTGTGGTTTCTATCTCTTCGATCGCTTCTTTCTCAAGCTCTTTTTCTGTTTTTGTTTGTTTGATTGGCTTGATCATGCTTGCAACGTAGACTCCTACGCCGTCAAGGATTGGACTTTCTTTCACTTTTCTGGTGGTGCAGTTTGAGACGCTGTCAACCCAATCGACGTAGTTTGGGTCTGAAAATATGGCTTCGTTTAGGGGTCTGCCCACCTTGTTTTCTCCCACATCAAAAGCACAAACGAATTCCAAGTCTTCTACGCTGTAGCCGCCGATTTTTTCGTGCATTAATCCGAGTTTCTGGATTTTTTTTCGCTTGTAGATTTCGATTCCTTGAGCGAGACCAGCGAAACAGTTTCCTACTCCAACTACGCCAACCCTAATTTTGTCCATGCGATCACATTCTGTCTTTTACTCTGAGCAAATAGTAAGTGGTTCTTCTTTATTTGTTTCGGTTAAAAGAGGACATATGGGCGGAGTTTAGGCTCTTCTGGGTTGTTGGGCGCGTTTACGCCCAGCCACATTTTTTGGTTGGTTTCAGGGTTTTTCGTCTGGTTTCCAGAGGCGTTTCTCGTACGCGGTTTTGGGGCGAAACTTTCCGCGGTGTTTTCTGATGGACGATTTTCTGCGGGAGACGTTTTCGAGTCTGGCTTGTGCTATGGCTATGCGGGTCAAGGATGGGGTCTTCTTCTTTCTTGGTTTGTATTCTGGAAGTTTGACCAGCGGAGAGGTTTTCTTTGGTTTGCTTTCCTTTTCTGGCGTCAGCACTTCTGGGCGGGTGAAAATCACGGTTTTTTCTTTCAGGTTTACTTCCTTTATGTTCCAGCCTATGCTCTGCCAAGCTTTGGCGTGAACTGAATTCTTTTTTGTCCACCATTCAGGGTTTTGGTGTGCGGACGCTGGAAGTTCTTTGCCTATTATCCCCTCTATCTGCGAGAATTGGAGTTTGACCCATCTGGTCCATTTTGCTTTTCTGGACAAGTAGAGGGTGAGGGAAGTGTATTTGCCCTTGAATGCTGGTTTGGGTGCAACGTATCTTCTGGCGCAGTTTAGGCAGACCAGATATTCGCCGTCGCGTAGGTCTTCGGTTATGCAGCTTCTGCAGAATAGTTGTTTGCATCGGGGACAGCGGGTGAGCTGTGAGGGGGGCACTGTCCGTTTGCATAGGCTACATTGATTGTTTGGTGGTGGAGGGCGAGTTCCCCCTATTGGAATAATAATGTCGCGCACCGAACTCAACGCCTAGACGATAATACAGGAGGAGCCGACAAAAGATAAACGTAACTAAAAATGGTGCTCCTTTTTCCAGAAAAAAGGCTGTTTTCAACAATCCACTGTTATTAGGAGACTAATATGAACTAATCAGCTTTCGCAGAGCCTCTTGCTGGGCACTGAAAGACACCGTTCGTACTCGTAGATTACTCTCGAAGTCACAGTCCACGCCTCCAGCATCTCCGGGTCCACGCACACAACCTCGTCCGCCAACTGGATTGTAGTTTCTGAGAAGTGAAGGTGGGGAAAGCCGCCGACAAGCACTGCCGGTCTCCGCTTTGCCTGAAGGGTGGAAACTGCGTCTTGAAGGGTTTTTGGTTTTCCTTCTCTGCTGAAGGCTAGGATGTAGTCGGCTTCTGCTTCGGCAAGCAAAGCTTGTAATGTTTTGTGTTCCAGCTTAAGCAACGTCTCTCCTGTGAATGGAACCTTTCCCTGATGGAACAGCTGTTCCATGAGTCCGATGAAGCGGTTATAGTTTCTGGGCAGTCGAGCGGCTGGGTTAACGGTGATGGCGTAGTCTTTGCTGGTGTGAACGTAGGTTTGGAGCAGCCCTTCCTTGTTGAGGGGTGAGCCTAGGGCTTCCAGCAGGGCGAAATGTGTTATGTCTGGGCGTCCCCTCTTCAGGTTATCTTCTAGGCGCCTCATGGCTGAGTGGTGCAGTGACCTGTCAAGGAGAAGCTGTTCTGGAGGTTTTCGCTGTCTTTTGGAGTGGCGTCTGACAGCGGGGTGACTCCACAACTCCTCTGGAACCGTCTCAAGAGCAGCCTCAGCCAATACAAAAATAAGCAAACATGATCCCTAGAATAGAATCAAAGTTTTGGGGATAAAAAGCTTAATCCTTCTCAGAATTGTTGCCGTTTGCTTCGCTCGCGGCGCATTCTAGATGTAATACCGGTGGTCTCTAGTCTTCTTTATTGCGCCGAGAAAACTTCCGGCAAAATAGTCTAACCAATACTGTTCCTGCAAATCTAGGTCAGCCTCATCAAATGTTACAGCGCTCGCCTCAGAAATGGCTCCTGCTTGCTCAAATTTATGAATAAGTCGTTGACGCATTTTGAATTGAATCCCAGACATGGACATATTTTAACGCCCCCTCCTTCTTTTTTCATTACTTTCCTGATAGAATACTCGAAATAAACGAAAGCGCAATAGGCTTTTTGTCAACATTCACTAAGAGAATTCCAATAATAGATATAATACAGGTGTCACATATTAAGGTGTGGATTTAGGTGTTGAATTTTAACCAACCAACCCACATAACTTGACAAAAATTTGATAATCCTCATTAACTCTGCCATGGAACGCGCGTGTGGAAAGGTTTAAGTGTCTTGTAAACAGTACTGTTTACGGTGGTATGGTGACTCAGGTTCAGCTCAGGTTATCTCAAAAAACGCTTGAGGAAATAGACAGATGGGTTGCGGAAGGGCGCTTTAAGAACCGAAGCGACGCAATAAGAACAATAGTAAACTTTTATGAGGAACGGGAAAAAACCCGCGAATTCTACAAAATGCTGGCAACACGAAGCAAAGAAGCAAAAAAACATCCAGAAGCTCTCATTCCTTTAGAGGATTTACAGTGACCTTCACCGTACTTCTGCATCCAAAAGCTGCTAAATCCCTAAAGAAGGTCGAGGAACAAACAAGGTCAAGGATAACAGAAAAACTGAGAGAACTGGGAAACCATCCAGAAAAAGCTGGAAAGCACCTCAAGTACTCTGACTTCTGGAGCCTAAGAGTCGGCGATTATCGTGCAATTTATGAAATTGACAGAAACGAAAAACAACTAATCATCTTATTCATTGGGCACAGAAAAAAAGTCTACGATGACTTCTCAAAATTATTCTAAAACAAGCAACAGCAAGGTTGCAACCTTAGAGGTTAAGTTTTTTAGTTGATGGGGATACGTATTCTGTTTCAGGCTGATGGAAGTATTTCAGTGAGTTTGTTTAATCCGCTGCTTGTTTTCGCTGTTTCAATCGCCCTCTTCGTTGTCTTAATGTATCGGCGAGTGGGCTTAGGCGTTTCGTTAACGGTTGCAGCGTTTCTGATGAGCCTTCT
>Ga0307419_10000836_pt1 | contig 15820 bp, 14 predicted proteins | sample SalMarWE160230MG_2_FD_202512 | JGI IMG/M metagenome (GOLD analysis project Ga0307419, IMG submission 202512) | Salt marsh sediment microbial communities from the Plum Island Ecosystem LTER, Massachusetts, United States - WE1602-30 | ecosystem: Environmental > Aquatic > Marine > Intertidal zone... | reverse complement strand
AAATGAACGTTTCTCGATCCACAATTTCCCGATTATTGAGCTTTGCCAAGGATGAGGGATTAGTAAACATCCAGATCCTCGATCCGAAAGAAGAACCCCAACGAATGGAAAGGGATATCATAGCTCGCTTCAGCAATCTGAAGCGAGCCCACGTAGTGCCCGTGCCGGAGATCACAGGTGAGGCAGAGTGGCTTCAGAGAACAGCACAGTATGCTGCCAAATACCTCAACACCGTCTTTGATTCAGGAATGATCCTGGGGATTGCCTGGGGCACAACTCTCAGCGCTGTCTCCTCACACCTGTTAAAGAAGACTACACAAAACGCCCAGATCGTTCAGTTAAATGGAGCCGGTAATACCCAGTCCATGGGAATTGAATACGCAAGCGAGATTGTCATGCGCTTTGCAGAAAATTTCCGGGCTCGAGCCCACCTATTTCCTGTTCCGACATTCTTTGACTATGCTGAAACCAAGAATGCTCTCTGGAAGGAGCGAAGTATACAGCGGCTATTGGACCTTCACAAGAAAGCCGATCTCCTGATCTACAGCATTGGAGCCGTAAACGGAGGGATTCCGAGCCACGTCTATAGCGGTGGCTATCTTGAAGAGCAGGACTATAACGAGTTGAATCGATTGGATGTCGCCGGCGACATCGCTACAGTCTTTTTTAAGGCAGATGGCAGCTTCTCAGGAATACCCATGAACGAAAGGGCCAGCGGACCGAATTTGAAGCTGTTCCAAGAGAAGCATGGTATTTGTGTTGTTTCAGGATTGGCGAAGGTCCGCGGACTCTATGCTGCATTAAGGGGAAATCTAATGAAAGAATTGATAGTGGATGAGCCAACCGCTCGCGAACTTATCAACAAGTATATACACAAAGAAAGGCAATAATCCAAACATACTCTTTTGAAAAATGGGCATTGATTTGCTTTATTGCTAAACCTTACAAACATCAGGACTGCGGCGTGAGCACTCCGTCTCTCTACAACTTACAGATTTAAATGATATAGTCCAATAATTATCACCTTCCCTGACATTTTGTCAGTGGTGACACCAATATGAAATCTGGTTCGATTCGAGTCCAATACCACCCCCACAAAAATCCACCCTAATGAGGGTGGATTTTCTTGTTATATTGAGCCAAGAGGCAAATAGAGGTGAGCATACTCCCATGGGTCTGAACCGGATGGACCAGTCTGATGGTGCTGGTGCTGCTGACGCCGGCTGCTTCCATGCCCTTCGACTCCACCGCGATGGGCTTCTATCCTTCTCCAATCTGCCGGCGGCGTTTAACCGGATCCGTCATATTCCTCAGTCATGATCTTCAAAGCATTCTCGATCAAATTACGATCGATCATTCCGGTTGAGGAAGGCGTTTCCAGAATTCGGCCTGGAATGCGGACACTTCGGAGGTCAAAGCCCTCCCGGCGTTTAAAGGCATACTTTTCCCGCAGGATCTTCTCTCCAATTTTTCCCAGATCCTCCGGTGAATACGATCGTCCGATCGCCTCTAATGCTTGGCTGATATTCTCTGGAGTGTATATTCCTCTAGCGAAGAAACAAATCACCAAGCTGCTTAAAACCTGGCGCCAGGATTCTTCTTCCATCAGAGCCAATGCCAGCCCCTTTGCGGTGAGTGGTTGACCCTCCTTGAGGGATTTCTGATCCAGACTGTATCCCGCGCTGTCTAAATGGCTGTGCCTGGAACCACTTAAAAAACCCAGGTGGGCGCCGGGTCCAGTATGATAGCCCGGCATTTCATTCCCCCCAAAACTGAGGGCAAACTCCTCACCGCCATAAATGGAGGCTGCCTGGTCCACTCCCCGGGCCAGGTGGCGGTAGAATTCTGTCGGCTGGGAGACAATTTTCTTGATAGCGGAGATGTAACCGGATGCATCTCCCCACTGCAGGGAAATCCCGTCCGTCTCATTGGTTGAAATCAATCCCTTAGCCAAAGCTTCAGTCGCCCAGGCCAGGATCACCCCTGCCGACATGACATCCAATCCCTGGTGTTCTGTTTCATCAATCACCTGCAGCATCCCAGACACATCGTCAATTCCCAGCATGCTGCCCATGGCGTAAACCAGTTCATGATCGTAGCCCAGCATCAGGGTTTTATAAAAATAGGGGTCATGTGGATAAGGGATTCTGAGGGCTGCCAAATGGATACAGGCAGCAGGACAATGGGAACATGCCACTCTTCGCCCCAAGAAATCAGCCGCCAGTCGTTCACCAGAGATCTGGTCAGCACCCTCGAATCTACCGCTGGTCAGGTTCCTGGTCGGTAATCCACCGATCTGATTGAGAGGGTTGACATTCATCGCTGTTCCCAGCTGATGGTACTTTTTCATCAGTTCGGTTTCTGTGACCTCTTGGTAGATCTCATCATAGATCCGCCGATAGGCCTTTCGGTCAGCTACCGGGAGAGAACGTTTCCCGCTGATCACGACCGCTTTTAAATTTTTGCTTCCGAACACAGCTCCCAATCCCAAACGTCCAAAGTGGCGGTAGGTTTCCGTGGTCACACAGGCATAGCTGACCTGGCACTCACCTGCCCTCCCGATGCGCATGATCGATCGCAAGCCGCTGCCTTCCTCCCTCAAACGCAACACAGATCCAACCGAGGAACTGCTGCGCATCCCCCAAAAGGCACTTGCATCCCGAAAAGCAACCCCTTCAGAAGTTATCACCAGGTAAATGGGTGTCCTACTGCGGCCCTGGATGACAACCGCGCCATATCCTGCCATCCGCAGGGCGACCGCCGAGCGTCCCCCCGCATGACTCTCCCCCAGATTGCCGGTGTGGGGAGATTTAAACAGCGCAGCTGTTTTTGATGCCAGGGGATAGTGGCCAACCAGCGGACCAACTGCAAAGATAATTGGATTTTCCGGTCCGAGCGGATTGGCTCCTTCCGGACAGTTTTCGGACAGCAGCTGAATCCCTACACCGCTTCCCCCCAGATACTCCTTGAAGAGCTCTGCTCGTTCTTCAATTCGGTAAGATAAGCGGTTAAGATCAACATAGAGTATCCTGCTCAAAGGGTCTTTCTGAATTTCAGCCACAGTTCACCGCCTCGATTTCTTCCAGGGCAATCACCTCATATGGACAGTAGTCAGCGCAGTATCCGCAGTAAACACAGATCTGTGGTTTCTGATGTTCCTGATCCCAAAAAACCGCACCAAATGGGCAGGCTTCGAGACAATTCTCGCAGCCAATGCAAAGTTCAGCGTTAAATTTTACACCGCCTCCTTCCCGGAGAACAAGCGCTTCTGTCGGACAAACCCGGGCACAGGGAGCATTTTCACAGGCCCGGCAGACTATCACCTGGAAGCCCTTCCGGATCCCTCCGGCAGATTGAATATGGATACAGGTCCCATCCAGGCCACCCTTCCCAAGCCTCCTCACACATGCAAACATGCAAGCCTGACAGCCTACACAACGGTCGACATCAATCACAGATAATCTCTTTACCATATACGCACCTCGATTTATTCCCTGTTATAATACTACGATTTCGCTTAGATCTAATTTGAACTCATGCCCGCACTATCTCCTCATTCTGGAAGTGCGCCCGCTTCCCTAGCTGGCGGTGCAGCAGAACGAACTCGCCCACTGCCACTCCGCAGTTTATGTACCACAGCAGGAAGGGATTGTTGCTGTCTATGATCAAGTCCGCACCGGATCCGGTATTTTTTCCCTGGGTTTCAGATCAAGGAAGTGTTACAGGTCCACAGGAATGAATGTCTATCCCAGTAGGGATCATTACCCAGGCGTAAAACGTTACTTAGGCATCGCAGAGGTCGTTGGTTCGAGTCCAACATAGCTCACTGTCTTGGAACTATCACGACCTTCCTTTGGCGATTTTATTTACCAAAGGAATTGGGATGGAATCTTCTGTTAATTTTTCTGTTTTAAAATTATCAGGCGAATAAATAACTCCCGGATCTGCTTAGTAAGTTCTTAAAGGACCATGATACTTCTGGTTGGTATATTCAGGCTAGTTGTGATTTGAGGATTTAATTCCCTTTTCGATTTTTTCACTATCTTGTATTTACTGGAACTGAATTTTCTAACTATGGGTCAGATGTGAGGTTTGCCTCCTTTGGCCCGGTTTTATTAATTCCGGCAACACCAAAGACATCTTAATGTTCGTAGTATAAATTTTGATACATTCAAGACAATTTTGACACTGATTTATACGCAATTACATACGAAAATTACACACCGAAATCCTATAATGGTACTTGTAATCTGATTTTTAGGAGATCGATATGACTTTTGGGTTATGTCCTAATTGTGACAACAGAATTGATGTTGGTGAAGAACCTGATATTGGCCTTCATCATTATTGTGAAACCTGCCAGGCCGAACTGGTTGTGGTTTGGCTAAATCCCATCGAATTGTCAATCGTCGATTATGAGGATTATGATCTGTTGGATGGCGATCCTTACCCAAGTAATTTCCAAAAAATGAAAAAAAATAAAGGAGAATATAATGCCAACCGGAAAGCCCAAGAAAACTAGTAAAAAGACATCCAGCACAACAGGAAAGAAGAAATCCACTAAAAAATAAGTTCTGATTTACCAGATTGTAAACAGGAACAAGAAAAGCGATCAATGAGTAATTATTGATCGCTTTTTTATTTATAGAGAAATTCGTTGTATCCCAATCATAACTCCCTCATCAAATCAGAGATCTGGTCTGTAACTCCCAGCGGTAAAGGTAAACAGATGCGCCCATTTTCCTTGGGGATGCAGCCCGTTCGTTTAATGGACAGATCTTAAACCAACATAGATCTATCTTCCCGGCTGATTCTCGTGGATAAATCCCAAGAAATAATCAAATAATAAAATCAGTTTGTAACTGAAACCAAGCAGATACATCTCTCAAGGTGGTCTTCTGGATATATAATATTATTCTCGATAGTAGGATCAGACCCCATCATTAAGAGGTAAACTGATGCAAGCTATGTTAATAGCGTTTCACCCGGAAGAATCTTCTTTTTTATCTTTGCTGATAAAACAAACCGGATTTGAAGTTCATGTTTCTAAATTTCTCAAGCCGTCAGTTGAAAATTGGCCTGAACAGCCCCTGGATCTAATCTGCCTGGTTCTAGAAAATGACCCAGAAAACAATATCAGTACGATTAAACAACTGCGCGGCCATACCGTGGTACCTATGCTGGTGATCACTGATCCACTAACAGAAGATGCCGAGATAACTCTTCTTGAAGCCGGAGTAGATCTGGTAGTAACAAAACCATTTGGATTTCGGTTGTTACAAACCAGAATAAAAGCACTCATGAGACGTACTGCAGGAGTGCCATTTCACAGCCTGCCGGTATTATCACAAGGATCTTTGGTGCTGGATCCCAGCCAACGTACTGTTAGGGTAGGTGAAGGAAATATTGAACATTTAACGCAGTTAGAATTCCGATTACTTTATGTGCTTCTGACCCATGCGGGTCAAATTATTCCCGCAGAGAATATAGTTGAACATGTCTGGGGGTATAGTGGAGATGGAAATCGGGATTTGGTGCGGGGGCTGGTGCAACGATTACGCTCAAAAGTTGAGCTTGATAAAAAAAATCCCCAATATATCATGACTGAAAAAGGTGTTGGATATTATTTGAATATTAGTGACTGAATCCATCCTGCTATTAAATACATCAGCATGGATGATAACTTATTTGAAAAAAGGGTGAAAGCAAATCCCGTAATCTGTGGAAAAAGATGCCTGGCATTGGATCTTCATACCGGGCTTGATATAATTCCGGATTTTATTATTGGTTAGATTAGAGTCCATCTCACCCCCAGGATCAATAACTCTTCTAGAATCTGCCATGCTAGACAGGTTACAGATCCTTCAAATTTCCAGCTTCCTGATAGCCAACCCCGATCGATTTACCTATAGAGTAATAACAGTTGTCCAGGGCGTAGAGAATCGGATTCAGATCTTCAAGGTTAGTTATCCTTGGCCGGTCCTTATCCTGGGTGACAAAATGATCAGTGACATGGGTCTGGGTGACCTCGCCAACAAAAATCTGGCGGTGCTGGATGGTAAACTCTTTCACCACCCGGCATTCAAGGTTCACAGGGCAGGTTTCGATCATGGGCGCCGCCTCAAGATCCCCATAAAAAACCTTGAACAGCGCGCCCTTATCTATATCCCGCCCGGAAACCTGTCCGCAGTAATCAACCAGGGGGAGCATATCTGCTGTGGGAAAGTTTATGCTGTAGCAGGCTGTTTCCTGAATTCCCTGATTAAGATGGTGCTGTATATGGGATGATATGTAGACCAGCGGGGGATTGATGCCCATCAAACCAACATCCCCGATGGTTGTGAAGCTGGGGTTGCCATTGACATTGGCCCCGGCCAGCACAATAGGTACAGGGTATATATATGGCAGGCAGCCGACCTTTGTTTTCATATTCACACTCCCTGAAATTGGCAATGCTGGAGTTGATCCCTGATCCAGCCCTTAAGCTCCTGTGAAATGGGGAAATTCTGCTGCCAGTCCGGATCGGAAAAACTATTTTCATACCGGACAGTCACCAGATCATCGATGCGCTTGGCCCTCAGGTCAGGAGGAATATCCTGATGCAGGTGAAGGGGATAATTGATAGCTGGGTTCAGCAGCTGCATCTCCCCCCGGTCAAGCAGGTTGATCAAAATCCCTGTAAACAGGGCTTGATGCAAAAACACTGCGTAAAGTTCATTTTTTTCATAAAAAGGTTGGAAAGGGGCAGCCCGAAAACATTCCTCAAAGACTTTCCACCACTGTTTCAGGATTCCGAGTTCGGGCCGGACTATAAATACACCGGCGTTAAAATAGGGGTGGATTTTTTCCCCGACGTGAGTAACCATGGGGAAATCCTGTTCCGGGGAAGCTTGACAGTATTGATATATCAAACTCCAGAATGGATCGGGCTCCTGATCCCAGGAGATGCCAAGCAGTTTATGATGGACCGGTCGATATCCCAGGGATATGCCGGAAGGTAATCTGAACTCATCCGGCTCTGCGAGGATCAGGGTATCTTCATCCAGCCAGATCACCAGTTCTGTTTTGCCGGCAGCCAGCTTTTCAGCAGTTGCCGCAGCCTGGACTTTGGCTCCAAAAGGAAAACTGAGGACATCCTGCTCCCCATCACAGGGGATGATCTCCGCACCCAGTTCCCTAAGCCGGATGGATTCTTTTTCACCGGGATCCCCCAATATCTCCGGATAAAATATCCAGACCGGACAGTCAGCCTGCTTTCCTCCAAATTCCCGCAGGCTGGTTAGCAGCAAAAGGGTTCTTGAGATAGACCTGCCGGGATATATCTGGGAAATAAATATCTTCTGGTGCATTTTTCCATCCAGGACTGCAATAATATATTAGGAGAACAAATCCATCATTTTGGTTCTCGGAGCCCACCAGAATGCCAGGGGGAAAGCCGCAAAATATAGCATACAGGAAAATTGTTTTTCAGTCATCCCTACTGAAGAACTGAAAATGGAGCGTGATAGGTTTTTTGATAAAGGGTCCGGTGTTTTTCGGCTGACATCTAGTGGGGTTGTGCCAGATGAGGGGTTTTTAATGCTATGATTAAAGCAGACATCACTCCACCTATTCCCATGGGAGGGTTATTAATAATGCCAGAAAAAGGAAAACGCGACAAAGCCCAGCGCGAGACCAAAAAAAAGGCCAAACTTACCATCAAAGAAAAACGCCGCCAAAAGAAGAATAAATCTGAGACCGATTAATCAACATTTTCCTGATTAGACCGAGTAAGCCCAACCTGCTGGTACAGACCCCAGGCGGAGAATGACATCACAGGTTCTCCCTGAAGAACTCTACCGTCCTTAACATAGCCTGGTCAAAAGCGGGAGATATCAGGTTGTGTCCCCCACCAGGGTAAGTGTAAAACTCATAATCCTTGTTATTAAACTGCAAGGCACCGGCCAGGCCATAGGAGTAGTTGATATTGACCACAGGGTCATCCTCAGCATGGTGGATTTGAAGTGGGCGGGAAAGGTATTTCAGGTTCCCGGTTAGGGAAACGGCCTGCCAGTAGGCTTCTTGAGTATCCGGCCTTCCATAAGTATTGAAGATCACCTGCGAAGCTCTGGGCGGCAGAGATCCTTCCTGGGAGGATGAGGTCGCGGGAGGGCGGTAGCTGCTGTCGTCTATCCCGTATTGAGTGAAGTCATCATAACTGTAAACCGCTCCAGCCCAGATCACACCGGCTTGAATTTCAGGCTCGATTAACATCGCCCGCAGAACCAGGTTGCCAGCCATACTGTGGCCCCACATCCCGATTCCCTGGGGGTCAACCAGATCCAGTGTCTGGAGGCTTTTCAGGGCGCTGATGGCATCGATGGTGTAGCCCGGGGAAAAATAGGAGCCGCTCGCCACACCCTCAGATTGCCCATGGCCCCGCAGATCGATCTTAAATACTACAAAACCGCTCCGGGCCAGGTAATCCACATAAGCCCCGTAGCGTTCCAGCGTCTGGTAGGTCGCGGGCGGGATATATCCGTGATTAAAGACAATCGCTTTATACCCGCCTTCTGGGGGCTCTACAAAGGGAATGGTCAGCAGTCCGTAGATCCGGCTCCCTTCCGAGATGTAACTTACCAGGTGCCGGGCATAATTGTAGCCTGGAACAAGCCTTTCATGGAAAGTGATCTCACTTCCCTCGATCTCCAGACCCCGCAGGTAGTTGATGGTCAACTCCCTGCCGACCTCAAAGGCAATCTGCGTCGCAGTGAGAGCAGGTGTGCTGGTCAGAGTGGAGGGAGTGGGAGACGCAGCAGGAACCGACCCGGGGCTGAAGCCGGGGGTGGTCCGGGCAGCCGGCGTGCTGGATTGGTTCAGGCCGCTGACAGCTGCCTCAAATCTGCTGCAGCCTGTCAGAGACAGGAGCAACATTGCCGATAAAATGCCCAATTGGGCAATTTTGTTTACCTTGGTCAATAAAAGGTCCATAGAAATAATCTCTCAGCCAGACTTTTACCGTCATACAACATGATATCTACTAGATGTTCCAGTCAGGCGGATTATTACTGGCTGGTCAACAGTATGGTCTATTCAGTTCGTATCGACTCGAGCCCAGTATGGGCAGGTTCGAATCCGGGCGGGCCCAATGAATTAAATTCGAACCTCTTATCAATTGGGCAAGCGGTTTAAGTTTTTATGCCTTTTAGATCAATATTAAATAATCCTGCTTCAAATCCCGGATTAAAGAAACTGCAATTTGATACTGTCCTGGATTATTTTTCTCTGATCCAAACCAGGAAAATTTATCAAAAAAAGATCAAGATCGCGTTTGGCGGTATAATCTGCAGACAGCTGTCAAGCTCTGCTACTCAGGGAAATCGTATGGTTTACGACCAAATCTTTTGGCTGCATATCAAAAAATCTGGCGGAATTACTACCCGCAGCCTCTTAAAACCCTATTATGTGGAAGTGGACCGATCGAAAAGACCCGGGGGGTTTCTGCAGGCAAATCCAGAGGAATATAATGACATCTTAAATAATTATCGCATCCTGTTGGGAAAATACCAGGGTCGGAGATGTCTATTTGCCAAGACCTATCTCTACCCAGAACGATGGGAAAACCTGTTTTCTTTTGCGTTCTCACGGGATCCGATTGATCGATGCATCAGTATGTTTTATTCTCTATATTGGCAGGACAAAGGGATAATCAATAGAATCAACACCACTGTTAAAAGGTCTGTGAAATCAGGGAAATTCCATTACAGTACAAAATATGCTTTTGATTTGTTTTTGGATTATATTCAGAAATCCCATTCCGGTAACTCTACCTATTATCCCCTGGGAGTAAAATTCTCAACCCACACTGCATCAATGTGGGAAGATATAACTGATCTCGAAGGAAATATCCTCCTTAAGAAAGTATTTCGCCTGGATAACCTGGCTGATGGCATTAATCAGGCTTTTGAAGAATGTGGTATTGAAAAACGAGTAGAAAAAAAGACCCAGATCCTGAATGCGAATAAAAACAGACTTCACTACCAACCGACCAGAGGCCAGATCAAAATGATCGAGTCTATCTTTGAACATGATTTTGAAATTTATGAAAATGCGGCCTGAGAAGCCCCTTCCCTCAAGGCTAATACAATCGCCAGTTTAAAAACCATCTCCTCTGGCAGCCAAAGAATTCTGTTCCCGGATCCAATATCCATTGATTAAACTGAAACCGCTCATCAAATTGATGAGCGGTTTATTAGTTTCAGAACTGATCAGAAAAATCTATTTAAACCAGTTTCTGTTCTTTCACAAAATCATCCAGGACACCGGTCAAATTAGGTCGGCCAATTTCCTGCAATTCATAGAAAACCCTGGTTGATGGTTTATTGATTTTAATGATCCTGCCCAAATCGATAGGAGTACCAATGACCACTGAATCGCATTCTGTGTTATTAATTGTGGTTTCCAGGTCTTTTAGCTGTTGTTCGCCGTAACCCATCGCGGGCAGAAGAACTCCAATATTTGGATAGATCTCAAAGGTTTCTTTTAGTTTTCCAGTTGTATATGGACGTGGATCAACCAATCCGGCTGCACCAAATTTCCGGGCAGCAACTGTACCAGCCCCAATTTTCATCCCACCGTGGGTTAAGGTCGGACCGTCTTCAACAACCAATACCTGTTTGCCTTTTACAAGAGAAGGATCTTCCATATCAAGAGTTGAAGCAGCATCAATAACAATAGCATCGGGAGCCAGTTTAGCGATGTTTTCTCGCACAGTTTGGATGCCGGCCGCATCGGCGCTGTCCATCTTGTTAATGACAACCACATCGGCCATTCTCAAAGTCACCTCACCAGGATAATATCTAAGCTCATCTCCAGGCCGATGAGGGTCAACAACTGTAATATGCAGATCGGTATTATAGAAGGGGAAATCATTATTTCCGCCATCCCAAACGATCACATCACATCCGTCCGGATCCTGTTCTGCCGCTCTTAAGATCGCTTCATAATCAACACCGGCGTAAATCACATTGCCCCGTACGACATGGGGTTCGTATTCTTCCATTTCTTCGATGGTGCATTTGTTTTTCGCCAGGTCATCCAGGGTAGCAAAACGCTGGACTTTCTGGGCAACCAGGTCCCCGTAAGGCATAGGGTGACGGATAGCGACAACCTTAAGTCCTTGAGCCATTAGAATTTCAATCACACGGCGCGAGGTTTGGCTTTTACCACACCCTGTCCGAACCGCACCAATCGAGACCAGGGGTTTTTTACTCTTAACCATGGTGTCTTTTGGACCGAGCAATGTAAAGCTAGCACCTGCAGTATTTACGATCGCGCTCATGGCCATCACATGCTGGTAAGTAACATCACTATAAGCAAAGACACATTCATCAACTTTTAAATCATTGATCAATTTAGGCAGATCTTCTTCAGCATAGATAGGTATTCCAGCAGGATACAGTTTCCCGGCTAATTCAGCAGGGTATTTACGTCCGTCGATATCTGGAATTTGGGCTGCAGTAAAAGCTACTACTTCATAGGATTCATTATCACGAAAATAGGTGTTGAAGTTATGGAAATCCCTGCCTGCAGCGCCAATGATGATTATCTTACGTTTTGACATGTATTCCTCCAATTAATATTGCGTTCTCTTTCAAATCCCGGCAGTTCATTATGATAAATGATCCTATTGCACGAGATAGAGTGATTCAAGTAAGATAGATATATCTCATATTAAACGCCCGGGATGCTTCTGGCAACGATCTCCAGGGCTTTATCAATTGCCTCTTGGGGTGTATCAAGCATTCCCCTGAAGCGAATCGAGTGGTCGCCAGATTTCATAGCTAAAAGGCCGTTATCAAACATGCTGGCCAGCATGGTGTCGCGTTTGGCTTGGTCTGGCAGGTCAAAAGCGACCATCAAGCCCTTGCCGCGGACGTTGCTGACAACCTCTTTTGATTCATCCGCAATGCTTTCAAGGCCATTCAGCATCACATCACCCATTTGGGCAGTGTTTTTAATTAATTTTTCCTCCTCGATAATCTCCAGGATCCTGGTGCAGCGCACCATATCCACCAGGTTGCCGCCGAAGGTGCTGTTAATGCGGCTCGATTCAGTGAACACATTATTTTCAACCTCGTCTATGCGTTTGTTAACAATGATTCCGCAGACATGAGTTTTCTTGCCAAAAGCGATGATGTCCGGCTCTACACCATAATGTTCGCCAGCCCACATCTTGCCTGTGATGCCGATCCCGCTTTGGATCTCATCAAAGATCAAAAGGAATTCATGTTTGTCGGCCAGCGATCGCAGGGTTTGGATAAATTCGGGGCGGAAGTGATTATCCCCACCCTCGCCCTGGATCGGTTCCAGGATTAAAGCAGCGATATCTCCCGGATATTGTTTAAGGGCCATTTTTATCTGGGTTATAGCGATCTCTTCGATCTTCTTCACTTCTTCCAGAACCTGGTCAGTGGCAGGAAAACTCAACTTGGGATTGATGATCCGGGGCCAGTCGAATTTTGGGAAATACATATGCTTCCTCGGATCGCTGGTATTGGTCAGAGATAATGTGTATCCAGATCGTCCATGGAATGCTTCTTTAAAATGGATCACTTTTGATCCCAGCCCGTGGATCAGCCCTACTTCCGCAGCTGGTGTTCTGCTCAACCGATCTAGATTCTTGCGCACCTTCCAGTCAAAGGCTGCCTTCAGCGCGTTTTCCACCGCCAGGGCGCCCCCACTCACCAAAAAGAGATGGGGCATGGAATCGGTCATCACTACCTGGTTAAATTTCTCGACAAATTCAGCCATCAAGGTTGTGTAAATATCACTGTTGGAAGGTTTGTGAATTGCCGAGAGGGTTAACTTTTCTAAAAAGGCGGGGTCTTTAAGCCGGGGATGATTATATCCCACGGCGTTGCTCGCAAAAAAAGTAAAAAAGTCAAGATATTCACGACCGGTAATCTCATCAACAAAATAAGTGTCATGGGATCTTTCCAGATCAAACAGGATGGGATATCCATCCGCAAGCATATTATTAGAAATTATCTTGTGAACATCGGCGCTTTTCATTACGGTGTTCTCCTTAAAGTAGATCCATTAAACAAGTTGGTTTCCCATAGCGTTGATATTATAGTACATAACAGGTGGAATTCTTTCCAAAAACATTCCTGGAGATGATCTGATGCCACTCCCGGGAAGGGTATTTAAAAGGAATGTGAAAACCAGCTCCCTGAAAGCAGGATTATCAGCTATTTTCTAGAAAACATGGGAGCTTCGGAACACTACAGTCGGATCACATCCCCGCAGTACTCACAAGTTATGCTCTCCATCCCCCGCAGGATGACCTGCTTGATAGCTCCGCCGCACGAGGGGCATTTTGTGGGCGCGTTTTTGACCTTTTCAGCAACCACTTCATCTATTGTTATCGCCCGGTTCTGGTCAAATTCCCTGGCTTTGGCACGCTGGATCAAAGCCTTCCATTCATCACCCCTTTGCCAAATGTGCAGATGCAGGACGTTAAAAGGCGCACGACTTTCAAAAGTCAACTCAAGATAATCATCTTTATTCAAAAAGCCCTCTTTGTGGGCCTTGACCTCTTCAATCAACTCAACTGGGGTTTCCCAGAGCAGATCCTGCACCAGTTTCTTCTCTGTAGCCACAAAAAGAACCTTCTTGGTAGTTACTTTTTCCTTTTGCTCAAAGAGAATCCTCTGGTCAGTCAAATATAAAACTCCCTCGGGGTCATCTTTTTCCTGTTTGCCGTTCTTGGCCCAGACAGCCTTTACAGCCATGATCCCTGATTCGGTCGCCAGCAGATCAAAGCTGGCCTCACTGATCTCTGTCATCATCCATTCCAGCTGGTATAAGTGGCTTTTCAATTGATCTACACCGCTGCTGAACTGATCATAACTGCCGTGGACCTTGGCTTCAGCTGCCTCAACTCGTCCTTCCAGGGATTCCACCTGGGATTTCAGCCGTTTGACACGGGAACTGAGAGTCTTGGGCATTCCCTGATCTCCTGCCAGCAGGCTCAGTTGGGTCTCAAGGGGTCGCAAAGCTTCTTCCAGACTTCTGGCTTCCTTTTCAATCTCTCTCTCAAGTCCAGGAGCTATCTTGTTCCATTCCCCAACAAGGTCCTTCGCCAGCCCTTCTAACTCCTTCTCGAAGGCATATCCCCCTTCTCTAAGGGATTCGATCCGCCGATCCAGGCCTCTGACCGTGGAACCCAGATCCTCTACACGATCGCGTATATCCGTTAACCGGACAGAGGATTGTAAATCCCCCAGTGTGGATTGCAAACTTTGAATTTCGCTCTGGACCTGTTCAGCTAGGCTTTGCTCTGCCATGAAAACTCCTTATTCAGATGATTAGATGGTTTGATTCTAACTGATTTTTTTCCAATCTCAAGCAGCGGATTATCATCCAGGTCGGGAAACTTTGGCCCAGACAAGTGTACCCATAACCAGGGAAATTGCCATTTACATATCTGATAACTGGATAACTATTTAACATACTATGTGTTAACATATCCATCTTCTGAAATCCGCAAAGCGCTGTTAGTTAATTTATTTAGAGTGGTTTTTATGTTTCAAAACAACTTAGAGCCATTATACCGACTCATAAACAAGAAATTTTCCGTTCAGGTAACTGGTTTGGAGAAGATCGATCCGGATCAAAACTATATCTTCGCCATGAACCATCAAAGTGTCATGGACATCCCGATCGCATATTCGGTCCTGACTCCGCGAACCAACATTAAGATCAATCTATTTCTGAGTCATATCTTTTACAACATCTTCTTTCCCTTGACCCTGCCGCTGGATGCAATATCGATCAATATGAATAAAGGTAAAAATGCCAGGATCAGGAAATTCAACCTGTCCCAGCTGGAAAAAGGGGTAGAGAAATTACGTCAGGGCAACAGCGTCTTGATCTACCCTGAAGGTGGGATGGATGGAGCGAAGAGCAGCGAGATCGCCCGCGGAGAAACAGGTCCGGTCCGCCTGGCAATCCAAACAGGCATCCCTATTCTGCCGATTGGCGTTAAAGGAACCAACCACGCCTATCCCTTTACAATCAACACCCACAATCCCTTGAAACACAAACCCGAGATTCCAGTAGAGATCAAGATCGGCAAAGAGATCAATTATCAGAAATACAACCATCTGGATCTTGAAAATTATTCGATCGACATCCGCTCCACCCTACGGGGTTTAACAGAAGAGTTGATGGTCAGGCTATCCTATCTCAGCGGCCTACCTCATATGGCCTCCTTCTAACAATAAATCAGGGCAGAGGTTTAACCCGGTATTGTCATCTCAGCCCCGATCCTATCCATGAAAATCCTCTTTATATATTCGCTTTCCGTAAGTTCTACAATACTGATTTTGGGATTATTACATCCCTATCTGTGGAAGATTCAGAAATGATCCGGCGTATAAAATATCAACAGATCATAGATTCGTCCCTAAAAGATGTCTGGGATTATTTTGCCACACCATTGAATTTGAATAGCTTGACTCCGCCAGATATGCAGTTCCAGATCATTTATGGTGGGGAGAAACCCATGTATGAGGGACAATTAATTGAATACCGAATCCAATTCATGCCCTTCTTAAAATCTCGCTGGCTTACAGAAATAACCCACATCAAAGAGCAAACCTGTTTCATTGATGAGCAGCGCATCGGACCCTACCAGTTCTGGCACCACGAACATCTTTTTAAAGATGACCCCTCCGGCGTTCAAATGACTGATCTGGTTACCTATCTGCTGCCTTTCGGCCCGCTGGGTGATCTGCTTCATAAACTATGGATTGGTCCGCGCCTTAAAACCATA
>Ga0307419_10000834_pt1 | contig 15833 bp, 12 predicted proteins | sample SalMarWE160230MG_2_FD_202512 | JGI IMG/M metagenome (GOLD analysis project Ga0307419, IMG submission 202512) | Salt marsh sediment microbial communities from the Plum Island Ecosystem LTER, Massachusetts, United States - WE1602-30 | ecosystem: Environmental > Aquatic > Marine > Intertidal zone... | reverse complement strand
CTCGAGCGCCCGGCGGAGGCCCGTCTGCCGTTCCGGGAGCTCGGACTCTCCATCGGCCTCGCCGCCGTCTCGCGGATGGGTCGGGAGGCCGCCTCATCGCACCTGAGCGCCTCGCCCACCGCCTTCGAGCCGCTCCGGCGCCACCTGGGCCTGCGCGGGAAGATCGAAGCGTTCTGGGTGGAGTCGGACCACCGGCGCTCGGCCACCTGGACGGACCACCGGGACATCAACTCGGTGATGCTGGCCACCTCCCTGGCGCCGGACGGCTACCTGGGAATGTAGGTCGGCCGCCCGCGCACGACGGCTCGGCGCCGGCCGCCGGGACGGCACGGCGGAGCCGAGGATCGGCCGTCACTCCACCGTGAACGGCTTCACCATCCCCTGGTCGGCTCCCAGCTCCGAGATCCAGGCGTATCGGCCGGGCGTGAGCCTCACTCGCACGTAGGAGGTGTTGCCGGTGGGCATCTCCTGGACGCCGCCCAGGAACGTGGCCGGCGCCGGCGTCTCGAGGCCCTTCACGCTCATCCAGTCCATCCAGGGGACCACGTCGTCGACGCTCTGTCCCTCCTCGAGCCGCACCAGGTGGGCATCGTAGCCCGCCAGCCCCTGCGGTTGCTCCTGGTAGTGGACGGAGACCACGTGGTCTCCGGCGCTCGGGGTCCCCTCCATGGCGATGCCCTGGCTCGAAACGGTCAGATGGAGGTCGGCCTCGGGCTCCGTGCCTCCCGAGGCGACGCCGGTGACCGTGACGTGGCGCACCATCCCGAGCTCGCCGTGGAAGCGGCCCTCGGCGTTCCTCACGTAGCACTCCATGAAGTAGTTCCCCGGCGTGAGCTGCTCGGTCACCTCGGTGCTCCCCCCCGGGGAGACGAGGCCGGCGCCGCCCATCTCGTGCACGTCCGCGAACCAGGCCGGGAGGCCCTGCACCAGGAGCTGGCCTGCATCCTCCTTCGTGCCCCCGCTTCGCAGGACGCTCATGACGCTGTCGAACAGCGGAGCGACGGCCATGTATTGCTCCATGGTCACGGTGTCGGGCATGTGGTGCAGCACGAAGAAGTGCGTCTCCTTCCCCTGGTTCTCGAACCGGAAGGTCACCCAGCCCGAGGGGATGGAGTCGGGAGCCTGGAGCGCATAGTCACGGGCGACCACCGCGATGGTGCCCTGGGACCCGGAGCCGGTCGCCGTGGACGCCTCGCCGCTCCCGGAGCCGGCGCCGGAGGGACCGCAAGCGGCGCCGCCGGCCGCCACGAGCCCGGCGGTGAGGAGGATGGACGCGCGACGCGTGATCGAGCGGGACATGCGGGGTCTCCCGGCTGGAGAATCGGGGGCGGACTATTCTGGGGACCTAAATCCAGAGTTCCGCCGATGGTAGGACCATCGCGGTCCGGCGGCAAGGCGGGCCCGGTGCGGCCGCGGTCCGCGGCCACCGGGTCCGCGCTCCCCGGATCGGCGGTGTGCTCGCGGCCGGCCGCCTCCGCCCTATCCCGTCGTCTTCGAGTACTGCCGCAGTGCCAGGGTGAGCACGGTCACGGCCATGACGCCCAGCGCGGCCAGCGGCCGCCACAGGTCGGCGAAGCCCGCTCCCTTGAGCAGGATTCCCCGCATGATCAGGAGGAAGTGGCGGACGGGGTTGAGCTCGGTCAGCGCCTGGGCCCAGCCAGGCATGCTCTCGACCGGCGTCATGAAGCCGCTCATGAACACGTACAGCATCATGACGAAGAAGGTGAGGAACATGGCCTGCTGCTGCGTCTGGACGACCGTGGAGATCCACAGGCCCACCCCCAGCGCCACGACCATGTAGAGACCGGCGGCCCCGAACAGGAGGAGCAGGTTTCCCCGCATGGGGAGAGCGAACACCAGGCGGGCGATCACCAGCCCCACGGTGAGCTCGGCGAGGGCGATGAGCCAGAAGGGGACGAGCTTCCCGGCCACGAACTCGCTCTTGCGGAGCGGCGTGACGTTGAGCTGCTCGAGGGTGCCGATCTCCTTCTCGCGCGCGATGTTCATGGAGGTGATCAGGGTGCCGATCAGGGTGACCAGCAGCACCAGGATCCCCGGCACGATGAAGTTCTTGTAGTCCAGCGTCGGGTTGAACAGGCCGCGGCTCCGGACCGCGAGAGGCGTGGCGCGCATCTCGAGCGCCGCGCCGTAACCCTCCACGATCGCTCCCAGATAGGAGCGCACGACCCCGGCCGTGGCGCCGTCCACTCCGTCGAGGACGAGCTGCACGGGGGCCGGGCGGCCCGCCGCGAGACGGTCGGTGAACCGTCGCGGGATCCGGACGATCACCGCGGCGCGGCCGGTGGCGAGATCACGCTCCGCCTCCGCCATGGACGGGTCGCTCGACACCACCGTGAAGTAACGGGAGGCCCCGATCCGCCGGACCAGTGCACGGGACTCGGCCGTCCGCGCCTCGTCCACCACGTGCACCCGGCTATCGTGCACCTCGAAGGTGGCGGCGTTGGAGAGGACGAGGAGCTGGATGATCGGGATGGCGATCATCTCGAACATCATGACCCGATCGCGGAAGACCTGGAGGAATTCCTTGCGTACCAGGAAGCCCACCGTCCGGAGCCAGCGACGGAGCCGGAGACCACGTTCCGCGGCGGTCATGTCAGCCTCACTTTGAAGAGCCGCGTGCTCGCCGCGAGCAGGAGGGTCGCCATCAGGGCCAGCACCACCGTGTCGGGCCACAGGACCTCGAGGCCGACGCCCTTGAGGAGGATTCCGCGCGCGATCGTGATGAACCAGCGCGCCGGGATCACATAGGTGATCGGCCGCAGCCACGCGGGCATGCTCGAGATCGGGAAGATCATCCCGGAGAGGACGGTCGTCGGCAGGAGAAGTCCGGCCAGAGAAGCCAGCATGGCGGCGCGCTGCGAGTCGGTCCGCGTCGAGATGAAGACGCCCAGTCCCGTGCATACGAGGAGGAAGAGGAGCCCCTCTACGAGGAGGAGCGGGACGGAGCCCCGCAGCGGTACGCTGAAGATGAGCCGCGCCGCGGCCAGGGCGGTGACCAGGTTCACGAAGCCCAGCGCCAGGTAGGGGGCCACCTTGCCCACCAGGATCTGCCAGGGGCGGAGCGGCGAGACGAGCAGCGTCTCCATCGTGCCCCGCTCCTTCTCGCGCGTCAGCGTGATCGACGTCATCACCGCCGAGACGATCGTCAGCACCAGGGCGATCAGCCCGGGCACGAAGAGGTCTTCGCTGGCCAGGGTGGGGTTGAAGCGGAGGCGGGTCTCCGGAGCCACGGCCGGCCCGGTCCGGACCGACACCAGGGCGCCGGGTCCGGCCGCGCCCGAGCCGATCCGCTCGGCCGCCCACTCCTGGATCACGGCCTCGGCGTAAGCGGTCATGGTGCTGCCGATGTTCGGGTCCGTCGCGTCCGTGAGGATCTGCAGCCGGCCCGCGCCGCGCCCGAGCCCCCGGGCGAAGTCGGCGGGAAACACGACCGCCTCGTCGATGGCGCCGCTCCGGAACAGGGGATCCAGCGCCCGAGTCGAGGCGACGGTCGCCGCGGCGCGGAAGGTGGGCGTGCCCTCGAACCGGTTCTGGAGGGAGAGGGAGGCCGCGCTCGGGCTCGGGTCCACGAAGGCCACCCGGATCGAACGGATGTCGGTGCGGATCGCGAACCCGAACAGGATCACGAGGACCAGCGGCAGGAGGAGGATGAGCCACAGGGTCTGACGATCGCGCAGGATGTGGCGCACCTCCTTGACGATGAACCCGCGCAGCGCGGTCATGCCGCACCTCCCATCCCGCCAGCGTCCAGCGGTCCAGCGGCGGGGTGCCTGGCGTCCGACCCTGGCCGCACGAGGCGCAGGAAGAGCTCGTCGACGGAGGGAACGCCGTACTGTTCCCGAAGCTGGCGGGGTGTTCCCATGGCCCCGATGCGGCCGTCCACCATGATCGAGATGCGGTCGCAGTACTCGGCTTCATCCATGTAGTGGGTCGTCACGAACACCGTCGTGCCCTCGTCGGCGGCCCGGTAGATCATCTCCCAGAACTGCCGGCGGGTGATCGGGTCGACGCCTCCCGTCGGCTCGTCCAGGAAGAGGATCTCGGGCTCGTGGAGGGTGGCGACCGAGAAGGCGAGCTTCTGGCGCCAGCCCAGCGGGATGGAGGCCACCAGCTCCTCGGCGGCGTGCTCGAGGCCCAGATCGGTCAGGAGCCGATCTCCGCGCTCGCGGATCGTGCGATCCGGGAGACCGTAGATGCCGCCGAACAGCTGGATGTTCTCGCGCACGCGGAGGTCCTCGTACAGCGAGAAGCGCTGGCTCATGTATCCGATCGAGCGGCGAATGGCCTCCGGCTCGTCGTACACGTCGTGGCCCGCGACCCGGGCGTCGCCGGCGCTCGGCGACAGGAGGCCGGTCAGCATGCGGATCGCCGTCGTCTTGCCAGCGCCGTTGGCGCCCAGGAAGCCGAACACCTCGCCACGCTCGACCCGGAAGCTGATCGCATCGACGGCCGTGAAGTCACCGAACCGGCGCGTGAGTCCGTCCGCTTCGATGGCGGCCCCGTCACCGGAACCGGAGCGCGCGGGAGGACCGTGCGGAGCCGGTCCGGGCCGGCTCTGCGCCCCGGCGCTCACGACGCCGCCCCGGCGGAGGCGCCCGATGACGTTCCGGCGGCCTCGCCCATGCGCGCGATGAACACGTCCTCGATGCCGGGCTCGATCGGGCGAACCTCGGCGCTCTCGATGCCCCGCGAGGCCAGGTAGTCGTGGACCTGCTCCGCCACCCGCGCCGGGTCGAGGTTCGGCCGACGGTCCGTGACGTGGACCGTCTCGCCGAAGGGATACGCCGACAGCGCGTGCTCCCAGGAACGGAGGATCTCGGGAAGGTGCCGCCGGTCGGGGCCGCGGACGGCCACCAGCGGGTGTCCGTAGCGCGCCCCGAACGCTCCCGGGGCGTCGACGCCCAGCAGCCGTCCGTCCTGGATCAAGGCCACCCGGTCGCAGCGACTCGCCTCATCCATGTACGGGGTCGAGACGACGATCGTGAGTCCCTGCTCTCGCAACCGGTCCAGCAGGTCCCAGAACTCGCGTCGTGACACCGCGTCGACGCCGGTGGTGGGCTCGTCCAGGAACAGGATCTCGGGCCGGTGCACGAGCGCGCAGGACAGGGCGAGCTTCTGCTTCATGCCCCCGGAGAGCGCGCCCGCCCGCCGGTCGCGAAAGGGCTCGATCTGCGAATAGATCGGACCGATGAGATCTTCCTGCTTCGACGGCGACGTGCCGAACACGGCCGCGAAGAAGGACAGGTTCTCTCCCACGCTGAGGTCGGGATACAGCGAGAAGCGGCCGGGCATGTAGCCGACCCGTGCCCGAAGGGCCCAGAAGTCGTCGGCCACGTCCAGGTCGAGGACCCGGGCGCTCCCCTCGTCGGCCAGCAGCAGGGTCGTGAGGATCCGGAACAGCGTCGTCTTCCCGGCCCCGTCCGGACCGATGAAGCCGAAGATCTCGCCCGGCTCGACCGAGAAGGAGAGTCCACCGAGCGCCGTCTCCTTTCCGAAGCGCTTCACCAGGCCCTCCGCGTCCACGGCGGCCACGCTCATCGGCCGGTTCCGGTCGCCGGCGCCCGGGCCCCGGCCACCGGCGGGTGGTCCGTGGAGCTCGGCCCGCGAGCGGCCGCCGCCGTCGAGTCGGCCGCGACGCCCGTGAACTCCACCTCGCCCGGCATGCCGATCTTGAGCTCGCCGTCGGGGTTGGGCACCCGGATCTTCACCGCGTAGACCAGATCCGTGCGCTCATCGCGCGTCTGGATCTTCGTGGGCGTGAACTCCGCCTCGGAGGAGATCCAGCTCACCCGGCCCGTGAGCGTCCGCCGCCCGCCGTCCGTGTCGATCTGGACGCGTGCGGCCTCGCCGACCCGGACGTTCGGGAGCCGGGGCTCGCCCACGTAGGCACGGAGCTCCAGGGTGTCCAGGCTCGCGATCCGGTACAGGGGCTGCCCCGGCTGCACGAACTCGCCGGGCTCGGCGATGCGGGTGAGGACCGTGCCGGTGAGTGGATTGGTGACCCGGCTCTTCGAGAGCCGGTCCTCGAGCGAGGCGATGCGTGCCTGCAGCGCTTCGGCGTCCTTCCGGCTTCCCGCCACCTGCTCTCGGGCGGCGCTCAGCTCGTCGGATAGAGCCCGTGCGTCCGAGCGCGCGGCCTCGAGCTGCCGAACGGTGGCGGCCTGGTCGGCGTGCAGTCGCTGCGTCCTGGCGTACTCGCTCCGGGCGCTCTCCAGCCGCGCCTCGAGGGCGGCGGCCCGGGAGCCGGCCTGCCGGGTGGCCGCGTGCGCCGCCTCCAGGCGGGCCCGGGCCTCGCGGAGGTCCAGGGCGGGGGCGGTGGTGTCGACCAGCGCCACCGCCTGTCCGGCCCGCAGGGTGTCCCCCTCGCGGGCGTCCTGCCTCAGCAGTCGGCCGGCGACCTCGGAAGAGACCGTGACCTCCGTCGTCTCGAAGTTGCCGTACGCATCGGCCGCGGGCTGGCCGCACGCCGCCAGGATGAGCGGCAGCAAGAGGCCGCCCGCGAGGGTGAGAGAGCGCTGGTAGCGGTTCATGGGGTCCTCCTCGCCGCTTCGGCCGGCTCGAGGCCGAGGGTGGTCAGGTAATGGGCGCGGGCTTCGGCGAGCTGGACCCTGTGGGTCTGCCACGCGTCCCGCGCGTCGTAGAGGTCGTCGCGGATGTCGATGTAGCGGGCGGGGGTGATCACCTGCTCCTCGAGCTGGTGCGCCGCCTGCCGCTCGATCTGGCTCCGCAGCTCGATGATGCGGTGGTCCGAATCGATCGCGGCCTGGAGCCGGCCGATCGTCTCGAGCGGCTCCTGCACGGCGCGATCGAGGCGCCGGGAGAGGGCTTCCTCCTCGGTGGCCACGATGCGGCGCCGGAGGTCCAGCACGTCCTGCTCGCGGGACACCGAGCCCCAGTGCCACGGGGCCCACTCGAACTTCACGCCGGCCCGCCAGTAGGTGTCGAAGCGGTCCCCGAGAAGGTTGAGGCCCGGCTTTCCGTACCCGGCCATCCCGAACGCCACCAGCCTGGGGAGGCGCTCGGCGCCCGTGAGGTGCTCCTGCGCGTCCAGCGCGTCGCGCTCGCGCGCCAGGAGCTCGAACTCGGGCCGACGGCGCAGGGCCACCGCGCTGCCCCGTACCTCGCGCACCCGGTCGGCCAGGTCGGGCAGGGCCAGGACGTCGTCCGGCCCCACCTCGCGGCCCGTGAGCCGGGCCAGGATGCCCAGCGCCGCCCGCCGGTCGGCGGCCAGCTCGTCCCGCTTCTGGCCGGACTGGAGGATCTCCGCTTGCATGGCCGCCGTGTCGCCCGGGAGTGCCGCCCCGTTCCGGACCTGCGAGCGCACTTCCTCCAATCTGCGTCCGAGATCGGCGATCAAGCGGTCGACCTCCCCGACGCGCTGCTGCAGGAGGAGAGCCCGGAAGAAGACGCCGTCGATGTCCTGGCGCGTGGCGTAGAGGTCGGTGCGCACGGAGGCTTCCGACTCGGCCAGTCGCGCCCGCTCGAGGCCGCGGCGCGCCGCGATCCGTCCGCCGTCCCACAGGAGCTGGCTCACCTGCAGGTCCGCCTGGTACTGGTCCTTGGGCACCTGGATACCGGCGCCGCCCGGCCCCGTGAACGGAGCCGTGGGGACGTCGGACTGATAGGTGGCCTGGCCCGTGACCGAGAGCTGGGGGAGGTAGCCGGACGACAGGTTGCGGAGCTCGAGGCCCGAGGCCCGCTTCCGAAGGTCCACCTGCGCGGAGCGCGGATCGAAGTGCGCGGCCGCATCGCGGAGCTCGGCCAGGCGAAGCGTATCCTGGGCGGCGACGCGTGCGGGGAGAAGCGCCGCCAGCGCACCGGCGACGAGCACCGGCGCCACGGCGGCGGCGATGACGGCCGACGTCCTTGCGACCGGTTCGTTGGGCCGAGGCGGGGCGAGCGAGCGCGGGGCACGGGCTCGACCACGAAATGCGAACGGGCTGTGGCGGTCGTGCGTCCTCATGGCCGGAGCCCCCGCAGAAAGAAGCCGACCAGCTCCCGGCGACGCTCCGCCAGGAAAGTCTCGAAGCCCGCCTCCTCCAGGCCCAGCACGACCTCCAGGAGGGGTCGTGCGGCGAACGGGAAGATCCCCAGGGCGAGGAGATTCACCAGGAACTGCTCCGGCTCGATCGGCCGGATGTCGCCCCGGGATGCCGCCTCCCGCAGCTGCCGGCCCAGCACCGCGGTGGCATCGGGGACGGCGTGGTCGTGGTCCTCGCCCAGGGCGGCCTCGACGAGCTGCTCGGCGCGCTCGGGATGGTGGGCCAGCTCGCAGAGAATGAATCCGGGCAGGTAGGGGTGCTTGCCCAGGATTTCCATCTCGGTGTCGATGACGCGCTCCACCTTCTCCTCGAGGGGCAGGCTCGATCCCAGGGCCTGGAGGACGGCCGGCATCAGCTGCCGGGCGGCACGAACGAACACCGCCCGCGCCAGCCCCTCCTTGTTCCTGAAGTAGTAGTGGATCAGCGCCTGGTTGACCCCCGCCGTCTCCGCGATCTCGCGCATCCTCGCCCCCGAGGTTCCGCGGCGGACGAACACGTCGTGGGCGGCTTCGAGAATCACGTCCTCGGCGTCGCGATCCCGGCCGTCTCCCGTAGCCTCGTTCATGTCCATCGACCCTTTGCTTAACTGATTAGTTAAATCGTACGGTTTGATCATATGATTAAGACCGGAGGGTGTCAAGGCCTGAACCGCGCCGCTGCCTTCCCGCCTCGACTCGACGCTCATCGGCGCAGGCCCTCGTCGGCGCCCACGTCCCCGCCTATCTTGCTCGGCACGCCGACCATCCGTGATCCGGTGCGGCCGCGCAGGGGGCGTCCGACAATGCTCGCCGACCGCCCGGAGGCCGTACCCGTCCGCGAACCGCCGATCCCCGGAGCCACCCGTATGACCCGAGCCCGTGTCCTCGCCACCGGCTTTCATGTCCCCGAGCGTGTGGTCACGAATCACGAGCTCGAGGAGGTCATGGACACCTCCGACGAGTGGATCCGCCAGCGCTCGGGCATCGAGGAGCGCCACTGGGTTTCCGAGGGGGAGACGGGGGCCGACCTGGCCGAGGCCGCCTCGCGCATGGCCCTCGAGAGCGCCGGCCTGGCTCCCGAGTCGCTGGATGCGATCATCCTCGCCACTCTGAGCCCCGACCACTTCTTTCCCGGTACGGGCGTCTTCCTGCAGCGCCAGCTCGGCGTCACCGACATCCCGTGCCTGGATGTCCGCAACCAGTGCTCGGGCTTCCTGTACGGTCTCTCCGTGGCCGACGCGTGGATCCGCGCCGGGGCCCACGAGCGGGTGCTGCTCGTGGGGGCCGAAGTACACTCCGCCGGGCTCGACTTCTCGCTTCGGGGCCGTGACACGGCCGCGCTGTTCGGCGATGGTGCGGGGGCGGTCGTCCTCGAACCCACCGAGGAGGAGGACCGTGGCGTGCTGGCGGTGCGTATACACGCCGATGGTCGGCACGCGGAGACGCTGTGGACCGACATGCCCGGCTGCGCCCACCACCCCTTCATCTCGCCCGAGGCGATCGAGGCCAAGCTCCACGTGCCGGCCATGCAGGGGCGCGAGGTGTTCCGGCACGCCGTGCACAGGATGCCCGAAGCGGTGGCCGAGGTGCTCGAGGTGGCCGGCGTGGGGCTGGACGAGGTCCGCCTCGTGATTCCCCACCAGGCCAACCTTCGCATCTCGCAGGCCGTCCAGAAGGTGCTCGGGCTGGCAGACGACCGCGTCTACAACAACATCCAGCGCTACGGGAACACGACGGCCGCCTCGATCCCGATCGCGCTCCACGAGGCCGTCGCCGAGGGCCGGGTGGAAGAAGGCGACCTGGTGTGCCTGACCGCGTTCGGATCCGGCTTCACCTGGGGTGGAGCGCTCCTGCGGTGGTGAAGCGCGCGCCGAGCGCGACCGGCCGAGCCTCCCGGCCGGTGGCCCGCCCCCGGGACGGCCGACCGTGATCGAGGCCTTCCGCCGCCTCACTCGCGGCCGGTTCGGACGGCTCCTCCTCCCGGCCGTCGTCCTGCAGTCCGTCCTGGTGGGTGGCGGATACGCCACCGGACGGGAGACGGTCGCCTACGCCGCCCGATACGGAGCTCGGGGCTGGCTCGCCGTGCTCACGATCTTCGCCGGCTTCACCGTGATCTCGTTCCTCACCTTCGAGGTGGCCCGGCGGTATCGGACCTACGAGTACAAGGCGTTCATCCAGCGGTTGATCGGACCGGGCTGGGCGCTCTTCGACCTCGCTTACGTCGTCATGGCCATCGTGGTGATCGCCGTGGTGGCCTCGGCCGCTTCCAACATCCTCGAGGAGACGCTCGGGCTGCCGGGGACGGCGGGCACGGTGATCATCGTCCTCGCGGTCGCCCTGCTCCTCTACTTCGGTGCCGATGTCATCGAGGCGTTCAAGAGCGCCGGCACCGTCCTCCTCTACATCGCCTACGTCCTGTTCGGGATCCTCGTCCTCGGGCACCGTTGGGCCAGCGTGCAGACCGTGCTTTCTGGAGCTGGGGCGGCGGGCGGGGCAGCGGGCGCCGCCCCGGCCGGCGCACCGGTGGCCGATATCGTGGCGGCGAGCGCCGGCGCGTCCGGGTGGGCCGTCGTCCTCACCGGCATCGTGTACGTGGGCTACAACCTGGCCGTGTATCCGTCCGTCCTGTTCACGCTTCACCGCCAGTCCGAGCGGCGCGAGACCACGATCTCGGCCATCCTGTCCGGCTTCCTCATGACCTTGCCCTTCGCTCTCACGTGGTTGTGTCTCCTGGCCTTCTATCCTTCGCCCGACGTGTTCGACGCCCCGGTGCCCTGGCTCCACATGCTGCAGGAGGTGGGCGGATCGGCCCTGTTCGCGCTGTTCGGGGTGGTCATGGGCTGGACGTTGCTCGAGACCAGTGTCGGGATGATTCACGCTCTGGTAGATCGGATCGACGCCGACCTCAAACGGGTCGGGGCGGGGGAATCGCGCGGCCTGGGCCCCGTGGGCAGCGGAATCCTGGGGGCGGGCATCCTGTTGCTGGCCGCCCTTCTCTCGCGCGTCGGGATCATCGCGCTCGTGGCCCGCGGCTATACGTGGATGGGCTACGCCTTCATCCTGGTCTTCGCGCTGCCGCTCCTCACGGTCGGGGTGTGGAAGACGCTGGGGCCCGGTCGGGGGACCGCGGCGCCGATGACCGATGCGAGCCTCGCGGAAGGAGCCGAATGAGCGGTCGGGCTCTCTCCGGGGCGGGGTGGATCTGGACCGGATCCGGCCGCTTCGTGATATTTCGGCCGATCCGGGGAGGAGGCGGCGGACGACGGGACACTTACATCGCGGCCATGAGGTGGCAGCCTTCGGGCCTGTCTGAATCGTGAACGGCCTCACTCGTCTCATCCGGGAGATCCACCGCAGGTCCCTGTGGCAGGTGCTGGGCATCTACCTGGGGAGCTCGTGGTTCGTGCTCCAGGTGGCCGACCACCTGGTGAGCAAGATCGGCCTGCCTCCGTGGGTCTACGGGCTCGCCTTCCTGCTCCTCCTCCTGGGTCTGCCCATCGTGCTGGCCACGGCCTTCGTGCAGGAGGGGATTCCGGGTCCGGAGGAGGGCGCTCCTCCCGGTGGGCCGGAGCGAGCCCGAACCGCGGCCGGGCGCGAGGCCCGTCCCGCGCCGAAGGGCTTCCGGCGGCTGTTCACCTGGCGCAACGCCATCCTGGGTGGGCTGGTCGCCTTCGCCGCGTGGGGCATCGTCGCGGCCGGGTGGCTCGTGCTCCTGCGCCGGGATCCGGAGGCGCTGCCGTGGCCACGGTCCGACACGGCCCTCCTGCGGGCGGCCGCGGGCGAGTCCGCGGTGGGCCGGGCGTTGTCACGTGGCGCCGTGCGGGCGGGCGCGCCGACCTCCCCCCAGATCCGTTCCGTGCCCGAGTCGGCGGGAGGCGAGGCGACGGCGGACACCGTCGAGGGAGTGGCCGTCGATGTCGGACGGGAGCCGGCCGCGGCCGGGCAGGAGTCGAAATCGCCACCCCCGCGATCGGCGGAGAGCGGTAAGACGCGAAGCGGTCTGTCGGCGTCGAGCCGCGAGCCGGCGGCCGGCGGCGGGGCGGGTACGCGACCGGCACGGAAGCCGGACTTCGCCGAGTACGACTCGGCCCGGGCGGGAGCGGAGGCGGCGCGCACCGCCGCGGCGGGACTCCTGGCGGATTCCCTCGCCCCCGAGGTCTTCCTGGCCGCCGACTCGCTCCGGGTGGCGGGGCTCGAAGCCGCCGCCGCGGGCCGATACCGGGACGCGGCGCGCGGAATGGAGCAGGCCACGGCCACATTCGAGGACGCGCGCCGACACGCGGTCAGCGCCTGGAAGGCGGCTCTGGCCCGTCAGGGGGCCCGGGTGTCCGAGTCCAGGGCCGCGGCCGACACCGGACAGGACGCCTTCCGGCGCGCGGCCGCGACCGAGCGCCAGGCTGCCGACCTGGCGGCCGACGGACGCTACGAGGCCGCCTACAACGCGCTCTCGGCGGCCGGGGAGCTCTACCGCGCGGCCCGGGCTCCCTCCGGAGCGCAGTCCATCGCCCCGGCCCGGTCGCCGGAGCCGACCCCGTCGGCGGCTTCGGCACCCAGGAGCACGGTCGAGGGACTCCTGTCGGACCTGTCGGCGGCGTTCTCCGCCGAGGACCTCCAGGCGGTCCAGCGGATCTGGACCAGCCTCACGCCCGAGGAGTCGGCCAACTTCGGGCGCTTCTTCCGCGACCGGCGGGACATCCAGGTCACCTTCGACGTGGACTGGGGCACGATGGAGGTCTCGAGCGACCACATCGACTTCGCGGTCCGGACGGTGTGGGAGTACTTCGACGAAAAGCTGGGCCGCCAGGTCCGCCAGCCGCCGTTCCGGCAGCGCTTCGAGGCCTCCAGGCAGGGCGGGAGCTGGACGCTGTCCAGCCCCTGAGCCTCAGTGTGAGTACTCGAGCCCGATGGTCGGGATCACCCCGGCCCGCAGCCCGCCCTGGTTGAGCGGGACCAGGGCGTTCGCGATCACCACGAGACCGGGCGCCGCCCGGAACTTGAATCCGAACGCCCCGTCGATCGTATCGTCGCGACGATCGGGGATGTTGGTGAGCGGGATGGTGCGCTGGAAGGGCGCATCGTAGGTCACCGGCTGGGGCAGCTTCAGCGTCTGGGCTCCCACCTTGAACACGCCCAGCACGTCCGCGGCCAGGGTCACCCAGTCCGCCAGCCGGTCGTCGAAGCCCAGCGTGGCCTGGAAAGCGTCCTGGTCCAGGTGACTCCCGCGGTACTGGTAGCCCAGGTTCACGTGCGGCGAGAAGCCCGACAGCTCGCCCGAGAGGATGAAGAGGCCGGTGGCGTTCCAGCTTCCCGTGCCCAGGAAATCCTCCTGGCGCCCGGTCGGCGCGCGGACCTCGCCCAGGACGGCCGCCTGCCACGTCGGTCCCCTCTGGAAGCGGGCCTTGAGCCGCACGGCGACATCCCCGATCCCGGTGGCCTGGCCGTGGCTCTGCGTCCGTGCCGTGAGCACTGGATTCGTCGGAGTTCCGCCGAAGAAGTGCGCGACGGAGTCGCCGCCGAAGGGGACGATCGTGGCCTGCGAGCTGCCGACCATGTCGAGGCCGATGACCGGCACGGCTATGCCCAGGTCCAGCCAGTCGGTGAGCCCGTACGTCGTGTACAGGGCCATGATCTCGGCGTTGATGTCCAGGTTCAGACGCAGGTCGATGCGGTCGTTCTCCAGCGCCGGAACTCCGTACAGGGAGCAATCGGCTCCGAAGGCCTGGTCGCAGCCGGGAAAGTCCACGTTCTGGTGCACGAAGCTCAGCCCGATGTCGTTCAGGGCGATCCCCCGGATGCGTTGGAAGCCCAGCCGCGTGTAGGTGATGCCGGCGCTCAGCCGACCCCGTCCCAGCGTCTGGGCACGCTCGGCGGAGATCGGGCCGAAGCTGGACGAGGTGGGGGTGGGCACGCCGTTCACGAACACGAAGGTCTGACTGGCCACGGTGGTCGGGATCGGGAACGCCGAGACGTTCCGCGAGATGGCTTCGGTGAAGAAGTCGAGCACCGAGGCGTTGGCGGCGGTGGCGGAGGGGATGAAGTGGTCGCCGTGGACCTTGGTGGCCGGGAAGCCGGCCGACCCGGCCAGGAACAGCGGGTCGTGCCCCTCGCTGAAGACGAACAGCTGGGCGAGCGCCTCCTCCATGCTCTGGCCGCGCACCGGCCGCGGCGCCGCGAGTGCCGCTGCGGCGAGGACCAGGAACGCCGCGGGTCGGAGCGCGCGTGAGCGACCACGCCGCCGGCGCGCGACACGGTGCGCGCGACGATCGGAAGGAAGCGGGCGGCTGGCTGACATGGACCCTCCGGGACCGAGGCGGATCGAGGAAAGCGGCCACCGGACCGGGGCCTCCCGCGCCCAACATCGATGCGGCGCCATGCTCCGTCAACCCGTGGTGTGGGAACTCGTTGCGCCGAGCGCGAAGCGGCTAGATTTCGACCTGCGCGCCCAACTCCACCACCCGGTCGGCCGGGATCCTGAAGAAGGACGTGGCCTGCCGGGCGTTCCGGGACATGAAGGCGAACAGCCGCTCGCGCCAGACCGCCATCCCCTCCCCCGGCGTGGCCAGCAGGTTCTCCCTCCCGAGGAAGAAGCTCGTCTCGGCGAGCCGGAAATTCCAGTCCCCGAGCCGCAGGCGTCGGAGCGCCCGGGGCACGTCCGGGTCCTGGGCGAACCCGTACCGGAGGATCACCCGGTACAGGCCATGTCCGACGACCGCCACCTCCGAGCGCTCGGCGCGGTCCACGCGCGGGATCTCCTCGGTCAAGACGGTGAGGAGGATGACCCGCTCGTGCAGCACCTTGTTGTGCTTGAGGTTGTGGAGGAGGGCGGGAGGCACGCCGTCGGGGTTCTTGTACATGAACACGGCCGTCCCCGGCACCCGCGGTATGCTGCCCCGCTCCAGGTCCTCGAGGAGGTTCGTGACGGGCAGCACGCCGGCATGGATGCGTCCGGCCAGGATGTGGCGGCCCCGGGCCCAGGTGGTCATGAGCAGCACCACCGCCAGGGCCACGAGGACGGGGAACCAGCCCCCGTGCGGGATCTTGAGGATATTGGCCGCGAAGAACGCGAGGTCCACGGCCAGGAAGCCGGCCGCGACCGGCGCGGCGACCCAGAAGCTCCAGCGCCAGCGGTGCTGGGCGGCCGCGCCGAACAGGATCGTGGTGACGACCATGGTCGTGGTGACCGCCACGCCGTAGGCGGCCGCCAGGTTGCTGGATGTCTTGAAGCCGAGCACGAGTCCGACGGCGGCGATCATCAGGAGCCAGTTCACCGTCGGCACGTAGATCTGACCCACGTGGGTCTCGGAGGTGTGCTCGACCTGCATGCGGGGAAGGTAGCCAAGCTGCACGGCCCCGCGCGTGAGGGAATAGGCTCCCGAGATGACCGCCTGCGACGCGATCACGGTCGCGGCGGCGGCGAGCACCACCAGCGGGTAGAGCGCCCAGGACGGGGCCAGGAGGAAGAAGGGCGCCCGGATCGCGTCGGGACGGCGCAGGAGCAGCGCCCCCTGGCCGAAGTAGTTGAGAAGGAGCGCGGGCAGGACGAGCGCGAACCAGGTGAGGCGGATGGGTCGCGCGCCAAAGTGCCCGAGGTCGGCGTACAGCGCCTCGCCCCCCGTGACGACCAGGAAGACGCCCCCCAGGGCGGCGAAGGCCGTGCCGTGGTTCCGCGCGAAGAAGTCGACGGCATGCCAGGGGTTGAGCGCCCGCACGACGCCCGGCTGGATGAGGATCTCCCGCAGTCCCAGGGCCGCGATCGCCACGAACCACACCAGCGTCACGGGGCCGAAGATCC
>Ga0307419_10000833_pt1 | contig 15840 bp, 13 predicted proteins | sample SalMarWE160230MG_2_FD_202512 | JGI IMG/M metagenome (GOLD analysis project Ga0307419, IMG submission 202512) | Salt marsh sediment microbial communities from the Plum Island Ecosystem LTER, Massachusetts, United States - WE1602-30 | ecosystem: Environmental > Aquatic > Marine > Intertidal zone... | reverse complement strand
AATCAAAAAATACCTGGTGCTGGCGGACTTCATTGCAGAGAACCTTGAAAAGGCAGACCCTTCCCTGGCCATCGAGTACTTTTACCCGGTGGTTTTCCCGGAGCCGGTTGGGCCCGCTCCCGGCCGCACCCCGGAACCGTCCGTGCAGACTCGCACGGAATCCCTGGAAATACCCGAAACCGATGCCCCGGAAATGCATGGAACCGATGCTCCGGAAATCAGCGGGAAGGATTTCCTGGTCTGCATTCCCGGGGCGGTGGATTACGCCAGAAGGGATTACCGCTCACTCCTGGATGAACTTACATCGGAAGGGATCCCGGGCAAGATGCGTTTCATGCTGCTCGGCCGCACAACGGGACCTGACGGGCGGGACCTTTTACATAAGATACACAGTGAAGGAATCGAAGGTCATTTCATTACTTTCGGGGATTTCCTGGACCCGAAACGGTTCTACGCATACCTTTCCCGCTCCGACCTGATCCTGCCCCTCATAACCCCGGGATCAGGGGATTACGGGGACTACCTCAAGTACAAGGTTACCGGGACCTACAATCTTGCCTGGGGATTCAGGATACCCATGCTCATGCATGAATCCTTCGAAGGATACCGGATATTCAGGGAAACTTCGGCGTTCTACCGTTCCGGTGAATTGATCCGGACCCTGAAGGAACTGGCCGGCCGCAAGGGTGAACTGGAAGGGCTGCGTACAACGATCTCACTTCTGGCAGATTTCGACCCCGATGCCCAGGCCGAAAAATATGTAAGCTTCATCAGACGCTGATCCCGTTGCTGACGGTCAGGAAATCCCTCACTTCCTCGATGGTATTGTTTATAGTGAAGTGTTGCTCAACCTTCTGGAGTCCCCTGTTGCCAAATTCCTCGCGCAGTTTCCGGTTCTTCGCCAGCTTGATGACCCTGTCCGCCATTGCCTCGACGTCACCGCGGGGGACCAGATACCCGCTGGTCCCGTCGTCGACAACCTCGGCCGAGCTCTTTATGTCAAAGGCGATGACCGGTTTTTTCTGGGCCATGGCTTCCACCATGACGTAACCGAAGCCTTCCCAGAGGGAGGTGAGCAGGAAGATGTCGATGTTCAGGTAAAAGCGTTCCACATCCTTGATAAAACCCAGGAAGATCACCTCATCCTGGACATTCCGCTGCCTTGCCTGCTTTTTCAGCCATGACTTCAGCTTGCCCTCGCCGGCAATCAGTATCCTGAAGCGGACCCCCCTCTCCTTCAGAATCTCTGCCAGGTGGATGAGATAGATCTGTCCCTTTTCCTCCGAGAGCCTGCCGGCATTCCCCAGGATAATTTCCCCGTCCTGCCGTTCATAGACCGGCTCAAGCGGGGTGTCCTTCCGGAAGTTCAGATCGATGCCCGGGTAAATGACATGGATCTTCGAGGGTTCGATGAGGTTGGGATTATTAGCGAGGACCGAGCGTTTGGTTTCCTCCGAATTGGCGATCATGCGGGTGATTACCTTGCTGAAAAGGAAACGGTTCAGGAAGGTGTTCCGGATGGGAATCGCGTTTGCCCTTTTGTAAATGATGTTTTCCACCCCCGCAAGCTTTGCCGCAATGCCTGCAACCTTCAGGTCGGAGGAAAGGTTCATCACCAGGGTTTTGACCTTTTCCCTGATGAATATCCTGCGAAGGTGCAGGATTTTGAAAGGGTTCAGAAAACTCAGGTTGCTCACCACAACCGGGTACTTATTGAGCGGGGCTGCCCGGAGCTTTTTCATGAGTTCGCCCCTGGGATGGGCGAATGCAAAAACATCGTAATCCATCGCAGAGAGGCCTGTCGAAAGATCATAATGCCACTTTTCCCCTCCTCCCCATGTCCTGAGGCTGTTGAAGAAGCAGATGCGTGTCTGGTAGGTCCTGACCGCATCCCGGTTAAGCTTGCGGAGCTTGGAGTATTTCAGGAAGGTCTCATGCGCCGAGTTGATGCTGATCACCAGGCCGAAAAAGCCATCCATAAAACCGAACTTGATGATGTAATCCCTGAATAGCCTCCAGAGGGGGTGGAAAATGATGTTGAACCAGGATGCCTTTCTTCCGACTGCAAAGAAAGACTTCGCAGCAATATCGGAGAATCTGTTGATCTGCTCAATGTGCTGGTAAATGCTGTAGTACGAATAATGCAGCAGGTCCCCCTTCAGGAACTTCCTGCTTGCTCCCTTTTCCAGGATGAAATGGTCATGCGGGTTCATTCCTCCCCACATCCCCTTCCTGCTGTCCCACAACCTTAGCTTCCTGGAGGGGTACCAGCTGGAATAACGGATCCACTTGCCGCAATAATTCGTCAGCCGGTTGAAATAATACCCGTCGAACTCCCAGTTCTCCTTGACCTCCCGGATCGATCGCTTGAGCCTGTTGCTGAGCAGCTCGTCCGCGTCAAGTGAGAGGATATGGGGATACCGTGCCTGGGTGATGGCCCAGTTCTTCTGTTCAATATGCCCGTCAAAGGTATGCCGGATGAAGCGCACACCGTGCTCGAGGCATATTTTTTCCGTGCCGTCGGTGGAAAAGGAATCCACCACCACGATATCATCGGCGATATCCTTTACGGAATCCAGGCATCTCCCGATGTTCCTCTCCTCATTATAAGTTATTATTACGACGGATAGCTTGGCCATACAGTTATATTTATTCCTGGAAATACACTCTTTTCACACGCTCCGAAAGCCCGGCAAGCACTTCGTAGGGGATGGTCCCCAGTTTTTCCGCCAGCTCGGAAACAGGTTTCTGCCTGCCGAATATCAGTACTTCGTCCCCTTCCCTTGCATCGATGCCGCTGAGGTCGATCATGCACATGTCCATGCAGAGGTTCCCCAGTACCGGCGCCCCGGACCCCTTCACCAGGAAGGAGACCCCGCGTTTGCCCAGGTCCCGTCTCAGTCCGTCGGCATACCCGATGGGAACAATTCCCACGGTCATATCCTTCTGTGCAATGTAGTTCCGCCCGTAACCCACCGATTCTCCCTTTATAACGGGTTTTACCTGCGAAATAATACTTTTCAGGGAACTTACCGTCTGCAGGCCGGAAAGGTCGTCCGTGCTGATCCCGTATAAACCGATCCCGAGACGGACCATGTCGAAACAGGCCCCGGGGAAGCGTTCGATCCCGGCAGAATTCAGGAGGTGTCTCAGGACAGTGCCCGGCAGGCGGTCCAGGATGCGCTTGCTCACCCGTTCGAAAGTCTCTATCTGCTCACGCGTATAGGCATCGTGCACGGGATCATCCGCAGCCCCCAGGTGTGAAAAGACGGACCGGACCGTGAGGCCGGGATGGGATTGAAGCACCTCGAAAAGTTCATCCAGTTCAGGCTCCCTGAAACCGAGCCGGTTCATCCCGGTTTCAAGTTTCAGGTGAACCGGGTAGAAGTCCATGTTCCTTTTTTCAAAAGCGGAGATGAAGTTGAAGAGGCTCCTGAAATTATAGATCTCGGGCTCCAGGTCGTAGTCCATCATCAAATCAAATCCGGACACCTCGGGATTCATGACCAGGATCGGCAGGTGGATCCCCCCTTCCCTGAGGGCTATGCCTTCATCGACATAGGCTACACAGAGGTAATCCACCCGCTGATACTGAAGCACGCTGGCAATCTCCATCGACCCGCTCCCGTATGAAAAGGCCTTCACCATGACCATGATCCTTGCCTTTGTCATGGAACGGTAAACGTTGAGGTTGTGGACCAGGGCGTTCAGGTCGATCTCCAGGACGGTGGCATGGGTCTTCTCCTGCAGGCGATGGGTGATCCTTTCAAAGGTGAACGCCCTGGAACCTTTTATCAGTATGGCTTCATCCCTGAATTCAAGGGTATTCAGGGAAGCCAGGAAATCCGTTGTGGAGGGGAAGAAGAGGGAGTCCCCCGGGAACAGCTGCCTCTGGCCCAGCAGGTCCGGTCCGATGCCGATAAAACGCCGGATGTTCATCTTACGGAGCATTCCCGCCACCTCCCCGTACAGATCTGCGCCTTCTCTTCCCGATTGCATGATGTCGGACAGGATGAGGGTCCTGCGGATATGGCGGTTCTGCTGGTTCAGGTAATCCAGGGCGATCGAAAGGGATACCAGGTCCGAGTTATAGCTGTCGTTGACCAGGGTGCAGGAATTGATTCCCTTGACCATTTCCATCCTCATGGCAACGGGATTCAGGTCGGTGATCCTGGACCGTATCACCAGTGGATCGAGACCGAGCAGGAGCATCAGGGCGATCACATGCATGGCATTCTCGACCGAGGCCCTGTCGCGGAAGGGGATGATGACTTCCATTTCCCTTTCCATTGAACGGATCCGGTATTGCATACCTTCCCTGCTGTCACCGATGAGCTCTGCCTGCATGTCGGCATTCGTTCCGAATGACCACACAAATAGTTTCTCCCGGGGAAATTCTTCCTTCATCAGCCGGTCCACCTCCCCGCCGTCGTTGCAGTAAATGATCCTGCGGCAGGTCGGGAACAGGCGGAGCTTTTCCCGGATCTTTTGCTCCCTGTCCCTGAAACCCTCCCTGTGGGCCTCCCCGATGTTGGTGAAGATCCCGAGGTCCGGCAGGATGATCCGCTGAAGGTTCTCCATTTCACCAGGGAGGGAGATCCCTGCTTCGAAAATGGCTGTTTGCGTGTCCTCCTCCAGAAGCAGCACGGAGAGGGGCACACCGACCTGGGAGTTATAGCTCTTTGGACTCCGGACGACCCGCATATCGGGTGACAGTGCCTGGTGGATCCATTCCTTCACAATGGTCTTCCCGTTGCTGCCGGTTATTCCGATGACTTCTGCATGGCTCTGCTTCCGGTGATAAGCGGCAAGGTCCTGCAGCGCCTGCAGGGGATCCTCCACCAGGATAAAGCTTGCCCCGGCATCATTGGCCGGTCCCACCTGTGGAAGCTCCCCGACCATAAAGGCCCGGATCCCCCTTTCGATCAATTCCGGTATGAACCTGTGCCCGTCGTGGCGCTCCCCCCTGATTGCCACGAAGAGCAGGTTGCCGGGGTGGTGGATGGTCCTGCTGTCAACACTTATGCGTGTGATCTCTTCTCCCGTGGAACCCTTAAGGGCCCCGCCGGTTATCCTGGCTATCTCCTGGAGGGTATATTTCATTCCGGCATCCTCAATTTATTCCGAGAGGGCTTCCTGGTAGCATTTTCTGCAGAGCGGCTCATACAGGTCCTTTTCCCCCAGAACAACAAGTTTTTCGGTCTTGAGCTTGCGGTGGGTATGGTGGGCAATGTTGCCGCAACGCACGCATATGGCATGGACCTTGGTCACGAATTCCGCCGTTGCGATCAGTCCGGGAATGGGACCGAAGGGCCTTCCCTTGAAATCCATGTCGAGTCCCGCTACGATCACCCTGGTCCCCCCGTTGGCAAGCTTGTTGCAGACCTCTATGAGTCCCATGTCAAAAAACTGTGCCTCGTCCACCCCCACCACATCCACCCCGCTGGCCAGCAGCAGGATGTTGCCCGCCGTGCTGACCGGTGTGGACATGATCGCATTCTCATCATGTGAGATGACTTCCTCTTCCGAGTACCTCGTATCCATCCGCGGTTTGAAAATCTCAACATGCAGCATCGCGATCCTGGCCCTTTTAAGACGGCGTATCAGTTCTTCAGTTTTCCCTGAAAACATGGAACCCGTGATCACCTCTATCCATCCCCTGTTATCCGACCGGTTTGAAGGATTCTCAATAAACATCGGGTAAGAAAATCGTATTTTTATCGTTACTTTTGCAGGGTACAGGAACAATGAAAGTTTCCTGTACGTGACAAATTTAATCTTTTTAGGGAGCAAATCACGCAAAAGTGAACAGTATGCTCTTCCAAACCTGCACCTATGGAACAGAAGATCAAAGAGATTATCCGACACATCGGAGACATCGGCGAGAAAGTCAGCCGTCTGCTGGCGGAGGAAAGCCTCCCAACCATCGAGATGGACATTATCCTGGGGGACATACGGGTCCTCTATGAAAAAGTTAAGGATCTTCAGCCGGGTAAAGGCATCCCGGGAAGGGAAACCTTGCCGGGTCCAGGAACCGCCACAGCCGGGGAAGAAGAAGCGATCTCCGGGGAAACAAAAACGACTGTCGCGGTACCAAAATTAACCGCCCAAGAAGAAACAACCGGGGGAGCGGAAACGATCGCCGGGGCAGGACGGCAGGAGCATCCGGACGGCACCGTTACACCGGAAGCTGCAGAAGAAGTTCCGGCTGCGAAAACCGGGGCATCCGGCAAAACGGGGAAACAGGGGACTTCTACCAGGCCTTCCGAGCGGGCCGTTCTCGCGGATAAATACAAAAACGAGCAAACATTCATCAACGAGAGCCTAGCCGGGAGCAGGGGAAAACAGAACATCAGCAGCCAGATCCAGTCCAAACCCATCCGGAACATCGGTTCCGCCCTCGGGATCAACGACCGGTTCAAGCTGATCAATGAACTTTTTAACGGGGACCGGGACAGTTTCCAGGATACCATTGGCATTCTCGACGGGGCCGCAAATTTCAACGAGGCCTTCAATTACATCAATTCATCCTTTGACTGGGACATGGAAGAAGATTCGGTCCAGCTCCTTCTCGACCTCGTCAGGCGCAAGTTCATCGTAAACCAGAATGAGTAAACTGTTCATCGTTCCCACCCCGGTCGGTAACCTGGAAGACATCACCTACAGGGCCGTCAGGATACTGGAGGAAGTTGACCTGATACTCGCGGAAGATACCCGGAGGACCAGCATACTCCTGAAACGGTACGGACTGGTAAAAAAAACGCTTTCTCACCACAAATTCAACGAACACAAATTCCTCGCATCGCTGGTTTCAAGGATCAGCAGGGGAGAACGCATGGCACTGGTTTCCGAGGCCGGCATGCCCGGCATCTCCGATCCGGGGTACCTCCTGATCAGGGAATGCCTCGCAAACGGGATTGAAGTGGAGGCACTCCCGGGCCCGACTGCCTTTCTTCCCGCCCTGGTCGCCTCCGGCCTGCCATGCGACAGGTTCTGCTTCGAGGGTTTCCTCCCGCAGAAAAAGGGACGCCTGAAAAAATTGGAAGAGCTCCGCAACGAATCCAGAACCATAATCTTCTATGAATCTCCCTTCAGGGTCAGGAAAAGCCTTGAGCAGTTCGAGGGGATTTTCGGGGGGGACCGGCCGGCCTGCCTTGCCAGGGAACTTTCCAAGATCCATGAAGAGTACATCCGGGGCAGCCTCCGCGAGATCCTGGATATCCTCGCTGAGCGCGAGGTGAAGGGGGAATGTATCCTGATCGTCGGAGGCAGGTCCTGAACTGTACGTTTCCGTACACTGCCCTGCTACGAAACCGTTCACATTAGCCGTTCCTTTCAGCAAACAGTCCTTTCTATATCCTTTACTTTCTGTCATTTACAAAGTTTGGCACAATAGATGGTTTACTCATACCGGTCAAAACCCAGAAAGGAGAATTCGAAATGAAAATAACTGTTAGAACCCTGGTCATGCTGAGCCTCCTGCTTATGAGCAGCCTTGCAGTGACGGCGCAGAAAAACCTTCTTCTGCAGGATGTCAGGCCCCTTATGGCCATTGCATCGGATGCAGGTTACAACTTGGAACTCAGCACAGAATACTCCATGGACTCATACGGGTTTTATATGGAGGAAAAGCTTCCGCTGAAGGACTGGATGACGCAAACAAAGGCCTGGGAAACGGAAGGAAGATCCGGACTTGCCCTGGCATTGCGGCCTGAAAGCGAGGCTTCGGTTCCGGTGGAAGACTGGATGGTAAGGCTTTCCCGTACCGGGCAGACCAGGCTGGAAGAACTTGTAAAGGTCGAACGCGAGGAACCAATCCAGTTTCAGAAATGGATGATCTGCTGCACGGACTGGTTCAGTCCATCCCGGTAGGCACCTTTGTATCTTTGCACCTTTGCGGCCAAAAAACTTATCTTTGGGGATTCGACCGTAAGCCCCATTGAAAAAATACAGGCATATATTCTTTGATCTGGACCGGACCCTGTGGGACTTCGATAATAACTCCAGGGAAACCATCACGGAACTGTTCTTCCGTTACAATCTCGACGCTTCAATCGACAATCCCGATGATTTCGTGGATACCTACCATGAGGTCAACCTGCAACTGTGGGACCTCTACCGGAAGGGAGAGATGACGAAGGATGTCCTCCGCATCAAACGCTTCATCATCAGCTTTGAACGTTTCGGGATCCGCGACGATGCCCTGGCCGCCAGAATCAGCGACGAATACCTGGAAATCAGTCCCCGTAAAACCATTTTGATCCCCCATACGAGGGAGATCCTGGAATACCTCTCCGGCCGGTATGCCCTGCATATCATTACCAACGGGTTCCTGACCACCCAGCAGGTTAAGATGGAGAACTGCGGACTGGACAGGTACTTCCGCAGCCTGACCACCTCGGAGGATGTGGGACATAACAAACCACGGCCCGAGATCTTTCACCGGGCTCTCACTTCAGTGAACGCCAGGAAAGACGAAAGTATCATGGTCGGGGATGACCTGGAGGTGGATATCCTCGGGGCCAGGAAATTCGGCATGGACCAGGTTTTCTTTAACCGCGACGGGGTATTGCACAACGAAGCGGTAACCCATGAGATAAGATCACTCGAGGAACTGAGGGAACTCTTTTAAGGCCCTCCCCTTAAAGACTGACAGGGAGTTACATCGTAAAACTCGCCTGACACGGAGGTTCATCGTTCATCTCGCCTGACAGGGAGGTTGAACGTCATGCTCCCCTAATAGGGAGGTTCATCGTTAAGCTCCTCCTGGTTCATTTTTGAACCGACGGTGAAAGCGGATCCTTCCTGTTCGTTGCCCTTGAGCGGCAGAAGGGCATCCAGTTCCACAAACTTGGCCGATTCGTTCTTGAATTTCAGCTGGATGTCCCCGATGGGACCGTTCCTGTGCTTGGCAAGGATGATCTCAGCCAGGCCGATCAGCGAGTTGCCCTGCTCATCTTCGTAGATGTCGTATTTTTCGGGCCGGTGGATGAAAATCACCAGGTCAGCATCCTGCTCGATGGCTCCGGATTCCCTGAGGTCGGACAGCTGGGGACGCTTGTTCCCCGATCGAAGCTCCACCGAACGGTTCAGCTGTGAAAGTGCAATGACCGGGATGTCCAGTTCCTTGGCTATGGATTTCAACGAGCGGGAAATGTTACTGACCTCCTGTTCCCGGCTTCCTTTATTGTCCCCGGTCCCCGTCATCAGCTGCAGGTAATCCACGAAAATTGCCTCGACCTGGTGCTGAACCTTCAGGCGCCTGCACTTGGCACGCAGCTCAAAGATGGAAATGGCCGGGGTGTCGTCGATGAAGATCGGGGCCTCCACCAGGCTTTTGATCTTATAATCCAGCTGTTTCCACTCATACTCCTCCAGCCTCCCGTTCCTGATCCGGTCGGAAGGAAGTTCCGTTTCCGAAACGATCAGCCTGTTGACCAGCTGGATGGAGGACATCTCAAGGGAAAAAAATGCGATCGGCCGCCTGTGCTCCACCGCAATGTTCCGGGCCATTGAAAGGGCAAATGCCGTTTTGCCCATGGAAGGCCGGGCGGCCACGATGATCAGGTCGGAACGCTGCCAGCCCGAGGTCAGGCGGTCAAGCTTCGTAAATCCCGACGGCACACCACTGAGGTGGTCCTCCCTCTTGGCGGCCTCCTCGATCTGATGGATCGCCTCCTTGACCAGGACATTGATTTTGGCTGTCTCCCTTTTAATGTTCCCCTCCGCGATGTTGAAAAGGTCGGCCTCCGCCTGGTCGAGCAGGTCATCGACATCCATGGTCTCATCGAAGGCCTTGCGCTGTATGTCAGAGGTGACCCTGATCAGTTCCCGCTGGATGTATTTCTGCTGGATGATCCGGGCATGGAACTCCAGGTGTGCGGCCGAAGCCACTTTGCTGGTAAGCTGCGCAATGTACAGGGGCCCGCCGACCTCTTCAAGGACGCTGTGCCTCTTGAGTTCCTCCGTGACCGTTAGAATATCGATGGCTTTCTCAGCCATGGAAAGATCGACGATGGCCTTGTAAATCTTCTGGTGGGAATCCTTGTAGAAACTTTCGGGTTTAAGAATGTCCAGCACGGAAAGCACGGCGTCCTTTTCAAGCATGATGGCACCAAGTACGGCCTCCTCGAGGTCAGTTGCCTGGGGGGGCAGCTTCCCGTATTCAACATTGAGGTTGCCCAGTTTCGGGCTTGTCTGCTGATTGCTTTTCAGGGCCATGTTTTTAATTGTAATTAGGACTTCAAAGGTAAAAAACGAGCATTCTTTTCGGGTCCGGTACCGGTCGCATTTTTAAACATCCTCCTCCTTGTTATTAACTCGGAGTGTTAACAATTTATGTGTACCTTTACTGACCGCATCTGCAGGCAGAGGAATTCCGTCCGGCGGTGCGGAATTGTTAATAACCGCATGATCGTTTTCCCAAACGCCAAGATCAACATAGGTCTGAGGATCCTGCGCAGGCGCGGGGACGGTTACCACGATCTTGAATCCATCTTCTACCCGGTAGGGCTCCGTGACCTGCTCGAGATCCTGCCAGCCGATGCAACCCTTAATGATGAAAAACCCGCGATCTATGTCAGCGGACTCGAAGTCCCCGCCACGGGAGAAAATCTTTGCTGGAAAGCTGTCGAGTTGTTCACAGCGCGTCAGGGCACTCCCCCGGTCCGCCTGCACCTTCATAAAAGGATACCGGTGGGATCGGGACTGGGTGGAGGTTCGTCCGATGCCTCCTTTACACTCCTGGCCCTGAATGAGATGTTCGGCTGCGCACTGGACAGCGATGTCCTTGAAGGGTATGCCTCGGAGCTCGGGTCGGACTGCCCCTTTTTCATCCGGAACCGTCCCAGCCTGGTCAGTGGCAGGGGAAACCTTCTCGAACCGGTCCCCTTAAGCCTGGCCGGGCATTACCTGGTCATCGTCTTCCCGGGGATTTCCGTACACACGGGTCCCGCTTACCATATGATCCGCCCCTCCGAAGAAGGTCCTGGTTTAAGGGAAATCCCTCTGCTCCAGCCCGGCCAGTGGCGCAGCAGGGCAGGGAACCGTTTTGAAGAACCGGTTTTCGCCGAATACCCGGAGCTTGCCTCGATCAAGGAAAACCTTTACCGGTCCGGCGCGGCTTACGCTTCGATGTCCGGCAGCGGTTCCGCCATTTACGGTATATTCCCATCACCTCCCCTGCTGAGGCCGGAACTGGAGAAATACAGCACCTATACGGAGAAATTGGTCCGATCATCCGGGGAATAATGACCGGCGGATCAGGATAGTCCACAGGTCAGGGTGTCCGGCGAATCATCCCAGTTCCAGCATCAGGAAGTCCTTGGGTATCTTTTCCCCCTCCTTGACGTGGATGGCTTTCACGGTTCCCCCGGTGTGGAACATGATCCTGTTCTTCATTTTCATCGCTTCGAGGATCAGCATCTGGTCACCCTCTTTCACCTCCTGTCCCTCTTCAACGTAAACCTTGATGACGGTTCCCGGTATCCCGGAAGAAATTTTCCTGGGATCCGGACTCTGCCAGGATTTTCTCCTCTCGAATTTCTGGTTCAGCAGGGTCCTGTATTTCGTCCCGTTTATCACCAGGGATTTGAAACGGACCTTCCCATTCCCGTTCATTTCTTCTTCGGCCTGGGAGATTTCGGCCTTGCCGGTATTTTGCCGGGGAACTTCTGATTTTCCGGCAATTTGCGGGGAAATTCCGGTTCCGGGGGAAATTCCGGTTCCGGGGGAAAAACCTTCCGGAGATTGGGTCTTCCGGGCAGTGACCGGGGTGGATTTCAACCCGGCCGGTGGATTGCTTTTGCTTACCCGGTTCCGTCCCGGTTTTGACCCGGAGGCTGAGATCTGCTTTGATTTCGCCATGATGTCAGGGTTTAAAAAGGTGGAATACCGTGTTTTTTGTTGGGAAGGTAAACTGTCTTGTTCTCGGACACCTCGATGGCATGCAGCAAGATCTTCCTGGTTTCCCTGGGCTCGATGACCGAGTCAATGTACCCTTTGGCTGCCGCCACATAGGGATTGGCGAACTTGTCCTTGTATTCCTTCACCTTCTGCCTTCGCATCTTTTCAGGATCTTCGGCCGATGCGATCTCTTTCCGGAAAATGATGTTGGCCGCACCTTCCGGTCCCATTACGGCAATCTCCGCGCCGGGCCAAGCGAATACGAAGTCGGCCCTGAGGTGTCTTGAGGCCATGGCAATGTATCCTCCGCCATAGGCTTTGCGGAGGATCACGGTCATCTTGGGCACCGTCGCCTCGGAATAGGCGTAGAGGACCTTGGCCCCGTGCCGGATCACCCCGGCATGCTCCTGGTCCACCCCTGGAAGGTACCCGGGCAGGTCGACGAGGGTCACGATCGGGATGTTGAAGGCATCGCAGTAACGGATGAAGCGGGCTGCCTTGTCGGATGAATCCACGTCCAGCACTCCCGCCAGTACGAGGGGCTGGTTGCAGACGAAACCAATGGTCTCCCCACCCAGTCGGCCAAACCCGATAACCATGTTCTGCGCCCACATTTCCTGTACTTCAAAAAAGTCCGAACCATCCACGATGGCCCGGATGACGTCACGCACATCGTAAGGTTGCTTGGGATCACCCGGTACGATGTCTTCAATATGGTATTCGGCCGTGGGTTCCTTGGGCGGGAATTTCTTGGCTTTCCTCAGGTTGCTCCAGGGGATGAAGGTAATGAGCTTCTTGATCTGCTCAAAGCATTCCACTTCGCTGTTGGAATAAAAATGCGCATTCCCCGTGATCTCGCTGTGCACCCTTGCGCCTCCCAGGTCCTCCATCGAAATCTCCTCACCCAGGACGGTCTTGATCACCTCGGGACCCGTAATGAACATCTTGGAGATCTTGTCAACGACGAACACAAAATCGGTCAGCGCGGGTGAATAGACTGCACCCCCTGCGCAGGGACCAAGGATCACCGATATCTGAGGTATGACACCAGAGGAGAGGGTGTTCCGGAAAAAGATCTCCCCGTAACCGGCAAGTGAACTGACCCCTTCCTGTATCCTTGCGCCACCCGAATCATTGATGCCGATCAGGGGCATTTTCATCTTCAGGGCATGGTCCATGATCTTGGTGATCTTCCTGGCGTGCATGTTTCCGAGTGATCCCCCGGCCACGGTGAAGTCCTGCGCAAAAATGCAGATCGGGGCCCCGTAGATGGTCCCGGTCCCGATCACGACCCCGTCGCCGGCCAGCACTTTTTTATCCATGTCGAAATCCTTGGCCTCATGCTCCGCGAACAGGTCGTATTCGGTAAAGGTGTCCCTGTCCAGCAGGCCTATGATCCTTTCCCTGGCAGACATTTTACCCATGGCTGCCTGCTTCTCGATTGCTGCATCCCCGCCGCCTTTCAGGACCTCCTCACGCTTCTTCTGAAGTTCCTGGATTTTTCTCTTTAAGGGCATTTCTGAAGGTATATTTTTTGGATGGTATGGGCTACAACATTACAAAATCCCGGAATATTAAAAAAATTTTTCAGGAATATTGTAGGGTGTTTGATTTAAATCCGTGATCATTTTGGGGCCATCCGGTACAGGAAAATCGCGATAATTATATAGACGAAGTTCGGCAGCCAGACGGCCAGGGCGGGTTGCAGGTTCCCGCTGATGGCAAACTGGGAGGAAAACTGCATAAACAGGAGATACGAAAAGGCGACCAGCAGGCCGATGCCGAGCTGCATCCCGATGCCCCCCTTAACCTTGCGCGAGGATACGGATACCCCGATCAGGGTCAGGATGAAGGCAGAAAAGGGGAAGGCATACCGTTTCTGCTTTTCGATCTGGTAGGCCTTGACATTTGATTCGCCAAGCATTTTCAGCTGTCCGATGTATTCGGTCAGCTGGCGGATGTTCATGGTCTCCATGAAATTCAGCCTGCGCTTGAAATCGCTTGGTTGCAGGGCAAGGGTGGTATCGATCCGGTTCCCTGTCGTAACGGTTTCCGTGAAATCCCCGATATCCCTGATGTAATAATTCCGTACCATCCACTTCCCTATGGTAGAATCCCACTTGACGTAATCCGACATCAGCTTGGAAACCAGTTTGCCGTCTTCATACTTTTCCATGGAGAACCGGTGTCCCAGGTCGGAAACGGTGCTGTAGCTTTCCATGTAAATGTATACCCCCGGTTCAATCTGGCGGTGTATATTCTGTTCGGTCACCCGGAGGGGTACGGCATGATAATAGGTCTCCTCGAAATCAAGCCGCACACGGTTGGAATTGGGGATGACATAGTCGTTCAGGAGGAACGAGAATACGGCAATGACGGTGGCAGAGAAAAAGTACGGGAGAAGGATCCGGTTAAAGCTCATCCCGCTGCTGATGATGGCGATGAACTCGGTACGGTAAGCCATGCGCGAGGTGAAGTAAATCACCGATACAAAGGTGAACAGGGAACTGAAAAGGACTGCAAAATAAGGGATGAAATTCAGGTAATATTTCGTCAGGATATCAATCAGCCGGGCATCGTGGGCAAGGAAATTATCGATTTTCTCGGAGAAATCGAAAATAACCGCAATACTGAGGATCAGTGCGATGGAGAAGAAGAAAGTCCCCAGGAACTTCTTAACGATGTATACGTCAATTATCTTAATGCCCAGTCTTCGTCTCATAAGCGGAGGGACAGTTTTGAGAGCATTTCATTCTTCCACGGGGTAAAATCCCCCTGCCCGATCTTTTTCCTGGCTTCCTCCATCAGCCGGAGGTAGAACCTCAGGTTGTGCAGGCTCGCCAGCTGCGCGCCCAGGATTTCCCCTGAAACGATTAGATGACGCAAATAGGCCTTTGAATATTGTTGGTCCGCGTAGGAATCTCCGTCGGGATCAAGGACTGAAAAATCATTTTTCCATTTCTCATTCTTAATGTTAATGATCCCCTCCCGGGTAAAAAGCTGCCCGTTCCTTCCGTTCCTGGTCGGCATGACGCAATCGAACATGTCCACTCCCCTCGAAATGGACTCCAGGATATTGGCCGGCGTACCCACACCCATCAGGTATCTGGGCTTATCCTCCGGCAGGATCCCGTTCACCACCTCGATCATTTCATACATCAGCTCTTCCGGCTCTCCCACCGATAATCCGCCGATGGCATTCCCTTCCATGCCGGCCTCGGCGATCCTCGAGGCCGATTGTTTCCGCAGATCGGCAAAGGTGCTGCCCTGAACGATCGGGAACCAGCTCTGGAAATGCCCGTAAAGGGGTTCGGTCTCGAAGAAGCGTTTACGCCCGCGGTCAAGCCAGGCATGGGTGAGTTCCATGGAATCGCGGGCACAGGGGTATTCACAGGGCCAGGGCGTGCATTCGTCGAATGCCATGATGATGTCGGCCCCGATGCTGCGCTGGATATCAACCACGTTCTCCGGGGTGAAGGTATGCTGGGTGCCGTCGATGTGGGACCGGAAATGGGCCCCTTCAGGGGTCAGTTTCCTCTGCTGCGAGAGGGAAAACACCTGGTAGCCCCCGCTGTCGGTCAGTACAGCGCCGTCCCAGTTCATGAACCCGTGTATCCCCCCTGCCCCGGCGATCACATCGATCCCGGGCCGCAGGAAAAGGTGGTAAGTATTCCCGAGAATGACCGGGGCCCTGATCTCATGCTTAAGATCCCCCTGGTTAACCCCTTTAACGGATCCGGCCGTCCCCACCGGCATGAAAACCGGAGTGGGAATGTTCCCGTGATCCGTTTCCAGGAAACCCGTTCTTGCCTTTGATACATCATCGGAATGAAGGATCTTGAACCTCATTATTGCAGAATTAGCGCAAATATAAAGATATTTGTACGGATCTTAAATCTCACGGAATTGAACATCGCAGACTATCCGATTGCCTGC
>Ga0307419_10000831_pt1 | contig 15847 bp, 11 predicted proteins | sample SalMarWE160230MG_2_FD_202512 | JGI IMG/M metagenome (GOLD analysis project Ga0307419, IMG submission 202512) | Salt marsh sediment microbial communities from the Plum Island Ecosystem LTER, Massachusetts, United States - WE1602-30 | ecosystem: Environmental > Aquatic > Marine > Intertidal zone... | reverse complement strand
GTACTGACATGATGGCAGCTCCGACCATTGATACAGCTGCAACATAGAGAACACTACCCACTGCCATCCCAAAGAATCCTGCTATGATAACTCTGATCATGGCTTTCTTTGTTGGTAGTAACATGCCTTGCTGACTTGCAATTGCATATAATGGAACAAAAGCTACTGAACCAAATAGTATACGAACAAAGCTCCCACCGATGACATCAACACCTACAATTCCGACTTGAAGGAGAATCGTTCCTACTGCATACAGTACTGCTGTTGCAAATGCAGCAGCAAGTCCCCAAAGGTCAAGTCTTCTATGCGTTTGATGTGTTATGCTATCTTCCTGCGGTTCTTGATTTCGATTTTGTTCATTCGAAATAAGAATTACACCAATTACTGCTACGATGGCACCAGCAAGGCGTGATAGAACTGGTGGCTCTCCAAGAAAGATAACCGTTAGGAAGTATGTCAAGATTGGAAACGACATAGCTATAGGGAACGCGTACGACACACCAATTCGTTCTTGACTCCAGAGATAGATTGTATCACCAATGACAGCACCTAATGTCACGGAAATACCAAGGACTGCAATTGTTGCTAGAGGAAGGAAAATTGAATCGATCCCAGGAAGTATGAACACCAACAATGCTGTGAAAGGTAAAGCCACCCACATCTTAATTGCACTCACAGCTACCGGACGAATTTCATCGGATTGAGACCTATAGACAACCACTGAGAGCCCATATAAGGCAGTTCCAAGGAGTCCTATGAGGCTTCCAACGATTAGTTCTGGGGAGGCTTGCATAAAACTTCGAAAAATAATTCTCCCTAAGATAGTATCGGAATGACATAATCTTAATGTGAAATATGGCGATTAAATCGAAAAGAAGTGAATGAAGAGATAGAGAGCCACCTGTTTTACCGTAATTAGATTCAAAATATTTCAAGAGCAACTAAATCTCCATGATTTGAGGACTAATAATACTCAGTCACGATGATTCAATCAATCTCTGTAAGTTGCATGACAAATAGATGGATGAAAATCAAGACATGTTCATAACTCAACTTAACATCTACCTGAAGTGAAAAGAATGGAGTTCTTGATTGTACGCGGATTAGTTCGGAGAAGAAGAAAAACAACAACAACTATTGAAGTGGCAAACGAATTACAAATGTTGCGCTATCACTTGCAGATAATTCAATTGTACCGTTCATTGATTCAATAATCTTCTTGGAGAGATATAACCCGGAACCTCCGCCTCTTGTGGAAACACCTCGTTGAAATAATCGATCCCTAATTTCCGGAGAAACACCGGGGCCATTGTCTGAAATGATGAATTCAACATTCGCATCAATCTTTTGAAGTTTCACGTTAATGACTGGTGATTCGCCCCCAAAACTGATTGCATTTCTGAACAGATTATCAAAGACTATAGGTAATAATCGGCTCTTTGCAATTCTAAGGTTCTCTGTTGCTTCACCTAATTCAATATGAATTTTCGTTTTAGTATGAGCTCTTTTAGTAAGATCAGTTATCTTTTGGATTAATAAGACGGGATTGTCTTCAATGCCCTTAGATGATATAGTTGTAGATTTGATGAGACCCATCATCCGCTCTGATACAGCTTCAATCATTGAGATCATGTCATGCAATTCCGAGTTATCTTCATCAATCATTGATCGAGCAAGTTCCAGATTCATGGTGATGACACCAAGATCGTTATTGAGGTCATGCCGTAAGAGAGACAATAATACCTCCAATTCTTTCTGATATTCCTCCTGGAGTTTTTGAGAGTAAGTTAATTTAGCAACCATGAGGGTTTGCTGGATTGATAATGATAGAGGAATTACAAACATTTTCAACTCGGACAAATATCTCGGGATGTTCTGTGGAATAGACAGATCTGAAACTCCAAGCAATAGAGGATTAGGTCCTGCAATTGGCATCAAAATGAAATTTGAATATTCATTTAAGAGACTATGATAACTTAGACTCTTTGGAAGATTATTCACTTCTGCATAGTTTTTAGAAAACGTTATTCCATCGGATGAAATTACTTCCTCGTATAGATCAACGTTCGATGCAAGTACAAAATCCCATTCACCACGGTCCGATCCACTAGAAGATGAAAACTTAATCCAATAACCAGACTCATTTTTAGTAAGGAGTGCAACATCTCCTCCGGTTAAATCTCGTATTACATTGCGAATAGAATCAAGAAAATCATCAGGGTCAGGTTCATTAATCAACTCCTTCAGTAGATGATAGATTTGTGAGTAGAACATAGCATTCTGTTCTAATGTGGTTTGAAACTCTCGTTCATAATTCATCAAAATGTTCTCCATTTATCTCGCGATTTCACAAGTTGTTGTAATGAATCATCACTCAGACGAAGAGGCAAATCAGCATGATGGTCGCTTAGGATGAATCGCTCCGCCCGTTTATATTTATTGAATTCAAATTCAATACTATTCGAATACATCTTTAGCTAACATAAAGCTATACGTCTAACAATAAATGACGACTCTATAGAAATAACGAACTTTGAGAATCATACATCACTCCATCCAGTGGATGTCTCACAAAGGATAGTGATACTCGATAGATTGTATTTCTGAATATATTGAATTCCTTCAAAACATACTGATGTTATAAGATCAGTATTCCTAGGATTGGATTGTATCTTCCACGCAACTCATAAAGGATGTATCAGACTTCCAACAATTAGTTATGGGGAGATTTGCGTGCAGTTTTCAAAAATCCTAGTCCCTAAGATACTATCAGAAGAGTATCTATGCGGTCTCAATGATTACATTATTTATAAGAACTCAGATTAGCCAAAATTCAGGCTTTATTGTGCATGCAAGAACCGTTTGAGAACAAAATCAACATTTGAATTAATTGTATGCAAGGGAATTGGTCAGGAGACAAATAATCTATGATAAAGAGCAATGCAGAGATAGCTCAGTTTCGATGTGAAAAATGTAATGCACCATACCCACTTGGAGCTGATGATGTCATTGCTACGTGTCCTTACTGTGGGTACACCTTTGAGATTGGTAGTGAGGAAGTCGAACATTACATCATTTCAAATAAATTTGACAAACATTCCATCATTCCTTTCTTCAAAGAGTGGCTTAAATCAGTGACTCCAAAAACAGTTGGTCATGGGATGATAAAGCATATCGATAATATAGCACCTACATTAGAATGGATACCGATTTTCCGCATTACAGGAAGTTACACGTCTCAGTACTCAGGCTATCAGAGAATAGATGGAGGAAGTAATCTACTTCCTATTAACGAGAGTTCTGCTGGAGAGATGACCGAATGGATTTTAGCTCGTAGACATGCTGCAACTTATGGTATTAACAGATTTATGGGGAGCCTCAGTAATGAAGAAATTTCGCAATTTAAGATAGATAACACACAAGATTCCCCAGTACTAAATTCAGAAATTTCACCACATGAAGCATTTCTACGATTTCAAAAGATCTCTAAGAATCAACACAGAAAAGCAATAGACGCTGAAGTACTTGATCACCATTTTAAAATCAAGCCTGAATCAATAGACTATGTCCATGTTCCATATTGGTTAGTTCGTTACTCTTATCAAAAAGGGGCGTTTCGTGCCGCTATCTCTGGTGCTACGGGAGAAGTGCTCTTCGGTGAATTACCTGTTACGAAAAGATACAGGTTCAAAAAGTGGTTGTTTGTATTTGCTATAATGATTCTCAATGCGGTTATCATTCAGCTAGCCCCATACGTAGCTACATATTTTGGTGGTGAAGATGGCGCAGAAGGGGCTACAGCTTTACTCGGGGTTGCTATGTTTATCACAATAGGCCTTACGTTCCTAATGAAAAACACTTTCCTATATGAAATTGAAGTTGACAAGGAAGGTAATGAAACACGAGAGTTCTTGGGGGATGAGAGAGTTGAGTGAATTAGAATGTCCTCAATGCGGAGGTGTTGTCAAAATACCCCCCTATTCTAGTACAATTGTATGCCCCTATTGCAACACAACAATTCAAACAAAGACCGGAACGATTTTCAAAGAACACTACATGATGGGACTCCAATACAATAAACAAGATGCAAAAGCAAAAATGTTTGAGTGGGCATTGAAGCAGCTCGGAGCTCCAGAGGATTTAACACAAGCAGAAATTGCGAAAAGCGAACTTACATACTGGCCTTTCTGGGTCGTAGAAATTGAGGCTAATGCAACATATAGAGGCAGTCAGAAGAAACCCAAATTTCAAAATAAAGAGGCAATTCCAATAGACAAAGTAACATGGGAGTATGAGTTTGAGGGAGGGACAGTTGAGTCTACAGATGATTTCATAGTCCCAGCAAATCGTGATATACCTCAGTTTTTGGCGAATTATAATATCCCAATTAGACGCAAAGACTTTTTCGATCACGAAAAGATAGCAGATCAAGAAGGAATGATTAAAGATATCCAAGTGGATCAGGAGGAGGCCCTTGAAATTGCTCGAAGTGAAATGTTAGAAATCCTTCGTCAGGAAGCAGAACTAGAAGTAGAATCAATGATCCTAATGGATGATCAGAAAATCAATGCTATCTTCTTGGTTGAAATACCGATATTGCATTTTGAATACTCATACGGCACTAGTAGATATGATGGATTTGTGGATGGAGCATCAGGCAGAATTATCAATCTCGATTTTCCTAGAAAAGTATCTTTTCGAGCAATGACAAAATTGGCAGGACAGGTGCATGTGGGTGTTGGTGTCGGAATCATTCTTCTTCTGACTTATTTGGGTTTTACTCTATTTGACGGAATATTCCCAACATACTTCGGCATTGGATTAGGATTGGAAATGTTTCTCTTCGGGTACCTTTTCCTTAGATTTTCACGGTCATTAGGAACTGGCAACGAGGGACAAAAGTAGAGATTCAAAAAAAGAAAAACGAGAGAGAGGCATTAGCCATCTCTCTTTTATTTCGACTAAGTCTTCCGCATCTTCGGTAAGACCACAAACACAATCAGAACAATACCTATGACGCCAGCTACTGCAACAATCAATAGTGGAGTCAATAAATCAGGAGGTATAGAGGTCGTAGTTGTAGTCGTTGTAGTTGTAGTTGTCGTGGTAGTGGTTGTAGTCGTTGTAGTAGTCTCTGCATTTACAGTAACAACTACCGTATCACTTGCACTATTACCTCCATCATCATAAAAGACACAAGTATAGTTGTATGAACCAATTGCTAAACCATCAACCGCAATCACCAAATGTTCTGATGATTCGTTCCAGCTTCCAGTGTAGGTGCTTACACCATCAACAAATATTTCGTAAGAGCTTGGTCGCACATCAGTTGCGTTCCAGTCAATGGTATTTCCAGTATCACCTACAGTATATTCTACGTCTGCAGGATTCTCAAGGACAGGTGCGATTGTATCGACGACTGTGAAGTAATGTGTCTTCGTAGTTTGTAGGCCAACATTGTCACGTGCGGTAACTATTACAAAATGCGAGCCAAGAGATTCATCGTCTAGATTCCAGTTCTGTTGGTAGGGAGCTGTGTAATGGGTGATAGCGCCGCCTCCATCAAAATTGAAACTTACATATTCTATTCCAGAACCAGGATCATCAACAGTAACTGTAACCGTGATGAGCCCTTCTTGGTCAGTGTTATTGATGGGTGTATCAATGGTTAATGTTGGAGCTATGTCATCATCTACAGTGTAAGAGTAGAACAAGCCGCCATTATCATCGATTTTTTCAACATTACAACCATCGGTCGCCTGGATATAGAAATCCACGTGGGTGTTGTAGGCTTGTGCAGGAATAGTAACATTGTACCAATTGTCCTGATCATAATCACCAGCGGAAGCATAAGCTGATGACCAGCCATCTGTTGAGTATACAATAAAAACTGTAGATACCCCAGGACGTGCATCAGTTGCAAATACACGAACTAACACGTCCTCATAGTACATTGGTGTTGTATCAAACAACACAGAATCAATAGTTGGAGGTTCCATATCCTTGAAATTAAAATCATCAATTAGAAGTGATGTTCTCATTCCAGCATCTGCAGATGCCGCTGCAGTAATCTGATATATCCTCCAACCATCAGGTGTTGTCAAGAAAGCATCTTCAATATCAGCAGTGATATTTCTTGATAAGAGGGTCCATGTTCCAGTCTGGTTAAATCCTTCAACATCAATATAATTGAAATTAGAAGAATTCGCTGGAGCCCAAGATGATGAGCGACCAAGTACATAGATAACATGCCGATTGCCGCCAAGGTCATTAATGAATTCAAAATTTATGTATGCGAATGCGCTACTACTTCCCTGAATGTCTTCTAAACGCCACCAGAAATCAGTAAACAACTTTGAGTCGAAATAGTGATTCAATTCATACCGATAGATTCCATCAATTGCATTTTCCACCGTTATATTTGCCGAATGTGAACCACCATGATAGACACTTGACTGTGTAACCTCACCATTACCATAAAATCTCAACCATCCTGTAAAAGGTGAATATTCACCCCAGTTCTCTATGTATTCAAAAGTCTGATCACTGGTTAGATAGGTCATCAGTTTGAAGTTATCTACTAGAAGCTGTAATTGTGTATTAGGAGTTGAAGTTGAAACGTAAATATAGAATTGTAATTCTTGCAATCTAATATTAAACAGACCAACTTCATTCATTATTTCATAGAGGTCAACTTCTGAATGTTGCCAGGAGTTTCTATTACCAAATTCTGGTAGGTTGATATACCAATAAGTTGTGGAATTAGTTGAACTGGCATCATCTCCACGTCCCATAACTAGATAGATTGAGTAGGTCGAACCATTATAAAATCGAAGACGAATGTAGGCATATTGAGATGGTCCTGCTCCATCAGTATCATTGTAGTTCCAGTCGAAAGAGAGCGTAGTCATTCCAGAATGAAGTGCATGATAACTTCCTCCTATAGGAAATATCTTAGTGGTGCGTCCATGCCCATAGCCCCAATCTGAAGGTGTAGATGACATATTTAGCGAATAAACACCGTCAGTATGATCTAAGCTTTGAGAAACACTAACAAGAGTGGTTTCGTTACGAGTCCATCCGTCTGTAGTCGCTTCTTCGAAATCACCGTTAGAATTCCAATTGGAATATGTGTTATTATATACTGAAACATCATCAATTACACTCTGAATCATACCTGTCGCACCGGTCGGAGACCGTACATAGAAGTAGATATTGTTAATATAGCGTGAATCAGATAATTCGCTAACACCAAAACCAGCTATGAAATCTTGAGTGATATTCCTATTAAAACTATTCCACTGACCAATTGTATCATTCATCAAGTACAATACATTTCCAGTATAATTTGTATAAGAATCGTATCCAAAAGAAAGGATATACCAAACGTATCTCGAATATCCAGTGGAGTTACTTGTTTCAATATAGACTTCAAAGCGAGAATTTAGATCTATATCAGGATTATTCAGGACATACCAATTGAAGCTTAAAGAAATTCCTGATTTCAGAAGTGGTGCTTCAGTTGTATCAAGCATCGGACGTAGATAAGCACCACCATATGAATTCTCATTTGCAATACTTTCTATCAAACCTGCGTAATTACCATTCTTAACTCCAGTATAGGTAGTATTGGCATGCTGATATGCACTTGTCTGACAATCCCAAGTTTCAGGTTCATTTTGCGTTGTATCCCATTCTTCAAAACTTGGATTTTCTACAACATTCAGATGAAGTGGTTCCTGTGGAACCGGTGCATCTGCAATATGTTCAACAATTTCAGGAGCTTCATATACAACGGAGTCTACCTCTGGCTGAGTAGCTAGTGGAGTATCTACCGAAAAAAACATGAGCCCAACAAGTACAAAAGTAAGTGCTAACACTGTAACGTGCTTTCTTTCCATTAAACTCTCCTCACAATTTTTAATTGCGACGATTTGGGGTGGTACAAAACAGGTCATAATTGTTTTGCTTAATTTTCACTTCACAATTTATTGATTCGATAAAATAAGAAATAACGGAAATCTATTCATCAGATATGAGTTGAAGGATACTACCTGGTTGACCAAATATAAACGAGTGGAGAACGAACAATTCACCGTTAATACCATGTTCCTTCATAGATGATTCAATTAACATTCGTAAATCACAGGATAGGTATGAAGGATGAAAATCAAAAACATGCCCATAACCCATTTCATAGTTAATCTGAAATGAAAAGAATGGGAGATTTTGAAGAACCTCACCTAAGAAGGGAATGACCTTTTTTGGCTGGTCATCAAAAATCACGGTAAAGACTTCCCTATCATCCATCATTGCGTAGTGAGTATATTGATTCCGAACCATATTCTTTCTTAGGACGTTCCGTACTCCATTCACAGCTTCTTCTTGTGGTACGCCATATCCCTTGGTTATCGTCTGTAATATCTCCTGCTTCTTGTTGGGATGATGCCCTGTATCCATGGCAGTCAGAAGGGCAATGAAAAGGAAATCACGATTGGTTGGAGGAATGTCATTATCAGGAACTGTATTATTTCCATTCTGGAGTAAGGAATAGATATCACTCTTTGTCCGTGTAACTTTCGGGGAGGGATTCAATTTCCAGACTTGATCCTTTGGATCATAGAGATCAACATTTGTAGTCATTGCTTCCAGTTCATAGAACTTCCCCTTTACATCTTTTCTAAACACATCGAACAAGGAGATGAAATATTCAGTATCATCAGCAAAGGAGGTACCCATAGAATGGAAGGAAGGCATTATCTTGGTGGTCGACTGACTCTTCGAGAGGATTTTAACTGTTCCAGTATTCTTACCGACTAATCTGAAGCGGTGTTCCAACCAAGAAGCTCTCATGATATCCATGTGATGAGAGGAATTTGTTCGAGACTCACCAGTCCACTTCATCACTCGTTGTACAGTCATGCCCCATGCATCTTGTACACCCATCAGATTCCGCATAATTTGGCGTATATTTTCATTTGGCATATTGATTGGACTCACACTGAAGATATTTGTAAGAATCCGGGTGACCCAGTTCTCATCCCAGGTAATTGCAAGTTGGTAGCGTGTTACTGGTTCGAGAAGAAATTTCACAAGATCAATAGGAGGATACTCAAAGAATCTCCGAAGGTAGTGAAGATAACCAAGTGTGAAGAGGAGGATGTATCCTTCTACATGTGATTGTTCCCAATTTTTATGAAATTCGTCTAAATAACTCTTGAAATTAAATCCCTTGTTACGGAGTATCTCGAACAATGCAGTTTGACCCAACATTCCAGATGGTCGATCACTGGGTAGTGTGGATATATTGAGCCTTTTTGCAATCTCCTTTTGCTTCATTGGAATAAGTTGAAGAATCTCATTGACATTGAACTTCTTTGGTATCAACTCTGCTAGTAGGTTCTTTTTCATATTACATGGATGAACAAGTGTACGTTGTTTGCCTTGCATCCTCATTCTGATGATTTCCCAAGACTGAAACATACTCTTGTCAACAAAATCTTGCTTTATCTTCTGAATGTACTCCACCTCTACCACGACCATTAAACAAGAAATCAAAGAGGGTGAAATCACCTCATTGAACTTTTATTTGAATCATCCGTTTCTTATATTGAACAAGATGGTCCTTCAAATCTATCAAAGCTCAAAGAAGGGTAACTCCCCCTCCCGTCTTCCTTAGTCACCCTGCTTTAGGTATCCAACGATTCCAAGAATTAGTAGGAATGCCTCAAGAGGAATCTCAAACATCATTTCTGCAACAAACGCTGGTGTTGTTACTAGAAGCGCTAACACAAGTATTTGCCCAATGATCATAGGAATGATAAAGGCAAATAGAGCCATGTATGCAACCTTGATGTTAATCCAATACCAATTCTTGTTTAGAAGCATTAGAAAACAAAAAACACCAATGATAACAAGGAACCCACCAAGCACTTTTGGATGGAATACATTAAGCTCCCAACCAGGAGGAGCCATCGAAGCTATCAGGGTCTCAGCCATCAAGACGTACATGATCCCAAATAGCAGATTTACAATTCCATAGGCCAGCAATGCTATTTTCGTTAACATTTTCAAATCGCTCATTGATTTTAACTCCATTCTCGCTAGCCAGCACGTTGCAAAACATACTGGTGATACTATGGTTGCAGAAGTAGAATAATTGAATTCCCTCTAGATTAGAATTTGTTATAATAACCGTATTTGTAAAAAGAAGTGTTATGAAACCCTATTTTTCATAGAGTATATAAATAATAGATTAGTAAATTATTATATGAGTTGTATAAACGTTCAACTATACTCGAAAAAACAACAAAAACCACTATCTCGGGTACAAGTTTGCATTGTTGGCTAGTTCACTTCAACCTTTTCAGAAATTCCACTCATTTTTGATCAAATACTTCAATAATATTCTGTTACTCTACCACATGACATAACACCCAATGACTTGGATCTACTTCCTTGTAGTCAGGTCTTTGTTTCTTACAGATAGCTTCAATCTTCTAACATCGAGTATCTTTCGGTAATTTGAAGTTATTCTAATAAAAAGAGATGAAGAGGTGGATAATTACCTCTCCATCCATAAATGTGGTCATTTGAAACATTGGGTCATTCTTACTGCCTCATATAAGCGACAATACCAAGGATTAACAATATGGACATTAGGACTATGTCCTGAACATGGAACCCTATTGCTGAAGCTGATAGTGTTGAATACATTAAAACAAAGTATGACCCTTCTATGATTAAACAGCTCACAATCATGGCATAAAGCAGGAACCATCCAAACTTGATGTATTCCCAATCCCAATCCTTCTTGATTAGTATAAGAAAATCGAAGATAGCGATGGTGAAAAATATCCCACCCAACATTTTTGGATATATAAGATCCATCGGTAATCCTAGAATCGTCAATATCATTTCAGTCATAAATACTGTCATCACACCGTAAAGTGTGCAAGCAAGACCGTAAATCAGAAGTGATATTTTTGTGAGCATTTTAATTTCTGTCATTCCATCAATTCATCTCCTACAAATTGAACTTAACTATGAATGTAACTTTCAATTTGTAATATTATCAAATGATATACTTTCAAAAAAGGGTTGTCATCGTCGAGAAATCTATTACCCATTATACTATATGACAGAAAACCCAGTGACCAGGGGCAACTTCTTTGTATGCAGGGCGTTGTGTCTTACAGATAGCTTCGACCTTTGAACATCGAATATATTTCAGTAATTTGAAGTTAATTCTAATAAAAAGAGATGAAGAGGTGGATAATTACCTCTCCATCCATAAATGTGGTCATTTGAAACATTGGGTCATTCTTACTGCCTCATATAAGCGACAATACCAAGAGATACCTTTCCACTAATTATAATCAAATCAAAGATCATCTGAGATACCGTGGCAGCCAAAAATGTTGACCCAAGCCATACTAATAGTGCAGCTTCAATAATTATTACGGGAAAACACAAGCTAAACAAAAATATATACGCCAACTTGATCTCTTCCCATTCCGTTTTGCGAAGCATTATAATTGCGAAAAGGGCAGCGACATACAAAATACCCCCAAAAGCTCTTACATGAAATGGATTTGTCCAACCCTCAGTATTCAATGTCATATCATATAGAAAGACCTGCATGGTCCCAAATATGAGAAAAATAACAGCATCCACTATAAGTGCGATTTTTGTAAGTTTTTTAATTTCCGTCATTCCAAATATTCATCTCCTACAAAATGAGCTTAATTACGAATTAAACTTTCAATTTGTGATATTATCAAATGTTGAGCTTTGAAATAAGTCTTGTCATTCTTTGGTTTAGTCAGATATGAAAAATAAAGGTAGAGAGAAGGGGCCTGTTAAGAGTATATCAAATAGACATATACCTAGTATCCTATGGATAAAGTTCATCGATTGTCTGAAGGTGCATCCATTATACCATATGACAGAAGACCCAATGATCTGGATCAACTTCCTTATACTCAGGCCTTTGTGCCTTGCAAATTTCCTGTACTTTTTGGCATCTCGTATTGAAAGGACAACCTGTGGGAAGGTCAATTAAACTGGGAGGTCTTCCAGGAATGGTTTGTAATCGTTCGCCTCTCTGAGGCATCTGTCGCATCATTTCGAATGTAGGATTACTCCGTAAGAATGCTTGAGTAAATGGATGCACTGGTTCATTCATTACTCGTTCAGTTTCACCAAACTCCATCATCATTCCCGAAGACATTACACCCACATTATTACAGGTAGCAGTAATGATTCCCGGATCATTGGATATCATAAGAATGGATTGATTATTTTCTTTACTTGCATGGCTAATTGCAGTCAAGATTTTGTTACGAACCGCTGTATCAAGAGCCGTAGTTGGTTCATCAGCAATAATCAAGTCTGGTTTCATAATGAGTGCCATCGCTAGTAGAACTCGCTGGTCTTCGCCAGTACTGAAATCAACTGGAAGCATCTCTCTCCTAACAGCCATGTCCCCTAGCTCAACTAGATCTAATGCTTCAAGGACCCGCATTGTAAGTTCCCTATTACTAGTCATTTCGTCTCTGAATTTTGTCCAGAAGAGTTCCAAGACTTGGTGTTCTATGGTAAGTAATGGATTGAGAGCTTTTGACGTGCCTTGAGGAATGTAAGTTATCCGATCTCCCAAAAGGCTCCGATGTTCTTTCTCATCCAAATTGACTAGGTCCAAACCATCAAACCAAATATGACCTTCCACACCAGGGAGTTCAACACCCATCTCTGCAGAGTTCTTCCCTTCACGCCGGGCTTTATCTCGTAGATCCCAGAGATGCCTGTTCTCTTTGTTCTTTGCAGAAGATGCATAGTATCTTGACTGGCGATCGAAGAGTCCTAGAATTGCTAATGCCACAGAGCTCTTTCCAGCTCCAGACTCACCAAGAAGTCCAACAGTTTCTCCTCTTTTGATTGAGAAGGACACATCATTAATTGCTCGAACTAGTCCGTCTTTTGAACTATGAAATGCACAAAGATTTTCGATCTTTAGCAAAATTTCCCCTTTTCCCGACATACGTAACAACTCGTGAGTTTAAAGAAAAACCCTATGAACACAGCAGGATTTCAAAAAATGCGGATGTACTTCCTACCATTCTCACGCTGGTGGCAAAATTCATATAGAAAGAGCGTTCCCATCGACGATAGGTGTTTCGCATGGATAAACTATCAAATCGGGAATAATACCCGAGGGACTACTTCTCACTCGGGCTTAGCAAGACCTGAGTTTAAATAATAGGAAATTCGAACACCGACAATACAATCCCTGTTTGGGGAGGTACTAAACGTTGACAAGTAACGCTGTAGAAATAGAGAACCTTTCAAAGACCTTCATCAGTATAAAGAGGAAGGCAATCATCATCCCTACTGAGAAGAAGAAGGTAGAGGCGCTCAAGTCGGTTTCACTGGACATCCCGAAAGGTCAGATCTACGGATTGCTTGGACCCAACGGTGCCGGGAAAACGACTCTCATCAAATGCCTTGCTACCCTTGTTCTCCCCACCTCTGGCTCAGCTAGAGTGAACGGATATGATGTTCTAAAGGAATCCACATACGCTCGAGCATCAATGGGTGTGTGCCAGGGAAATGAGCGGTCCATCTACTGGAAACTTAGCGCAAGGGAGAATATCATCTTCTTTGCCAAGTTATACAGGATGCCAACTAGCGAAGCTAAGGAACGAGCTGACGAGCTGCTAGGAAGAATGGGTCTCTTAGAAAAGGCAGATGAGAAGACAGAGAACCTTTCACATGGAATGCGAATGAAAATCGTATTCGCACGGTCTCTGATTCATGATCCACCAGTTCTACTATTAGATGAACCGACACAAGGACTTGATCCGACTTTCGCATCAGACCTCCGTAAATATGTGCAAGAGAAGTTGAAGGACAAGACCATCCTGCTGACCACGCATTACATGCACGAAGCAGATTTGCTCTGTGACAAGCTTGCACTCATCAATGAGGGAGAGATCAAGAGCTTTGGTTCACCTCACGACTTGAAGGAAGGAGTCAGAGACTATGATAGTCTTCACATGAAAGTAGTTGGCGCTCCAGATATCGAGGTCATCAAGAAAATGGAGAATGTCATGTCTGCAACAATAAACACAAAGAACGGTCACTCTGAACTTGTTGTCACCGCACAGAATGGATATGATATGGCACACTCACTTCTCGATTACATGCGAGATACTCGTTCAGGCAAAGTGGAGCACTTTGAAGTGAAAGAGCCATCACTTGATGATGTCTTCTTGCAACTGACTGGAAGGAGGATTGACGATTGACCGAGCTAATTCAGAATGACCATGAAGCGAGTCTCCACCAGAGTAGTGACTATCTGGAAACTTTCAAACCACGTGCAATGGATTGGACCGCTGCAAAGACATTCGCAATCAAAAACCTGAGGATTGCATTACGATACCCAGCCAATATACTCGTTTGGGGCTTTCTGCCAATTCTATGGTTTGCGCCATACATCCTAATGGCTACAGCAGTTGGTGGTTTGGAAACAACTGCACACTTCACAGAGATATCAGGTTATGGTGACTTCATTCAGTTTGTTGTTATCGGTTGGTTTGTCTATATGTACTTGGATAACTCAATTTGGGGCATAGGTAATAATTTCCGGTGGGAGCAGTTTAGCGGAACTCTTGAACCATTGTTCACTACTCCAGTGCCAAGGATCAGCATCCTTTTGGGTGCAGCATTTTCGGATACCGTACAGGGAACAGTTCAAGCTCTGATACTCTTTGGAATATCAACGACCATGTTTGGTGTGTCATACGCGATTACTGCAATCTTGCCAACTATCATCATTCTACTAGTGATGGTCATAGGTCTTTACGGATTTGGATTCATGCTAGCTGCATTGATACTTGTATTCAAAGACCCCAGTGTTCTATCTGAGTTGGTTTCAGAGACCTCATACATGATATCTCCAGTAAACTATCCTATCAATGCACTCCCAAGACCAGTTCAATTTGCGGCATATATGATTCCAACCACAATCGGAATCATTACCATTCGAGAGATTGCAATTACCGGAGCTTGGAATTTACTCAGCTTTTCTCAAGCGCTGATTGCGTTGGGTGCACTCGCAGTTCTGTTCTGGATAATAGGATTAGCCTGCTTCCAGTTCGCAGAGAATTGGACAAAGCAACGAGGTCATATGGGGGGATTCTAGATGGAACAAGAACAAAATACGTTATTCCAGAAGATGTGGAAACGAAAAGGATATCGAGCTGAATTACGAGCTGCTAGTGCTCTGGCTATCAAGCAGTGGCAAGTAGAGTTTAGCTATCCGCTCAGCGTTCTATGGTTCATTGTCATGCCCTTTCTATGGTTTATCCCACTGATATTGGTTGGTACAGCAGTTGCTGGAGGTCCATCATCCGCAACTCTTGACGGACTTGTTGGAACTTCGGATTGGATAACATACATAGCACTAGGGAGTTCCTATACGGGATTGGCAATCAGCCTTATGTGGGGAACAGGATTTGCCATGCGTCGAGAACAAAATGCAGGAACTTTGGAGACCCTCATGACCACTCCGATGCGCCGAGACACTCTAGTCTGGGGATCTATGCTTCATAATCTTCAACATGGAGGTCTCGGAGTCATCCTGCAATTGGCAGCCTCAATACTTCTCTTTGGAGTCACTCTAGATTGGTGGGGAATAATTCCAGCACTGATGATAGTTGGACTCTCAGTGATAGGTATGCAGGGTCTCATCTTCACAATTGTATGTATTGTACTGACGGCAAAGCAGGGGTGGATGATAGTTGAATTTCTATCCTCAACACTTCTACTTGTTGCACCAATCTCT
>Ga0307419_10000829_pt1 | contig 15864 bp, 13 predicted proteins | sample SalMarWE160230MG_2_FD_202512 | JGI IMG/M metagenome (GOLD analysis project Ga0307419, IMG submission 202512) | Salt marsh sediment microbial communities from the Plum Island Ecosystem LTER, Massachusetts, United States - WE1602-30 | ecosystem: Environmental > Aquatic > Marine > Intertidal zone... | reverse complement strand
ATGTCCTGACCCTATATCCAAGAGAAGGTATCAATCCATAATGATCAAGGAATGAACTGATCCGCTGAGAAAAATTACTGACTGCAGAATTTACCAGGGTGACAATTAAGATTTCCTGATCAGGAGCGATGTAGTTCTTTCTAATTAACTCCGAAGCAAGGTAAGAAAGAGTCCAAGTTTTTCCGCTTCCTGGAACAGCAGAAACGCCCATAGTGCCTTCCGTATAGGATAGAATATCGAGCTGGGCAGGGCGGGGAACAAACGCAGATTGGAAAGAAATCATTGGGCATTGCCCCTGTTGTTCAAAATATCATTTAGAGCCTGGATTAATAAACCCTTTTGTTCGTATCCATGTTCATCCGTCTCAGTCAAACAAAAAGAGATTCCCTTTCTACATCTGCGTATCAGGCCAATTGTCAGGCAAGAAAGACTCTCGAGATTGAATTTTTGCTCCTCGATATCTCTCCATAGGTTTCCGTTTTGCCAATCTCTGTGAAGTACATGTGGGTTGGTTAGTGGTTGGAAAATCCTTTCATACCAGCCGCGGGACCCAACATCGAGCCAAAATTGATAATCAACAGGTCTGTTATTCAAAAGGAAGGTGTACGCCGGTGCTAGATATACCGAATCACCTGGCGCTTGTGTCCAGGACTGCAGATACTGGTTCGCCAACACGCCAGTTTTTACCATTTTATAATATTCAGCTCCCAATTGATCGGGAGTGAAATGCTGGATTTCACCGGCGGATAGCCTGAATTTTTGGACAGATCGGATGATCTGATTTGTGATTGTAGCCTTTGAAAGATCATCGTTAAATCCGAATCCAGGTTGAGATAAAATTTCTCCAAATATATGGACAAAAAAATAATCGAGAGGCAAGGGCGCTTGTTTAGTATATTCTACTAACCAATCAATCAGTTCTTGATAGCGGCTGCCAAAATAGAAAGTGATTCTCTCCTGAAAAGGGGTGCTTAGTGACTCGAATTCACTTAACCTGACCGCATTATTTTGATTTTTAATTGATTGTCTAGAAAGTATATATGCTCGAGCGAGGTCGAGATCTTTGATCGATTGGAGCAAGGCGAAAGTGAGATCGTGAGCAGAAGGATGAATATTCCACTGGGGATGAGCAAATGCTGCGAGAGTTAATAAACAATGTGTAACGGGCTCATCACGTAAGGCTCTGGATGGGCGATGAGTAGAACTTGATATGCCGTGTTTATCCAATTCTGTTGAGAACATGAAACGAAGCGAATCACTTAAAAAAGGAGCAAGGATAACGATCTCTCCTGGGGCTGTGCCGGATTTGATAAGGGAAGAGATATTTTCAACAACACTACTGACCATCTGGGGATGAGTTGCCTGATAATTAACTGAGATTGCGTTATTTATCAATCTTGCATTAAAAGTATTTGGAGAAGACGATCTGGACAGCGCCGAACTTAATTGCGAAGAAAATATTGAAAGGGGTTCAGAAAGCGTGAAATTGTCTGTAAATTGGATTTGATTTTCGCATAAATCCGAGAGATTCCTGGCATTAGAAGGAGAAGCGCCAAGGAAACTTCGATAGCCTGCATCTTCATCATAAATAATAAGAGCGGAATCCAAATTTGGAAGCAAATTGGTTACGAAATCGTGGCAAACCGGTATATCCTCTTCAGAATTATCGTAAATCAAATATTTGAATTGGTTCTGGTAATAATCAAATACCAAAGGAACTGAATTAAGCGATTTTGAAAATAATTCTACCTGGAGTGAAAAATCAAGCAAATTATTATCATAACAATAATCTCGAAACAGGTCTGCTGCCTGTTGAGCGTGTTGGTAGACAAGCGCCTGGGTAGAATCTCCTATCCAGGAAGATAATAGGCGTTCAGAGATTTCTGTATGCGGGAAACCGTGAACAGCTGCTTTATTAAGGTTGTCCAGTATTTGACTATAAAGGCGATTTCGCTGTATGGTAACCGAAGCAAAATAACCCTGTTCAAGAATTAAAGGTTCGACAATTTTGGAAAGAAAATATAAAGAAGATTCGAGGGTCAAAAATACCGGCGGAGAGTCACCGGTAAATTCGGGAAAATTATTCAACAATAATGGCCAGAAAAGTTCGATTCCTCGTCTAGCTAATCCACCAAATGTAGCAAAGACGGGTTTGCTAGAACCTGAATAATCAAGAGAGCCTAAAGCATTCTGATAACCTAAACTTAAATTCCGTTGGGGAAATAATAACAAAATCTCATGTCCCGGCAGCCCTGATTGCAGAAGGAATCTTAGGCGTTCAATACCCACGGTAGACTTTCCAGTACCTGCTGGTCCGGAAAGGAAACTGCTACTGTTAAGAGAAGATTCTATGATTTGGATTTGATTTTTTGAGAATTCCATTCTTTTTTGAATTGCACAAGTTTGTCTTGAAGAATTTTCACTTGATATTTTGACTCAAACATGCATTTCAATACCTCATGACGAAATTGAATGACTTGGGCAGGAAAGTCATCATCATTTTTAATAAATTTAACTGGAGAATCTGAAAAAATTAAATAACAAATGGTTAGATCAAGAAGTGTTTCAAAGGACTCCTTATTAAACCAAGCAATACCATCAAATTCGTTCTGGCCTAAAAATAACTTTGAGAAGGCAGGATCAAACCAAATATCAAACAGAGAATCCAGATCCAGGGTGGCATTTGCTAGAGCAGGGGATAAAGAAGAGATGATCTCTAATTGATGATCTAATACAGATTGGTTTTCAGAATCAAACTCAGTGCTGAAATATGCTTGAGTTGCAAGGGCCCTGGAGATGTGTTCAATTTCTGGAATAAGTGAATTATCATATATCTCCAAAATCAGCGACCAAAGTACACAAGATAACATCAATGGCAATGAATGATCCGGGAATACATCCTGTAAAATTTCTGTAAGTTTGTAAAGACGCCTGATTGCGGTTTTGCGATAATCACGAAGTGAATTATTTGAATCGTCGATCAAATTGGTTATGATCGATTCCAATTCAATAAAGAGAGGTGATAACTGACTCTCAAAATCAGACCAGGAGAGATCTTTTGATTTTAAGACTTCTGACAGAGATGAAAAGATAATATCTATATTTTTGGATAATGAAGAAAATTTAAGGTCAATCATTAAATCGTGCAGTGATGAAGCTCCGTTGTCGTTCAGGACTGAATATACGTGAGAATAGCTGCCATCTGAATCTGAAATAACCTTAAAATCCAAAAACACCCGATAATCATACGCGCCCAGATTGATTTGTAAACCGCGAGCCGTAAATTCCGCCAGGGGTCTAATGTATTCAAGTCCGGAGATCAGATCCCGGAATAGCAGGAAATCACCGTTCATCGTAGATCGGCCCAGCGATTCCAGTAAACGGGTTGAAGAACCATTTATGGAGACTGACGCCTGAATAGTCCCGCTGGTGTCTCCCCATTTATTGTGATATATAACCAGGGCGCTTTCATCCCCGAACATATTTGTAAAAGCAAAAACATTTTCATTGACGTTGCCATTATGTAAAACGAAATTAAAAAGGTAAAAGTTTTCAACCTCTGCAAAAAGGTATCTCTTATGCAGTAGCGGGAAGATTTCCCTCTGATGACGTTCGATTAGTCCCTGGTTTGGCTCTTCGTTGTAATAAGCTCTCTGGTATTCCATACCATATTTTTCTGAGTAACCTTCAACTTGTCCGTGGCCAAACATGGGCAAGCCAGGCAACGTAGACATCAAAACGCAGACACCAAAATACTTTCCATCGGATCCGTACTGAGAAATCGCGGTATCCTCGTCAGGGTTATTCATGAAATTGACATAACGTTTCAAGATCTGAGGATCATATTCCAAAGTTTTGATGATTAGATCGCGATATTCATTATTGTCCTCATCTCGGAGCATATGCATAAACGCACTGTTATAAACACGATGCATGCCCAGGCTCCTTACGAAATAACCCTCCATCATCCAAAACGCTTCGGCAAGCAGGAGTGTGTCCGGAGCTTCAGAAGCAACCCTGTCAACGACTTCACGCCAAAATTCTTCCGGCATTAGCCTGTCAAAATCTTTCTTGCTGAGACTGAATTCTGACCTAGTAGGGACAGCTCCGCCTCCGCCAGGTTCTGGAAACCATAAACGCTGAATATGTTTCTTTGCCAGTGTCATGGCCGCATCAAACCGGATAATTGGGAATTTCCTTGCCACATGAATTATTTGTTGAATTACGGCTTCTCTTACCTCGGGATTGAGGAAGTCAAGCTGGGCGGTGTCATTCCAGGGCATGGATGTTCCATCATTTCCGTGATAAATAAATAGCTCAGAACCAGTATAACGGTCCAGTCTTTTGAAAACGACCGCTGCATCTGTTTTATCGTAATAGTGATCTTCAAGGAATATGCCCACTCGCTGATCTTCGGACAGATCAGCACCCTGGAAAGAGTATCCCGGGAAAGGAGGTTTATCCACAGAAAGGAACCAATCCGGGTGTTCAATTACCCAATTTGAATAAATTCCCATATGGTTCGGTACCATGTCTGCGGCTAGCCGGATATTATACCGAGCAGCTCTATGGCTGAGATCCTGGTAAGCTGCATCACCACCAAGAGAGCCTGCTATAGAATAGTCAAATAAAGAATACGCTGAAGGCACAGCGTCCGGATTCCCGCAGATCTGTTTAATTTTCTGTGAAGCGGAGCTTCGTTCCCAGAGACCTATTAGCCAAAGCCCTGTAATACCCCAACTAGACAAACGAGCTAGTTCCTGGTCGGGTATGTGGTTAAGTTGGTAAATGGATCTCTGGTATTCTTTTGATAATTGATCCAGCCAGACAAAAATATTCTTGGCAAGCAAAATGACATTAGGCATCCAATCCAGATCAGCACTGAAGCGGATGGTATCGTGATCAGTTTGATAAGAAGCAAGAGAGAACCCCAGAGGGTCCTCTGGGGAAGCTTTACCAAAAGAAGGGTGGATTTTTTCTTCTTTTATCCTGTCTAGTGCCGTAAGCAAGGCAAAAAGATAATCCTCGCCTAGGATAGAACCCCAGTGGTAGCGGATATATTCAAGCTGGTCAAAGATAGAATCGGGGTGCAGTTTTGCGGGTTCAGTCAAAAATTCAATTAGGGATTTCCCGTCTTTTTTAATGGCCTTTTGGTCGGAGAAAAAATTAAAAAAAACTGTCCGTAAAGTTGAAAAGCGTGTTGATTTGCGCAATGCAGGATCAGTAAATAAATTGTCTTTTTTATACAGAGCTTGATTTGAGTTAGCCAGGAATATCAGCAGGAAAGATTTGTATAAACCATACCTTTTATCAGGAGGACCGGTGAATGACAATAAGTAATCAGCAGAACGGTCTGGTAAAAAATGAGTAAGAACGGTTGGAAAATGGTCTAGGATCAAACGGATAGAGTTATCTGCTTGGCTTGATCCAAATTCGGATTGCAATTTTGAATCAAGTTTCTTAAATGGGTTGGTATAGAAGTCAGACAGGTATAAATCGATAACGTGTAAGTAAATTTTTCCAATTAAACCTACCGCAGCAATTTCACCTGCAGTGTAGACGGGCAGGGGAGGCCTGAGCCGGTTGTTCAGCTCCCGAGCGTTATATGGATCAGGATATTCAAATTCTGGCGTTAGAGATAGCCTCTCTAGCGCATGGCAGGTAAGGGGAAAGGTATTGTGGGCTGGAACAATATTTGATTGAAGCATAGCAAAAGTGTTATGTACAATTGACTAATTAAATGCACTGATTTTTATAATTTTTTTATTATTGCGTATAGGCAATAATCTATTATTACCATCATAATTCTAAATTTCTTAACGCAAATTCCTTCATTTCCAATACTTCTTTTACTTTCACCATCTTGATGTCGGTAAAAATACCTTCCTGGACAAACATAATAAATTCTCCCTTGATCAACTCTAATACCGCCAAAAAGGAGACTACTACGTCAAGCCTGGAATAACTTTCTCCCAACAGTTCTCTGAAGGTGAGCTCGTCTGAATTAGTAAAATGTTCCGAAATCTGATTGATCTTATCCTTTATTGTTACCTTTGGTCTTTCAACCACTGTACTGATGGATTGTCTTTCTATATCCTTTAGAAATATGCTGCTAGCCAAGGAAAATAAATCATCTACCCCAAAACTTCCCAGATCAAGGTTGTCTTTGACGTCAACTCCGGGGGAGGAGAGCCGAATGAAAGTCTGGTAGCCAAGCTCTTTCCTTTTTGCCAGGATTTCAGCAATTTCTTTATATCGTTTATAGGCAATTAACTGGCGAGCTAATTCGTTCCCAAGATCAGCCTCTTCTTCTCTAGCATTGGATTGCTGGGGAAGCAAAGCTTCAGATTTAATTTGAATTAGCTTGGCAGCTATCACCAGGAATGCCGATATCTCGTCTGGTGCCAGATTTTGAATATCTTCCAGATGTTTTAAGTACTGATCTGTTACCTGCGCCAGAGCTAAGGTAGTGATATCAAGTTCAGCATTTTCAATTAATTGAAGCAGCAAATCAAGAGGTCCTTGATAAACTGGCGTGTCAATCTTGTAGGGGTTTGCAGTATCTGCAGAATAGCTCAAATCCATACAACTTATTATACTAGACAGAACCCTGTCTAAATATCTTAGCAAGAGCAGATCGTCCTTTGCCATTCAGTTTTATTGGAATAATGTTAATAAGGCTCATCTATACTGGACTGATCAACAAGATATGATAAAAAGAAAGCAGATTATTGGTGTATGATTCATGTGAAATTACAGAAAGAGGTGAAATGATGTTTGAAGAACCCATCAATGTAAATGATGAAGCATTTGAAAAAACTGTTATCAACTCAGATTTGCCCGTAATCGTGGATTTCTGGGCTCCCTGGTGCGGACCTTGTAAAATGGTTGCGCCCACATTAGACAAGATTGCAAAAGAATTTGCTGGAAAAGTTATAGTCGCCAAGGTCAACACGGACAACGATTCAGAATGGGCTGGGAAATTTGGTGTTCAGGGTATCCCCACTATGTTATTCATGGCTAAAGGAAAAGTTGTCCATCAACAAGTTGGGGCTTTACCCGAACCAATGCTTCGAACTGTGCTGGATCAATTCTTATCTGTTGTCAATCAAGCAGAATAACATCAAAATTTCTTTAAACAAAAAACTCCCGTTTGGGAGTTTTTGTTTTTAATCTACCTTTGTCACCAAGGGAAGCAGTATTTTAAAGGTATTTCCATCATCCCGTATTGCCAACTGGATCGTACCTCCCATGAATCTTGCAGTCCTTCTGGCAACTGCCAATCCTAATCCCATACCTTCATATCGACGGGTCAGATAGTTCTCCAATTGACGAAAATCTTCAAAAATCGTTTCGCGTTTATCTTCCGGGATAGGATTGGCCCAATCATTGATGGTAATAACCAGTTGATCTTTTTTTATTTTCCCAACAACCAGCACTTTTCCATTTTCAGGGGAGAATTTTGCAGCATTGGATAACAGATTCCTGAACAGGATTATCAGGCTTTCACTGTCATACCTCAGCTTTCGAACCTCCTCCTGAAAATCTGCCACAAGATTTATATTTTTCTTCATTAAATTTGGCTTAAGTAGATCATAGGTTTGCAAAAAAGCATCTTCAACCGGAATCAGGTCAAGGTATGTGATTTCTTTACCTAATTGAAGACGAGTGAAGTCTGTTAATTCCTGGACGATTCGGACCAGTTTATGCGTATTCTTTTCCACGATTTTTAAATATTTCTTTGTAGCTACTGGATCATTTTCCAACTCTTGAATAGATAAATCCAAATACCCCACCAATAGATTAAGGGGTGTCCTTAATTCATGACTAACCAGGGCAATGAAGGTATTTTTCAGTTCATCTAATTCACGGATCTTTTCAGCTAGATCTTCTGCCCCAGGATCTTCATTCCAAAGCGGGGATTTCATCTTATCTTTCATTAGATAACTAAATCTCCTAAGTTATCCAGAACATAATCAAGAACTTGTTCTGGTGATAGTTCATCGGTATTGATATACAGGTCTGCATGCTGTTTTGCATGTAACAAACGCTGGATCTGCTTATCGAAAATCATCTTTGCCCAGTTAGTACCTGTTCGAAAAATTGAGATTTCAAATGATACATCAAGGTAGATCAAGATATCAGGATTGCTGATCTGTTCCCACATATCTTGAACGTAAGAGTGCTCCTGGGCAATATGTCGTACTTTATATCCACGGGATCTTAAACTTGAAACAAGTGTGGATTTGCCCGATGCGCACGGTCCCACTACACCTATAACCGGTTCCTCTTCATTCATTTTCCAATTGGATTTACAGGAAGTTGAACAGACATACGACGGATCATATCACTTCCGCGATTAACTACTCTCAGAACCACGATACTTATATCATCCCGGGGCCTACCGCGATCGAGTTTCAAGGCATGATTCATTAATGAGTCTGCGATATGGCTGGGGGAAGGGTCTTCACTCTCTAATTCCACTTTCACACTCGTGCAAACATCCATCGAATCTCCAAAGTATGATCCAGCATGAACCAGACCATCGGTATAGACTACAACCGTTAATCCAGGAGAAAGAGGAATTTCGGATATCATTGGCCTTGTGTCCCGTCTTAAACCAATCGCATCCGACTGTTCTGATAAAAATTTGATTTGATCGTCATAGGAGATCACAACAGGTGCTGGATTATTTCGAGTGATGACCAATGTCCCTGTCTGTAAATCTGCAGACAGGATATTTAGTGTTGCAGATACACGACCGCCTCTTTCGGTAAATAATGCATCAGATGCTGCCCGGGCTGCGGCACCATCCCTGACACCATCCGCAAGAAACTGGATCACTTTCCTGACAACCAGGCTAGAAACCCATTTGGCTCCATTTCCAGAACTCTGCCCATCAGCCAGTACAACAGACATACCGCCGTTGGGTCGTTCAATCACTTCCGCGGTATCACCACTGGAAGAAGTTGCATATTTTTTGATCTTTGATATTGCTATTTGAACTTCCATGACCAAATTTTACAATAGTATCCCAAAAAAGGAAACCCAAATATAAGCTGGGGCAATCTTGGATTATTGCCCTAGCTTGATCAATTTCGATATTTGAAATACGAATTAGATATATTGTTGGATGAGCGGCAGGAAGACTCTGGCAAGACTTAAGAAGATCAAGAAACCAATGATATCAGTTGTCGCCGTTACTAGAACAGATGAAGCCATAGCTGGGTCCTGACCAGAAAATTCCAGAATAAGCGGCGCCAGGGTCCCAACAATGCTGGCTACCAGCATATTTCCCAATAGAGCTAAACCCAATACCAAACCTAAATATGGGTTGGCCTGCCAGAATCCAACACCAACACCGACGATCAATCCGATCATGGTTCCCAGGAACATGCCCACCAGGATCTGGCGGAACAGTATGGGCATAATTTGCTTCGGTGATACTTTTCCCAATGCCAGGGAACGAACGATCATAGCTACATTCTGACTGGCTGCATTACCGCCCTGTGCTGCTACCACAGATTGGAAAAAAGCAAGGACTGCCACCTGGATAAACAGATCACCAAAATTGCTGATCACCCAAGAGCCAATCAATGCTGTGACGGCATTGAGCAACAACCACGGCAAGCGACCTTTCAACTGGAGGAATAATCCGCTTTCTGGTTCCAGGGCGGAGTCTGAAACACTGGCCAAACGATAAATATCTTCTGTTTGTTCGTCAATCAGAACATCCAGGATATCGTCATGCGAAATTACACCTACCAGTTGATTTTGAATATTTAAGACCGGTAATGCCTGCAAATCGTAGTGTTTCATCACTCTGGCTGCTTCTTCCTGATCCGCCATTGCCTGAACACTAACGATTTGTGATTCCATAATATCGCTTATATTTTGATCAGGATCTGCACAAACCAATTCCCTTAGACCAATCACCCCTAATAACTCATTGTCAGTATTTACTACAAATAAATAATATGGAATATCATTTTCTAATCCAGTAGACCTTAGTAGTTTGATCGCGGAATCAGCGGTATCGCCTGGTCCTAATGCCAGGAAATCAGTGGTCATTCTCCCGCCAGCCGTTTCATCCGCATACCTCAGCAGGGGTAAAACTTCTTCCGGCTCTTCCATCAAAGAGATGGTCTTGCGGACTTCCTTCCCAGTTAGGTCGCCTAACAGGTCAGCTGCCTCATCCGGGTCCATATCATCAATAATATCTGCCAGGAAGGGAAGGGGGAGGTTCCGGGCTGCCGTTAGAGTTTGTTTGTCATCCAGTTCATCGAAAATATCGGCTATCTCTGGAATCTCCATCCGTTCCAACAATTCTTCTTGTTGATCAGGTTTTAAACCATAAAATAATTTCGCCTGATCTGCAGGGTGCAAATCTCGGAAAATTTCCAGGATAGTTGCAAAATCTTGGTTATCAAATGAGGATTCAAGCAGTTTTAAGGTTTCGGGGTCATTTCCCTCGAAGTTACTCATTGGTGATTTCCCTACCTTAATATAAAAACTGGCAGTACTTATGCTGCAGGATCTGCCAGCTTCCTATTGAATGTTCGCAGATTCAAAATTTATACCAGCCTTGATCTGATGGTACATTCGCCCTCAGGATATTGACTTTAAGGGTAAAGTGTTTCATTAGTTTATTAATGATCGGTTCATTATGCAAGCCAGGAAAGTAACTCACAAACGAACTGATTGTCTTACCATAACAGTTCCTTTGTGAGTTACTTCATTTTAACACGAAAGGTATAACTCTGCTAAAGGGAAGGGTAGTGAGTAAATCTGAACTCTTTAATTCGTTTCGCTGGCAAGTTGGCCGCAACCTGCCTGGATATCGATCCCCCGACGAAGACGGATTGTACATGGCAGCCCTGCTGCCTGGACAATTTTCTGAAATTTCGCGGCACTAACATCAGGGGCAGGTTTCCCCGAATAATGATCTACAGGATTTAATTGGATTAGATTGACATGGAATAGCTTGCCCTTGATCAAAGTAACAAGTTTCCTGGCTTGTTCAACTGTGTCATTCACTCCATCAATCAAAGCCCATTCAATTGTGATGCGCCTGCTGGTCGTTTCCAGGTACTCATCACAGGCACTCATCAATGCAGTCAGGTTGTATTTGGAATTGATTGGAACGATTTTTGATCGTAGTTGATCTTCCGCCGCATGTAAAGAGATAGCCAGGTTAATCTGAGATCTTTCCAGTGCGAGTTTCTTGATTCCAGGCACAATACCTACAGTAGAAATTGTGAACCTTCTCATGCCCATTCCAAACCCAGCAGGATCATTCAGGATCGCGATTGCATTCTGGACAGCCTGGTAGTTGTGGAATGGTTCTCCCATACCCATAAAAACCACATTGGTTAATTTATTTCCATTCGAAGATAAAATTACCGCAGATTTTATGACCTGCTCAACTATTTCTCCAGAGGTCAAATTGCGGATGAAACCCATCTTCCCGGTTGCGCAAAATTTACATCCCAATGCACAACCAACCTGGCTTGAGATGCAAACCGTATTCCGATCATTATATGCCATCAGGACGGTTTCAATAGCTGATCCGTCAGCCAGACGATACAGGTATTTATGAGTCTGGCCATCTGTTGATATGAGTTCTTTCTCAAGAATTAAACCGCCAATATTAAATTGACTGGAGATCTGATCACGAAGGCTTAAGGGCAGATTACTGAAGTTCGTCATATCTACCCACAAATTTTGATATAAACCCTGCCAGATCTGTTTAGCACGAAATGCAGGTTCATTAAGGTCCTGCAGGAGATTATCAAGAGCTTCAAAACTCAGATCATACAAGTTAGCTGCCATATGTTATAAGTTTTCCAGTAATTCAAGTGCTGTTTCGCTGATCAGATCTGGTCCTGGCAGGAAATTTTCGGCGTCTTCCAGGGAGGCAATTCCGGTAAGTACCAAACCAGTTCGAATGCCCAGGCGCTGCGCACCCTGAATATCTGTTTCCAACCGGTCACCCAGCATCAGTGCTTCTTCTGGAAGGCTCCCGGACCTGGTCAAAGCCAGTTGATAAAGATATTTCTCAGGTTTGCCGATAATCACAGGAGAGCTGCCGGAAGCAGATTCTACCGCACTGATAATAGAACCAGCTCCAGGAGCGATACCTCCCGCCATGGGAAAGGTTTTATCCGGATTTGTCCCGATGAATAATGCTCCGTCCCGGATACGATTTGCGGCCAGATAGATCTTTTTATAGGTAATATTAAAATCAAGTCCAACTACTACCGCACCTGCTTGATCTGTTTCAGGTTGATCTGAAATCTTGAAGCCATGATTGGAGATCGTCTCTTTCAGACCCTCTTCACCGATCACATAAATAGGAGAACCCTTTTTAGAATGCTCCTCAAGATAACTGGCCGTTGCTTCAGCACTGGTTATGATCTGGTCTGAAGATAAATTGACACCAAAATTACTCAATCTTTCCAGATATCCACCAACTGTGGTGGTTGAATTATTCGTGACACAAAAAGCCTGGCATTCAAGCTGTTGGATCTTATCAAATAAAGCTTGAATATCGATCACAGGCTCATAACCACGCCAGATCACTCCATCCATATCTAGTAATATAGTTTTGAGGGGAGGATAACGAACTTTTGACATAATAGGTTCAGGATAGAAAAAAGCCCGGTTTTGAACCGGGCTTCTATGGTGAAGTTCTATTTCTTTTTCGTTTCGTCTTCTGTCCCGGATTTGATTTCCTTGATCGATGCGAAAATTGAATCCTTGGATGGTTCCAGAACCTTATCCACCAAGCCGTATTCAACGGCATCCTGGGCTGTTAACCAGTAATCTCGTTCTGTATCCTTTTTTATCTTTTCTACAGGCTGGCCGGTATGATGGGAGAGAATGCCGTTTAGTTTGTCACGCAACCGGAGAATCTCATTGGCCTGGATCTCAATGTCGGTCGCCTGGCCCTGAGCTCCACCCAGGGGTTGATGAAGGTGGATCGTAGCATGGGGCAGGGCAAAACGCTGGCCTGTTGTACCTGCAGTTAACAATACTGTTCCAAAAGAAGCCGTCACACCGACCGCAACAGTATTAATCGGATTAGTAATCATCTGCATCGTGTCATAAATAGCCAGTCCGGCATAGATCACTCCCCCTGGTGAATTGATATACATTTGGATTGGAGCTTCCGAATCCTCATTGCTCAAATATAAAAGCTGGGCAACGATCAAATTAGCGGTCTGATCAGTGATCTGCGTGCCAACAAAAATAATCCTGTTCTTTAACAGCAAGGAATAAATATCATAGGCTCGTTCCATTTGACCGGATTTTTCGATCACCATTGGGATAAGCGCCTGGGCATTTGTCATTTGCGTTGTACCTCCCTAAGTCTAATGAATAATCAGGAAAGTTATTCCTGTTCTTCATCCTCTGTTTTTTCTTCTATGGTATCTTGAATAACCTCCGCCTCTGTTTCAGCGGGGACTTCTTCTACTTGATCTGCTTCGTCAGTCAGTTCTTCTTCGACAACTTCCTCTTCCGGTTCTTCTTTTTTCAGGAAATCGGTGATGTCCTCACCCTGAGCAATTGCCATCAGGAAATCGAGGGTTTTTCGGGTAATGATCTGCGAGCTGACCCGATTTAAAAGGGCAACTGAATCTCCGCTCTGCATATATTCCGTTCTTCCCTTTTCATCATCCCCGAAGTGATTATCAAGTATGGCCTTGAACTCATCAGTGATATCCTGGGGATTGAAATCCAGATCCTCAGATTCAGAGATATTACCTATAACCAAACCATGAGTAATACGTTTTTCTGCATTGGGTTTGATCTGCTCTCGAAGCCCTTCTTCATCCAGGTCCTGGATCTTAAGATACATCTCTAAATCCATCCCTTGAGATTTCAACCGCGATTCCAATTCCCGTACTTCACCTTCAATTTCGTTTTCCAACATCTGGGGTGGGAATTTAACTTCTGCGTCTTCCAGGATCTTTTCCAGAATACTGTTTACATAGGTATTCTCTTCTTCCATTTCCTGCTGGGCCGATAGCTCTTCCAGGATTTGGTTGCGCAACTCTTGAACTGATTCCAGATCACTGACAGTCTTTACAAAATCATCATCCAGATCAGGCAGAACCCTTTCGCGGATTCCTTCAACCTGAACAGCATAGAGGACCTCTTTCCCGCGATAATCTTCATCCACTGTCTCATCATCCGGGAACTCGTAAGTCAATTCCAGGGTATCTCCACTGGAAACACCTAGAAGTTGGCGTGAGAAACCAGGAAAAGGCCATTCCTTGCTGGTATCATCTTTTTTACCCTTGATCATCACTGGCAGGGGTTGATTTTTCAGCAAGTAACTCTCTTCATCTTCAGGATCATTTTCCACCCCCCGGGCATCAAGCGAGGTATCTACCAAATTTCCCTCTTCGGCTGGATGATCGACAGGTTCGATCGAAGCCTGTTGGGATAACATCCTGTCCAGGATCTTGTCCACTTCCTCTTCAGGGACATCAGCTTTTTCATAAGGCAGCCTGATCTCACGGTATTCTCCCAATTTCACTTCCGGTTGGAGGGGAATAGAAAAAACAAATGTCGGTGGTTCCAAAGACTTGATCTCTTTGACCTGGCCGGGGCCGTAGGGTTCCCGATCGATTTCATCAATTATCTTAGGATATACTTCATCCAAAAAATGATCCAGTGCGTGATCAACTATAGCTGCTTCCCCGAAGTGGGTCACAACACGCTGATAGGGGGCTTTACCAGGTCGAAAGCCAGGAATGTTCTTCCCTTTTGACATCTCTTTTGCAGCCAGATGTTTAGCTTTTTCAAAAACATCCTGTTCTGCTTCGACTGTCACTTCCAGCTGATGATCTTCAAGATATGTTTGTTCAATTTTCAACGGTTTCCTCACAATCTATAATAAACATTCAAAAAGGGCCAGTAACACAGGCCCAGGGTTTTTGTTTCTTATGCTGAATGGGGAAGGTGGGGGTCGAACCCACACGCCTTGCGGCACATGATCCTAAGTCATGCCTGTCTGCCAATTCCAGCACTTCCCCTGGATATAGTGCGGGGAAATTATAAGCTACACCCTTTAGGGCGTCAATAAATCAACTATAATACTTTTATTAATCGCAGGAAAAACACAGGAGTAGATCCAGATATGTTAGACCATTTTGGTATTCTTGCACCCGTATACGAGAAATATATCAAACCGAAATTCCCTGAAAGATTGGCTGAACTGGCTCAACTCCCGATAGAAGGCAGTTTACTGGATGTGGGCGGAGGAACGGGGAGGGTATCCCAGTTCTTTCTCAATGATGCAGGGAGTATTTATCTGGCTGATCTATCCCATAAAATGCTATTTGAAAGCCATTCAAAAGATGGCTTCTTGCCGACCTGTTCCCACTCTGAGTTCCTGCCATTTCCAGCAGAAGAATTTGAACGGATTATCATAATCGATGTTCTGCATCACGTTTGTGATCAACAGCAAACCATAAATGAACTGTGGCGGGTGCTAAAACCAGGGGGCAGGATTATCATTGAAGAACCGGATATTCACCACTGGGCTGTTAAACTGGTAGCTCTTGGGGAGAAACTTGCCCTGATGCGCTCTCATTTCCTCGATGCGACTGCAATCTTGGAGCTTTTTAATGAAATTCCTGCGAGTAAAAAAACAATCCAGGAAGGCCACAATATCTGGATTGTAATCGACAAAAAATAGGATCTTGTCCTTCATTCGGAATGGCTATGAAATTAGTGGAAGAAAGAAAATCATTGATATCAGAAATATACTCATCGAACTGGCATTTTCAGCAATTGTAGCAGTAGAAACAACCGCAGACACAATCATTATGGTTCGATCTATGGGAATCCAAC
>Ga0307419_10000828_pt1 | contig 15870 bp, 17 predicted proteins | sample SalMarWE160230MG_2_FD_202512 | JGI IMG/M metagenome (GOLD analysis project Ga0307419, IMG submission 202512) | Salt marsh sediment microbial communities from the Plum Island Ecosystem LTER, Massachusetts, United States - WE1602-30 | ecosystem: Environmental > Aquatic > Marine > Intertidal zone... | reverse complement strand
ATCCGAGAGGTCCCTCCTTTCTGTTGTAACCCCTCGGTTATACCTTAATTCTGTCTCATATGCATCTGAACGAATTCAGGCCTTTGGCCACCAAACATCTGTGACAGAGCAAGGGGTTCAAAAAGATATGACTCAGTCAATCCCTGCCATAGAAAAACCCGATAAACGTCATGATTTATTATTGAAATTTTCAATTTGACATATTTAATGACCTTATATATAAGTCCTCAATAGTAGAAAATTCATAAAAAATAAGGAGAAGATGAGGCGTATGATACGAAAATTCTTTGCATCGCGTTGGGGAATTATCAGTGTAGGGGCTTTCATCGGTGTGTTTGCCCCCCTCTTGCAGAAGTGGGGGAACCCCGGCAACATGGGCATCTGCGTGGCCTGCTTCGAGCGGGATATAGCCGGCGCCCTGGGGTTTCATCGTGCGGCCGTAGTCCAGTACATGCGTCCTGAGATTATCGGGTTTGTCCTGGGTGCGCTCATCGCCGCCTATCTCTTTAAGGAATTTCGTCCCCGGGCAGGCTCTGCACCCATTGTGCGGTTTGTGCTGGGGGCCTTCGCCATGATCGGGGCCTTGGTCTTTTTGGGGTGTCCGTGGCGGGCCATGCTGCGCTTGGCCGGGGGGGATTGGAATGCCATCTTCGGCATCCTCGGCCTTGTTGGCGGGATCTGGATCGGCACCCTGTTTCTCCGGGGGGGATATAACCTGGGGCGAGCTGAGAAAACGCACACCTCGGTGGGGTGGCTTTTGCCCTTGATCATGCTGGGTTTCCTCGTCCTTATGCTCCTCTACCCCCAGGTCGAGGGACAGGACAAAAGCGGGATCCTCTTTTACAGCATCAAGGGTCCTGGCGTCATGCATGCCCCGCTCTTTATCGCCCTGGGTGTGGGCCTTGCCGTGGGGATATTGGCCCAGCGGAGTCGCTTCTGCACCATGGGGGCCTTTCGGGATCTGATCTTATTCCGCCAGACCCATCTCTTTTCAGGGGTCGTTGCCCTGGTGGTAGTCGCCTTCATCACCAACCTGATCCTCAAGCAGTTTCACCCCGGTTTTGCCAACCAACCGGTAGCGCACACCATGAGCCTCTGGAACTTCGTGGGGATGGTGCTGGCCGGACTGGCCTTTGCCCTGGCCGGGGGGTGCCCAGGACGCCAGCTCTTTTTGGCCGGTGAAGGTGACGGTGACGCAGCCGTCTTTGTCCTGGGGATGATTGTTGGGGCCGGCTTTGCCCACAATTTTGCCCTGGCCAGCTCACCCAACGGTGTCGGTCCTCATGGGATCGCCGCCGTGATTATCGGCCTCGTAGTTTGTCTGTTTATAGGGTTCACCATGAGAAAAAAGGTCGCCTAAAGGAGGAATAATGATGAGCGATATGGTAGATGCACGGGGACTCTCTTGCCCCCAGCCCGTTATGCTGACAATGGAGAAAATAAAGAAAGTCAAAAAGGGAGAGATCGCCATCCTGGTTGATACCGATACCTCTAAGGAGAACGTATCGCGGGCCGCGACGAGCCAGGGGTGGAAGGTCAAAGGGGTCAACCAAGACGGTACAGGGTATCGCATTATGATCGCGAAAAAGTAGCTGGCCGTATGAAAAAACCCTCGGTAATATATCTCGACAACGCGGCAAGCTCGTGGCCCAAGCCTGATGCGACGTGGCAGGCAATGGAGCACTTCATGCGCTCTATCGGCGCCAACCCAGGGCGTTCAGGCCACCAGCTTTCCATTGAGGCCGGTCGCATCCTCATTGAGGCCCGCGAGGCCCTGGCCGAGCTCTTCGGCATCGATGATCCCTTGCGCATTTGCTTTACCCGAAATGCCACCGAGTCTCTGAATATAGCTATTAACGGCATGCTGCAACCCGGCGACCACTGCATCACTACCAGCATGGAACACAACTCCGTAATGCGCCCCTTGCGTGCATTGGAGAAAAAGGGCGTAGAGCTCACTATCATCCCCTGCTCCCTCCAAGGGGAGCTCAATCCCCGGGAGATCGAAAAGGCCATACAGAAAAATACCAGGTTGATCGTTACAACTCATGCCTCCAACATCGTTGGGACGCTCATGGCCGTTGCCGAGGTCGGCGAAATCGCCCGCGCACATGGTATACCCTATTGCATCGATGCCGCCCAGACAGCCGGGGCCTATCCCATCGACGTTGATGCGATGAAGATTGACCTCCTCGCCTTTACCGGCCACAAATCACTCTATGGGCCCCAAGGTACCGGCGGCCTATACATCAGGGAGGGCGTGGAGGAGAAACTCGAACCCCTGATGCGAGGGGGGACCGGAAGCCGCTCCGAATCCCAGGAGCAGCCTGATTTCATGCCCGACAAGTACGAGAGTGGCACGCCGAATACCGTTGGGATTGCCGGCTTAGGCGCCGGGGTCCGCTTCTGCCGCGCGCAGGGCGTTGCTCACATCCGGGCCAAAGAGGAGGGGTTGACGCGCATGCTCATTGAGGGACTGCAAGGCATCCCCGGCGTTCTCGTCCACGGATGCGGCGATGCAACAAGACAGGTGGCTATTTGCTCCTTCACCATGAGCGACCTTTCCCCCTCAGAGATTACCATGGAGCTCGATGAGGAATTCGGTATCATGAGCCGACCGGGGCTCCACTGTGCCCCTGCAGCCCACCAGACCGTCGGCACTTCTCCCCAGGGGACCGTCCGCCTGAGCGCCGGGTACTTCACCACCGAAGAAGAGATCGCCGTTGCTATAGAGGCAGTAAGAAAGATCGCCGCCCGATCCCACAAAGAGGGGTAGTTCGTGTCCCGAAGAAAGAGATGCTTTTTGCAGTTTGATCGAGGGGGAACATGGTGAAGGACAAGCAAGCGAACTCGTATGGCGTGGTACTCTTTCACTCAACAAGTGGGGCGCTGATGGCGGAAAAACTCCTCAAAAAAGAGGGAATCGAGTATAAGCTCATCCCCGTACCCCGCCACCTCAGCTCAGACTGCGGCGTCTGCATTCGCTTTTCTAGTCAGGACGAATCCTTGGTCAGAAAGATCCTCGCAGACAAAGTCGAAGTTCAGTCCTTCTGTACCCTGTAAAGGGAAATCCGAATTCCGGAGCACATCAGAGCCGCGTACCGCAGTACTTGCAGTAGGCAGCGTCGGGGTCGTGGCCCTCGGAGGCACACTGGGGGCACACCCGTGTTGAGATCCGTCCGCGTACCGCTCCGGCGATCTCAACGGTGACGATGCCGGTGGGCACGGCGATGATACCGTAACCGAGAATCATGATCGCCGCAGCTAGTAGTTTGCCGAGCGGCGTTTGCGGCGCGATGTCGCCGTACCCCACGGTGGTCATAGTAACGATGGCCCAGTAGATCGACTCGGGGATGCTGGTGTATCCGTTGGCCTCTCCTTCGATGAGGTACATAAGCGCACCCACGATTACCACGATCGTGAGGACCGCACCGAGAAAAATGATGATCTTGCGGGCGCTGGCGCGCAGGGCCGCACGCAGTTCCCGGGCTTCGCCGACAAAGTGGACGAGCTTGAGCACCCGAAAAACCCGCAGCAGGCGCAAGGTGCGGATCACGATCAGTGATTGGGCGCCGATCACGAAGGCGCTGAGAAACGTGGGGATGATCGCCAAGAGGTCAACGATCCCGTAAAAGCTGCGCGCGTATCGGAGGGGTTTGCCGACGCAGAAGAGGCGCAGGCAGTACTCGATGGAGAAGAGGATTGTCACCAGCCACTCGAAGGCTCGCAGCCAGGTACCATAACGCGCTCGGACTCCGGCGACGCTTTCGAGCAGAACGGCAATCACGCTGAGGATGATGGTGATCAGCAGGGCAATGTCGAAGGCCTTGCCCGCAGTGGTGTCAGCCTCGAAGATGATCTCGTAAAGCTTCGCACGGATTCCTGAAGGTTCAGTGGCCATGGTCATATTCTGGTTTCTGTGATCCAGAGGCTATCGGAGCTTTTAATACGTAGAGAAAATCACTCCCATGTTACTTCTCCATCATCCTTTACAAATTTGCGCTTCTTACACTTTTTACATTGGTAAATTTCATATTCAGGGAAGCTATCAAAAAACTCCAAGTCGTGATCACATCCGCTTTCATCTTTTCTAACTTCAGAATCAATTTTATCTTTTAAAATATTTGACACCATCACATATTCTTATATTTGGATTAAATCTAACAATAAGCTTGAGGTACGGGCGTGGAGCGCGCAACACATACGTCACGCTCGAACCTATCGTCCAATACCCGGTAGCTTGTATTTTTTATATTTTTCACCCATTGATTTAATTGTTTCAATGTTCTGGAAGGCATGTTTATGCGTTTCTATGATTTCCTGCAAATGGTTAAAGCGTCCCTCTGTGAATATGCGGCAATGTTTCAGTCCATCTTCAGCCACCACGAATTTGACCGCTCCGTCTTCAATCTCAAAAGAACCTCCAGCTCCGCACATTGCGCATTCTATTTGGTATGACGTGCCATCCCAGTGCGGTGTACCCTGCATCATGAGGTTTGAATGGCACACAGGACACCAGCTCTCTTCACCGAGCCACTTCACCTTGTCATACGGTGTGTCCATTGCCTGAACAAGGCGCTCGCCCAACAGTTTCGCCCTGTCAATAACTTCGGGATACAAAAGAACCTGGCCCGGCCTCGCGCATCGGGTAGCCATCATTTGATCAACAACCTTGATCGACTGCATAAACATTGACATTTGCAGAGCGGGGAGTGTCAGCGTCATCCAGTTCTGGGTCGAACCGCCCACCGTAATGATGACGGATACCCGTTCGGGAATTCCTTCCAAAACTCCTGCTTCTATCAACAAAGCCACTTCATACGGCAGCCATCTGTCGATAAATGTTTTATAGAGCCCCTGAGGCTGCAGCACAAAGCTGGGTATGGATATCACGATGCCATCAGCAGCAAGGAAATGCTCCATGATCCGGTCCATATCATCTTTGCCTTTGTAGATACATTCCGGCAACTCACCTTTGCCCATCTTCATAGTGCAGGATTCGCAGCCTGTGCATATCTTAATGTTAAAATCATGCAAATTTAGCAGGTTTACTTCAGCACCATGTTCTTCCGCCACCATCAATGCCTCTTTTGCCAGAATCTCACAATTCCCGAACTTTCTTCCTGCCGTAACTGCCAATACTTTTTTCATACCTTTCTCCTTACATATCGAATTTATGTATAGGTAGAGTTTGAAATGTAATACCTACTCAGTATCATGATAGGCCCGAAATTGCAAACGTTAACCCTCCCCCTTAGGCTCCGTTAGGTGTCTAGGTGCACTTTTTACTTTATGTACTTTTTAGGTTTGAGATTCCTTTTCTAATGTTTGAATTAATTCGACAAATTCGCGTGCATTGGTGTCTCTATCTTGAATGTACTCTGGCAGGACCCACTCAAGATGCTGTAAGTTTTCTGTTATTGGACCAAGCAAGTCAAATGGGATGGAGATAACAAACACACCGTCGGGCAGCACGTGCCTTCCTCTCATACCATGAACGAGATTGGTGACATGGTAATTTAATTCTCCGCTTACATACGGATAAATGTATATCTATGAACATCCCATGACATTTGTTAGTTTGCTGTGCCACATTTTTCCTGTCTGAAAGCTCGCTGCTCTCAGTCTTACTTCTCCCTAGTCAAAAAGAATGGTATCTTTCGCTGGTGCCACATTGACAGGGCACAGAGCAAAAACATGACAACTGACATTATCACCTCTCTTCATTTATAGTAATTAGGGTTTTTGGCAACATTTTTACTTTAATAATCATATAAAACGCCATTTGTGAAACCTATAGTGCAATTTATAATCCCCTTCTTACATGTTGAGCCAAGAACTTAAAACTACACACACCCCTAGGCAATATTCTCTCTTACTTGTTAAGGATTCTTGGACTCCTCAACTAAATCGACAAGTATCTCTTGAAATTCCTCCAGATACTCCTTTTTGCTCGTATGAAACTGTAATTTTATCTCTCGCAGATTCTGCGTCACAGTTTGTAGCCATTGGTAGGGAATGGAAACCAACACCGTATTCGGCGCAAAAATTTCTCTTCCCGTCATTCCATGAATCCATTCGGGCATCAAGTAATTTACTTTACCGGTCTCAAAAGGATAAACATAGATCCATGAGCATCCCATAAAAATGGTGGTCTTTGAGGTATAGGGCTCACCCGTTGAATAGGTCATCGCTCTCATCACGATTTCTGCCTGTTTCGGGGTAGCAGTGATGATTAAAACATCTGGCTCGAATGTTATTTTTTCTAGTGGGGCGAAGGCCACATAGTTAATTATCCCCTTTGAGAATCTTGGAACGTGATGATAGAAGTTGTGGTTAACCCGTGCTTCCTGAACCATGCCCAATCTGGGTCCAATTTGCCCGGCCTCCGCAAATGGTTCCATCTCCGTCATCCCTAACAATATCTTGCCTACACAGGTCTCATTATTCTCTTTGCTGAAAAAAAAGGGTGCTTTAGCCCGCTGTGCTTCTGTAAGCATTTCGCAAAATGCTAGATTTTTTTCCATCGGTAACTGTTCGATTCCTTTGGGTCTGAAGAACAGGTACTTAACCCCCACCGGTGGCCTCTCAAAATCAAGTTTACTAAATACGGACAAATCAGTTTGAAGCGGCCTCATAGTCATTGCACATCCTCCTTGATAATTTTAATGGGGTACAGGGCTGTCTAAGAGGTGCAGCACTAGTCCTCTGGATGCAACGGCCACCCTCTCGGATTGCTGTTTGCGCACCCTTTAGACAGCCCCTTTTTGCTCCCTTAACTCAATTCGGTTCTACTTCGTTGGCCACGCTGGTTTGGGGAATATAGGTTCTGCCGTAGCCTTGTCCTTAGGCAAAATAACCTCCCACTCACCGTTTATCCACTGACCAATCTCCCCGGGATGGCATTCCACTGCCAAATTGTGATTTTCATCAAACCAGGTCTTCCCCAGAGCTGTATCGAACTTCTCTTTAGCCATGATGTCCCTGATCTTTTCCTGATTCAGGGTTCCAGCCTTCTCGATAGCCTGCTCGAGAAACTGCAGCGAACCCCAATAGTATAGATTCCCCCACATATCAATTCCCCCTTCGCCAAAGCGCTCGATGCTTGCATCGTAGAACTCGGCGGCTGCAGGAGAACTTTTTCGGTTCCAGGCACCGCCACCCATCAGTCCTTCAATCGTATTGGCGCCAAAAATGTTTCTAAACCAGAGGGCAAAAGGTCCAACGCTTTCGAAAAAGACCTTTGGATTATAGCCCAGCTCAATTGCCTGCTTGGCTAGAAGGATGTTCTGACCGGGGTAGGAAAAAGAGCAAAAAGCATCGGCTTTACTCGCCTGAGCCGACTTTAAGATCGGTGACATATCCTTAATTTCAAATGGATGGCTCTTTAGCATAACTGTCCGGATTCCCCTCTTCTCAAATTCTGAAAGTGCCCTGTTTGAATACTCTATGCCGTGGAGGTCTTCGAGGAAGGTTGTCGCCACCGTCTTAATGCCCCACTCCACAAACTGGTCAGCCAAAAGTGGCATCTGGGTGTTGGAGTAATTCAAGACCAAAAAGACGTAGGGTAGATCTTGAACGAGCTCCGTGAGACTCTCCGCGCCACCCTCGGCCCCCAAGAGTACATACCCATGCTTATTGGCTACAGGGGCGGCAGCAAAAAGCCATGAGGTGCTACATGGAGGAAATAGCAAATCAACCTTGTCTTCTAAAATCAATTTTTCCATGAGTCTCACCATGGTGCCGTGATCACTTTTATCATCGTATTGGATCCACTCTATAGGTAATTTTTTACCATACTCCTTCACATAGATACCGCCCTTGGCATTGACCGCCTCAACCCACAACGTCTGGGGTACGAAAGCTCCCGCCATGTGAATCATAGCATTGGGGCCTGAGAGAGAAACGGCCTGGCCGATGACAATTTTGTCTTTAGCTGGTGGTTTTGGGCTACATGCTGTACCGACTAAAAAAATCACAGCTACCGTACAAACAAACAATCCAAGCAATACCTTATTTTTCATTGGATCCCCCTTTCTAATCCTCGTAAAATGGTTTGCATGACTGTTCTCAGACGTATGTGCTTCACCTCTCACCGGCTTGAAAAACGCTCTCTGTACCTATCTCGACCTGCCCTTCTCTACGCCTTTACACCTCCTTTCTTCATGCAACGGTTGGTCTTAAAGCCTTTCTCTGATTCTCAGCTCAGAGGCAAACAAAAAGGCATCATCCATTAATACATGCGCTGATGCCACAGTACCCTTGTTTCATTTCTTAAGACCTCCGTGCAGTAACGTGTGGTTTCTTAAAAAATGTATGGTGCTTCTATAAAAATACCATTTCAACCTTGCAAATAGCTTAGGTTGCACTTAGTGATATATCAAATTTTAATAAAAGTCAAGGCAATGGGAAAGAAACTGGGGTCAGGCTTGAAATATCATTTTCCATCCGCCGCCTTTCGATTTATCTGCACTCTTTAACTTAATTTGATCCGCTCTTCGACGTTATAGACCAGGGCAACCATTAAGGCGAGGTAATCCCGGAGGTGTCGGGTGATGAGAAAGTTCTCTCTGACAAATTCTCGGGCCGTGTCCCCCATCGCCCGCATCCTATCGGAATGGCTCAAGAGATAGCGTATCCGAAGGGCAGCTCCCTCCGGCGTATTCACGAGAAACCCGGTATGGTGATTAATCACCTGCAAGCGGATGCCGCCGGCATCTCCTCCTATGACCGGTTTGCCCTTCCACATCGCCTCCGTCACCGTGAGGCCAAATCCTTCCCTGAGCGACTTTTGCAGGACGATATCCGCACCTCGCTGGAAGGCATTGATCGTCCTATCAGCATCAGGAGGCAACGCAAGGACATGGATATCCGAATGATCCGCTGCTGCGACACGGACCTCACCGAGCACGACCTCCCCTTCCGGATCATCGCTCGCTCCTCCGCCTGCAAGCACAAGCTGCAAGTCAGGAATGAACTTTTTTGCCAACTGAAAGGCATGGATTACCCCTAAGGGGTCTTTAAAGCGGTCGAACCGAGATACCTGCAGGATAATGGGCCGTTCAAGGTCCAAACCAAATTCTTCATACACCGCGGCGACTTCGTTATCACCGAGATCGATGTTTTTTTCGCTCAAGGGATCGATACTGGGCGGGACGACAAATATCTCGTGGGGGAGGGGCTGCGCAAAATCAGCGAGTGAAAAGATACTCGCGTTGTAATCCTGTATAAACCGCCGCAGGTATTTCCAGACCCGCCGGTGAGGATGCCTGATGTCTATGTGACAGCGCCAGATCCATTTGCCTTTTCTATTCGGACATGACTGAAAGAGTGGAGCAGGCTGAGGATCGTGAATAAAGACAATATCCGCTGACTCAAGTGTCTCACGCAGGCGTTCGGCATTCTGGGCATTGGTCTCTTCATAGACTTTGAGCAACGATTCCGGGATATCGACTGCGTTCCCCTGAAGGGCATTATGCATGCTCTTCGTGCAGGAAAAGAACTCATCGTTGCCGCTGATGACCTCCCACGCGGTATCTATCCCCACCTGCTGCATGAGCGGCACCAGTTTTTCCAAAATCTCCGCCACACCGCCGCCTTCCTGAGTCGAATTGACATGAACGACTCGTTTCCCCGTGAGGAGGGCGGCCAACTGCCTCAAGTGCTCTATAACGTCCGTGCCCGCTACTTCAGCATAGTGTGTGAGGTCAACCATACAGCTCCCTGCTTGACTAGAGATGGAGTATGCACAATTGGGAAAGCCTTGCGCGTATCTCCGGCATTGTTGAGAAATAAAGGTCGATAGACCCGATCTCGTTGCGCAAAACGGCATATGTTTCTCCGAAGGCATCAAGCCACGCGGAAAAGTCATCAACACCCTCAGGCGACCGTCTGCGTGCGTCAATGAAGTGGTAAAAGATGCTGCTGAGCGACAAGGAGGGTAAAACATGAGGGAGCATCTTGGGCTCTGCGATCCGTTGCTTGGTGTCGAAGACAACGATCTTTGAACGCTTAAAATAAAACTGCTGATCGGTCTTTGCCCACGGAACCATTGCACTCTCGTACAGGCGTTCTTCAATAATCTCTATCAATTCTTGGCGGAGGAGTTCAAGATCGGGGAACTCTGTGGGATCGACCACGGCAAGACGTTCGGCGAGAACGTAATCGTGCAGGCCATGGCGCGCCCACGCAGCAAAATCATTATTAAACTCAGGTTGTTCAAAGCTCGGTGAGAGGAGTCGCCCCCAGAAGTGATAGTAGATGCTGCTGGGTTGGACGGTCTCTAATCTATCCCTCAGTTCCCTCAGATTCTGCGCGCGGATACCCGTCGCTATGGTAATCAGAGCACAATCTTTCACCAGCAAGGGGGGTAATGACGATTGTTGCCCGTCCTGTCCTTTCTTCACAGAAACTCCTTTCATCCTCTTGCAACCATTTCCTGTAACAGTTCCCTCACCTCATGCTGTGAGGCGATATTGAACCGTGCCTTTGAAGGACCCAGCCCAACTTTTAAAGCATATGCCGATTCAGGCAGAACGGCAAAGATATCTTCATCAGTCACATCATCTCCGATCGCCAGGATAAAATCCCATTGCTCCTTCCCAAGCCATCGCTGTGCCGCCCGACCCTTGTTGACGCCGATGTGCTTGATCTCCATCACCTTACTCCCCTCTAAGACCCCGAGGTCGAGATTGGCGGTAAGGTGTAAGAGCGCATCCCTGAGCTCCCGCGCCCTCATTGAGGCCAATGCAGCGTCTGCCTTGCGGTAGTGCCACACAAGGGAACACTCTTTTTCCTCTATAAAAGAACCCGGGGTCCTATCCATGTGCATCTCCAGAATTGACCTGATCTCCTCCTTCCATTCAACGGCAAGAGGTTCTAATAACTCCCATTCCTTTTCTTTGAGCCACGCGCCGTGCTCAGCCACGAGGCCAAGATCGATGCTGCCCAACCAGCTTTCCAAGGTAGCCCTGCATCTCCCACTGATGATGACGACTGAGTTGTTGGGATCTGCGGCAAGTCCGGTGAGCAAGGCGAGGAGATTCTCCGTCGGTTGTGCCCCTTCGGGCCTTGCAAAAAAGGGCATGAGGGTTCCATCATAGTCTAAGAGCAGGAGGCGTCGCCTGCTGTGGTGATAATCCGCGATGAGCTGCTGCCTCGCCTGGGGCGTTAACATCCTCGCACTCATTTCCCGCTGCTGCTCTTTGGTAGCAAGCAATTTGTCCACAAAATCCTCTGCCCATCGCCTGACGTTGTAGCGCTGCAGACGCCTCTGCATAATGCTGTTTCTCTCACGCTGCTCATCTTCCGGCATGGCAAGTGCCTTCTCGATGGCCTCCACCATTTCTTCCCTATCATTGGGATTGACGATGATCGCCTCCCCGAGCTCCTTAGCGGCACCAGCCATCTCGCTTAATATTAATACTCCCTTCCCATCAGTCTTGCTGGCCAGATATTCTTTCGCAATGAGGTTCATGCCATCCCGTAAGGGGGTAATAAGGGCGATATCGGCGATACTGTAGAGGGCATTGAGGGTGGGGAAACGCAAGGATCGATAGAGATAGGAGATTGGTATCCAGCCGATGGTCCCGTGCGCTCCATTGATCTTGCCGATGAGCTCATCAACCTGGCTCTTGAGCAGCTTGTAGTGCTCTACCTGTGTGCGCGATGGCACAGCCACGAGAATGAGACTGACCTGCTCCTTATACTCGGGGTTTCTCAGCAAGAAGGCATCAAAGGCCTCCAGTCGTTGAGGGATGCCTTTCGAGTAGTCCAACCGGTCAATCGACAGAATAAACTTTGCGTCACCGATGGTCTTGCGTAATCTGGCCGCATCTTTTTGCACCTCGGGGAGATGTGGGGCCCGTGCATATCGCTCATAATCAATACCCATGGGGAACACGTCAACCCTCACCGTATGAGTTTCACCAGCAATGTGCCCAAACGTATGTTCGTGTCCTAATGCGCTGCGAACGTTATCGAGAAAATATTGGGCGTAGTCATAGGTATGAAACCCTATGATATCGGCTCCCAACAGGCCTTCTAAAATCTTTTTCCGCCACGGAAGCAAGTGGAATATCTCATACGAGGGAAAGGGTATATGCAGAAAGAAGCCTATGGCGGCATCCGGCATTCTTTCACGAAGGAGCCTGGGAAGGAGCATCAAATGATAATCATTGATCCAAATGATATCATCCTTGTGGGCAACCTCCGCAACGGCATCGCAAAAGTGCCGGTTGGCGCGCTCATAGCTTTTATAGTGCGCCTCGTCATACGAGACATACTGGGGGAAGTAATGAAACAGGGGCCAGATGGTCTTATTGCAAAAACCATGATAGTAGTTGTCGACTTCGCCCTGCGAGAGAAAGACCGGCTGGCAATTAAATTCGGTTTGCAATTGCTTTGCGAGGACCTCTTGCTCATCCCCATCCTTTTTATTGATGGTGATCCCCGGCCACCCGATCCAGAGGCTGTTGTATGATTTGTAAAAAGACCCGAGCCCGGTCGCCAAGCCTCCCATACTGGGCTGGAAGGACAACTTTCCCCGCCTCCTCTCGATACTGATTGGCAATCTGTTGGAGACGATCAAGAGCCTGCGCATATGACGGCCTTTTTTGTTTCTCTCTGCATGATAAAAAAGGGAATCATTGAGTGATTGTGAAAATTGTAAAAAATATTATACAGTGAATTGGTAATTAATGCAAGGCAGGGATGCTCGTGTGACGTACTATGGAGGGAAGACAGGGGAACATATCTTCATTCGTGACATGTATGCTCGATATGCTTAACGTCCAGATCACATGCGGCGAAGCCATCAGGTGAATTTGGTGGTTATAAGGATTTTCAGTCCATTTCAAAGCGTTGAAAATACATTTGGTTAACCCCGTTTTCACTCTTGTTGTCAGCAAATATATTCTTTGCCCTACAGTATGGGCACCGTATGAACTTCTCGTTATTCTGGTATTCAACTTTGTAAGCTTCTCCGGGAGCGAAAGTGCTTGATCCGTCTTTCTTTAATAACCCGTTTTCAAATGCTTCTTTTCCACAGTTAAGGCATTTCATTTTTTCTAACCTCCTTTAAATGGTGATAATATATCGACTAATAAAACTGAGTATGTTCTTGGTTGTCCAAAATGTAAGAAAGAGAGCCACTTAAATGGGGAGCTCAAGGGGACATAGTTAAATTATTGAAATATTTTATATCATCCTCTCTTGCACCTCTCTATCCTCCAAGGTATTTAATAGTTTTAACAACGTCCCCTCGTGCTTCCCGGCTCCCTCCAATTACTATAACCAATGGTTTGCCCTTATTTTCATACAAATCTGCATAAAGTTCTTTGTTCTAAACTCCATAATTATTTCTCCCTACCCTTCTAACGAATTGCTCACTTGTTCGGGCCGCTTTTTGGCCCGAATCGAGTGCAGCAAATGGTTATGTGAATTTATCGATAGGACATCTGTAAACGTGTTGCTTTTGGTTAAATCCTTGTTGGTATTCTTCGACATACACGAACCCATGCTTTCTGAGCAATTCTATAGATGATACATTTTGTGGATTGACAGTCACGCTCATTTGATCATGTTCTTGCAGCCACTTTTCTTTTAGTGTGGCTAAAATCTCTGAACCATAACCCTTGCGCCAATACTCTGGCAAAAGTGATATTAGTGGCTCATCCTCAGAAAAATAACTATTCGGCACAAATGCGAGGTAACCGATTTTTATTTTGCTTGAGGTTTCAATTATGTAGAAACTATTCAAATCACATGGGGACCTTTTAATGTGTTGAAGAGTCTGGTCGAATGAAGCTTTAATCCCGCCGGTGTATTTTTGTACTTCCGGATTTGTGAGGACCTGCGCAAAAAACTCAGCGTCTTTCGAAGTGGCTTGTCTGGTTTTTAGTCTATTTGTTTTAATAAGCACCGTTCTTTCCCTTGATTCACATAACAATGAGTATATGGTTTCTCTATAACACCCCTGGCCCGCAACGTTGCGGTATAACACCCCACGGCCGAAATGGCCATAAGTCTTGTGAAAACAAGGCATTACGGCGGTTGAACTGCTTGTCGAGGGGTGTTATATAGTTTCTTTATAACACACCTGGCCTTCCCTTCACAACTCGTCCACAGGGCTCTTGACCCCCTTGCCTCCCCGGTTCAACACATGTGTATATAGCATCATCATTTTGTGAAGGGATATCGGTTGTGCGGATGATCCAGGCGCATGGCCCCGCGTATTGTTCAACTGGATTTTTTGAAAGGACAAATTTGGATTGAACATGTGGCATAGCTTCCCCCAAAGCCTTGCAATTTAAAAAGATTACCACCTGTTATTCAAGCATGTCAAGTTCTCTCTTCACCAGGCGTATCTCTTGACACCTTCTTCGTACAGGTCCTTACCATAGATATCATTGATCACTCTGACGGGGAAATCCGCTACCTCCAGGCGGTGGATGGCCTCCGGTCCGAGATCCGCAAAGGCGATAATCTCTGACTTTTTAATACATTTGGAAAGCAAAGCCCCTGCCCCACCCGTCGCGCCGAGGTAGACAGCCTTGTACTTACGCATGGCGTCCTTCACGTTCTGCGATCGCTGTCCCTTGCCGATCATCCCCCGGAGCCCCCGCTCGATCAGAGAGGGGGCATAGGCATCCATCCTCCCGCTGGTAGTCGGACCGGCCGAGCCGATAGGCGTGCCCGGCCTGGGCGGAGTCGGCCCCACATAGTAGATGATCTGCCCCTGGATATCAAAGGGGAGTTCCTCGCCTTTTTCAATAAGCTCGATGAGCCGTTTATGGGCAGCATCCCTGGCGGTGTATATGACACCAGTGATGAGAACCTTGTCACCCGTGTGCAGGCTGGCAATCACCTTGTCGGTCAAAGGGGTAGCAATCTTTTGTGTAGCTGCCATCACCTTCCTCTTTTAAAGCTAGATTACCCCTTCTTTGTGCCTGTGTGCATGGCATTGGATATTGATTGCTACGGGCAGGCTGGCAATATGGCAGGGTATCATAGCAACATGTACCGCCAGGGCGGTGGTCCTGCCGCCGTATCCCGAGGGCCCGATCCCCAGATCGTTGATCCTGCCCAGGAGATCGACCTCTATCGCCGCTATCTCCGGATCGGTATTAGTACTCCCAATCGGGCGCAGAAGGGCCTTCTTGGCGATGATGGCTGCCTGGTCAAAGCTCCCGCCGATCCCGACCCCAACAATAATCGGGGGACACGGGTTCGCCCCTGCATCCTTGACTTGTTGGATCACGAACTCCTTTACCCCCTCAAGCCCCGCAGAGGGAGTAAGCATCCGCACCCCGCTCATGTTCTCACTGCCACCCCCCTTCGGGAGGACAATGATCCTGACCCTGTCCCCAGGGACTATTTCCAGATGGATGACAACCGGTGTGTTGTCGCCGGTATTGTGACGGGTAAGGCAATGACAGACCGAGGGACGCAAGTAGCCTTCCTGAGCGCCTTGCCTGATCCCCGCATTGATCGCCTTGGATAGATCACCTCCTGCCAGATGTACCTCCTGCCCCAGCTCGATGAAGACCACTGGCAACCCCGTATCCTGGCATATAGGCATGTTCTCTGTTTTAGCTATGCGGGCATTCTCGATCAGCTCGGTGAGGACCTCCTTGCCGATCGCAGATTCCTCGCTCCCGAGGGCCTGCTGCAATGCCATGACCACATCCTCCCCCAGGTTGCAATTGGCATCGATGAAGAGATCTCTCACTAACTTTGTTATATTATCGACAGCGACCTCTCTCATGTATTACCCATATTATTTACCACCGCCTCCCCGAATTTGGAGCAGCTGAGCAGGGTGGCCCCCTCCATCTGACGATGGAGATCATAGGTGACGGTCTTAGCCTG
>Ga0307419_10000825_pt1 | contig 15889 bp, 15 predicted proteins | sample SalMarWE160230MG_2_FD_202512 | JGI IMG/M metagenome (GOLD analysis project Ga0307419, IMG submission 202512) | Salt marsh sediment microbial communities from the Plum Island Ecosystem LTER, Massachusetts, United States - WE1602-30 | ecosystem: Environmental > Aquatic > Marine > Intertidal zone... | reverse complement strand
TTGTTAAGTTAATTAAACCAGAAAAAGAAATCTACACGTGTTTATTGAGAAATTATAAGTTAAACCCTGAGGAGTGCCTATTTATTGATGATGTTATTGGATTCTTGCGTCCTGCGAGAAGATTAGGATTCACGACCATTCATTACATACCAGAATCTGATTTAAGACAAGAATTAAATAATTCGGGAATATTAATCTAATCAGAGAGAAAATAATGTTGGATCACTGGTTATCGAACTCCAGGTTTAAGGAATCTTATGAAATATTTGTACAAAAATTATTTAAAAACAAAATTTCAGCTAATCGATTAACAATTATTGGTTTGATCATTGGATTAGTTAGCGCATTTTTGATATTTTTAAGTGGAATAATTCAAGATTATTTTTTTCAATATTATTTAAGCTCAATCATATTAATGGGTATATCTTTCGTTTTCGATACCTTTGATGGTCCCATAGCGCGATCAGAAGGTTCAACAGAGTTTGGTGGTGTTTTAGATATTTTTTGTGATCGCCTTGTAGAAGTATCAATAATTATCGCGTTTGTGAGCACAGATCCAATCAAGTTAATTTATCCCGGTTTGGTGAGTCTAGGAGCAATGGTTTTATGTATCTCAATGTTCCTACTCTCAGGTATTTTAACGAATGCTCATAATAGAGAAAAATCTCATAAAATAATCCCTTATAGAAAAGGATTCATGGAAAGGTCTGAAACTTTTATATTTTTTCTTTTAATTGATATTTTATTTTCTGTACGGCTAATTCTAATATGGATTCTTGCTTTATTCATAATGATAACTGCTTGTTTACGCTTAATTGAAGCAAATCGGAACTTTAATGAGTAAATAATTCATAATTCGTGCTATTCAGGTATAGATTTATCAAAATTAGATTTTCTTAACATAGCTTAGCATTTCTAAAAATTATCATTGTTTTTCAATTTCTTGTTTGTTATATCTCTTCTTAAGAATTCTATGTAAAAAATTAAACTTATAAAGATAAAAAAAACTAGGTGAGTAAGGTTTTATTATTGCTTTTTCCAAACTAAATTATAAAAATGTTCGAAGAAAATTCTTTTACACTTCAAAATATAATTTCTCAATTAAAAGAAATTAGTAAATCTCATTTTGGGTTAATTAGCATAAATTATTTATTGATAAATTGTAGTATGGAAGATTTACAAAGATTCATAAAAAATTATGGAATATCCATCCCAGGTGAATCAATTCTTACTCGATTTGAGTATATAAATCACATTGCTTTACATCTGACAAAAATGTATTATACCTCCGATATTCAAAATAAATACGAAAATCCGTTGGAGTACATTGGATACGCAATATTAAATGAGGAAATGTTTACTAAATATCTTATTAATATTGATTTTATAGTTAAACAAGACCTAATAGATGCCTTCGCCGATTTTTATGCTGATTTAGGAGTTACCGTGTATGATACTTCCGCTGATTCAATTATACCTAAAATGGACATGTACTCAGTTAGTAAAAAATCTACCCTTAGAACAGAATCGATATTTGCATTAACCGGGTTTGAAATGAATGATAAAACTTATTTGGAAATTTTAGATTTGATCTCGAAAACCAGTTCAGTTGCAAATGGGAGTGTATTTGTTACTACCCCTATCGGTATCCTAAAAATTGGATTTAATAAATTAAGATACGATTTGAATAAATTAAATTGTCAACTTTATGTGATCGATCCCTCAAGGAAAATAATTTATGGGCTAACAAAATCTAAGAAAAATAAAATACAAGCCAGTGAATTGAGAGAAAATTTTGTTCGAAAACTTCCTAGAATACCCATGAGAGCACCTTCTCAAGTTTTAAAACTGTCGAACTATTTTTTTGACGAACAAAACGCATATAATCCCTTTGATTTCAGACTTTTTGATATTTACGATAATTTAGAGCATAATAAATTGCTACTGAAAGAAGTAAAGGTACCAAAATATGTTGATGTGTTCAGAAATTTAATAATAATGGAAATAAATTCTGGTACACCAATTATTTCTTATGAAAGTGAAAATTTTAAAGAACTAACTTTAACATCTGGTTTTTTAGCAGCCATGGATTCCTTTGTTACGCGAATTGGAGGCTCAGAATTGGAAGAAATTAATTATAAAGGGTTTTATGTTCAAGCAGCTTATGGAAAATTCACAAAATTAGCTTGTTTTCTGTCCACTCCAGCAGACAAAAGTCTAAAGGAGAGATTAAAACATCTCATTGGATTATTCGAAGAAAAGTACGAAGATAATATTAGAGAATTTAGATTATCAGGTAACACCAATTTATTTGATAGTAGTGAAATAATTTACTTAATAAAAGAAATTATTGATGTTTAATAATCCATTCCGAGTACTAATATACTAATTTTTTTTCACATCACTATGAAATTCAGTGATATTCAATGAGATAAAATATATTAGATCTCAAATGATATAATATCAATAATGAGCTTTGAAAATTCTCCTGAATACCAACAAATTTTGAATCAGATCAGGAGTGATAATGAAGGCAAATTTGGCATTATTTGTTTAAATTGTCTTATTGTAAGAGCAAGATTTAAGGAAATATATGATTTTATGGAACGCCATAATGTACCCTTCCCTCAACGAGATGACATGTCAAAATTAGACTTACTTGATCATATTAGTATTCATTTTTATGAGCAATATGAAAAAAGCAAAACTTTACAAAAACAATTTAAAAACCCCTTAAGCTATATTGGTAGTTTTATAATAATTGATATCAAGCTTAAGGATTATTTAACTCGATTTGATTTTATTTCTAAACAAGAATTAATCGATGTGTTTGCAGATTATTGCGCAGATTACGGAATATCAGTCTACCAGACGAAAAGTATTAAGGATTTTTCTTTAGATTTATATTTGATAAAAAAAAAGCCATTTTTGAGAACTGAATCTGTTTTTGTCAGAACTGGAGCAGAAATGACCGAAGAGAGCTACAAGAATACATTTTATCTAATTAATGAAGCTTCTAAAGTAAGTATATGGACAGTTTTTGTGACAACACCTCTAGGTGCACGCAATATTGGCTTAGAGAGACTTATAAGTGACATGGAAAGACTTAACGCTTGGTTGTATGTTATAGATCCTATTCATCAAAATATTCTAGGCATAGTAAAGGGTAAGAAATCGAAGAATCATAATAACGAAGTTCGAGATACATATATTTCAAAGTTACCTCATGAGCCTATACGTACACTTTCACAAATCGCTAAAATTTCTGAATATCATTTCAAAGAAAGTGAATCCTATAATCCAAAATTATTTACGATGTTTGAACTGTTTCCTAAAGAAAAATTAATTGAAGAAGAACACGCAATAACAGTCAAACCTAAATATAAAAGTTGCTTTAGAGATCTCTTAATCATAGAAAGAGTTTCTGGTTTACCAATGACATCTCATTCTAGTGAAGATTTTCCTATGGATAAAGAATTAGTTTCGGGTTTTCTTTCCGCAATGGATTCCTTCGTCTCAGAAATAGGAGGATCCACATCCATGAATGAAATAAGTTATAAAGGCTTCTATGTTCATGCCGCTTATGGTAAATATGTTAAACTCGCACTTTTTCTTTCAGAACCTGCTAATCAAAGCCTTAAAGAACGATTGCTTTATTTCTTGAACCATTTTGAAATTCATTATGAGGATCAAATTAAAAATTTTGTAGAAATAGGAAATTCTGCAATATTTAACAAAGAAAAAATATCAGATATAGTAAAAGAATTATTAAGTGTGTAGATGAAAAAAGTTAGAATAATTTTATTTGTATGCAAAATCTAATAAATTAATCAGTTTAGAGAAGAATAACACTTGAGATTATGTAATTTTTGAAAGAAATCTTATACATAATAATACACATGTTAATATGAGAAATTTCACACTATTTTAATGATTATGAGTTCCAATAGTAGGATTTTAGTATTTGCATATAATGCTGATTCAGGTGCTATAAATTTAGTAAAAGATTTCTGGAGAAAAATGTTGAAACCTAGTTCTTATAAATGTAATCTATGCATGCAAACCTTTGGAACTTTTGGTGTTAAGAAAGACTGGAAGAGATTTATAAGTTCAATAAAAATTGATACAGAATTTATACATAAAGATGAATTTGAGGAAAAATATGATATTCTTGATGCAAAATTTCCCTCTGCGTATTTAAACGAGAATGGAAAACTAACATTAATAATTTCATCGGATGAGATGAATTCAGCTAAATCATTAGATGAAATGGAAGCATTAGTGTTAGGTAAGATTAAATAAGGAATTATTATTACTTACTACAAACTTTTTATATAATCTCTTGATATTCTATCTGCTAGATATAATGGTTCAGGTTGTTTATGTTTTATACTAAGATATAGCGCAATTTTGAGTGCTAGCTCTATTTCTATCCGATATCCGATGCTAATAAAAACTGGTTTTTGATTATCAGTAAGACAAATTGCATAGCCTAACAGATACCCCTCATCTAAAATTGGTATTTTTTCACCTTTAATTCTTCTTAAAGTCTTCCAGTTTGATTTTCCGATAAAAGGGTTCTTAGCAATACCAATAGAAGGAATGTTTAAAACATATCCAATATGGGTTGCTTCCCCAAATCTTCTTGGATGAATGATACCATGACCATCACAAATTATTATATCTGGTTTAACTTTGATCTTTTGCATTGTTTTAACCATCAACGGAACTTCCCTAAAACCCAAATACCCCGGAGAATAGGGAGTATCCATTTTATCTTGTAGTAATACATGTTCTGCAATCTCATTCAACTTGAAATCCCATAGCACTGCACAAGCTACCCCGTATTCCACTTTATCTCTATAAAAATATGAAATATCAACCGCGATAAAATAGTTAATTGAATCCCATGTGGGCAAATCCTTAGTATTTAAATTTAAAGTCTCAATTATCTTACTATACTTTTTCTGTATTTTCTTGGCTTCTTTTGTATTCTTTACTTGCTTTAACAATTCAATATTTAGAGTTTTTTCAAAATAATTCATATCTCTCATGCTCATTTTATTAGATGAAACTGATGGAAATGATACATCAAGCAAATATATATAAGAATATTGATTATTTCTTAATTAATTTAAAAAAAAAGGTATTATTAATGTTTCCAAAATCAATAATTGAAAAGCTAATAAATACGGACATATATATTTACATCCGAAATATTGAACGCGAGTTTGGTGGGGTTCTTGAGGCAATAACTAATGATGATATAATTTTATTAAAAGATAAATATAATAATATTATCCACATTCCACTAGACTTAATAGATATAGTCACAGAGAGACGATAAAATTTTTAATTCCTTATAGGATTTAAATATTCAAACATTTTATCGATTTCATTAGTTGGGGGTTTACATGTCTTATTAATGCACACATAAGCGGTGGCTTTATCTAAATATTTATAAAAAAATATGATATAATCGACAATTTCATCAATAGGGGGATTCTCTTGTTCAGTAGCTCGGTGTATTAAAGTTTTATTAGGTAAAAATTGCTTTCTAATTGATTCAAGTAATTTTATAGTATCTTCCTTTCCAGTATCCCCTGATATTATTAAAGAATATGTAGGACCAACAGCAAAATCAACAGCGATCATTAAAAATGCGTGTGCAGAAGGGTTATTTCTTACACTCTCTGCAAAAACACGGCTTATCACGTCTGCCTTTCGTTCATATTCTGGATCACCAATTATTTGAGAGAATCTTAACAAATTGAGCATTGAGACTGAATTTCCAGAAGGAATGGCCCCATCGTAAATTTCTTTTTGGCGAGTTATTAGATCTTCGCCTTCTTTCGCGGTAAAATAAAACCCACCAATATTATCATCCCAAAATTGATCAATTTGAATATTCATGAACTTAATAGCTTGTTTAAGATAGGATGTGTTGAAAGTACTCTCATATAATTCCAATAACGCCCAAATTAAAAAAGAATAGTCATCTAGATATGCTCCAATTTCGGCAGAATTATCTCGAAATCGATGCAATAAGTGTCCATTTTCATCCTTTAGATTATCAAGAATGAATTTCATAGCTTTCTCAGAAACATCGATATATTTTTTCTCATTAAATACATATCCACCCTTCGCCAATGCTGCGATCATTAATCCATTCCAATCAGTTAATATTTTATCATCTAAATGTGGTCTTATCCTCTTTTCTCGAGATTGGAATACTTTAATTCTAATATTATCAATTTTTTTTTTCAATTCTTCTATTGATAAATTATTCTTCTCCGCTAAAGAGTTCAGGTTTTCTGTGAGATGAGGAATATTTTTTCCCGTATATTTCCTCGTGGATTCTTCTAAATAATTTCCAGTTTCTTTAATATTATAAATTGAAGCAAACAGTTCCATTTCTTCACGATTTAGTATTGAATTTAAATCCTTCGTTTGCCACGTGTAAAACTTCCCTTCTTCCCCTTCACTATCAGCATCTTCAGCAGAATAGAAAGCACCTTCAGGGGATATCATATCTCTCAAGACATAATTAAAAATTTCCTCTGCAGTCTCCTTATATTGAGATTTTCCTGTTGCTTGAAATGCCTCAGTGTAAGTAAAAGCTAGAAGTGCATTATCATACAGCATTTTTTCGAAATGTGGTACTAACCATTGTCGGTCTGTTGAATATCTATGAAACCCATAACCTACATGATCATAAATACCTCCTTTTCTCATTTCGGAGAGTGTTGTTTCAACCATTCTCAGTGCTTCTGAATTATTCTCACGTTTATATTTCCGAAGTAAAAAGAGTAAATTATGTGGCGTTGGAAATTTAGGAGAAGATCCAAATCCACCGAATTCCTTATCAAATCGGTTTTTTAGTTGTACGTACGCTTTTTCTATATCTTTTTTATTTAGACTGTTTCCGGGAGATTCAAGGCTAAAGTCTTGAAGAGCATTAATAATTCTCTCACTTGAATCTATTAAGTCTTTTCTTTGATTATTCCAGAGATCTTTCACTTTCAATATTAACTCTTTTAACCCTATCCTACCAAATCGAGTTTCCTTAGGAAAGTAGGTTCCTGTAAAGAAGGGTTTCTTATCATGTGTCATTAAAATCGTGAGTGGCCATCCACCAGAATTATTCATTATCTGGCATACCGTCATGTAAATTTTATCGATGTCTGGTCTCTCTTCTCTGTCTACTTTTATTGAAACAAAGATATCGTTCATCAATTTTGCTACTTCTAAATCCTCAAAAGATTCATGAGCCATTACATGGCACCAGTGGCATGTAGAATAGCCAATTGAAAGAAATATCGGTTTGTCTTCTTCTTTTGCCTTTTTAAATGCCTCTTCTCCCCAGGGATACCAATCTACAGGATTTTTAGCGTGTTGTAATAAATAGGGACTTTTCTGGTTTATTAACTTATTATATTTTATTTCTGTCATATTATTTAATCTGTTTTTACCGCTCTAAATAATAGATATGTTGAAATTATATCAAAATAATGCTTATAATTTATGAGAAAAAATAGCTTAGTTCATAGCAATTAAAAGATAAAAAATAAGAATCATAATAGTCTATATATTATAATTTAGAAATTCTAATTTAAAATAAAAAGTATTATGGTTCATTAAATTGAAAGTTGTATTATTTAATGGGAGTCCTCGAAAAGAAGGGAATACATATCATTGCTTAAATACGGTAATGAAAGAATTAATAGCTGAAGGAATTGAGTGTGATTATGTTTGGATCGGCATGGATAAATTACAGGGATGTACTGCTTGTTACAAATGTGTTGAGAATAATGATCAAAGGTGTGTTCTGAAAGGAGATAAAATGAACGAGTATATTGAAAAAATGCTCGAGGCTGATGGAATAATCATCGGGTCTCCAACATATTTCTCAAATTTAACTACAAGTACGAAAGCGTTGATAGAACGCGCTGGTTATGCGACATCTAAACATTTAAAAAACAAAATTGGCGCTGCTGTCGTGGCGGTTAGAAGGGCGGGTGCTAACCACGTCTTTTCGAGTATTAATTATTTCTTTTTAATCAAAGAAATGATTGTAGTTGGAAGTACATATTGGAATGTAGGAATTGGAAGGAATCCAGGGGAAGTTTTAGATGATGATGAAGGAATTCGAACATTTAAAAATCTTGGCAGAAATTTTGCGTATGTACTTAAAAAAATGAAAGCTTAACTTTTTTCTATTTTTATTATTCTTTACGAATTTCGATAAACTTATTTCCATATTTATTTATAAAGATCAATTTTGAAAGCGGTTTACGAGGTGGTCTTTGTTTTTCACCTAATTTCATATTTTCACTTAGTTCGGGATTGATTTCACTTGAATGCTTTCCTATGTTAACCAAAGTAATTAATTTCATCTCTTCAGGAATTCCTAAAATTTCTTTAGCTTTTTCTTCATCAAATCCGGCAATAGGATGTGCTATAAGTCCCAATTCCGTGGCTCTTAATACTATAAACGCAACTGCCATTCCAGTATCAAATAAGTAATACTTTCTTTCTTTTATTACACAATCGCTCTTAGGAGTTGAAAAAACAGCAATCATCATGGAGGCTTTTTCAACCCACTTATTGCCAGGAGTTAAGATAGAAAACAGTTTTTCTAATTGTTCTTTATCATAGACAAATACAAAACGCCACGGTTGACTGTTGCTACATGAGGGAGCGATTTGAGCAACATTAGCCAAATCATTAATTAATTTGTCATCAATCTCGATCGATTCTAAAGAGCGGTATGCACGTCTATTTTCTATTGCTTCTTTAACATTCAATTTTTATTTCACCATTTTTTCATTTTATCTATTTTTTTCATATTTTGATACTAAGCCTAAGCAGTCAATTCGGCTAATTTATTTTTCACTTCTTCGGCATGACCATTAACGCTTACTTTTGGCCAAATAAAGGCAATTTTGCCTTGAGGATTAACTAAAAATGTGCTTCGAATTACGCCAACATAGGATTTACCTTGGAACTTTTTAGGTCCCCAAACGCCGTACTTTATTAATATATCCTTTTTCTCATCGCTTAAGAGAGTTACCTTCAAATTCTTCTTTTCAATAAACTTTGCGTGAGATTCCGGACTATCTGGGCTTATTCCAATAACACTTGCGTCAAGCTTTTGGAACTCGGGCAAAATATCCGTAAATCCTATTGCTTCAGTTGTACAACCAGGAGTGTTATCTGCAGGGTAAAAGTATACGACAGTATATTTTCCTTTAAAATCTTTTAAACATACATTTTCATTGTCTTTATCATTAAGACAAAATTCTGGGGCTATGTCACCAACTTTTAATTCAATTTTATCGGGCATATTTATTTACTCTAGCTTTTTTAATTTTTTTTTATTCATAAGTCATAGATAAAGTTGACAATATGAATCTTCAGATTATTATTTATCATTTTATTTTCAAGTCTATTTAAGCTAGATTCAATCCATATCTTTTAAATTAATAAATTATAAAATCCCTAAAAATAAATTTAATAATTCACATTCTATTTACACACAAATACAAATAATAAGGGATGAAATTTGGAAAAAAGAAATTTAGGTTATTTTCTGTTTATTATAGGATTTATATTTTTAATCATTTCATTCATGACAATTTGGGCCTTAACCATTAATTGGGTGCCATCAAATGGAATTTATTTACTATTTACGATTCCACTATTAATCTTTAGCACTTCTACTTTAATTTCCGCCATTTTTTTGATATACCAAGATCATTTAAATAACATAATTAAAGGTTTGATCTTAATTCTTGATGGGCTAGTTCCAACATTCACTCCTATTTATGCTTTATTTGATCCCCGATTACAACCTTTTAGCGATATTCGAGGAATGGTTCTTATTCCTTTGTTCTTGGTAGGAGTTTTTATTATAATATATGGAATTGGATGGTTAGTAATAGATAAATATGTTACTATCAAACTACGAAAAAAATTGAATAAAATTTTAGGCTCTATTTCTATAGGTATTGGTATTCTAAATTCGATATTCTTTATCTTTGTGCTGAATTATGATGCAAGTCAGCCCTTACTTGTGACTTGGCTACTTGTTGGAGCAATCTTAATTATTTTTGGGATCATCCTGGTTTTTAAAAAAGTAGATAGCGCTAAAATTAAATCAAGTAGAAAGAAAAGATAAAATTTTAATTAGCCTGTTTTATAATATTTTTTTATTTTACATTTTAAAATAATTCGCAGCGTTATTATAACAAATATTTTCAATCATTTCCCCTAATAAATTCATATCAGCAGGTATTTCTCCCTTCTCAACATCATTTCCAATTATATTGCATAAAATCCTTCGAAAATACTCATGTCTTGGAAATGAAAGAAAATTCCTTGAATCTGTAGTCATTCCAATAAAATGAGATAATAACCCAAGATTTGAAAGTGAATTAATCTGCTTTGTAATCCCTTCAATCTGATCTAAAAACCACCAACTTGGACCAAGCTGAATTTTTCCGGGATATGTTCCATCTTGAAAGTTTCCAATCATTGATGCGAACATTTCATTATCTCTTGGATTTAGATTATATATAACAGTTTTAGTTAATTCATTTGATTGATCAAGATGATCTAAAAATTTTGCCATTTCCTTACTCATATTAGAATCTCCGATCGTATCACATCCAATATCAGAACCTAATTTATTATATAACCGCGTATTTACATTTCGAAGAGCTCCAATATGGAATTGTTGAACCCAGCCTCTTTTATGATTTAGTCTTCCAAACTCATAAAGAAGAGCGGATTTGAATTTTGATATTTCAATATCAGATAACCCCTTATTTGAAAGAATTTTTTGAATAATCTTTTCAATATCTTGATCTGAGTATTTTTTTGCATGTAATATATCAACCCCATGATCAGCAATTCGACAACCATAATCATGGAAGTGTTTATGACGAATCTCTAATGCATCTATTAAACTTGAATAACTTTCTATCGAAGTATTAGATATTTCCCCTAATTGATCAATATATTTTATAAATCTTGGATTATCTTCAACATTTACAGCTCTATCGGGTCTAAAAGTTGGAAATATCTTAACTTTAAACCCATCATCCGTAATTTTTTTATGAGATTCCAGAGAATCAATAGGGTCATTAGTTGTACAGATCAATTTTACATTCATCCTAACCAAGAGATTTTGTATTGAATAATCAGGAGTCTTCAATAAATTAGAACAGTGATCATAAATCTTCTTACACGTTGTTGGATTTAGTAAATCCTCGATATTAAAATATCTTCGAAGTTCTAAATGAGTCCAATGGTAAAGCGGATTTCGGATGGTTTTAGGTACAGTTTCTGCCCACTTTTGAAATTTTTCATAGTCTGTCGCATTACCGGTACAGAAATGTTCAGTTATTCCATTTGCACGCATTAATCTCCATTTATAATGATCTTCAGCAAGCCATACTTGTCCAATATTGTCAAAATTAATATTATTTGCGATATCCTCAGCAGGTAAATGACTATGAAAATCATATATAGGCATATTTTTTGCGTGTTCGTGGTAAAGAGATTGAGCTGTTTTTGTATGTAATAGAAAATTATCATCCATAAATTCTTTCATCCTTTATCCCGTAGAATATAATTAATTGTTATGTTACTATTTCTTTACTTCAATAAAAGGATTAGGTAGTATTAGTTTCTTAGAAAGATTGAATAAATAATAATCTGAAGATTCATATTGTCAACTTCATCTATGACTTATGAATAAAAAAAAATTAAGGGTCATTTCTGAAAGGATGACGAGCATTCTCAGCGTTTTTGATTCCATCCTCAACCGTAGGAAGACCTTCTATAGCTTTTCTAATTGCATTCCTTGTAGCTTTATAATTGTTAATAAAAACTCTTTTACGGCTACTTGCACTAGGATGGACAAATACATTTGCTATAATTACAATATCTTCAGAAGCTTCTTTTGGTAATATTCCATCCTCAACGCACTTCATAACTGCTTTAGCAACTGCAGCTTGAGCGGGTCCATAAGTTAAACTTGCGTGGCGTAGAGAAGTAACCTTTACAGTTGGGATCATAACTGTTGCTGGTTTTACTTGCATATTTGGTTCAAGAATCACTTGTAATCCTTCTTTTCCTTTTGCAGGATGTGTTAATGCTCTAGCATAACCATCTCCTACCGGACCATCTTTCATTCCAATTAAAAGATCTACATGTGCTAATTCTACACGATCTCCTACAAGTGATTCTCCAACTTTTAGATTAAAATCAGTTATTTTTTCAGGTGTGACACCCACAGAATAAAAACGACTAGTTAATTCTTTCTCACCGATCTCAAATTTAAGCTCTTTCTTTTCTATCAAACCAAGCTTTTCTAATTCTACTCGAAATTCATCTCTTAACTCGTATGAAAGGGCATCTCCTAAAATTATTGGTTGACGTGTTATTCCAGCAGGTATTCCCATTAGATTTAAACATTCTTTGGCTCCTAATGCACCTGAATTGATTAGCATTCTAGCTATTTTTTGCACTTGTTTTTGCAGCGTTTGAGCTTCTGGTAATCTGTTATTTTTAACATGATCATAGATTTCTAACCATATTTTAGGAATTACATTCGCAGAACCCAAGATACATCCTGCAGCTCCTCCCGCTAAAGCTCCTAATACTAATTCATCCCATCCAATTAAAACTGAGATCTTATCACTCACTTTTTCTAGAAGTGCAGAGTGATACTTATAATCTCCACTTGAATCTTTGATCGCAACAAAGTTTTCAATATCTACTAAATCTTCTACAACTGTCCATGGTAACTCAACTCCTGTACATACAGGAATATTATAAAGAACTATTGGTATATCAGTTTTCTCTGCTATAGTGAAGTAATGATCATACAAACCTTTCGCTTTTGGTTTGAGATAATAAGGTGTTACTATTATAACAGCATCAGCTCCAATATCTGTTGCTGTTTTAGATGCATCAATTACTAATTTTGTTCCAGTTTCTCCCGTTCCTGCGATTACAGGTACTCTTCCATTTGTTTCATCAACAACAATTTCAATTACCTTTAAACGTTCTTCAAAGGTCATATTAACAAATTCTCCCGTTGTACCACATGGTACTAGCCCTGTAACTCCTTGATCTATGAAATGATTTACTAAATTCCTCAAATACTCTTCATTAATGGACTCATCTTTATTAAAAGGAGTCACCATTGCAGGCATAACGCCTGTTGGTCTAAAATCGAATTTTCCCAAATTTTTACCCTCCTAAGCTTATTTATAATGATGTAAGTTTCTTGCTGCGATAAATGATAATCCGTTCTTAGTCAATGCTTCAGCAGTTGAATTTACTGCATCATTCCGATCTAAATGATTAATTCGAAGGTAATCCCATAATCCTGCTTCTATTAATTCCTCTTTAGATACAAAATATTCAAGAATATCTGTAGGATGTTCTCTTTTTTCGTCAACGTCCACATTTGCCCCTTCGTGCTTTGCACTTACATTCTTAACGTTCTTCGCTAATTCTAATAGTTCATCCCGTCTATCATAAGGTTGTCTTACTATACTCTTCCAAGTCTCCGTTATGTGATGTTCTAATCTAACAACATCCTCAAATCCAAATGGTTTTCTAATATATGCGGCCATTTCTAATGTTTTGTTATTTACAGAATTTGCCAAATTAAAACCAATTAAAGGACTTGTCCCATCTTCTCGTGCGAACAATTTTGCTGTTAGTAGTGTCCATAAACAAGAATATGGATTATCGTTTCCCATGTAAACGCTAATTTTAAACTCATTATTAATTCCAAGTTTATGAATAAAATAACCAAGAAGAACTGTTCCAGGATTAATGTTAAGAACCTGTTTAATTCCATAGTTTGTATAATAATATAGAAATTCATCAACCCATTTAATTGCATAATCATTTGGTTGCCCTACACCACCAAAATAACCAGTAATCGTATCTGGACCACCAAGATGCACGTTTATGGGCAAACCATCTGGACCAGGGGCAGTTCCTTTTGTATCAAGAGTTTCTACCCAGGTTGAGCCAATTATTTGCATCGCTGCTGCCATGGCGGGTAAATCTCCATCTTCTTCTTGTTCTTTCATTTTTCTTACACGAATTATTCTCCCAGGAACCAATTTTTGATTCTCAAGAGCATCTTTGGCAATATCAATAAAGAAAGGAAAATATTGACACGCTGAAAGTTCTAAAGTTACAGCAAAATCATCATTAAATTTCATATCCGAGATCTTATCTCCCAATATTTTTCTTCTATAGTCAGCAACACTAATAAAAGAATGATTATCACGAGCATTTATCAGCCATTCTATATCCTTAACATAATTAGGATTTTTTTTATTAATTTGTTCGATTAAGTTATCTAATTTACTAGCCTCTTCTGCTTTCTTATTAATCTCATTGATACCGCCATATTTCTCAATCACGCTAAACAAATCATTAATCAAAGGATTATTTTCATCAAGCAAGAAATCATTTACAGATTTTAAAGCATCTTTGGGGATTTCTAATTTTTTTCTTAATTCTTTCATCTTATTTTTTCCTTAATTTTATTTAAACAAGGGCTCAATTAAACGCCCATATCATTCCCATTATTCCAACAAGTTGTTTGGAACTTCCATAAGTTTTATACAAGTTTCTTATTGTTATAAACTTAATTATAGATCTCAACAGAATATTAAAAAATTTAAAATTAAGGTTTTTTTATCTTTAAAAATTGAAATCTTAGAGTTTAACCAAGAGAAATCCCACCAGATTTTGTTAATAAACTCAAGTCTTCCCAAAAATAGCTAGTATCAATCATCGTAGGAGAATTACAACTATCACATTTTTCTGCATCCTGTAAAAACTTTTTCATCCGGGGTAATTCTAAGGCATCCATGACGGAAATATCTCGTAAATTTGCAATTGGTTTATCTAATTCTAAGCAATTTTCAATATCACCATTATGATTAACATACATGAAAACTTTTCTTGCGTGACAGTGATATGGTTTTTTCCCTCCAATAAAATGCTTTAAATACATCTCGGAGTTTAAAATTTTTGATCCATTCCTCTTTGCATCTAAGATTTTAGCAAAAACGGAACTTATTTCCTCATCTGTGGCTGAAAGAGCTCCTTTTTCATCGACATCTCCATTCGAATAATGGCGTAATGTGTTTATCACATTGAAAGCAATCGGAACTTCCATTTTATCCCCTAATGCAATCATTTCATCAATTCGATGGATATTATATTTACTAATAGAAAAACTGAACTGTAATGATATAAGGGGAAACTCATTCTTGATAATTTCTACAGAATCCATTATATTATCATATAATCCATTTAAACCACGAATTTTATCGTGTTCTTCCTTTATCGGGGAATCAAGTGACATCAATATTAAATTAAGATCATTTCCATATTCATGAATTTGTTTTGGAAGTAAATATCCATTTGTAACCATTCCTATAAATGCAAATTCGGCTTTACTTTTTATGAATTTTATGATATCGGTTAAATCTTTACGGAGAGTTGGTTCTCCACCCCATAAAACAGTCATTATAAAACCAGCTTCTTTTGCTTCTAAATAAATTCGTTTTATTTCTTCAAAAGATAACTCCCCTTTTGCGGTATTATCCTTCCAAAGACACGATTCACAATCACAATTGCATCTTAAAGTGGTAAGAAAGTGAAATATAAAAGGTTTATCACCACTATCTTTCGCGCGTTTAGCAGCTACCGCTAATTTTCCGATATATTTTTTTTTATATCGATCTATTTCTTTTACTGTTAGTTTATGCTCCATGATTTAATTAAAAAAAATCCTTTTTTACAGATCTCTTAATTTAATGGAAATATTTATTTTTGAATA
>Ga0307419_10000824_pt1 | contig 15890 bp, 26 predicted proteins | sample SalMarWE160230MG_2_FD_202512 | JGI IMG/M metagenome (GOLD analysis project Ga0307419, IMG submission 202512) | Salt marsh sediment microbial communities from the Plum Island Ecosystem LTER, Massachusetts, United States - WE1602-30 | ecosystem: Environmental > Aquatic > Marine > Intertidal zone... | reverse complement strand
CGGCTGGCTCAGGAAGATCCTTCGTTCCGCGTGTCGGTGGACCATGAATCGGGCCAGACCATCATCAAGGGCATGGGCGAGCTTCATCTTGACATTATCGTCGACCGCATGAAGCGCGAGTTTAAGGTCGAGGCCAATGTCGGCGCCCCGCAAGTCGCGTTCCGCGAGACGGTGTCTAAGCGCGCCGATGTCGATTACACCCACAAGAAGCAGACCGGCGGTTCGGGACAGTTTGCGCGCGTCAAGATGACGATCGAGCCGAACGAGCAGGGCAAGGGCTTCGAGTTCGAGAACAAGGTGGTCGGCGGCAACGTGCCGAGGGAATTCATCCCTGGCGTGGAGAAGGGCGTACGGAGTGTCATCGACTCCGGTGTGCTTGCCGGTTTCCCCATGCTCGACGTCAAAGTCACGCTGACCGATGGCGCCTCGCATGACGTCGATTCGAGCGTAATGGCGTTCGAGATCGCCTCTCGGGCGGCATTCCGCGAAGGCGCTCTCAAAGCCGGGCCGAAGCTGCTCGAGCCGATCATGAAGGTTGAGGTGGTGACGCCGGAGGACTATGTCGGCGGCATCATCGGCGATCTTACCAGCCGGCGCGGGCAGGTGCGCGGCCAGGAGTCACGAGGCAACGCCTCTGTGATCAATGCCATGGTGCCGCTCGCCAATATGTTCGGTTACGTGAACAATTTGCGCTCGATGAGCCAGGGGCGGGCGCAGTTCACCATGCAGTTCGATCACTATGCGCAAGCGCCGCAGGGCGTTGCCGAGGAGGTCAAGGCGAAATTCGCCTAACGGATCTGGGGCGGCCGACCGCTCCCGATGAGTTTGATTTTGTATTGAAGGATGGAGAGCCAGCATGGCTAAGGCAAAATTCGAGCGGAGCAAGCCGCATTGCAACATCGGAACCATCGGTCATGTCGATCACGGCAAGACGACCTTGACGGCCGCGATCACCAAGATTTTGGCCGAAGGAGGTGGTGCCTCGTTCACCGCCTATGACGAGATTGACAAGGCGCCGGAAGAGAAGGCGCGCGGTATCACGATTTCGACCGCGCACGTGGAATATGAGACCGACAAGCGGCACTACGCCCATGTCGATTGCCCGGGCCATGCCGACTACGTCAAGAACATGATCACCGGTGCCGCCCAGATGGACGGCGCCATTCTGGTGGTTTCAGCCGCCGATGGACCGATGCCGCAGACCCGCGAGCATATCCTTCTGGCGCGGCAGGTGGGTGTGCCGGCGCTGGTGGTCTATCTGAACAAGGTCGACATGGTCGACGATCCGGAATTGCTCGATCTGGTCGAACTCGAGGTGCGCGAGCTCCTCTCCAAATACGAGTTCCCCGGCGACGAGATCCCCATCGTCAAGGGTTCGGCGCTGGCGGCGCTGGAAGGCAAGGACGATGAGATGGGCAAGAACTCGATTATCGAGCTGATGAAGGCCGTCGACGAGTACATTCCACAGCCCGACCGTCCCAAGGATAAGCCGTTCCTCATGCCGATCGAGGACGTGTTCTCGATCTCGGGCCGCGGCACGGTGGTGACCGGGCGGATCGAGCGCGGCGTCGTCAAGGTCGGTGAAGAAGTGGAAATTGTCGGGATCAAACCGACCACCAAGACCGTCGTCACCGGTGTTGAAATGTTCCGCAAGCTGCTCGACCAGGGCGAAGCCGGCGACAATGTCGGGTGTCTCCTGCGTGGCGTCGATCGCGAAGCCGTGGAGCGCGGCCAGGTGTTGGCCAAACCCGGCTCGGTGACGCCGCACACCAAGTTCAAGGCCGAGGCTTATATTCTCACCAAGGAGGAAGGCGGACGCCATACGCCGTTCTTCGGCAATTATCGCCCGCAGTTTTACTTCCGCACCACGGACGTGACCGGCGTGGTCGAGCTGCCGGAAGGCACGGAAATGGTGATGCCGGGCGACAATATCGCCATGACGGTCGAGTTGATCGTGCCGATCGCGATGGAGGAGAAGCTCCGTTTCGCCATTCGTGAGGGCGGCCGCACCGTAGGCGCGGGCGTCGTGGCATCGATTATCGAGTAAGGAGAAAGTCAAGCGCGCCGCCTCAAAAGCGGCGCGCTTCTTAATTTGAGGCCGTCGGGATGCAAAGTCAGAACATAAGAATTAGGCTCAAAGCCTTCGACCATCGCATCCTCGATGCGTCGACCAAAGAGATCGTCAATACGGCGAAGCGGACCGGCGCGGAAGTGCGCGGGCCCATACCGCTGCCGACCCGTATCGAAAAATTCACCGTGAACCGCTCGCCGCATATCGACAAGAAAAGCCGCGAGCAGTTCGAAATGCGCACCCATAAGCGGTTGCTCGATATCGTCGATCCGACACCGCAGACAGTGGACGCGCTGATGAAGCTCGACCTCGCCGCAGGCGTCGATGTCGAGATCAAGTTGTAACCGCGGGCACGAGACGAGGACTGAAGAGCAATGCGATCAGGTGTCATCGCCCAAAAGGTCGGCATGACCAGGATCTTCACCGATGCCGGAGAGCACATTCCGGTGACGGTGCTGCGCCTCGAACGTTGCCAGGTGCTGGGGCACCGGACCTCGGAAAAGAACGGCTATACCGCGCTTCAGCTCGGTGCCGGGCGCCCCAAGGTCAAACGCCTGACCCGGGCGGCGCGCGGGCATTTCGCCGTCGCCAATGTCGAGCCCAAACGCAAGCTGGCCGAGTTTCGTGTCAGCCCTGACAATTTGATCGAGGTGGGCGCCGAGTTTACAGCCGATCACTTTGTCGAGGGGCAATTCGTCGATGTGTCCGGCACCTCGATCGGCAAGGGCTTTGCCGGCGCGATGAAGCGCCACGGCTTCGCCGGTTTGCGCGCGAGCCATGGCGTGTCCGTGAGTCACCGTAGTCACGGCTCGACCGGGCAGCGCCAAGACCCTGGCAAGGTGTTCAAAGGCAAGAAGATGGCCGGCCAGCTGGGCAACGTGAACGTCACCACGCAGAACCTCCGCGTGGTCAAGACCGACGCCGAACGCGGGCTGATCATGATCGGCGGTGCGGTGCCGGGCGCCAAGGGCGGTTGGGTGCTGCTGCGCGATGCCGTTAAGCGCGCCTTGCCGGATGCGGCGCCAAAACCGGGCGCTTTCCGCACAGGCGATCAATCCGGCCAAGCAAAGCAGGCCAAGCCCGAGAAGACCGAAGAGACAGAGAACACCGAAAGTGCGGATAACGCCGCGCCAGAGGCGGCCGAAGGTGGGAGCCAAGAGTGATGAAGGCCGACGTCACCACCCTCGATGCCAAGAAGGCCGGCACGGTCGAGCTTTCGGACCATGTGTTCGGGCTCGATCCGCGTCCCGACATCCTCCAGCGGATGGTGCGCTACCAGCTCGCCAAGCGCCGCAGCGGCACGGCGCACGTCAAGGTTCGCTCGGAGATTACGGCCTCGACGGCCAAAGTTTATCGTCAGAAGGGAACGGGCCGGGCCCGTCACGGCAGCAGCAAAGCACCGATCTTCAGAGGCGGCGGCAAGGCGTTCGGGCCGAGGCCAAGGGATTTCGCCATCGGCCTGCCGAAAAAGGTGAGGGCGCTCGCGCTCAGGCATGCGCTGTCGGCGAAAGCCAAGTCCGAGGCTCTGATCGTCCTCGACAAGTGCGAGTTGAAAGAGCCCAAGACCAAGGAGCTTAAGTCGCGCCTCGAGAAACTCGGCTTCGGCTCGGCCCTGATCATCGACGGCGCGTCCGTCCAGGAGGCTTTCGCCAAAGCCGCGCGCAATCTTCCCAAGGTCGATGTGCTCCCGGTGCAGGGCATCAACGTCTACGACATCCTGCGGCATGACACGCTGGTGCTGACCAAGGCCGCGATTGAGGCGCTGGAGGCGCGGTTCAAATGAGCGCGTTCTCCGCCTATGACGTGATCCTTGCGCCGGTGATCACCGAGAAGTCGACTGCCGTTTCGGAGTCCAATCAGGTCGTCTTCAAGGTGCGCCGTGACGCGACCAAGCCGCAGATCAAAGCCGCCGTGGAAGAGCTGTTCAAGGTCAAGGTTCTTTCGGTCAACACGCTGACCCGAAAGGGCAAGACCAAGATTTTCCGCGGGATCAAGGGCACGCAGCAAGACGTCAAGAAAGCGATCGTCAGGCTCGCCGAAGGCGACAGAATCGACGTGACCACGAGGATCTGACCGAGATGGCGCTCAAGAAATATAAGCCTACGACGCCGTCGCAGCGGCAGCTCGTGCTTATTGACCGCAGCCAGCTCTGGAAGGGCCAGCCGGTCAAGGCTCTCACCGAAGGACTTAGCAAGTCCGGCGGCCGCAACAATACGGGCCGGATTTCGATCTGGCATCGGGGCGGCGGGCATAAGCGCACCTATCGCAAAGTGGATTTCAAACGCGGCAAGCTCGGCGTGTCAGCCACGGTCGAGCGGCTGGAATACGACCCCAATCGCACGGCTTTCATCGCGCTGATCAAATACGATGACGGCGAGCTGTCCTATATCCTCGCACCGCAGCGGCTTGCCGTGGGTGACACCGTCATTGCCGACGCCCGTGTCGATGTGAAACCCGGCAACGCCATGCCGCTCGCCAACATGCCGATCGGCACCATCGTCCACAATGTGGAAATGAAGCAGGGTAAGGGCGGCCAGCTTGCGCGCGCCGCCGGCACCTATGTCCAGCTCGTCGGCCGCGACGCAGGGTATGCGATTTTGAAGCTGAATTCCGGTGAGACCCGCATGGTGCCGGCTGAGTGCATGGCGACCGTGGGTGCCGTGTCCAATCCCGACAATTCCAACGTCTCGTTCGGCAAGGCCGGCCGCATGCGGTGGAAGGGCCGCAAGCCCGTTGTGCGTGGCGTGGCGATGAACCCGATCGACCATCCTCATGGCGGCGGCGAAGGCCGTGCCTCGGGCGGCCGCCACCCGGTGACGCCGTGGGGCGTGTCCACCAAGGGTAAGAGAACGCGCTCCAACAAGGCGAGCAACAAATTCATCCTGCGCAGCCGCCACCAGAAGAAGAAGGGATAGTTACGTGGGACGCTCGATCTGGAAAGGCCCGTTTGTCGACGGATATCTGCTCAAGAAGGCGGAGAAGGCGCGTGGGTCGAATGCCGTCATCAAGATTTGGTCGCGGCGCTCGACCATTCTGCCGCAATTCGTTGGGCTGACCTTTGGCGTGCATAATGGTCATAAGCACATTCCGGTGCTCGTGACCGAGGACATGGTTGGCCACAAATTCGGAGAGTTTGCGCCGACGCGGACCTTTCATGGCCACACCGCGGACCGCAAGGCGAAAAGGACGACGGCGTAATGGGCAAGCCGAAGCGCGAGCGCGCGCTTAAGGACAACGAGGCGAGGGCGGTGAGGCGGCTGTTACGCGTGAGCCCCCAGAAGCTCAACCTGCTTGCTCAGCTGATCCGCGGCAAGAAGGTCGATCGTGCGCTTGCCGATCTCACCTTCTCACGCAAACGCGTGGCCAAGGATGTAAAGAAGACATTGCAATCGGCCATCGCCAATGCCGAGAACAATCACGATCTCGATGTCGACTCCCTCGTCGTGGCCGAGGCCTATGTCGGCAAGAACATGGTGATGAAGCGCCTTCGCGCACGGGCCAGAGGCCGTGCCGCCCGCATCGATAAACCGTTTGCGCAGATCACCGTAGTGCTGCGTCAAGTCGAGGAGCCCGCCTAATGGGACAGAAGGTCAACCCGATCGGGCTACGGCTCGGCGTCAACCGCACCTGGGATTCGCGTTGGTTCGCGTCGCGCGGAGAATATGCGCGCCTGCTCCACGAAGATCTGAAGATGCGTGAGCATATTCTGAAATCGCGCAAGCAGGCCGGCATCTCCAAAGTGGTGATCGAGCGCCCGCATAAGAAATGCCGCGTGACCGTGCACACGGCGCGGCCGGGCATCCTTATCGGCAAGAAAGGCGCCGATATCGAAAAGCTCAGGCGCGAGCTTGCCAACATGACGGACTCCGAGGTGCATCTCAATATCGTGGAGGTGCGCAAGCCGGAGATCGACGCCACGCTGGTGGCCGAAGGCATCGCGCAGCAGCTTGAGCGGCGCGTGGCGTTCCGCCGCGCCATGAAGCGGGCCGTGCAGTCGGCAATGCGCATGGGCGCGCTGGGCATCCGCATCAATTGCGGCGGGCGGCTTGGCGGCTCGGAAATCGCGCGCATGGAGTGGTATCGCGAGGGCCGCGTGCCGTTGCACACGCTGCGCGCCAATATCGATTACGGCACGGCGCTTGGGCGCACCGCTTATGGCGTGATCGGCGTCAAGGTGTGGATCTTCAAGGGCGAGATCATGGAACACGATCCCATGGCCCAGGAGAACAAGGCGCTCGAGGCGCAAGAAGGCGGACGGTCGACCGGTCGCCGCGAACCGGCTCAGGCACAAGGTTAGGCTCGAACAATGCTGCAACCGAAGCGGACAAAATACCGCAAGGCTCATAAGGGACGCATCAAAGGCGCCGCTTCGAGCGCGGCCACGCTCAATTTCGGCACGTTCGGCCTCAAGGCCCAGGAGCCTGCGCGCATCACGGCGCGGCAGATCGAGGCCGCGCGCCGCGCCATGACGCGGCAAATGAAACGCGCGGGGCGCGTATGGATCAGGCTTTTTCCGGACGTGCCGGTTTCGAAGAAGCCGACCGAAGTTCGCATGGGTAAGGGCAAGGGAACGCCGGAATTCTGGGTGGCACGGGTGAAGCCCGGCCGCATCATCTTCGAGATTGACGGTGTAACCGACCCGGTTGCCCGGGAGTCGCTGAGGCTTGCAGCGGCAAAGCTTCCGATCAAGACGCGCGTCGTGGCGCGCATCGAGGGCTGAGCCATGAAAGCGCATGAAGTCCGTAGCATGACACCCGATCAGCTCAGCGACGAGCTGGTGAAGCTGAAGAAGGAGCAGTTCAATCTGCGCTTCCAGGCCGCCTCAGGCCAGCTTGAGAACACGGCGCGGGTAAGACAGATCAGGCGCGACGTCGCACGTATCAAGACGATCGCACGGCAGCAAAACGGGGCCGATGCCCCTGCGCCAGCGGCGCCCAAGGCCAAAGCTCCGGCTGCGACCAAGGCGAAAGCAAAGACAAAGGCAAAGACAAAAGCGAAGGCAAAGAGTTAGGACCCGACAATGCCAAAACGCGTTCTTCAAGGAGTGGTCGTGAGCGACAAGAACGACAAGACCGTGGTGGTCCGCGTCGAGCGGCGCTTCACGCATCCTCTGCTGGAAAAGACCGTGCGGCGGAGCAAGAACTATCACGCCCATGACGAGAAGAACGAGTTCAAGATCGGCGAGAAGGTTTGGATCGAGGAGTGTTCTCCGATCTCAAAGCAGAAACGATGGACAGTGCTGCCGCGCGAGCAAGCAACGCAGTAACAGCGATTAAGGTTGAAGGCGAAGTGCCATGATTCAGATGCAGACCAATCTCGACGTCGCCGACAATTCAGGCGCCCGTCGCGTCCAGTGCATCAAGGTGCTCGGCGGCTCGAAGCGGAAATACGCCTCGGTCGGCGACACGATCATGGTCTCGGTCAAAGAGGCGATCCCGCGCGGCCGCGTGAAGAAGGGTCAGATGATGAAAGCCGTGGTGGTGCGTACCGCCAAAGGCGTGCGCCGGCCCGACGGGTCGATCATCCGGTTCGACCGGAATGCCGCGGTGTTGGTCAACCCGCAAGGCGAGCCGATCGGCACACGCATCTTCGGCCCGGTCACCCGCGAACTGAGAGCCAAGAAGCACATGAAGATCGTGTCGCTCGCGCCGGAGGTGTTGTGATGGCGGGGCTCAAGATCAAGAAGGGTGACCACGTCGTGGTCATCACCGGCAAGGAAAAGGGCAAGACAGGCGAGGTCCTGAAGGTCCTGCCCGAGGACAATCGCGCCATTGTCAAGGGCGTGGCCATGGTTCGGCGCCACCAGCGCCAGACCGCATCGCAAGAGGGCGGCATCATCGCCAAGGAGGCTCCGATCGACATTTCCAATCTCGCGGTCGAGGACCCCAAAGACGGGAAGCCGACGCGCGTCGGATACAAATTCCTCAAGGACGGGCGAAAGGTACGATTCGCCCGGCGCTCGGGAGAGGTTATCGATGGCTGAGACGGCGTATATCCCCCGCCTCAAGCAGCACTACAACGAAGTGCTCAAGGACGCGCTGGTCAAGGAATTCGGCTACGCCAACGCGATGGAGGTGCCGCGCCTCGACAAGGTGGTCCTCAATATGGGCGTGGGCGAAGGGATCAGCGATTTCAAAAAGGTGCAGGCTGCGGCCGCCGACCTTGGTCTGATTGCCGGGCAGAAGCCGGTGATCACCAAAGCGCGGAAGTCGATCGCGACGTTCAAGCTCCGCGAGGGCATGCCGATCGGAGTCAAGGTCACCTTGCGCAAGAACCGCATGTACGAGTTCCTCGACCGGCTGGTGAATATCGCCTTGCCGCGGGTTCGCGATTTCCGTGGCCTTAATCCAAAAAGCTTCGATGGACGAGGCAATTACGCCATCGGGCTCAAGGAGCACATCGTCTTTCCCGAGATCGATTACGACAAGGTGGAGGACGTGCTCGGCATGGACATCATCGTTTGCACGACTGCGCGCGATGACAACGAAGCGCGCGCGCTGCTGAAAGGTTTGAACTTTCCGTTTCGCGGCTAAGCCTTGGGCTTGGAGCTGCGACAGGAGGATGTGAATGGCAAAGACGAGCACCATCGAGCGGGACAAGAAGCGCCGCCGCCTGGCCGAGAAATACAAAGCGCGGCGCATGCGGCTGAAGGAGATTGCGGCCGACCGGTCCTTGCCGGCCGAGGAGCGGTTCGCCGCCCGGCTCAAGCTCGCCGAGCTGCCGCGCAATTCCTCGCCGACGCGTGTTCGCAACCGTTGCGATCTCACCGGGCGCCCGCGCGGCTATTACCGCAAGCTGCGCATGTCGCGCATTGCGCTGCGCGACCTCGGAAGCGAGGGTCTCATCCCCGGCATGGTCAAATCGAGCTGGTAGGACGATTGGAATGAGCATCAACGATCCACTCGGCGATATGCTGACCCGTATCCGTAACGCACAGTTGCGGTACAAGACCAAAGTGACGACGCCTGCCTCCAGGCTCAGAGAGCGCGTGCTCGATGTGCTGGCCGAGGAGGGCTACATTCGCGGTTACGCGCGCGTCGACTATAGCGGCGGCAAGTCTGAGTTTGAGATCGAGCTCAAATATTTCGACGGCGAGCCGGTGATCAAGGACATTAGACGGATTTCAACGCCGGGACGGCGGGTCTATTCCTCGGTCAAGGATTTGCCCAACGTCGCCAACGGACTTGGCGTGGCCATTCTGTCGACGCCGAAAGGTGTCATGTCGGATTCGCGTGCCCGGACCGAGAATGTCGGCGGCGAGATCCTGTGCAACGTGTTTTAACGGACGAGTTCGGACGATAGGTGGATTAATGTCGCGCATTGGCAAGCAGCCCGTAGCAGTTCCCGGCGGCGTCACCGCCGCGGTGGACGGCCAAGAGGTCAAGGTGAAGGGCCCGAAGGGTGAGCTCAGGCACGTGCTCGCCGAGAACATGATTGCCAAGCTCGAGAACGATGGAATCGAGATTGCGATGCGTGAGGATACCAAAGAGGCGCGGGCGATGTGGGGCATGTCGCGCACCCTTGTCGCCAACCTCGTCGCCGGCGTGACCGAAGGCTTCACCAAGAAGCTTGAGATCACCGGCGTGGGGTACCGCGCGGCAGTGCAGGGCTCCGATCTCCAGCTGCAGCTCGGCTACAGTCACGATATCGCCTATCCGATCCCTCAAGGTATTCAGATCGCATGCCCCAAGCCGACCGAAATCATCGTGACGGGCATCGACAAGCAACAAGTCGGCCAGGTTGCCGCCGAGATCAGAGGGTTCAGGCCGCCTGAGCCCTATAAGGGCAAAGGCATCAAATATGCGGGGGAATACATCCTCCGCAAGGAAGGCAAGAAGAAGTAGCGGACAATGGGCGCTTTAAAACAAAGCTTTGTGCGGCGGTCGCGCCGGGTACGTCACTCGCTCAGGCGGGCGGCAAATGAACGCGTGCGCCTGTCGGTGTTCCGCTCCTCGCAGCACATTTACGCGCAAGTGATCGACGACAAGGCGGGCAAGACGGTGGCTGCGGCCTCGACGCTCGACAAAGATTTGAAAGGTGCTCTGCCTAAGGGCAGCGACGTGGCGGCGGCGCAAGCTGTCGGCAAGCTCGTGGCAGAAAGGGCGCTGAAGGCGGGAGTCAAAGACGTCATATTCGACCGGGGCGGTTATCTTTATCATGGCCGCGTCAAGGCGCTCGCAGATGCCGCCCGCGAAGCCGGATTGAACTTCTAGGTTTACTTGGAAAGGAACGACCGTGGCACGAGGCCCGCAAGGAAGAGACCGTGACGACCGCGACAGCGAGTTTATCGACAAGCTCGTGCACATCAATCGCGTGGCCAAGGTGGTCAAGGGCGGACGGCGTTTCGGATTCGCCGCGCTGGTCGTGGTCGGCGATCAGAAGGGCAGGGTCGGGTTCGGTCACGGCAAGGCGCGCGAAGTGCCGGAGGCGATCCGCAAGGCCACCGAGTCCGCCAAGCGCAATCTGGTCAAAGTTCCGTTGCGCGAGGGACGCACGCTGCATCACGATGTGTTCGGCCAACACGGCGCAGGCCGGGTCGTGTTGAGATCGGCGCCTCCCGGCACCGGTATTATCGCCGGCGGCCCGATGCGCGCTGTGTTTGAGACTCTTGGCATCCAGGATGTGGTCGCCAAGTCGCTGGGAAGTTCCAATCCCTATAATATGGTGCGCGCAACGTTCAATGCGCTGGGCCACGAGGACAGCCCGCGCGGGGTGGCGGCGCGCCGCGGCAAGAAGGTGAGCGAAATCGTTTCGCGGCGGAGAGACGGTGCCGGAGACGCCGCGAGCGCGGCCGAGGCTTAAGCGCGAGACTTAGGGAGACAAAGGTTCTACGAAATGGCCGAGGCATCCACGAGAAAGACGATCGTTGTCGAGCAGATCGGCAGCCCGATCAGGCGGCCTGCGTCTCAGCGTGCGACGCTGATCGGGCTCGGCCTGACCAAGATGCATCAGCGGCGAACGCTGATCGATAGCCCGCAGGTCCGCGGCATGGTGGCCAAGATTCACCACCTCGTGCGGATCGTCGATGACAAGCCTAAGGCCTAAGGAAGAGTGGTCATGCGATTGAATGCGATAACCGACCGGCCGGGCGCCACCAAGGCCAAGAAGCGGCTCGGCCGCGGGATGGGCTCGGGGCTCGGCAAGACCTCAGGCCGAGGCCATAAAGGTCAAAAGTCGCGCTCCGGCGTTGCTCTCAAAGGCTTCGAAGGCGGCCAGATGCCGCTCGACCGGCGTTTGCCCAAGCGGGGTTTCAAGAACATTTTCTCTAATGAATTCAATGAGATAAATCTCGGCCGCATCCAGCAGGCGGTGGAGTCCGGCCGCCTTGACGGCAGTAAAACCATCACCGTGACGGCGTTGAAAGAGGCAGGTCTCATTCGGCGCGAGAAGGATGGCGTGCGTCTGCTTGGCATGGGGGAACTCAAAGCGAAGCTTTCCTTCGAGGTGACCGGCGCCTCACAAAGCGCGATCAAGGCGATTGAAGCCAAAGGCGGCACCGTGACGTTCAAAACCATCACCGGACGGGAGAAGCCCGCTGCTGATAAGGTCAAGGCCGAGCGCCGGGCCGCGAAACGGACCGCCGAGGCCGCCCAAAAGGGCGGCAAAGGCAAAGGCAAAGCCAAAGCCGAGGCCGAACCGGCTCAGAAAGCTGACAAAGCCAAGCCGGCTAAGGACGAGGCGCCCGCCAAGTCGAAATCGGATGACGGCGGGGACGAGACGCCGAAAGCGAAGCCTGCCGAGAAGGATCGTTCCGAGTGACCCCGGGCGGCAGACAGGCCGCGTTGCCACTACTCGCTAAGGGAAGAGTGTTTTAGATGGTTTCCGCCGCAGAACAACTCGTCTCCAATTTGAACTTCGCCGCTTTTGCGAAGGCCGACGAACTCAAGAAGCGCCTGTGGTTCACGCTCGGCGCGCTCGTGATCTATCGGCTCGGCACCTATATTCCGATCCCCGGCATCAACCCAGAAGCACTCGCCGATGTCTTCCGGCAGCAGCAGTCCGGCATCCTCGGCATGTTCAACATGTTTTCGGGCGGTGCGGTCGGGCGTATGGCCATCTTCGCCCTCAACATCATGCCGTATATCTCGGCGTCGATTATCATTCAGCTGCTGACCACCGTCTCGCCGCATCTCGAACAGCTCAAGAAGGAGGGCGAGCAGGGACGCCGGCAGATCAATCAATACACACGCTATGGCACGGTGCTGCTCGCCTCCTTGCAGGGTTATGGCATCGCGCTTGGATTGGAGGGTGCAGGCAACGTTGTGCTCGATCCCGGCTGGTTCTTCCGTATCACCACGGTCATCACCCTGGTGGGCGGGACTGTGTTCCTGATGTGGCTCGGTGAGCAGATCACAGCGCGCGGCGTTGGTAACGGGATCTCGCTCATCATCTTCGCCGGGATTATCGCCCAATTGCCCCATGCTCTGGTCGGCACGCTCGAGCTTGGCCGTCAAGGCGCCCTATCCACCGCGCTTATCGTCGGGCTTCTGGTCATGGCGGTGCTGGTTATCGCCTTCATCGTGTTTATGGAGCGGGCGCAACGGCGGCTTCTGGTCCAGTATCCCAAACGCCAAATCGGCAACCGCATGTTCCAGGGCGACTCTTCGCACCTGCCGCTCAAGCTCAATAGCGCCGGCGTCATCCCGCCGATCTTCGCGTCTTCGTTGCTGCTCTTGCCGATCACCATGGCGAACTTCTCCGCCGGGCAAGGGCCGGATTGGCTCTCAAGCATCACGGCTATGCTCGGACGCGGTCAACCGCTCCACATCCTGCTTTATGTCTCTCTCATTGTGTTCTTCGCGTTCTTCTATACGGCGGTCGTGTTCAATCCCAAGGACACGGCGGAGAACCTCAAGAAATACGGCGGCTTTCTCCCCGGCATTCGACCCGGCGAACGGACAGCCGAGTATATCGATTATGTGCTCACCCGGATCACCGTGGTGGGGGCGGCCTATCTTGCCGCGGTGTGCGTGCTGCCGGAGATGTTGATCTCCTATGCAGGCGTGCCGTTCTATTTCGGCGGAACGTCGCTGCTCATCGTGGTGAGCGTGACTATGGATACCGTGGCGCAAATTCAAAGTCATCTGCTCGCCCACCAATATGAAGGGCTGATCAAACGGGAGCGGCTTAAAGGGGCGAGGCGGCGATGAACCTTGTCCTGCTCGGCCCTCCCGGCGCGGGCAAGGGAACGCAGGCGAAGCTACTCGAAGAGTCCCGCTCCCTGCTCAAACTATCGACTGGCGATATGCTTCGCGCTGCTGTCGCGGCCGGTACCGAACTCGGCCTTAAGGCCCGTGACATCATGGAGCGCGGGGAGCTCGTACCCGATGCTCTGGTCATCAATTTGATTGCGGAACGGCTTGACCAAGACAATGGCTTGCAAGGCTTTATCTTCGACGGGTTCCCGCGCACCGTGGCTCAGGCCGAGGCGCTCGACTGGCTGTTCGAGGACCGCGGCATGGCGCTTGACCGGGTCGTGGTGATGGAGGTCGATGACGAGGCCCTAGTGGAGCGGATCACCGGCCGCTTTGCTTGCGCCAAATGCGGCGAGGGCTACCACGATCTCTACAAGAAGCCGCGTGTCGCCGGCGTTTGCGACAATTGCGGGAGCACTGAATTTATCCGGCGCCCGGACGATAACGAGGAGGTCGTACGCTCCAGGCTCAAGGCATATCATGCCCAAACCGAACCGGTGATCGGCTATTACCTGGGGCAGGGGAAGGTGAAGACGGTCGACGGTATGGCCGATATTGGGGCCGTTGCCGCGGAAATCGGCCGGGCACTGGATAATTAGGAGAAAAATGCCGCGAAAGACGGCTAGTTGACCTTGTCAAGCGGAATCGCTACATAAGCCCCGCTACATGGAAAAGTGGACTGACCGGTCCCCGGGGGTAGAGCTTGTCCGCGGTCGGTCTTTTCGTGTGCAGAGTAGATATTTTGGTCGAGATTTCAGCACGTTAGCCGTGCGCGAGGAGACGACTACGTGGCCCGAATTGCAGGCGTGAACATCCCGACCAATAAGCGGGTCGAGGTGGCTCTAACTTATATCCATGGCATCGGCGACAGCTTCGCCAAGCAGATCTGCGCCAAGGTTGCCATTCCACCAGAGCGGCGGGTGAGCCAGCTGACGGAATCGGAGGTCATCCAGATTCGTGAGGTGATCGACCACGATTACGTGGTGGAAGGCGATCTCCGGCGCGACGTGGCCATGAACATCAAGCGGCTTATGGATCTCGGCTGTTACCGGGGTTTACGCCATCGCCGCGGACTGCCTGTGCACGGTCAGCGCACGCATACCAACGCGCGCACGCGCAAAGGCCCGGCGAAGCCAATCGCCGGCAAGAAAAAGTAAGGCTCAAGCGAGCGCGGCGCGAGCGTCTGCTTGTGCCCGGCGTCGAATTCGTAAAGGCGGGATGAGAGCATGGCTAAGGACAGCACGCGGGTTCGTCGCCGCGAAAAGAAAAACATCACCTCGGGCGTGGCCCACGTGCATGCAAGTTTCAATAACACGATGATCACCATCACCGACGCGCAAGGAAACGCCATCTCCTGGTCGTCGGCCGGCACGATGGGCTTCAAGGGATCGCGTAAGTCCACACCCTACGCCGCGCAGGTGGCCGCGGAGGACGCCGGCAAGAAGGCAATGGAACACGGCATGAAGAACCTCGAAATCGAGGTGAGGGGCCCGGGCTCGGGACGGGAATCGGCGCTCCGGGCACTCCAGGCCGCAGGCTTTAACATCGTATCCATCCGCGACGTCACGCCGATACCGCATAACGGTTGCCGGCCGCGTAAGCGTCGTCGCGTTTAACAGGAAGGGCAGGCAAGCCACCCATGTTGCACGAGGATTTACAGAAGCTGGGGCAGGCCGCCCCGCTCACGGACCAAGAAAGGGCTTCACCGGTGCTCCAGAAGAACTGGCAAGATCTCATCAAGCCCACCAAGCTCAACGTCGTTCCAGGGCGTGACCCTGAGCGTTTCGCGACAGTCATGGCGGAACCGCTTGAGCGCGGCTTTGGGCTTACGCTCGGCAATGCGCTCCGCCGTGTCCTGCTGTCGTCGCTGCAGGGCTCGGCCATCACCTCGGTGCATATCGACGGGGTGCTGCACGAGTTCTCTTCGATTCCGGGCGTGCGCGAAGATGTGACGAACATCATCCTCAATATCAAGGAAATCGCTCTGCGCCAGCACGCCGAAGGCGTCAAGCGCATGGTGCTCAAGAAGGAAGGCCCCGGCGTTGCACGGGCCGGCGATATCGAAACGGGCGCCGATATCGAAATTCTGAATCCCGATCACGTCATCTGCACGCTCGACGAGGGTGCCTCGATCCGTATGGAGTTCACCACGTCGACCGGCAAGGGCTATGTGCCGGCGGAACGTAACCGGCCCGACGACGCACCGATCGGCTACATTCCCGTCGATTCGCTTTATAGCCCGGTCAACAAAGTATCGTATCGCGTTGAAAACACCCGCGAAGGGCAGATCCTCGATTACGACAAACTCATCATGGATATCGAAACCGACGGGTCGGTGAGGCCGGAGGACACAATTGCGCTCGCCGCGCGTATCGTGCAGGACCAGCTCTCGGTCTTCGTCAATTTCGAGGAGCCGAAAAAGGAAGTGCCTTTCGAGCGGCAGCCTGAGCTTGTCTTTAATGCCGCGCTGCTGAAGAAGGTCGACGAACTCGAGCTGTCGGTCCGCTCGGCCAACTGTCTCAAGAACGACAATATCGTCTATATCGGCGATCTCATCCAGAAGACCGAAGCCGAGATGTTGCGTACGCCGAACTTCGGCCGAAAGTCGCTGAACGAGATCAAAG
>Ga0307419_10000823_pt1 | contig 15896 bp, 9 predicted proteins | sample SalMarWE160230MG_2_FD_202512 | JGI IMG/M metagenome (GOLD analysis project Ga0307419, IMG submission 202512) | Salt marsh sediment microbial communities from the Plum Island Ecosystem LTER, Massachusetts, United States - WE1602-30 | ecosystem: Environmental > Aquatic > Marine > Intertidal zone >... | reverse complement strand
TTTTACTGAAATCCAACCAATCAATCACCCGACATGATCAGAAATGCCTTGCTTCTGTTATTATTCCCGGGCCTTATCCTGCTGTGCTCATGCAAGGGCATGAACCGGCCGGGACGGAATTCATCCGCAACCGGAATGGAAGCGGAATATATGCCTGCCGACAGCCAGGCTGTTCAATCTGCTGTTGATCTCTACGGATTTCTCAAACGGATGACCGGCAAGGGAACGATGATCGGTCACCAGGATGCCCTCGCATACGGAATGGGCTGGAAAGGAGATGAATTCAGGACCGACATCAATGACGTATGCGGTGATTTCCCGGCGGTATTCGGCTGGGATCTGGGACATATAGGTGACTCCGTCAACATCGACGGGGTCCCCTTCGACCGGATGCGGCAATGGGCCATTGAGGTCCACCTGCGCGGAGGCATCAATACCTGCAGCTGGCATGTCCGCAACCTTGTCACGGGTACAAACGCCTGGGACATCACCCCATGTGTCGCGGCCGTTCTTCCCGGGGGGGACCGGCACGCGGCTTTCCTCGAAAAACTCGATCTTGTCGCTGCATTCTTCCAAAGCCTGAGGACTTCTGATGGAGAACCCGTTCCGGTAATATTCCGACCCTGGCACGAAATGAGCGGCGGGTGGTTCTGGTGGGGAACGAATTCCTGCACGCCGGAAGAGTATAAATCCCTTTTCCGTTTCACGGAGGATTACCTCCGGAACACTAAAAAAATTCACAACCTGCTATATGCTTATTCAACAGACGCCGTCAAGACGGCTGCAGAATATATGGCCTTTTACCCCGGGGACGATTACATCGACATACTGGGATTCGACGATTACGGGGGAATGAAAGACAGGGAAAGTTCATCCCGGACCGTGGCCCTGCTTGACATTCTCGACAGTATTGCAACCGTACGGTCCAAACCTTTTGCCATGACGGAAACCGGCCTTGAGACCATCCCTGATTCCACATGGTTCACAGGTGTGGTGCTGCCCGTGATCAAAGCGGATGCTTCCACCAGGAATACCTGCTGGGTCCTGTTCTGGCGCAACGGGAGGCCGGACCATTTCTATGCCCCATTCCCCGGGCATCCCAGTGCACCCGATTTCATTAAATTCAGGGAAGATGAGGCAACCTGGTTCCTCTCCGATATTCACAACCTTTACAAATCCCCCGAAGAATGAAACTCACTCCCATTGACATTCTGATCATAGGTATTTACCTGCTTTCCACGGTTTTCATCGGCCTTTACCTGAAAAAAAGGGCCCAGAAGGACAAAACAGCCTATATCCTGGGCGGCAAAACGCTTCCCTGGTACCTGCTGGGACTAAGCAACGCCTCGGGGATGTTCGACATTTCAGGTACCATGTGGCTGGTCACACTGGCTTTTGTCTACGGCCTGAAAAGCATCTGGATCCCCTGGCTCTGGCCTGTTTTCAACCAGATCTTCCTGATGGTGTTCCTTTCTATATGGCTCAGGAGATCCAATGCCACCACCGGGGCCGAATGGATCAACACGCGTTTCGGCACGGGCAGGGAGGGCCGGCTCTCCCATGGCATAGTGGTGGTTTTCGCCCTGATCTCCTGCCTGGGTTTCCTTGCCTACGGTTTCATCGGGCTCGGGAAATTCGTTGAGATTTTCATTCCCTGGGAATTGATCTCTCCGCACATCCCCTTCCATGTAGCCCCGGAATACGTGCCTCACCTCTACGGCATTGTGTTCACCATGTTCGCCGTATTCTATGCCGTGCTTGGGGGGATGACCAGCATTGTCTGGGCGGACGTTGTACAGTATACGATCATGACCTTCTCAGCCATCGTGATCGGCATCATTGCCATGAACGCCCTCTCCGACCATACCATGAACGTTCCGGATGGCTGGATGAATCCCTTCTTCGGGGCAAGGCTTGACATCGACTGGACGGGCATAATCGACGAAGTCAATGACAAGATCAAAAGCGACGGGTATTCGCTTTTCAGCATTTTTTTCACCATGATGCTGTTCAAGGGGATCCTGGTGAGCGCAGCGGGACCCGCACCTAATTACGATATGCAGAAGATCCTGTCCACCCGCTCACCCAGAGATGCCGCAAAAATGTCCGGCTTTGTATCCGTTGTCCTTATGCCGACGAGGTATTTCATGATCACCGGGTTTGCTGTCCTGGCCATACTCTATTATGACAAACTCGATCTCATCGTGGGGAACCGGATCGATTTTGAACAGATCCTTCCCTCATCGATCAGCCAGTTTGTGCCGGTGGGACTGATGGGATTGCTGCTGGCCGGGTTGCTGGCCGCCTTCATGTCGACCTTCGCGGGCACCCTGAATGCAGCCCAGGCCTACATCGTAAACGACATTTACCTGAAATACATGAACCCCGGGGCCAGCAAGAAACAGGTCAGCCGCACCAATTATTCCACCGGGATCATCGTGGTGATCATCAGCATCGTCTTCGGGATCTTCGCACTGGATGTGAACAGCATCCTGCAATGGATCGTATCGGCGCTCTGGGGAAGCTACATCGCATCGAATGTATTGAAATGGTACTGGTGGAGGTTCAACGGCAATGGGTTTTTCTGGGGAATGGTGACGGGCATTATACCCGCCCTGATTTTCCCAAGCATTTTTCATACCCTTGACCTGTATTATTTCCCGCTGATCCTGGTCATCTCGGTGGCGGGCTGCATTATCGGGACCTACACGGCCCCGCCGACCAATGAAAAAACACTGATGGAATTCTACCGGAACGTCAGGCCATGGGGATTCTGGAAACCAATCCATGAAAAGGTGGTTGCAGCATATCCGGACTTCCAGGCCAACCGGTTTTTCTGGCGCGACATGTTCAACGTTCTCCTGGGAACGATTGCGCAGACTGCACTCGTGATTTTCCCGATATACATCATTCTGAAACAGAAATGGCCGCTGGTAATCACCGTGCTCATCATCCTGGTATGCGGATTCATCCTGAAAAAAACCTGGTGGGATACCCTGCCGGATGATCAGCCCGAACAGGCCAGTGCATAAGCGGCATTTTTTCACAGGGATTAAAATGGAAGAAAAGTTAAGGCAGCTGGTTACGGAACTCGATTTAGAGCTCAGGGAGAACATACTCGCTTACTGGATGCAGCATGCACCCGACCTTACCCATGGCGGATTTGTGGGAAAGATTACCCGGACGAACCGGCCGTTGCCCAGAGCGCCGAAAGGTTCGGTCCTGAATGCCAGGATTTTATGGACATTTTCCGCTGCCTGCCGAATGCTCGGGGATAAAACCTACCTCGATCTGGCCGGAAGGGCATACCACTACTTCCTGGAACATTTCATTGATCCCGAATACGGGGGGGTGTACTGGGAACTGGATTACCTGGGCAATCCGACCAACACGCGAAAACAGATCTATGCAATCGCATTTGCCATCTATGCAATGACGGAATACTACATCGCCTGCGGGGATAAAAATGCGCTTGCCACGGCAGTGCAGCTTTATGAGATTATTGAAGCTCGCAGCCTTGACCGCAGGAAAAACGGGTATATCGAAGCATTCAGCTATGACTGGCAGCCCCTGGATGATCTCCGGCTGAGCGAGAAGGATGCCAACGAGACTAAAACCATGAACACCCACCTGCATATCCTCGAGGCCTACGCAAGCCTGTTCAGGGTCTGGAAAACCGATGCGCTGGAAAAGGCACTCGAGAACGTGATCCTCCTGTTCACCGATAAATTCATCGATCCTGCAACCGGCCACCTGAGAATGTTCTTCGATGATGACTGGAACCTCAGGTCGGACCTGATTTCATACGGGCACGACATCGAGTGTTCCTGGCTCCTTTATGAAGCAGCCGAAGTCCTGGGAAAAAGGACCGTTCTTGACAGGGTGAGACCCCTGTCGCTGAAGGTGGCAAGGGCGAATTTCGGGGGACTGGACGGGGACCATGGCCTGTTCAACGAGGCGTTCCCCGGAGAGGGCCGTGTGGACACCGACAAGCACTGGTGGCAGCAGGCAGAAGCACTCGTGGGATATTTTAATGCATGGGAACTCAGCGGCGACCCGGAATTCGTGGAAAAAGCCCTCGGGAGCTGGGAATTCATTAAGAAATACATCGTCGACAGGGAATACGGGGAATGGTTCTGGAAGGTGAACCGCGAGGGGATCCCCTACCCGGACGCTGAAAAGGCCGGATTCTGGAAATGCCCCTACCACAACTCCAGGGCCTGCATGGAAATTATCCGCAGGATAAACAGCACATTAAATTAGAACCGCTATGGCAGATAAACACTTTGAGGAAAGGAAGGCTCACCTGGCCCGCAAGCAGGATGAGCTCATTGCACGGAAAAATGAACAGCTCTACAGCGATAATGGCATCTATCACCGGTACCGGTATCCGATCTTAACAAGGGACCATGTCCCCCTCCACTGGCGGTACGATTTCAATCGCGATACCAATCCACGGTTCATGGAACGGAACGGGTTCAACGCCACCTTCAATGCAGGGGCCATTAAATGGAAAGGCAAATACCTGCTGGTGGTCCGGACCGAGGGAAATGACCGGAAATCATTCTTTGCGGTGGCGGAGAGCCCCGACGGGATCAACCATTTCCGGTTCTGGGACCGGCCCGTAACGATGCCCGAGACGGAGGATCCCGATTGGAATGTCTATGACATCCGGCTCACCCAGCATGAGGACGGTTTCATCTACGGTGTATTCTGTACCGAGCGTAAGGACCCCGATGCCCCTGCCGGGGATACAAGCAGTGCGGTCGCCGCCGCCGCCATTGCACGGACAAGGGATATGGTCGAATGGGAACGTTTGCCGGACCTGGTAACCTTCGGGGGACAGCAACGGAACGTGGTCCTGCATCCAGAATTCATCCGGGGAAAATACGCTTTCTACACCCGTCCCCAGGACGGTTTCATCGACACGGGAAAAGGCGGGGGGATTGCCTTCGGCCTGTCGGACAGGATCGAGGGAGCGATCGTAAAAAAGGAGCAGATCATGGACCCGAAAACCTATCATACCATCTTCGAGGTCAAGAACGGGCTGGGTCCCCCTCCCATCAAAACCGACAAGGGCTGGCTCCACCTGGCGCACGGGGTGCGCAATACCGCAGCGGGACTGAGATACACCCTTTACATGTTCCTGTCCGCGCTGGACGATCCCTCAAGGGTGATCCATAAACCCCACGGGCACCTGATGGGACCGCTTGGCGAGGAACGGGTCGGCGACGTTTCCAATGTGCTGTTCTCCAATGGCTGGATCGTGGATGACGACGGCCTGGTGCTGATCTATTACGCCTCATCCGATACCCGCATGCACGTGGCCGAGTCGAGCATTGACCGGCTGCTGGATTATTGCATCCACTCGCCCGAAGATAAATTCCGGTCCGCCGCATCGGTGCAGACAATAAACGCCCTCATCGACAGAAACAAAAGCCTGAAACCATGAAAAACATCAAATTACAGGACTATTTCAGTTCCCGGACCTCCGCTGCCCCGGCAGATTATTTGCTGATCCTGGCGGCCTTTTTGCTGATCCTGGCGGGTACGGCGAAATTGCATGCGCAGAAATTCGAGGGACTGGCACCGACGCCGCCCATGGGATGGAACAGCTGGAACACCTTCGGAACAGACATCCACGAACAGCTTGTCCGGGATATTGCAGATGCATTCGTCGAACTGGGCCTGCGGGATGCGGGTTACCGGTACATTGTGCTCGACGACGGGTGGATGTTAAGGGAGAGGGACGGGAACGGTAACCTGGTACCCGACCCGGAAAAATTTCCTTCCGGCATGAAAGCGCTGGCTGATTATGTGCACGAAAGGGGACTAAAATTCGGGCTGTACAATTGCGCCGGGGATAAAACCTGCGCGGGTTATGCCGGAAGCAGGGGACACGAGTACCAGGATGCCCTGCAGTATGCTTCCTGGGGTGTCGATTACCTGAAATACGACTGGTGCAGTACCGAAAAGCTGAATGCTGAGGAGGCCTACAAAACCATGAGGGATGCCCTGCATGCTGCCGGGAGGCCGGTGGTATTCAGCATCTGTGAATGGGGAGACAACGATCCCTGGCTCTGGGGCAAAAACGTCGGGCATATGTGGCGCACTTCGGGCGATATCATCAACTGCTTCGACTGCCAGCTTGACCACGGAACGTATTCTTCGTGGGGATTCATGAAGATCGCCCATATGCGCAAAGGGATAAGGATCTATGCGGGACCGGATCACTGGAATGACCTGGATATGATGGAGGTTGGTAACGGCATGTCACAGGCAGAAGACCGTTCGCATTTCGCCCTCTGGAGCATGATGGCCTCTCCGCTGATCATGGGAAACGACCTGAGGATTGTCAGCGACGAAACCCTCGAGATTCTTACCAGCGAGGAAATCATAGCGGTTAACCAGGATCCTCTGGGGATACAGGGATTCATGTTCATGGACGAACAAGGCGTTGAAATCTGGGTCAAGCCACTCGGCGGAGGGGACTGGGCCGTCTGTTTCCTGAACCGGAACGATGTAACTTTCCGGCTTAAATGGGACTGGAACTACCATCCCCTGGAAGATTCTTTTGCCGCACGCAGGCTTGACACAGGCCGGAGGACCTTTTGTATAAGGGACCTGTATAATAAGGAGAACCTTGGTACGACCGGGGAGGTATTGGAAGCGGAAATTCAAGCTCATGATGTGCTCATGCTGAGGCTGTCGGCACAGTGATCCGAAATCTCCCGATGTGCTCATGCTAAGGTGACAGCCTGCAGCAGGTTACTTGCCGGCCTGCGCATAATGGCTTTCTGGCGGTCCCAGGTATGTGCTGCCGGGATCACCGGTAACCATTTCAATCTTCTGAAGTACTACGGCCGGATCAACCATCCAGAATTTCAGGATATGGTTCCCGGGCTGATCGACCTGATGTTCGGACGATCGGATATTGATGTTGTTGCTCACCCAGCAGTTCCAGAGATAACCCGATTCATCTGCGTGCAGGTTAACCTCCACGGGCGGTTCATCGTCGATGGAAACGGCATACTTCAGTCCCCCTGTCCCATGAAAATCAAGGGTAGGTGAAAAATAGGCCCTGACGGTGAGCTTCCCGGTGGTGAATAGGTGGATATCGTATTCCAGCCTGGGACTGTCTTCACCGGGGATTTGCGCCGGGGCAGTCACGGGAAAGGCCGTCATCCCGGAAAGTGTCCGGCCAAGTCCCGGTATTTCCTTCCATCTGACCTGCCCGCTTTCGACAGCACGGGAATAATGCGCCGCTTCCATGGAAATGTACCCGTTGCTTTCAATAAAGCCGGTTGCTCCATTTAATTCTTCCATGGAAGCCTGCCGGACTGGCAGGTATACCTTAACCGTTTCCCCGCCGGGACCAATGATGGAAACCCAGGGAAGATGTTCTCCCCCGGGTACTTTCTTCCATTCGATCTCCACCCTGAGACGGATTTCCCGTTCAACCTTTCCGGTGAGGGGATAGACCTTGATCCAATTCACCTGCGGCTCAGCCGTAAATTCAAATGGCACCCTGCCCCGGTTGAAAACTTCTATGTGAGTCGCTTGTTTATGCCAGGGGTCGATGCCCGGCAGAACAGCCTTTTCTTTTTCTTCCGGCCACCAGTGGTCCGATCCTTCAATGGCCACTCCCATCAAAGGTTTATCCGTCAGGTTGATCTCCTCCACTGCAGGCATCGCATTACGCTCGGGCTGCTGCCAGTAAGTGTAACCGATGTGCGTCTGGGACATCATGTGGTTCCATTTCCCGTTTGCAAGCTCAGTATGATACCTGCCGGTGAGTATGGAATCCTGTCCGAAAAGCTCCTCAACCCTGCGTGCAAGCCAGTTTGTTGCAGCACGCTGCTGCCCGGCGTAAAGGTGGTTCCGTCCCGCGGTCACGTACAATTCATTCAGGTTGGCACAGGCCATGATGGGAAAGTAGACCAGTTCGAAAAACGCATCCCTGTATTTAACCGGCATGATGGCATACAGCTCTTCGGCTTCCCCGGCCAGTTCATTGTATTCCGATACGATCCTTTCCGCCTCCCTTTGATGGATCAGGCTGTAGGTCCGCGGTGAAAGCAATTCAGGTTTCCTCCGCGAATTATACCTGGTATAGCGGGCGATCATCCCAGCAATTTCACCGGCATGCTCCTCTCCGAACTGCTGGCAGGCCCATTGCAGGTAATAGTCCGGCAATCTCTCCGCCGGCCACTTCCCGGGATTCCAGGCATAATCGAGGAAGAACTGGATAGGAAATTCCATCGGTTTGATGTCTCCAACGTTCACGATCCATATCCGGTTCACCCCGTAAGAATAGGCAAGGTGCATCTGTTCCCATACCCTTTCTATCTGATTAGTGTTCAACCATTTATAATTTCTTGGTCCCCCCACATAATCGTAATGGTAATAAATCCCGTAGCCTCCCTGCCTGTCCGCCGAATCCAGCCAGGGAAGCCTTCTGATGTTTCCCCAGTTATCGTCGCAAAGCAGGAGGGTTACGTCTTCAGGCACCCTCATGCCCTGGTCGTAGTATTCCTGGACCTCCTTATACAGGGCCCAAACCTGTGGGGTCTCTGCTGCCGGTTTACCCGTGACATCCTCCAGTATGTCCCTCTGGTCCCTCACGATCTTTTCCAGCAATGCGATGGCGGTCCCCCTGGTCATCGGTTCATCCCCGTCACCCCTCATGCCGATGGTGACGAGGCTCTCATTGGATCCCATCCGTTCAATGCCTTCCGTCCAAAATTCTCTCAGCTTCTTTTCGTTCTTTTCGTAATTCCAGGGACCGGAGCCATAGCGGCTCCATTCCACATGGGCCCTCATCATGGGCTCATGATGGGAGGTCCCGATCACAATCCCGTAAAGGTCCGCAAGCTGGGGGTTCACAGGATCGTCATCGTAAAAAGCCCTTCCCCACATGGCCGGCCACAGGAAGTTCCCTTTCATCCTGAGGATGAGCTCGAACACATGCTCGTAAAATTCATGGTTGAAGGCACCGTAATTTTCCTCGACCCACCCGGACAGGGCGGGTGCCTCGTCGTTGATGAATATCCCCCGGTACTTTACCGCGGGTTCGCCGGCGGTATGGGGACCCGGTTTCACGTATACCGTGGATTTCTGTTTCACAGGGACATCCGCCCACCAGTACCAGGGTGAAACCCCCATCTGTGAAGAAAAGTCAAACATCCCGTAAATAGTCCCCCGCTTATCGCTCCCGGCAATGACAAGGGCCTGTTGGACGCCCGGGAAAGGGGACTCCAGCACCTGGATCAGGTAGGCTTCCCATTTCCCGGCAATGCTTCCCGCATCCAGGGCTCCCTGCTCGACAAGCCGGTCGATCAGTGGATTCTTTCCAACCGTCCCGATCAGGACGGCCAGCCTGGCCGCCGGAATGGTATCCGTCAGCAGTTCAGGCACGGTGCCCGTAACCCGCCCGATGTCGGTCCTGAACAGTTCCGCCACCCTGGCCACACCCGGGTAATCCATGGTGCTGACGAAGAGAGGGGCTGAATGCCCTTTGCGGGACAGGGGGAAACTTCCGGCTATATGCCTCCCGCTGATGTATGAATCTTCACCTGCAGGAGCACCTCCCCTTGCATGGGTACTTCCCCTTGCATGCATATCTCCCCTGCCCGTGAATCTTCCGCGATCCTGGTTCTCGGGTTTGCATCCGTTAAGCAGCAGAAGCAGGAACAGGAAAGGAATGATATACCCTCTGAGCCGTGCTATCTTCAGGGGTGTCCGGTAATTCGTCATTGGTTTGAATTTTACAGGTTCAGGATCGTACGGTAAGCAATACGGTCTGGAGATCCATGTTCCTGGAGGAACTTCCGACCATTACCTCGAATTCGCCCGGTTCAACCACGTAGTCCATCCCGACGTTATGGAAAGCGAGGGATTCAGGTGTAATTTCGAGGGAAATATTCCTGGTTTCCGCGGGTTCCAGGTGGATCCTCCGGAATCCTTTCAGTTCCTTCACGGGCCTGGTCACCGAGCTTACCCGGTCACGTATGTATAGCTGGACAACCTCGTCCCCCGCCCGGGTACCGGTATTGGTAACATCCACCCTTACGGTGGTTGTTTCATCCGGCCGTATGGCGCTATTTTCAAGAACGGGTTTGCCGAATTTGAAATGTGTATAACTCATTCCGAATCCGAATGCATACAGGGGCTCCGTGGTATCGAAAAGGTAACCCCGCCTTGCCGAAGGTTTATGATTATAATAGGCCGGGATATGTCCCACCGATAGCGGGACGGTAATGGGAAGTTTCCCGCCCGGGTTGTATTCCCCGAAGAGAACCCTGGCTATGGCGGGACCGGTTTCCTGTCCCAGGTACCAGCATTCGAACAACACGGATGCCTTTTCACTGAGATTCCGGACTGAAAGGGGTCTTCCGTTGAACAGGAAGGCAATGATGGGTTTACCGGTGGCATGGATGGCATTGACCAGTTCATCCTGCAATCCCACCATCTGCAGGCTGGTACGGTCCCCCATATGTTCCAGTCCCCATGCCTCCCTCGAAGTCTGCTCATTCCCGCCGAGGGCGAGAACCACTGCATCTGCCCGGAGAGCAAGCCGGACCGCTTCGGCTATGCTTCTGCGGTCTTCTTCCGGGTCGGATGGGACTACCCGGTCTTCAGTCCATGAACCCCCGATGGTAATTTTGCAACCTTCATGATAGAGGACGTCAACCGAGTCCCCTGCATATTCCCTGATGCCTTCCAGAACCGTTGTTACCCTGGAAGGCCTGCCGCTGTATCCCCCGAGCATTTCGCGGCCGGCGTTGGGACCGATGACTGCCAGGGTCTTAATTTTCTTCCGGTCAAGCGGGGCCAGGTTCCCGCCGTTCTTCAGCAGGATGATCGTCTCAAGCGCGGCCTCCAGTGCCAGCTGCCGGTGTTCTTCACGTTCGGCTATCTCCCCGGCCGCATCCGGATCAACATAGGGATCCTCGAACAGTCCCAGTTTGAATTTAACCTCAAGCATGGCCCCAACCAGTTCATCGATGAGCCCGGTGTCGAGGTCCCCGTTCCTTACGGCTTCTTCCAGGTGCCGGTAACAATCCGGTTCGGGAAGTTCGATGTTAACGCCGGCCCCGGCTGCAAGCACCGCAGCCTCCTTTCCGTCAATAGCCAGGTGGTGCCCGTACAACTCAGGCCGTTCGTGCAGTTCACGGATGGCATAGTAATCTGAAACGACGTAGCCTTTGAAACCCCATTCTTCCCGGAGGACCTTCCTCAGGAGCCAGGCATTGGCATGGGATGGGATACCATCGATCTCATTATATGAAGCCATGATGCTCATGGCACCTCCTTCCTGGATGGCTTTCCGGAACGGGAAGAGAAAGACTTCCCTCAGGAGGCGTTCCGATACGTTCACCGGGGCGCAATTCGTGCCGGACTCCGGCTGGCCGTGAGCTGCGAAATGTTTCAGGGTGGAGATGATGTGCTTCTTTTCCCTGAACCGCCCATCCCCCTGAAATCCCTGAACCGCTGCAATCCCCATCCGTGAAACCAGGTAGGGGTCCTCCCCGAAGGTTTCCTCCACCCTGCCCCACCTGGGTTCACGCGCCACGTCAACAACGGGTGTCAGCGCCTGGTGGGTTCCCCTGGACCTTGCTTCGAGTGCTGTCATTTCGTACAGGCGGCGGACCAGGTCCGGGTTAAAGGTGGAGGCAATGCCTATGGGCTGGGGAAAGCTGGTTGCACCCGGTGCAGCCAGTCCGTGGAGGCATTCCTCATGGAACAGGACCGGGATGCCCAGCCTGCTTTTTTCAATGAAAAATTTCTGTATTGCATTGGTCAGTTCTGCATTCTCCCTCGCATTCCTTCCCCCTCCGGCATCACTCGGCCTTCCCACCTGTCCCAATCCCAATCCCTGCGAATAATGTCTTCCGGCCTTCATGGGGTCAAACCGGCCTTGTTCATCCAGCAGGGTTTCGTTCTTATCATTCCAGACGCATTGCATCTGTGCTGTTTTTTCCTCGAGGCTCATCCTGGACAGGAGGTCCTTTACCCTTTTGGCAACCGGAAGGGAAGGATCCTTATACGGGGCATCCCCGGGTACCTGATTCTGGGTGGTTTTCTTTTCGGCCATCTCTATATTCGTATCAGTTTTGGATTCAGTTATGGTATTTGTCCGGCTGCACTTATCCTAATCGGACCCGGCAGCGGCCTTCATCACATAGTCGAAGGCAAGCTTGGGCTGGTACTGCCGGTCGTACAGCAGGGGGTAATTGGTCCTGCCCCGGACAGGAAAGTTGTTTTTCCAGGAAGACCCGTCGTGGATGCCCCAGAAGGTAACCCGGTCGATCTTGTCGGCATTCCTTACAAACACCGTGAACAGCCTGCCATACTGTTCTGCAAGTTGCAGCTGGACAGAATCCGGCAATCCGGCGGTGTAGGGGTTGTATCTGGACTGGAATTCCTCCTGCCTGGCGACGTCGGCATCCACCCTGCCGGTGGGATTCGGCAGCACGTTGATGTCCATTTCGGTAATAACAACCCGGCAACCCAGTTCTGCAAAAGCACGAATGGCCGCCTCAAGATGATCCGTCGACGGGTAATACAGCTGGTAATGCCCTTGCATCCCGATGGCATCAACCTTCACACCCCTGGATTGCAGATCCTTTACAAGGCGCACCATACCATCCCGCTTCTCAGGATTGGGAAGGGAGTAATCATTCAGGATCAGAATGGCTCCCGGATCCGCTTCCCTCGCGTATTCAATGGCTTTCTGTACATAATCATCCCCGATGATCTCGCTCCAGGGGGTCCGCCGCATCTGTCCGTCGTCCCCGATGGCTTCATTGACCACATCCCAGGCATGCACCTTTCCCCTGTAGCGTCCAACGACGGTAAAAATGTGGTCGTGCATGCGTTGCAGCAGGGTATCACGGACCGTGGGATTGCCCGATTCGTCCTGGAAGACCCAGGCCGGGGTCTGGTTATGCCACACCAGGCAATGTCCCACCATATCCATATCATGTTTCTCCCCGAACTCCACGAACTGGTCCGCGGGCTCAAAATTATAGATCCCGGGGTTGGGATGTATGCGTTCCCATTTCATCATATTGTCTGCGGTGATGGAATTAAATTGTTTTTCCAACAGCATCAGGCCCATTGAATCCCTGCCGGATAACTGGAAACGGCCGATGGCAACCCCAATGAGGAAATGATCCTTATAGGCATCTTTCAGCGTTTCGGGGGGCGGTTCGGAGACCCTGCATGAATTCCCGGCAAACGTGACCAGGCATGCCAGTGCCAGGAGGCTCTTTTTGATTGCCATTCGCTTTTTCATGGTTGTGGGTTTTAAACGATTATTTATTCTCCTGTTCAAATGCTTTACGCCGCTCGGCCAGCTCATCCTGGATCAGGTATTCCGTCTTCCTGTTAATTTTATAAAAAGCCAGGGCGACCAGTGCTGCAATAAATGCAATTGCCGGATAGATGCTGACGGTCATGCGGATGCCCATGATGGCTTCGGGGGACTGTTCCACATTGGGTACGTACCCGTATACGTCCAGGACATATCCCCCGATGGCGCCACCGAAACCCAGGCCGGCTTTAAGTCCGAATACAACCGCTGAAAAGACGATCCCGGTTGCCCTCCGCCGGTTCTTCCATTCCGAATAATCCGCCACATCTGCCATCATGGCCCATAGCAGGGGAATGGTTACCCCGTAGATAAGCCCGTACATGATTTGCAGGCAAAAGGCCATCAGGATCGATCCGGAACCTACGCTGATAAAGAATACGTTCACCAGAGTGGTTCCTGCGAGTCCCACTATGTAGACGTTCCTCTTGCCGTAGCGCTTAGCCATCATTTTTGAAAACAGGATGCCGATGATCATAGCTGTCGTGCCACAGACATTGAACAGGCTGAAGGCCATGCCGGACACATCCCTGTCCGTCAGCCTGCCTGAGAGTCCCAGGTTATCCAGGAAATTCAGCATGCTGGTTTCATTCAGATAGTATTTGAAGAAGTAAAGCAGGACGCTTCCCCTCATGGAAAGGTGGATGAAGACAAGGAGCGTAACAAAGAACATCGCGATCCAGGGACCGTTGCGGAAAAGGTCTGCGAAATCCTGTTTCAGTGAAGTTTTCTGTTGTGGTGGAGGCTTGATCCTTTCCTTCGTGCTTAAGAAAGTGATCAGGAAAAAGATTACTGCAAGTATGCTGAATATCCCCATGGTGAACTGGTACCCTTTGGCCGTATCCCCCTGTCCGAATACAGCCACCATAGGAAGTGCCAGTCCCTGTACCACGAACTGTGCAAGCATGGCGAACACAAAACGATAGGACGAGAGGCTTGTCCTCTCCACCATATCCCCCGTCATCACCCCGCTGAGTGCAGAGTACGGAAGGTTGTTGGCCGAATAGACCGTCATCAGGACGATATAGGTAATGTAGGCATAGACCAGCTTGCCCCCGCTGCCCAGGTTCGGTGTGGAGAAGGTAAGAAAAGCCATGATGCCAAACGGCAGTGCAGTCCACAGGATCCAGGGCCGGAATTTTCCCCAGCGGGTATTGGTGCGATCCGCTACGGCCCCCATCATGGGATCAAAAACCGCGTCCCAAAGCCTTGCTACCAGGAGCAATGTTCCGGCCGCCGCGGCAGTTATCCCGAAGGTATCGGTATAAAAGTTCAGCTGGAATATGATCATGGTCTGGAAAATGAAGTTCGCAGCACTGTCCCCCAGGCTGTAGCCGACTTTTTCCCTGACTGATAACCTCTGTGAAAAGCTTTTCATAGAAATCTGATTTAGTCGTTACAAATCATCTTCCGGATCTACTTCCATTCACCGGTTGCCTTAATTGAATCTGAAATATCATGTACAACACATTTATTGATTCAGCCGGTCAGATGAAGAGCGAATAATAAGCTCATGTTTCAGAACGATGGTATTCAGACTGACCGTGCCGGCATCATCGAGTATGTCGATCAGCGTGGCGGCTGCCAATTCCCCCATTTCCTGCCCGGGGTAATTTACGGTGGTAAGATTCGGATCGACCACAGTGGAGATGGGCATGTTGTTGAATCCGGCCACGCAAACTTCTTCCGGGATCCGGATGCCAGCGCTCTTAAGCCTGCATATTGTAGTCGCGGCGGTGGCATCGTTGGATGCAAAAACACCATCCGGTAGAGGTTTGATCGCAAGCATCCTGTCCACCAGTTCATCGGCTCCCTGCTGGTCCATCATACCTATGAGAACCAGCTTAGGGTCAAAGGCGATCCCATGGTCCTTCAGTGCTTTCTTGTAACCGTTAAACCGGTCCCGGTAGACGTTCCGCTTCAAATTCCCGCCCATGTGCACGATCTTCCTGCAGTCCTGTGCAATAAGATGCGCCGTTACCTCGTAGCCCGCCCTGAAATTGTCGATTACGATGTTGATGTAATCGGGGGTTTCCGAAACACGGTCAAAGAACACGACCGGGATTCCCTTATTGACGAACATATCGAGATGATCGAGATTATCTGTATCATAGGCCAGCGAAAACAACAGTCCGTCAACCCTGCTGTTATACATGGTTGACAGGCAGGATATTTCCTTTGCCATGGTTTCTTCCGACTGGCTGATGATCAGGTTGTAACCCCGTTTTTTCGCGATCTTTTCGATCCCGGAAATCACGGTGGACTGGAAATAACTGTCCAGCCGCGGCGACACAAGTCCGATTGTATGGGTGCGTTTCTTCCTCAGGCTGCTGGCAAAAGTATTGTGCTGGTAACCCAGTTCCTTGGCTTTGGAAAGTATCTTCCTGCGGGTATCCTTCCTGATGGAGGTGTGATTTCTTAGGCCTCTGCTGACCGTAGAAGCTGAAATATTGAGTTCCCTTGCGATATCGTAAATGGTAATCTCCTTTTTCCGGGTCATTACAATCGATTGCAGGTTGGG
>Ga0307419_10000822_pt1 | contig 15928 bp, 17 predicted proteins | sample SalMarWE160230MG_2_FD_202512 | JGI IMG/M metagenome (GOLD analysis project Ga0307419, IMG submission 202512) | Salt marsh sediment microbial communities from the Plum Island Ecosystem LTER, Massachusetts, United States - WE1602-30 | ecosystem: Environmental > Aquatic > Marine > Intertidal zone... | reverse complement strand
GGCCGAGTGGGGAGGCATCTCCAGCCTTCGGAAGGCCCCCGGAGATCCGGCCCGTGAAATCCTGCGGCTCCTGGGTCACGAGCCGTTCGACGAGCTGATCGCCGCGGGCGGCTCGAGGACGCCGGCCGGCAAGATCCGGCCCGGTCCGCTCGCCGAACGCCTGCTGCTCAACGCTCCCGTGACACTGACCTTCGTACGGTGACCCGCCTCTCCCGCGCGTCCCGGCCTCTTCCATTCCCTCCGTTCGGCCTGCGCGACTCGACCGGGCGAGCGGTCCTGGTGCGGCCGGTGGACGAGAGCGCCGCGAGGGCGCTCGAGGCGTTCTACGAGGCCTTCGACCCGGGCGACCGCGCCCAGGGGCTCCCACCCATCGACGCGGACCGGATCGCTCGCTGGCTCGAGGTGCTCGCGGAGGGACCCGGCGTGCTGGCCGAACACGACGGACGGGTCGTCGGTCACGCCGCCCTGGTGCCCGACCGCCTCGGAGCCCACGAGCTCGTGGTCTTCGTGGCCCGGGGCTTTCGGGGCACGGGGATCGGCACGGCCCTCGTCCGCGGCCTCCTCGGGCTGGGCCAAGCGTGCGGTCTGCGGCGGGCCTGGCTCACCGTGCAGCGTTGGAACCAGCCGGCCATCGCCGTCTACCGGAAGACCGGCTTCGAGCGGGAGGGCGAGGAAGGCCTCGAGATCATCATGGCCCGCGACCTGCACCCCCAGTCCGCCACCGGACGGGTCTGAGCCGGGGCCCGGCGGGGTGGCCGGGTCGCGGTCGCGCGTGTCTTGCACGGCGCCGCCTCGAACGTCAGCTTGTTCGGCGACTTTTCGGTTTCCCGGCGGCGCGGCAACGCCGTCTCGGAAGCGCACATCCAACCAGGGGACGAATCGGGACATGGCCAGCTCGCCCGAACTCGTGGCGCTCGAGCTGAATCCTTCTTCCCGCTTCGACGTCATCGACGTGGCCGCGCTCGTCCGCGACGGCCGTGGCGAATTCTTCCAGGAGTTCCCCTTCAGCCTGCTCTGCTCCATGCACACCACGGCGGGCTACCTGGAGCAGCGCCTGTGCGCCCGGCTCGGGCACAGCCAGCGCCGGGTGGGTCGACTGGTCGGACTGTTCCGACGGCTGTTTCCCTACGACGCCGGATACCACCACGACCGGCTCGACCTGCGGGAGGAGCTCACCGAAGCCGAACGGGCCCAGGAGCCCGTGAACGCGGACTCACACCTGACCTTCATGAGCGCCGGCCTCACCAACTGCGTTACCTACCGGAGCGTGCCGGGAGCCCCGATCTACTTCATCGACCTCGACGGGGTCACCGAACACAGCCGCCGGATCCGGAGCACGTCCGTCGTGGGCTACCACACCGAGACCGAGGTGTACCGGGGCACGGTCGAGATCCCGGCCGCGGCCGATCACGCGGTGGACTCGTTCAACCTCAAGTCACCCTCCCTCGGACTCTATCAACACATCGCGGACATCCTGGCCGAGCGGGGGGTCCGCACGGGACGAGTGGACCTGCGACTGGCCGCGGGCGAGCGGCACGCCGGGCTCACGGTGAACGAGGCCGAGACGCTCCTGATGCGCAACGACCTCCCCGAGGCGCTGCGGGAGCCGCTGCGCTACGTGGTGCGCCACGGCGGGCGCCTGCTCCGTCATCCGGGATCGATCCCGGGCAAGACGCGGGGGTATGCCGTCTACGACTTCGTGCACCTCTACAACGAGATCATGGACGTCCTGGGCGTGGGCCGGGCCATGGCCGACCGAATCCTCTCGCGGCTCGCCGGTCCGGCCTGGCGGCTCTTCCGGCTCAAGCGGCAGGTGAGCTTCCCGGTCCTCGTGGATGCCGACGAGACCTCGGGGAAGATCGTCCAGGGCCGCTACCAGAGCCCCATCCTCATCCAGCACCGACCGGCCGAAGGAGGCGTCCGGCGCCTCGAGGTCGCCGTGTGGCGATTCCAGTAGGACGACCGACCGACCGGAGCGATCCTTCGTGACCAAAGCGTTGTTCGGGGCCGGGCGCTACACGTTCGCCGTTCCGGCCGCGGGCAGCCTGGCGGCCGCCACTCTCGCTCTCGGATTCGCCCTCACCGTGGTGCCGCGCGAACCGGAGACCGACGAAGGCCTCTTGTTTCTCATCGAGTCCGGAGGCGCCGCATGCCCCCTGACCGCCCGGTGAGGGTCTCGCGCGGAGGGCCGGCGGCGGGGCCGGGCGACCGCGAGGCAGTGGCCCGCCTCCGGGAGCTCGAGCGAGCCGCGGCTCCTCTGGAGCCCGGACCCGCCGAGCGGCGGGCGTTGCTCGAGGCGGTCGCCTCCCACGCGGAGCGCTTCCTGGAGAACCTCGAGGACGCGCCCGCCTTCGTGGCCGGAGCCGGCGCCGCGGCGGAGGAGATCTCCCGGCTGGCCCCACGCGAAGAGCCGGTCCCGTTGCCCGAGCTCCTGCGCCTGTTCCGAATCGCGGTGGAGGAGACCGGGCTCAAACCCTCCTCGCCCGGCCACCTGGCCTACATTCCCGGCGGCGGCCTGTACGTGTCGGCCCTGGGCGACTACCTGGCCGACATCACGGACGAGTACGCCGGGATCGACTTCACCGGCCCCGGGGCGGTCGCGATGGAGAACCTGCTCCTGCGCTGGATGGCCGGACTGGTCGGCTACCCCGAGGACGCGGCCGGCAACCTCGCCTCGGGCGGGAGCATCGCCAACCTGATCGCGGTGGTGACGGCCCGCGAGGCCCACGAGCTGGGATCGGCCGATTACGCGCGCGCCGTGGTCTACCTCAGCGACCAGGCCCACCACTCGCTCGACAAGGCGCTCCGCATCGCGGGGCTCGGAGAGTGCGTCCGCCGCCGCATCGCCACCGACGACCGCCTCAGGATGGACCCGGGCGCCCTCGAGGACGCCATCCAGGAGGACCGCTCGCGGGGGCTCCGACCCTGGCTGGTGCTCGCCGCGGCCGGGACGACCGACGTGGGTGCGATCGATCCACTCGAGCGGATCGGACGCGTGGCGGAGCGGGAAGGCCTGTGGTACCACATCGACGCCGCCTACGGCGGCTTCTTCGCGCTGCTGCCCGAGATTCGGGAGCGGATGCGGGGGCTGGAGCTCTCGGACTCGATCACCATGGATCCCCACAAGAGCCTCTTCCTGCCCTACGGGCTCGGCGCCGTCCTGGTGAAGGATCGGCGAGCCATGCACCGGGCACACCGCTACCGGGCCCACTACATGCAGGACGCGGCCGGCGACGATCGGGCGGCCATCGTGTCACCGGCCGAGCTCTCCCCGGAGCTCACCAAGCACTTTCGCGGACCGAGACTGTGGCTCCCGCTCCTCCTTCACGGAATGGCTCCCTTCCGGGCCTGCCTGGAGGAGAAGCTGCTCCTCACCCGCTATTTCCACGAGCGGGTCGGGGCCCTGGGCTTCGAGACGGGCCCGGAACCGGACCTCACGGTCACGACCTACCGGTGGGTGCCGATGGAGGGGGACGCGGATGCGTTCAACCAGGCGCTGGTGCGGGCGATCCACGAGGACGGACGGGTGTTCGTGTCCTCCACGCGCCTGCGAGACCGCTACGTGTTACGCCTGGCCGTGCTCACCTTTCGAACCCACCTGGATACGATCGACCTGACGCTCCGGATACTGGGCGAGAAGGTGGCCGAGCTCGAGGAGCGCGGGGCCGGCTGAGCGACCACCGCCGCCCGTCGGAGGCCCGGCCGCCGCTCACCGAGACCCGAACCGGGCTCCGCGCTTGTCGAAGAACGAGGCGAGTCCCTCGGCGAAGTTGGGCTCGTCGGCGATGCGCGCGAGCTCTTCCAGCTCGCGGTCCAGGTGATAGTCCAGCCGGTCGACTCCGTCCGCCTGGTGGATGAGCGATTTGACCACGGCGTAGGCCCGCGTGGGGCCGGCCGCGAGGCGGTCCGCCGTCCGGTCCACCTCCTCCGCGAAGGTCCCGTCCGGGAACACGCCGGTCAGGAGTCCCATCTCCAGCGCCTCGACGGCCGACAGCCGCGGGTTCAGGAAGACGATCTCGAGCGCCTTGCGCAGGCCCACGAGCCGCGGGAGGAAGAAGGTGGAGCTCTCGGCGCCCGTGAGCCCCGTCTTGTGGTAGGCCCACTCGAACGTCGAGCGCTCCGAGGCGAACACGAGATCGCACGCCATGGCGAGCCCGAACCCGCCGGCGGCCGCGACGCCGTCCACCGCGGCCAGGAACGGCTTGGGAGCCCGCTTGATCTCCGAGATGGCGCTGTGCAGGTACTCGAGGATTTCCTTGAAGCTCTCCCCGTATCCGCCCTCCGGTGCGCGGCCGTCCGGCTGGAGGTAGGCGAAGTCACGGACCTCGCCCCGCTGGCGCACGTACTTGAGGTCGGCACCGCTGCAGAACACGCCGTTGGTACCGCGCAGCACGACGCAGCGCACCTCCTCGTCCCGGGAGAGCTGGAGGCCGGCGCGCCGAAAGTCTCTGGCGGTCTCGACGTCCAGCGAGTTGAAGCGCTCGGGCCGATGGATCGTCAGGTAGCCGACGGCGCCCCTGCGCTCGACCCGGATCGGCCCCTCGCCGTCCACCCGGCCCGTCCCGTCACTCACCGGCCGCCTCCGGACACCGCGAGGCCCAGGGGCGGGGCCGCCCGCCGGGGCCCGGCGAGCACCAGGGGACCGGGCCGCCCATCCACCGTCGCCCCATCCGGGCGCACCCGTATCGCCCCGCGCGCGAACAACTCCGCGGCCCGCACCAGGAGCGGCCCCCAGGCGCTCTGCATCATCCAGCCCCGATGCGCGTAGGCATAGGCCCGCACGACGTCCCGCGGTCCGCCCATGGCGACCATGCCGTGCACGGGGAAAGCCCACGACACGAGCAGCGGCGGGCCGGCGTCCAGGTCGTCCGTGACCACGTGCAGCGTCGTGCGCGTCTCGGCCGCCCCGCCCTCGATCGCGTCGCGCGTGGCGTGCAGGCCCGGCCAGGCGGGATGGCCGCCGGGGCCGATGACCCTGAGGTCCGCGTCGTGGACGCTCACGATGCGGTCGGGGAACGCCTCCAGCAGCGGTGCCGTGACCAGAAGGAGGTAGCCGCACAGGACGACGAGATCGGGCCGGAAGGGCGCGAGGATCTCGAGCGTGGCCCGGTCGTACTCGGGGCGGACGGAGAGATCCCCCACCTTCGAGCCGCGTTCGGCGCAGAATGCCGCCGCGTCGTGGAGGCGCGCCGGGATGCCGGCGGAGCGCGCCTGTGCCAGCGCGTCGCTCCCCGCGTGGCTGGCGAGAAGCGCCACGATCTCGAAGGCCGCTCCCGGACGGTCGGCCGCCTCAACAAGGTCGCCGAGGCCCGGGGCGCGGCGCGACGTGAGCACCGCGATCCGGAGCCGGGGCGTGCCTCCTCCCGTGCCAAGTCTCACGGATCTCTCAGCAGATGCGGGGGAGCGGCTCGCCGACCGGCTCGGTCAGCAGGCGACGACCGAGCCCGGTGTCGAGGACGAGGCGGCCGGGATGGTCGGCGGCGCACGTCCCGATGATCGCCGCCTCGCTTCCGAGGGGATGCGCCCTGAGGGCGGCCAGCACCGCCTCCGCGCGGTCCGGCCGCACGCCCAGGAGCGCCTTGCCCTCGTTGGCGATGTGGAAGGGATCGAGACCGAGCATCTCGGCCGCCGCTCGCACGGCGTGCCGCACCGGTACCGTCGGCTCCTCGATCACGATGCTCACTCCGCTCTTCTCGGCCATCTCGTGCAGCGCGCTCGCCACGCCCCCTCGGGTGGGGTCCTTCATGGCCACGATCCGGTCGCCGCCGGCGGCGAGCGCCCCGCGGACCAGGGCGTTGATCGGGGCCACATCGGAGAGTAGCTCCTCCTCGAACTCGAGCTCGTGACGGCGGGCCATGAGGGCGATCCCGTGGTCACCCACCGTGCCGGTGACGAGGATCCGGTCTCCGGGTCGCAGGCCGTCGTCGGTGACGATCCGGGAGGCGAGCGCGACACCGGCCGTGTTGATGACCAGGCCGTCCACTTCGCCCCGGCCCATGACCTTGGTGTCCCCGGTGATGACCGTGGTTCCGGCCTCCCTGCAGGCCTCGAGCATCGAGGCCTGGATCGCCTCGAGCTCGATGCGCCGGAAGCCCTCCTCCACCACGACGGCACAGGTGAGGCCGAGCGGCTCGGTGGCGCCCATCATGGCCAGGTCGTTCACCGTGCCGGCCACGGCCAGCCGGCCGATGTCCCCGCCGGGGAAGCGAATCGGGTGGACCACGTGCGAATCCGTGGTGACCACCAGCCAGCTCCCGTCCGGGAGCCGTAGCGCCGCGCCGTCGTCCATGGCCTCGACACCCCGGCCCTCCACCGGTCGCTCCGGGTAGCCGGCGGCCAGCGTCTCCTCGATCAGGAGGCGCATGGGGACGCCCCCGGCGCCGTGCTTGAGCGTGATGAGCTCGTCGGGCCCCGCCGAGCGCGCCCGGATCCGGGAGGGGCGCGGAGCTCCGTCCGAGTCCGGTCCGCCTCGCGTGACGGTCGTCTCGCCGCTCTTCCGCTCCATCGCCCTCACCTGCTCACAGGTCCGGGTGGCCGCCGTACATGTGCCAGATCCGGCACGTGCCCTCGGTGCTCACCATGCAGGCCCCCACCGGGGTGTCGGGAACGCACTCCTTCCCGAACAGCGGGCAGTCCATCGGCGATGCGATGCCCGCCATGATGTCCCCGCAGAGGCACACCTGGGTGAGCTGGGAGGGCGCGTGGTCCCACAGCCGCCGTACGTCGATGTCGAAGCGCCGCCGCGCATCCACGTGCGCGAACTCGTCGCGCAGACGCAGGTTGCCGTTCGGAACGTGGGCGATCCCCCGCCAGCGTCCTCCCGTCGTTCGGAAGACGCGCCACATCTGCTCCTGCGCGTTCCGGTTCCCCTCGGGCGTCACGCAGCGCGGGAAGGCGTTCACCACGCGCGCCTCGCCGTCGCGCACCAGTTCCGTGAGGCGGAGGAGGCCGGCGAGGATATCCAGGGGCTCGAATCCGGCCACCACGACCGGGAGCCCATGTCGCTCCACGAAGCGCTCGAAGATGGCCGAGCCCGTGATCGTGGCCGCGTGCCCGGCGGCGAGGAATCCCTCGACCCGGGCGCCCGGCATTTCGGCCACGATCTCCATCACCGGCGGGATGTACTTGTGCGCGGAGAGGACCGAGAAGTTGGGGGGCGGGTCGGCCAGCACGACGGCCGCCGTGGCGACGGCCGTCGTCTCGAAACCGCTGGCGAAGAATACGACATCCTCGTCGGTGTCGCGGGCCAGCTCCACGGCTTGCGCCGCGCTGTAGACGACGTCCACGCGGGCGCCCTTGGCCTGCGCGTCCGACAGCGAGCCGGCCGAGCCCGGCACCTTGAGCATGTCGCCGTAGGAGGCGATCCGAATCCCATCCTGGGCCAGCGCCACGGCCTCGTCGACCTCGGGCACGTCCGTGACGCACACGGGGCAGCCCGGGCCCATGATCACATCGAGTCCCTTCGGAAGCAGGGTGCGGAGCCCGAACTTCGCGATGGACTGCTCGTGGCTCCCGCACACGTGCATGATCGACACGGGGGCGTGGTCCACCTGTTCCGTCACCCGTGCGATCGCGCCGGCCAGCTCGCGCGCCCGGGCCGGATCACGGAAGCGGAGCTCGGCGGCCTCTCCGGCCACGCCCACGGCGGCTCCGGGCCGACCGTCGAGTGCGCTCACGCGTCCTCCAGCCCGCCGAGCGCCCCTCCCAGCCCGACACCGCGCCCGCGTTCCGGGGCCGCACCCGGTCCGGCCGGACCGGCCGCGTCGATCTCCCCCCGGACGTCGCCGGCCATCATGTCGCTCTCGGCCTCCTCGAGGAGCATCTCGTACATCGCGAGCGTCTCGCCGATCTCCTCGGCGGGGATCTTCCGGATCGCGAAGCCGACATGGTTCAGAATGTAGTCGCCGGGAGCCACGGGCTCGTCCACGACATCGAGCCTCGTCTCCCGGCGCGCACCGAAGAAATCGACCACCGCCACAAGGCCGTCCACGGAGACGACGCGACCCGGCACCCCCAGGCACATCTCAGGCCTCCACAGCGCCGAGGGAGCCCCGAACGGGCGCCAAGTCCGACGCGGCGTCCACGTGCGTCACGGCCCCGGCGTCCGTCCCGCGGACCTGCGCCTCCAGGAAGGCCGTCCACTCGTCGAGCCCTTCCCCCGTACGCGCGGAGGTGAGAAAGAACTCCAGCTCCGGATTCACCTCGCGGGCGAACGCCAGCGCCCGATCCACGTCGAAGGACAGATGAGGCAGGAGGTCGATCTTGTTCAGGACCGCGTAGCGGGCCATCCGGAACATCTTCGGATACTTGACCGGCTTGTCCTCGCCCTCGGTGACCGAGAACACGACGATCTTGGCGGTCTCGCCCAGGTCCCAGCTCGCCGGACACACCAGGTTTCCCACGTTCTCGATGAACAGGAGGTCGGTGTCGGCCAGCTCCACCGCCTCCAGCGCCGCGGCCACCTGGCTCGCGTCCAGGTGGCAGGCCCCATTCGTCACCACGGCCTGCACGAGCCGGTCCGTGTGGGCCGCCAGCCGATCCGCGTCGTTCTGGGTCTGCACGTCTCCTGTCACCACCGCCATGCGGAGGTGGTCCCCCAGCCTCTCCAGGGTCCGCTCCAGGAGCAGCGTCTTCCCGGACCCGGGCGACGAGACCAGGTTGAACGAGGGCACGCCCGCCCCGGCCAGCCGCTCCCGGACGGTGGCGGCCAGCTCGTCGTTCCGGGCCATGACCCTCTCACGTACGTCGATCGTCCGGACCGCCATCCTCCACCTCCAGATACTTGACCCGCAGCGTGTCCCCTTCGGCCGGCTCCACCACAGGGCGAGCCCGGCCGAACGGCGGGCTCCCGAGCAACGCTTCCAGGCAGAAGGTCAGGTTGGAGACCTCGACGCCGGCGTCGTCCCCCACCTCGAGCACGACGGCGCGCACGTCGCCCAGGCGGTCGGTGCCCACGTTCTCCTCGGTGATCCGGCAAATTTCGAGCGCGAGGCTCATCTCATGCACGGAAGCCGCTTCCCGCGAGGAGGTCCTCCTCGGCGCCGGGGGCGCCCCCGACCGGCTCGGCGCGATGTCCCCACGAGGTGAGCTCTTCGATCGCCGCGCGCTCGACCGCGGGCAGTCCGGCACGGGCTATCGGTGTGAGCTCCGTGGACATCTCGACCCGGACCGGCTCCAGCCCCACCGCGACGGTCCGCTCGGGGAGCGTGCCCCGGAACTCGGCCAGGGCCAGCACCTCCCGGAGGTCTACCTGGTGGGGCGAGACCTTCGTGAACAGGTACCGCGGCAGTTCGTCGCCTCTCAGCACGACGAGGCTTCCCGGCGTCCGTCCGGCGTGGATGGCGTCCAGGATCAGGAGCCGGCCGGCTTCCTCGATGAGACCCAGCAGGTTCATGCCCCACGTCCCGCCGTCCACGAGCTCCACCGACGGCGTGAAGCGCCAGGCCGAGCGCAGCCTGGCCAGGGCGGCCAGGCCGAGCCCGTCGTCGGCCATGAGCGGGGTGCCCAGGCCCAGGACCAGAGTGCCGGACGGGCCCGGAGCGACGGAGCGCCCCGGGCTCACGCCGCGCCGCGCCTCACTCATCCTCGAAGTCCAGATCTTCGCGCACGAACTTGCCGCCGCTCACGATCGAGGAGAGCGAGCCGTCCAGCTCCGTCACATCCGCACGGATGGCCAGGTAGACGTGGATCGGGAAGAAGATGATGAAGAACCAGGTCATGACGTGGTGCCAGAAGCGCACCCCCTGTGCGCCGCCCAGCCACTCCCTCACCCACGCGAAGGCGTCGTAGAAGAAGCCCTGCGGGTTGGAGAGCCCGTACAGCGCGAATCCGGTCACGACCATGAACGCGCCGACCAGGTAGACCAGCGTGTAGCTCAGCTGCTGGAGCGGGTTGTGCCCCAGGTAGTGCGGAGCCCGCTCGGGGCGGATCATGAGGTACTTCTTGAGCATGCGGCCCAGGTTCCCGATGTCGCGCTTCCGCAGCGGAAACAGCGCCCTCAGCCGCTCGAACTTGCTCCCCGCGAACAGCCAGTAGATGCGCACGATGCCGGTGGCCACGAACACCCCGGCCGCCGCGAAGTGGAGAAATCGCATCCACCCCATCGCATAGGACGTGGCGTTTCCGGTGCCTGTCATGAAGTACGGCCGGCCGATGTAGAAGCCGGTGAGGGCCAGCACGACAATGGACCCGAACGCCAGCCAGTGCATGGCCCGGATGGGCCAGTGCCACAGGTAGACCCACCGGTAGCCGGAGACCGCGGGACGAGGCCGCTCGCCGATCGCGGCCCGCGCCTGCGCATCTGTCGCGTCCCGCGCGGTGGCGCCGGAGCCACCGCCCGACGCCCCGGCGCTCATCCCTGCACCTTCACGCTGGTGACCAGCTCACCCGTGGCATCGAGCACGTGCACCCCGCAGGCCATGCAGGGATCGAACGAGTGGATCGTGCGAAGAATCTCCAGCGGTTGATCGGGCCTCACCAGCGGGTGGTTGTCCACGAGCGACTGCTCGTAGGGACCGCGCTGGCCGTCCTTGTCCCGCGGTGAGCAATTCCAGGTGCTGGGGACCACGCACTGGTACCGGGAAATCTGACCGTTCTGGATCTCCACCCAGTGGCCCAGCGCACCCCGCGCCGCATCCAGGTATCCATAGCCGCGCGCCTGGGCCGGCCACGTGGACGGGTCCCATTTCTCCCCGTTGAAGGTGGCCACGTCCCCGTTCTTGATCCGGGTGACGAGGTCCCCGTACCAGTCCTGCAGCTTGCGCGCGATGAGCACGGTCTCAGCACCGCGGGCCGCCGTACGGCCCAGCGTCGAGAACAGCGCCGAGGGCCCGACCTTGAGCGCGCCCAGGGCCTGGTCGATGACCTCCTTGGTGTCGTGGTGACCCGACGCGTAGGCCACCAGCATGCGTGCCAGCGGACCCACCTCCATCGGCTTCCCCTCGTATCGGGGCGCCTTCATCCAGGTGTACCGGTCGTGGTCCTGGAGATACGTCCACGGGGGCTGGGGACCCGTGTAGTTGGGAACGGTCTGGCCCTGGTAGGGATGGAGGCCCTCGTCGCCCGCCCCCTGGTACTCGTACCAGGAATGTGCGACCTGCTCGCGCACCTTGGCCTCGTCGTAGGGAACGACCTTGGTGAGGTCGTTGTCCAGGATGATGCCTCGCGGCAGGTAGAGGTGCTCGATGTCGCGGAAGTCCGTGCCCGGCGCGGGGAACATGCCCACGGCCAGGTAGTTGGGCACGCCGCCGCCGATGGCCGCCCAGTCCTTGTAGAAGCCGGCGATGGCCAGGAGGTCCGGCCAGTACACCTGCTCCACGAAGGTCAGGGCCCGGTCGATCATCCCCTTGATGTCGGTGAGGCGCTCGGCGTTGATCGTGCCCGTGTCATCCAGGTTGATGGCCGACGCCATGCCGCCGACCAGGAAGTTCGGGTGCGGGTTCTTGCCGCCGAAGATCGTGTGCAGCCGAATGACGTCCCGCTGCCAGTCGAGCGCTTCCAGGTAGTGCGCCACCGCGATGAGGTTGACCTCGGGCGGTAGCTTGTAGGCGGGATGACCCCAGTAGCCGTTGGTGAAGATCCCGAGCTGCCCGGAGGCCACGAACTTCTGGAGCTTGTCCTGCACCGCCTTGAAGTAGGTCCCCGAGTTGTTGGGCCACGGGGAGAGGCTACGCGCGATGCGGCCTGCGGCGTCCGGATCCGCCTTGAGGGCACTCACCACATCCACCCAGTCCAGCGCGTGCAGGTGATAGAAGTGGATGACGTGGTCCTGCACGGTCTGCATGCCGTGCACGAGGTTCCGGATGATGGTGCCGTTGGGTGGAATCGTGATGTCGAGCGCGTCCTCGACCGCCCGGCAGGAGGCGATCGCGTGCACGACCGTGCACACCCCGCAGATCCGCTGCGTGAACGCCCAGGCGTCGCGCGGGTCCCGCCCGTTCATGATGATCTCTATGCCCCGGAACTGCGTGGATGAGGCCCACGCGTCCGCGATCTTGCCGTTCTCGGCCTGCACCTCGATGCGCAGGTGGCCCTCGATCCGGGTGATCGGGTCGACGACGACCTTAGTCCTGGCCATGGCGATCCTCCTCGCGGCTCGGGCTGCCGCCTTCCGGCGCGCCGCCGCCCGTGTCCGGCGTGCCCTCCTTTCGTTGTCTGACCCGGTTCACGCCCGTCACCACCGCGTGCGTCAGCACCCCGGCCGTGGCCCCGACCGCGAGCGCCGCGCCGAGCGTGTCGGCCGTGCTCTCGATCCCGAAGCCCGAGACCTTGGCCATCCTCTGGTAGAAAGGCGTCATGGTGTCCCAGAAGTGCCGTTCCGTGCAGCCGAGGCACGGATGGCCGGCGCCGATCGGCCAGCTGGTGCCGCCGTTCCACTGGAAGATCGGGCACGGCGAGAAGGTCGCGGGTCCCTTGCAGCCGACCTCGTACAGGCACCACGCCTTGCGGGCCGCCTCGTCGTCGAACTCTCTGACGAACTGTCCGGCGTCGAAATTGGCGCGCCGGGAGCACTGGTCGTGGATCCGGGCGCCGTAAGCAAACAGGGGCCGGTGGTCGTAGTCGACGTCCGGCAGCCGCCCGAAAGTCAGGAAGTGGACCACCGTCGCCGTGATCGTGTCGGCGATCGGCGGACAGCCGGCGATGTTGACGACGGGCTTGTCCTTGATGATCTGGTCCACGCCCACGGCCCGCGTCGGGTTGGGCGAAGCCGACTGCACGCTTCCGAAGTGCGCGCAGGCCCCGACGGCCAGGATGGCCGCGGCGCCCGCCGCGCCTTCCTCCAGGACCTCGCGCGCCGTGCGCCCGCCGATGGTCGTGTAGATGCCGTTCTCGGCCAGGGGCACCGAGCCGGTCACGATGAGGACGTATTCGCCCTTGTGGTCCTCCATCGCGCTGTGGAGCGCCGCCTCGGCCGCCGAGCCCGCCGCGGCCTGGAGGTTCTCCTGGTAGTCCAGCGAGATGAGGTCTAGGACGAGGTCGCCGATGGTGGGGTGAGCCGTGCGGAGCGTGGATTCCGTGCAGCCGGTGCACTCCTGGAGGGACAGCCAGACCACGTTGGGGCGCTGAAGCGTCTCGAGCGCCTTCGCGATCTTCGGCGTGAGCATGCTGCTCAGGCCCAGGAGCGCTCCCATCTCACTGCAGAACTCCACGAACTCGCGGCGGCTGATGCCCTTGCGGCGAAGATGTTCGCCCAGGGGAATCCCCGGCTCCCAGGGGTCGGAAAGGGGATAGAACATCGCCACTCCTCCCGGATCGTGGGTGTACGCCGCGCCTACCGATCCTCGCGGATCGGCGGAGCGGTCGGCTCCGCAGGAAGAGCCGGCCACCCGGCCCGCGCGCATGAGGTCAGTATCGATGCTACGCGGGTCGCGGGAGAGTGTCTGTAAGGATGAATCCATACTTGCCTGTACGCAACGCGTACGCACACCCGTGGGGAATTCCCCCACGCCCTCCGGACCCACCGTGCGGCGGCCAGCGGTCGCGGGATCTCACCACAGCGGGGGGCGTGCAACTCCCGACAGACGCGTGCCCTGGCCGCCCGTATTGGTGGAGGTGCCGGAAGCCGTCCACGGCTCGCGGCCACCGCCGCTCCCGCGGCCAGCCACGGAGACCCCGTGACCTCTGGAATCGGCCCGAATTCGGAACGACCGGACGACGTGGAGCGTCCCGCCAGCGCCCTCGAACGACTGCTCGAGGTCGAGGCCGCCGCGGCCGAGGAGGTGGAGCGCGCCCGGAGCCGGGCCGCGCAGATCGAGGCCGCTTCCCGGACCCGGGCCCTCCGACTCGAGGAGCGATGGAGCCGTGAGCTCGCCGGAGCCGAGGCCGATCTGGCGCGGAACGTCGAGTCCTGGCGCGCGCGGGAGGAATCCAACATTCGGTCGGAAGCCGATGTCACCGTCTCGCGCTACGAGTCGGCCGACGAGACGAAGATCCGACGCCTCGCGGCCGCCGTCCTCGATGCGCTCCTCGACCGGTCCGAAGATTCGTCGTGATCGTCCAGATGGCGCGGGTGAGAATCCTCGGCCCGAGCGACCGGCTCGACGCCGTGCTGGACGAGCTCCAGGAGATGGAGGTCCTGCACCTGGCGCCGCAGGTCGACCTGGGCGGTCCTGCCGCCGAGGCGGAAGAGGCCGAGGCGGGGACCGGGCCAGTCGAGACCGAGCCGTTTCGCGCGGCACGCTTGCGGGTCGAGGCGATCGGCTGGCTCCTGGGCCACCTCCCGGCGAGCCGCCCCGGACCCGGGGCCGAGGCCGAACTCCCCGAGGAGGCCGCCGCCCTGGACCGGCTGCTGTCTCGGCTCCACCGGACGGCCTCGCATCTCGGGGAGGCGCTCGACTCCGCCGGCCGCGAACGAGCTCGCGTGCTCCGGATGCGGGAGCTGCTCGAGTCGTTCCGGGGCCTGCAGGGGCTCCCCGGCCGCTCCCGCGTCGCCCACCCCTATTTCCTGATCATCCAGGGGACGGACGGCCGGGCGGTCCAGGAGCTCCGGGAAGGCCTCGCCCGCCTCCTCGATGGCCGCTTCGAGCTCCTCGAGGGTCCGGCCCGTTCCGGAGAGACCCCGGCCGTGCTCCTGGTCCCTGCCGAGCACACCGAGGAGGTGGAGCGTCTCCTGGCGGGGGCCGGCATCGAGGAGTTGCCGCTGGCGACGGGCGGTGGCGCCTCTCTCTCGCCCGGAGAGAGCCTCCAGAGGCTGGACCGGAGGCTGGACACCCTCCGGGCGCGGATGGAACGCCTGGCCCGGTGCTTCCGTCCCGCGCTGGAGCGGCGCCTGGCCATCGAGCACGACGCTCTCCTCTCGCTGGAGGCCCGGGCCACCGCCGCCCGGAGCGCGCACGCGTTCGTCCTCCAGGGCTGGCTCCCGGACGACGCCGTACCGCGGCTCGAGCAACGGCTCCGCGACCACGTGGGACCGACGATCGTGGTGGAGCGCCAGGGACGGGAAGAATGGGAGGGAGAGCCGGCTCCCGTCGTGCTTCACAATCCGCGCCTGTTCCGCCCCTTCGAGGCCATCACCAGGACGCTTCCCCTTCCACGCTACGGCAGCATCGACCCCACGCCTTTCGTGGCCGTCTTCTTCCCGATGTTCTTCGGGGTCATCGTCGGCGACGTGGCCTACGGCGTCGCGATCGCGCTGCTGGCTCTTCTCCTGCGGCGCGGCTCGCGGGCCGACAGCCTGCGCCGGAGCGTGGCCGAGATCGCGGGCGCATGCGCCGCGTTCACGATCGTGTTCGGCTTCCTGTACGGCGAGCTCGCCGGCGACCTCGGACGGAGGTGGCTGGGGCTCCGCCCGCTCCTCCTGGACCGCGAGGAGGCGCTGGTGCCGTTCCTGGCCCTGGCCGTGGCGCTGGGCTTCGTGCAGGTGGTGCTCGGCCTGACCCTGGGCGCCATCTCGTCCTTCCGCGGACACCGCCGCGAGTCGCTCGGACGCGGACTCTCGGCGCTGATGCTCGTGCTGGTCGCCCTGGCCCTGCTCGCCGCCGTCGAGGTGCTGCCGCACGGCTTCTTCACCCCGGTGATCATCGCCCTGCTGGTCGCCTTCCCCATCCTGGTGATCGTCGAGGGATTTCTGGCTCCGCTCGAGCTCCTCTCGACCCTGGGCAACGTCCTTTCCTACGCCCGCATCATGGCCCTGGGGACGGCCTCGGTCATGATGGCCGTGGTGGCCAACCGGCTGGCGGGCGCCATGGGCGGCATCCTCGTGGGCGTCCTGTTCGGGCTGCTCTTCCACCTGGTGAACTTCGGCCTCGCGCTGTTCGGACCCACCATCCACGGCCTGCGGCTCCACTACGTCGAGTTCTTCGGAAAGTTCTTCAGCCCCGGCGGCACGCAGTACCGGCCGTTCGGTCACTGGCGGCCGGAGTCGGAGCCGCCCGAAAACCCCAGCGCGGCCGAGGCCGCGAGGAGCGTCTAGACTCCATGGACATCTTCT